>Ga0214473_10005823_pt1 | contig 14736 bp, 11 predicted proteins | sample RVTome_7_FD_203509 | JGI IMG/M metagenome (GOLD analysis project Ga0214473, IMG submission 203509) | Soil microbial communities from uranium-contaminated site in the Upper Colorado River Basin, Wyoming, United States - RVT98D197 | ecosystem: Environmental > Terrestrial > Soil > Contaminated >... | reverse complement strand
AGCTCCTCCTGCACGTCCTGCGCAAAATGGGGGAAGAGCGAGCTTCCATCAGGGCTCAGCACCCGCACGGCGGCGAGAGGTTGGCGCACTCGCAGACCGGCCTGCTCCCGTGCGGCGCGGCCGAGACGCACCGCGGTGCGGGCCAAGGCACACTCCTGGAGCAGGGCCAGATCGTCCGCCGCCACCGTTCCATCGGGGAAGTCGCAGAGATGCACGCTCTCCGGCAGGGCCTCGCGGGATGGTGTAACCAGTCGACGGTACAGCGCCTCGGCCGTGAACGGCACGAAGGGAGCGAGGAGGCGGCACATCTCCACCAGCGCGGCGTGGAGTGTCGCATAGGCGGCGGCCTTGTCCGCGTCACCGCCGCCTCGCCAGAACCTGCGCCGGCTCCGCCTCACCCACCAGTTTGACAAGTCGTCGATGAGACTCAGCAAGGCGGCGGTGGCGCGCGGTGGGTGAAAAGACTCGATCGCGGCAGTCACTTCGCTGGCGGTCGCGGCTGTCCGGGCCCGGAGCCAGCGATCGAGTGGCGCCCCCGACGGGTCTGCGAGAGATGGGTTCGAGCCAGGCCAGTCGTCCACATTCGCATACATCGCGAGGAAGCTGTAGACATTCCACAGGGTCCTGAGCCAGTCGCGCACCTCTTGCGCCCGCCCGTAACCAAAGCGAAGCGGCTGGGCGAGGGGGTGCGAGGCGCTCAGCCACCGTACCACATCGGCCCCCATCGCCTCCGCGGCCTCCGCAAACCAGATCGCGTTGCCTCTGGACTTGTGCATCTCCTCGCCGCGCTCGTCCACGACCGTGCCGTAACCCATGATGGTGCGCACGGGGCTGCGCCCGGTAAGCATGGCGCTCATCGCCAGCAGCACGTAGAACCAGTTCCGGAACTGGCCTGGAAGGCTCTCAATCACCAAGTCGGCGGGAAACCATCGCTCCCATTCCTGTTGGTCTTCGAAGTAGCCCAGGGTGGAGTACGGGACGATACCTGCGTCGAGCCACGGGTTGCCTACCTCGGGGAGGCGTGTCGCGACGTCACCACAGTGCGAGCACCGGATTCGCACCGCATCCACCCAGGGGCGGTGTGGGGAATGGCCGTCGAAATCCTCCCACCCTTCGACCGCGCGCTCCCGGAGTTCCTCCCGGCTGCCGATGACATCGAACCAGCCGCAGGCGCACTGCCAGATCGGGAGAGCGAGGCCCCAGTAGCGCTTCTTCGAGATCATCCAGTCGCGCATGTTGCGGAGCCAGTCCAGCTCAACTTCGCGGCCGTATTCAGGGACCCACCTCACCGCTTCGGCCAGCCGTACGATCTCCTCCCGCCACGGGTCCATTGCGATGAACCACTCGTTCACCAGTCGGAACAGGAGTTCCGTGCCGCAGCGCCAGCAGTGAGGATAGCGATGCTGGTAGTCATCGACGCGATACAGCAGGCCGCGCCTCCGTAGGTCCGAGATGATCTCGTCGGCTACCTCCGACGCATGGCGGCCCGCGAAGGCGCCGGCCCCGGGCAGCAGTCTGCCGTTCTCATCAATGGGAGCCACCACGGGCAGGCCCGACTCCCGGCACAGGTCATAGTCCTCCTTGCCGCAGCCCGGCGCGAGATGCACGAGGCCGGTCCCCTCCTCCTCTGACACCTCCCGCCAGGCCAGCACCCGATGCGCCGCCACCGCGGCCTGTTCCTGAGGCAAATCATCGAACGGTCCGACATAATGGAAGCCGACCAGGGCTTGCCCGAGCACTTCTGCCTCGACTCGCCAGGCCGGCTCGGCCGTCAGGACCTCCGCGGCGCGGCTCGCCGCGAGATAGTAGCGGTCCTCGCCTTGGGCCGCCCGCACATACCTGAGCTCCGGGTGCACCGCGCAGGCCACGTTCGCGGTGAGCGTCCAGGGCGTGGTCGTCCACAGCAGCAGGTACTCCCGCGGCCGCCCCTGGATCGGCAGCCGCACCACCACCCCGGGGTGGGTCACCTCCCGGTAGCCCTCCTGCACTTCTTGCTGCGACAAGCCGGTGCCGCAGCGCGGGCACCAGGGCATCACATCTCGGCCGGGGTAGATCAGTCGGCGCGCGTGACACTGCTTCAGGAAGTGCCAGATGGCATAGTTGTTGGCGTCCGAGTCAGTGTGATAGGAGTGGTCCCAGTCCATCCAGCAGCCCAGGCGGAGGGATTCCTGGGTGATCGTCTCCGCGAAGCGCGCGGTGCGTTCCCGGCACCGGGTCACGAACTCGGCCACGCCGTAGCTCTCGATCTCCCGTTTGTTCGTGAACCCGAGTTCGCGTTCGACCTCCACCTCCACCCACAGCCCCTGACAGTCGAAGCCGTTCTGGTAGCGCTGATCGCAGCCCCGCATGGCCCAGTAGCGCTGGTAAATGTCCTTCAGGGTCCGGCCCCAGGCGTGATGCACTCCCATCGGGTTGTTCGCGGTGATCGGGCCATCGAGAAACGAGAAGCGCGGGCCGCCGCGACGGCGCACGCGCGCCTTGGCAAAGATGCCGCAATCTTGCCAGAAGGCGAGCACCTCGTGCTCCAGCTTGGCCTGGTCCGGCGGCCCGGATACTTCCTCAAACATGGTTCTCTCCTCGTGGGGTGCAGACGCGAAAAGCCCACCGCCTGATCTCGGCGGTGGGCTTGGAGTGTGCTGACGTTGCGTCGTGCGCTACCTGCCGGCCGTCCAGCATCGCTCCCGGCTCACCGCCGGGTCGGCAATGATGATGGCAATGCAGATCGCGTGGTGCGTCATGGGCGTGCCCCTTCTTGATACCACGCCTGCACGAAGCAGGTCAAGGGATCGGCCACGAAGGATTCGTGTCGGCGCTATTGGTCGCCGCGCCGCTGACTCTGAGATTCACCTGCGGCCGGCGTATCTGAGCCTTTAGCGTTCGCTGCCTTTTCACCGGCCTTCGGCGCGCCCGGGGGCGGGCCGGGTTTTCCGGGCGACGCGGCTCTCCTGCCCTGGCGCGCGAACTGCTGCTCCTCCTGGGCGGCCATGCGCCCCGATCGAATCCCTTCCATCCGGCGCGCGGCCAGCTGGGCCCTCTGCTGCGCCAGGAGGTAGGCATCCTTCCGGTACCGGTGCATGAAGTACAGTGTTCCCACGATGAGGGCGCACAGGATCACGATCATCGCGAAGGCAGGACTGACGTTGCGTTTCATGGTGGCTCCCAGCCGGCAAATATGAAATTCCTATACACTTAGTTCGTGTGCTTTCCTAGGCGGCCCGTGTAAGTTTCTGCGAACATGGCGGGGTTGTGGCTAGAAGGCGACATTCGCCCGCCTGAGCGCGCTCTCGCCGAAGCGAGTCCGAATCCGCTCCACGGTCTCGGCTAGACGCTCGCGGCGGGCCTCCTCCTCCAGCAGTGGCAGCGGAAGCTGCCCGCCGTGCTCATCCAGGACGAGGCGCGCGGCGCGGATTCGCACGCGCCGGATGATACGGCCGCTCAGCTTGACGTGGTCGTAGAGCGCACGTGCAACCTGGCAGAGGCCCTCGCCGGAGCGCGTGGGGCGGGGGAGCGTCCGGCGAAGCTCGAGGCGTCGCAGATCGCGAAACACGATCTCGACCCGCACCTGTCGCGCCGCCTCCCCGCGCTGGCGGAGCTGCCGTCCCACCTCCTCGGCGGCAAGACGCAGGGCCGCACGCACCTGCAGCCGCTCCCCGGTGGGAGGTCGCAGCTCTACCTGAGCCGCGACGGACTCCTCTACTCCGCCGACCGCGGCTGGGCCGGCAGACTTCTCCTCGGGGTCGTGTCCCTGCGCGCTTGCCCACACGCGCCTCCCGCGCTCACCGAAGGCCCGTACCACTGATTCCGGAGGCAGGGCGGCGAGGTCGCGCGCCAGCCGAATCCCCATCTCTTCCAGCCACCGCGCCCACTCCGCCTCCACCTCCGGGAGGGCCGCCACGGGAAGTCGCCCTACGAATCCCGGCGCTGCTTTCGGCGCGACCTCGATCACCTCGCTTGGCCGGGCCTGGCGCGCCGCGAGCCGCGCCACCAGCGCGTTCGGGCCGATCCCAATGGCGGCCTCCAATCCCAGCTCGCCGCGCAGCCGATTGCGAATCTCCTGGGCCACGGATCTCGCCGAACCGAACAGACGCTCGGTACCGGTGAGGTCGAGAGTGAGTTCACGCCGGTCAGGGTAGGGGAGGAGGTGCGGACTGTAGTCCCCGCACACCTCCACTACGCGCTGCCAGAAGTACTCATACTTACCCGGGTCGGGCCGGGCCACGCGCAAGTCGGGACAGCGCTGCATCGCCTCCCAGCGCGACGCGCCGGCTCGCACTCCCCGCCGTCGCGCGGCGGGCGAGGCGCTGACCACGCGCTGCCCGGTGGGGTCGCATAGGGCCACCTCCCGGCCGTTGCCACCGTGCTCTCGTGCCTCCACCGCCGCGCTCAACCCGGGGACGATGATGTGAGCGAAGACCCGGTTGCGCTCCTCTCTCTGCGCGTTCACGTTACTCACCGCCTCTCACCCTCGCCCATGCCGGTAGGTCCGCAACCCGCCTACCCGTTCACATCTATCCTACCCAGACGCCAGCCCATCGTCTCGGAACAGAGGCAAACTTCGTACACCTCCGCCCGATCCGCCACCGTCACCGCGAAGTGGTACATCCTCCCCACTCCCTCGCGTATCACCCAGCGATTCCTGATCTCGTCCACCTGGTAGCGCCGCCCTTGCCAGACGAACCAGCGCGGCACGATCCGCCCGCACCGGAAATGCGCGCACACCTGAATCGGCTTGCCGATGACCTCCAGCATGGCCGTACCTACCGCGTCCGCTCACATTATATAGAACATCTGTTTGTATGTCAAGAGCAACCGCGGAAAACGGCAATCTGCTACAATCCGCAGACGTCAACTGGGCATGTGTGAAGGAGACAGGGTGAAGACTGAGGAGTTGACGCTGGCCGCGCCGGACCCCAGGAGGCATAGCGAGGCGCTCTGCGACCTGGTCGCGAAGATGTGGCCGGAGTCGGGGTACTACCAGGCCCGTAAGGCCTGCCGTGAGGTGTACTTCCACCACAGCCACTACGACTGGCAGACCTCCCGCATCATCCTGCTCGGGGACCGTGTGGTGACGCACTGGGGCGTGTGGGACTACCAGATGCGGATCGGGAGGGCGCGGGTGCGCGTGGGGGGTATCGGCGCGGTGCTGACAGACGGAGATTTTCGCCGGCGCGGCCTGATGGATCGCACCGCGAGAGGGGCGCTGGAGGCGATGCGGGCGCAGGGCTATGACATGAGCATCTTGTTCGGCCTCGACAACTTCTACCGTCGGTTCGGCTACGTGCGCGCCTGGCCGGAGGTGAGCTTGCTGGTGCGGACCTCGGACCTGCCGACGGAGCCGCCCGCGGGGGCCCTGCGGAGGTTCCGCCCCAAGCTGTCGCGGCAGGACATGCGGGAAGTCTACAACGCGCATCACGCCACGGCGACCGGCACCGCGGTGCGCCCCACCTTCCGGCGGATGTGCATCTGGACCGAGGAGCCTGAGGGCTACGGGTGGAGGCAGGAGGGACGGCTGGCGGGGTACGTCCTGATCGGCCGGGAGGGCAGCCGCCTGAAGTGCAGCGAGTGCTGCGGAGATACAGAGCAGGTGCTGCGTGCGCTCGGGAAACTGGCGCGCCAGCGGCACTGCGACCAACTGCAGTTCGACACCATTCCCTACATGAGCGAGCTGGCCAAGCGCCTGCGCCGCGGTAACTGCCGCGTGGAGATGCGCTACCGACGCAACGGAAGCGCGCTCGCCTGCCTGCTGAATCTGCCGTCCGCGCTGACCAAGATGCAGGGCGAGCTCTCCCGCCGTCTGCGCGCCTCCTGTCTGGCAACTTGGAGCGGCGACCTGTTGGTCGCCGACGTGCGGGAGCAGGTGACGCTGCTCATTGGCAAGGGGCGAGTCGCGGTCGTACCTCCGCGCAAGACGAAGCATGTCATCCGGGGCGGCGACGAGGTGGTGCAACTCTTGCTCGGCACGGATGAGCCGAGCGAGGTAGTCGAGGCAGGGAAGATGCGACTCAGTGGCGAGGCAGCGGAACTCGCGGAAGTGCTCTTCCCGGTGCAGTGGCCGCAGTTGAGTCAGTTGGATAGGTACTAGCGTGCGCGCGAGGGGCAGCCGAGCGCGGCGTGTGAAGTGGGCGCTGGCCGCGGGGGCGGCGGGATACGCCGTTCTATTCCTGTTTCCAGCGTTCTTTGCGGATGCGTTGATCTTCCGTCCGCCCGCGCCGGGATACCGGGACGACGGAACGATTCTGAAGCTGCGGACCGCGGACGGCGTGCGGATCTCCGCGCGCTACCTCCCCAACGCCAAGGCGCGACACACTCTCCTCTACAGCCACGGCAAGCGAGAGGACCTGGCGACGATCCGGCCGTTTTTGGAGCGGCTCGAGGGGTGGGGGTTCTCGGTGTTCGCCTACGACTACCACGGCTACGGCACGAGCGAGGGTCAGCCGAGTGAGGAGAACGTGTACCGCGACATAGACGCGGCCTACGACTACCTCACTACGGTGGCGCGCATTCCTCCAGAGCGGATAATCGTTTCAGGGCACTCGCTCGGAACCGGGCCATCTGTGGACCTGGCGGCGAGGAGACAGGTGGGCGGGCTGATCCTGGACAGCGGGTTCACGTCAGCGTTCCGCGTGGTGACGCAGGTTCCCCTGCCGCCCTTCGACCGGTTCCGGAACCTGGACAAGCTCGGTCGAGTCCACTGTCCGATACTCGTGATCCACCGAAGGCACGACGAAGTAGTACCGTTCCAACACGGAGAGGCGCTGTACGAGGCTGCGAATGAGCCGAAGCAGCATGAATGGATGGACCAGGGGAAGCACGAGGCGATCTACGAGGGCCTGGGCGAGGAGTATGGGGAGGTGTTGAGGGGGTTCTGCGATGGGATCGCGACGGGAGACACAGATGAACACGGATGAACGCGGATCGGTAACGATCTGGACACCAGAGGCATCTGGCCTAGACCCCACCGCCCTCCATCGCTTCATCGAGGAGCAGATCTACACCCTCCCCGGCACCGAGCGGCATCGGGAGGAGTTCAGCATCCTGCTCACCGGTAGCCGCGCCACGGGGACGTTCTCGGACGGCTCGGACGTGGACGTTGACGTGGTCTGCTCGCGGGCGGTGTATGACGCGGTGCATCGGGCCTCGCGTGAGGCGGGGATCGTCACGACGGAGAAGAGTTTCTTCTGTTATGCACGCGACGGCGATCCGCAGCGGTACTTCGGTGAGGACAGGGGCTACCCGCACTTCTCCCTCACGCCACTGGACACCGTGGAGCGGCACTTCCGCGAGTTCGGTGACGTGTGGCTCTGGGTGTGGACGAATGCCAAAGTGATCTCCGACCCGGGCGATCAGTTCGGGCGCATCGTTTCCGCGTTCACCGGCTATCCACGCGACGTGCTGGTGCGGAAGATCAAGTACCGCTGGCTGCGGTCCGCGTACGCCAGTGTTGAGGTATACCCGAACCATCCTGAGAGCGACGCCGATCTGCTGCCGGCGGTGAGCGCGTTGGCCGAAGCCATCAACGACCTGCTGCGCTTCTTCTTCCTGGTGGAGGGCAAGCCGTTTCCGTACACGGAGAAGCTGATGCGCTACGCAGACACCACTGCTCTCGGGCGGAAGTGGGGCGTGTTCCTGCGGGGCTTGGCTGAGCTCGCAGTCGGCAAGGCGGAGCCGGAGCAGGATCCCTGGACGCGACTCGACCGCGCACGTGAGCTGCTAATCTGCAAAGACGTCACCGCGGAGGCGAAGCAACTGGCGGAGGACTGCGCGCAGGCGATGCTCGCTGCGGGTGTCGGACCCGGGTGGGTGGAGGCGGACTTCTACAACATTGACGAGCTGCTGAATGGGGGGTTGGGGCCGGCGCCATGACCTTCCTCTCCGACCTTCTATCCTCCGGCTCCACCGCCGGTTCCATATTGATCCTCGGCCTGGTCGGGGCGGTCGGCCTGGCCTTGGGCAGCCTCCGCGTCCGCGGGGTTGGGTTGGGGATTGCGGGGGTGCTGTTCTCGGGCCTCCTGTTCGGGCACTACGGGGCGAATCTCGCGCCGGAGGTGCTGGAGTTCGCACGCGATCTGGGGCTGGTGCTGTTCGTCTATTGCATCGGCGTGCAGGTCGGCCCGGGGTTCGCGGCCTCGCTACGCAGCCGCGGGCTGGCCTTGAACCTGCTCGCGACCGGGATCGTGGGGATGGGCGCGGTGGCGGCGGTGCTGATCGGCCGGCTGGCGGGTATTCCCATGGCCGTGGCGGTCGGCCTGTTCTCCGGGGCCGTCACTAACACCCCCAGCCTTGGCGCGGCCCAAGCGGCCCTGCGGGAATTGCCGACCTACACGGACGAGCTGGGCAAGCTCCCCGGCCTGGGCTATGCGGTGGCCTATCCCTTCGGCATCGTCGGCGTGATCCTGGCCATGCTGCTCATCCGCCACCTGTTCCCAGAGTGCGACGACGCCCCTGCGCGCGCTCACGAGGAGGCGACGGAGGACTTCGAGGCCGCGGCCCCGGTGGCCATGGGGAAGTCGGTGCAGGCGTTCCCGATCTTCCTCGGCCTCGCGCTAGGCCTGATCTTGGGCAGTCTCCCCATCCCTGTCCGCGGCCTACCCGCTCCGCTGCGCCTGGGGATCGCGGTCGGGCCCATGCTCGTGGCCATCGCCCTCAGCAGCCGCGAGCGCATCGGCTCCCTGACCTGGCGCATGCCGGAACCGGCCAACCTTATGCTGCGCGAGGTGGGCATCGTGCTCTTCCTCGCCTGCGTCGGGGTGAAGGCCGGCGACAGGTTCGTGGAGACGTTGGTGCAGGGAGATGGGTTGCGGTGGATGGCCTACGCCTCCCTCATCACCCTCCTCCCCATCCTGCTCGCGTCGCTGGTGGGGAGGTACGCGCTGGCCCTGCGCTACCATTTCACCTGCGGGCTGCTCGCGGGAAGCATGACCGACCCGCCCGCGCTGGCCTTCGCCTCCTCCCGCACCGAGACGCGCGACCCGATTGTGGCCTATGCGACGGTATATCCGACGACGCAATTGATGCGGGCGCTGGCCGCGCAGTTGATCGTGCTGTTGTTCGTCACGCAGTGATGGGGTACTTCCCCCACTGCAGCGTCGCCGCGAGCATCGCGCGGTAGTTCGCCAGCGGCACGTAGCTCGCGATGGAGTTGCTGCTCCCGAGGCAATATCCCCCGCCCGGGGCCAGCTCGCGAATCCGCTGCTTCACCTCGGCCTCCACCTCCTCGGGTGTGCCCAGGGTGAGGGTCCGGCCCAGGTCTATGTTGCCGATCAGCGCGAGGTGCTTCCCCCACTGCCGTTTCACCTCCACGATGTCCATGGCCTTCGGCTCAATGGGCTGCAGCGCCGAGATGCCGCACGCCACCAGATCGGGGATCACCTCCCAGAACTTGCCGTCGTTGTGGTAGATCAGCGGCACCCCGCGGCTCGCCGCCACCTCCCCGTACTTGCGGAACCACGGGAACAGCACGCGGCGGTAGAACGCCGGCGAGAAGAAGAACCCGTCGGCATGCGCGATATCATCGGCCAGCCACAGCGCCGACACTCCCGGGATCGCCGCCGCCGTCTTGAACACCGCGAAGAGAAACGTGCCCACTCGCTCTACCACCGCCTCCACCAGGCCCGGGTCGTCGTGGAGCGCGTAGGCCATCCCCTCGAAGCCCATGAGCTGGCGGCTGGTCTCGAGGATGCCCCACGTGCCGGTGGTCAGGCCCATGCCCCTGGGCAAGAGCGAGAGCGTTTTGTGGATATGATCGTACTGCGCCTGTGACGGGTCAGGCCAGGGATAGCGATCCAGGTCGGCGCGTGATCGGATGACGCCCTGGTGTTCCTCCATCCAGGCCTTGGCGACCGGCGCCTGGGAGTACCGGCTGTAGTCCCCCTCCGCCACGTTCCACCCCTCCGGGAACAGGTGCAAGTACCACGGGGCCAGGTGAAGGTAGTCGTACCCCGCGGCGGCCCAGAATTCCACGTCCGCCGCGACATCATAGTCGTCGGTCCCCAGGAGCGAGTTCCCCACAGGGCGGCCCAGGAACGCCTCCTTCACCGGCGGGTCTATCAGGAATTCGGAGCGCGGCACGCAGTCCGGCTCCTCACGGCGGAGGGCGGTGAGGAAGCGGGCGACGTCGGGCTTGCGGTTGACCACGGGCGCGCCTCCTATGGGGTATGGTCAGGGTGATAAGACTTGATGTCACGGATGGTTGCGGCCAGGTGCTTGGCACGCCAACGGTTGAGTTGCTCGCCGCGCGCGGGGGTGGCAAGATCGGGGCGGCCATGGTACCCCTTCGGCACGCTGCGAATCCAGCCCACGCGGTAGTGCGCCTTGATCGCCGGAGGAATGTACTCTCCCTCCTCTCCTCCGGCCCGCGAGATGTCCACCAGGCCCGGCGCGGCGTCCCAGCACTCCGAGGTCTCGTCGGCCCCGCCGTGGCCGCTCATCAGCCGGCGCGTCTCCTCGGGCTCCTCCAGCCGGGGTGCAAACCAGACGTCCACACGAAACACCTGGTAATCCACCTGCTTTCCCGAGGTCGCCTGCTCGAAGATCTCCCCCTGCAGCGTCTCCACCGGCACCTCGCTGCCCCCGTGACAGACGTACACCACGATCTTCCGGAACCCGTTGCGCGCGCATTCCTCGAAGATGGCGCGGTACATGTCCATCACCACGCGCGGCGGGATGGAGATGGTCCCGGGATAGCACTTCATCCGGTCGTTCACGTTGTAGAAGATCGGCGGGAGCACGATACACGGCTCGAGCTCGGAGGCGAGCCGGCAGACACGGGCCGCGATGAAGGCGTCGCAGCCGGTGGGGTTGTGCGGGCCGTGGCACTCCACGCACCCGACGGGGAGCAGCGCGACGTCGCAAGTCTTCGCGAACGCGGCGACATCAGGGGCTTTCGATTCATGCCAGATCATCAGCTAACCTCCGGTGAGCATGGCGGCGACGATCACCGCTGAAGAGGTGATACGGAGTGGAGCGCGAAGTTCCTCCCCGCGGGCGGCGCGGAACCGAAACTAGAACACCCGGATCAGCTTGATCGCGAGGCGCGGGCTGAAGCCGGTCAGGTTGGGATCAGGGTTGCCGAGGATGACGTAGATGTCGGTGCCGCGCCGAACCACCTGGCGATAGGCCGCGTAGACGCTGGCGCCCTCATCCCGGCTGATCAGCCGGGCCGAGATACACTTCTCCGGGGTCAGATCGTAGGAGGCGGTGAGCACGGCCTGGTAGGTGTGCGCCGCGTCCGGGGAGGGGGGCGTCAGCCGGCTGTACTCCAAGTTGAGGTTGACCGAGAAGGCATCCATCGGCCGGAAGCCCTGGCTGAAGGTATAGTAGGTATAGTCGCCGCCGGCTCGCACGCCCTTCTGACCGAAGATTCGCCCTCTGCGGTAGATATCCGAGCGATTCCACATGACGTTTAGGCCGACGTCCGAGGTCTCCTGGTCATATTCCCGACCCAGTGAGAACCCGGTTCCGAGCAGCCATCCGTTTCGCCATCCCCAGTAGCGTTCGGTGAACAGGCCGGAGTGGAGCAGGCCATCGCCGCTCAGATAGGGGTAGTAACTAAGTCCCGCGTTCCATCCTTGGTACTCCAACGGACCCTTCTCATACTGGTCCCAGCGCCCCACGAAGGTGTTGGCGCCGACACTATCCTGGTCGTAGAAGTACCCCAGGGCAGGATCGAACCCGCGGGTGGTGAGACGCATCCCCCAATCGTAGTGCAGCTTGCCACTGCCACGGAAATGCCCCCCATTCACTTCATAGTTGGCCCCAACAGGGCCGTGCTCTGTGAATGACCCCCGATACTCCATCCGCAGATAATCCTCGCCCTCCTCGCACGGCCAGCGACGATGGGCGTCCAACCCCCAGGCGAAGTTGTCGGGATCGTACGCGCTCAGGCTTGACACCAGCCTCAACGTGACCTCGCGGTTCGGGTCAAAGCGGTGAGACCACCGCGCCGCCAGCGCGTTCCGCTCCCCGAGGGTGATCGCGTCCAATAGCCCGTAGCTGTTCTTCCCGATCGTCCCGAACAGTTTCACCCCCGCGTCGAAATCCTCGATGTTGCGGGTGTAGAGCATCATGCCCCCGGGCAGATAGCCCTGGCCGGTGACGAAGAACGGGCGCGGGTCCTCCAGGTACTTCGGGGTGTAGGAGAACGCCACCGACTCCACCACATCCTCGATCTGCTTGAAGTCGGGATTGAGGGCCGCCAGTGACGTGAGGCCGTTGGGCATCCGGTACTGGAGATCGAGGCCGGTGTCGAAATGGCTGCCCACCGCCTCGCCCAGGTCGAACACGAGATAGGGCATGTAGATGGGGCGGGGCTTCTGGTAGGGTGGATGCAGGTCCTCCAGGTTGCACGCCAGAGCCGGGTCATAGGCACGGCCGGTGATCGGATGGGCGACCCAGATCTTCTCCCGCCCGAACCGCCGCGATAGGCTGAGGCCAAAGGTGGTCTGGCCCGGAGGGTATCGGAGAATCGAGAACGGGATGGCCAGCTCGCACACCCACCCGTCGTCGGTGCGAGCCGTCGCGGCACTCCAGTCGCCGCGCCACTCGATTTTGGTGGCCGAGCCGCCAGGGATCTCCTCGTGCTGGGTGCCGCGGGCGGTGACGCGGAAGTGGTAGGCATCCTCGTGCTGATGCCAGGGGTCGAGGCAGAGCTCGACGAAATCGTCCTCCCAGATCTCTCCGTTGCGCCGGGTCTCCTGGGCCCTAATGTCCCCCGGGGTCCGGTCCTTGCAGATGATCGCGCAGTAGATCGCCTCCTCGCCTACACACAGTAGGCCGATGGTCTCCTCTGGCGGGGCCTGGTCTACATCCGGCGCGAAAAACCCCTCCAGGCGCGAGGCCTTCTCCCAGCACGCATCGTCCAGCTTTCCGTCAATGACCGGGGGCGCGTCCACAGACACGGCCTGAATCACGGGAGCGACGCGCTTCTCCGGCGCCGCGGCCGGCTTGTCCCGCTGCCCCTCCTCTGCCGCGCGCGCCGACCCACAGGCCAGCAGCATGGCCAAGAGGATTGACATGATGAATGATGCGGGGAGCGAACGCACGGAGCACTCCTTCCCAGCGGCACGGAAATCGTATTATAGGCGAGACGGCCGAACGTGGCAAGATGCGCGCGACGCGCGGCGGTCCCTCGTTCAAGCCGACCGCTCACCATCTGACATCGGCTGGTGAGAGAGGATGATTTCAGTCACCTCGCGCGCTTGCCTGAAGCACTCCTGTCCGTTGGGCATGAGGCAAGCTCATGCCCAACGCGAATGGATTCAGGATCACAGATTGAGCAAACAGCAAGACGGAAAGCAGGCGGAGCGCCGCGGCGACTGGCAGCCGTCACGCCCCCCGCAGGACGAGGAAGACCACGATCAGCACTACCACCCCGATGGCCAGGTAGGGCCAGGCCTGCAGCAGGCCGCCGCGGCGCTCCTGCTGGACCAGCGGACTCCCGCAGCGTTCGCACTTGATGCGCGTGTAGGGGTTGACGGCCTGGCACTGAGGGCACCTCATGCCGGTGTGGGTGGGCCGCAGGCCCTCCCGCTCGAACAGCTCCTGCGACGCGCTGCCCAGCTTGATGGGTAGCATCGCGTTACATGACTGACACCGGTTCACACCGTCCGGGTTAGCCGCTTTACACTTCGGGCAACTGGTCATCCGTTACTGCGCCTCCATCGCCATGGTGACTGACAAGCTGCTGCTACGCGCCGGTCAGCCGCCTGCCTCTCCGACGGGAGACAGACAGTGCGAGATACCACGGACTCTCCCGGTCTCCTTCCAGGCCTGGCCGCGGCAAGAGTTTCGACTTCGGTGAGAGCGGTGCGGGGATCAGGCTGGGGAGCCGTCCACACGGCCGGCAGGTAGACCGGTGAGCGGGGGGTTCCGGCAGGCCGCCGCGCGGCCGCGGGACGGACCTAGCAGGGGTGCGTTCAACTCCGGGCGGAAGACCGGGACGGGGGCCCTTCCCTCACTCGAGATACCCCAAGCGCTTGAGGTGGTGCTCGACCTGCTCTGCTTCCACCGCGGAATACGGCGACTGCGTGGCCGGCTCGCAAAGGGCCGAGCCCTCGGTGTAGCGGACCGGGTGCGCGGCGAGGTAGTCGGGTGAGAAGAGCCCGGTCAGCACGCAACCTTTCATGTCCTCCGGCACGGGTTCGCCGAGCAGGTGGAGCAGGGTGGGGGCGAGGTCAACGATGTTCGCTCCCTCAATGGTTCGGTGGCCGTTGAGCGGGGGGCCATGGGCGATGAGGATGCCGTCGGGCGCATGCGCCCCGCTTTGCGCGATGGAGAGGAAGCGCCCGATATCGCCCAAGAGGAGGTCGGAGTCAATGATCCGCTCGGGGCAGGGCCGGCCGATCTGTTCGTGCCCCTCGGCGCCGGCCGTGTAGCCCTCTTTCCACAGCACGAGCAAATCCGGCAGGTAGGGCTCAGCCGGTCCGGGATGGAGGTCGGCCACGCGGTGGATTCGTTCCACCACCTTCTCGCCGGTGGCTTCGTCCACGAGTTCCTCCAGGTCGGCGGCGAGGGAGCGGCACAGCGCCTCGGCCTCGGCCCCCGGCGCGACTACGCCCTGAGGGAACCGATCCTTCCGGTGAAGGTAGACATAGCCGTGCTGGTTGCTGAGCGAGAAGGCCTTGGTGCGGCCCCAATCCACTCGGCTGAGCATCAGAAACGACTGCAGGTGCTGGCGCAGGGCAGGGAAAGCGCTCTTCAGCCAGTCCTTCAACCAGCGCGGGGCATATCTTCCCGTGC
>Ga0214473_10005822_pt1 | contig 14736 bp, 21 predicted proteins | sample RVTome_7_FD_203509 | JGI IMG/M metagenome (GOLD analysis project Ga0214473, IMG submission 203509) | Soil microbial communities from uranium-contaminated site in the Upper Colorado River Basin, Wyoming, United States - RVT98D197 | ecosystem: Environmental > Terrestrial > Soil > Contaminated >... | reverse complement strand
CGAGACGACGAATAGAGCGGCGAGGGCCCAGCCCATGGTCCAGCCGGGGTCGCCTCCCGCAAGCAGCAGAGACGCTGGGATCAAAAGCGAGAAGGCCGCGAAACCTACAATGGCCCTCGCCGGGATGCGCATAGGGACTAGCCTCCCCGACCTCGGCCCAGGAACCTGCTCCGCCCCGTATCACCGAAGCGAGATGCAAACACCGCCTTCCACCCGGCCGGGTAGGGCGGATCGCAGCGTGATCAGGCGACCTGATTTTCGGCTTCGAAGAACGATCTCCACATGTGCCCCGCGAGCAAGCGAACCTGAGGATGGGCCGCGGACCAGGCCTGCAGGCGTCGAACGTGCGGGCCGAGGACCATCCGGTTCAGCCATTGCGGCGTGATATCGAACTGGGCACTGACCGGCAACGCGTCGGCGCAATGGAATAGCCATCCGTGGCCATCCTGCACAGCGACTCCGCAATGGCCGCGGGTGTGTCCAAAGAGGGGCACGAAGTACATCTCCGGTGTGAACGGTAGGCGGATCGCTTCGAGTCCAAGCCACTCGGCATTGGGCTGGTCGTAGAGGACCCATGACGGCACGTGAGCGAAGTCCGACGGCTCATACGCCAGGTCGATCCAGGTGCGCGGATGCCGCATGGCTTCGACTTCGCGCCGATGGACGTGTACCTGCGCCCGAGGGAAGTCCGGCAAACCACCCGCATGGTCAAAGTGCAGGTGGGTCATGACGATATGCCGAACGGCTTCGGGTGCGTGTCCCAAACGGGCGATCTGGCGGACGGCCGTGCTCTCGGGATCTTTGTGAACGCCAAAGTCGAGCTCGAACAGTCGGACTCGTCGGGTCGGGCTGGAAAAGTCATGGAGGCCCAGGCCGGTGTCCACCAGCACGAGGCCTTTGTCGGTCTCCACGAGCAGGCAGGTGCCGCCGATGTGCCAGCGCGGGAACCAAGGGGACATGGGGGCGCAGTCAAGAATTCGAATGGCCAAGGCGATTTCTCTCTACCGCGCGGACTGGCCCTTCCCGGCCGCGTCCTCGTTCAAATCGGTGTCGGCCTCAGCCGAAACGGCCGGCCCGCACGGGGCGGGAACGGAATGGGAAAACAGGGTCCCACAGGGCCGTACGGCCCTCTATCGAATGGAAGGTGAGCCGAGTAGCGTCATCGCCTTTTCGGCAAGGTCTTTCGCGTGCTGCTTCCAATCCCCACCGTAGATGGAGAACACAAGCCTCTTGCGAGGGGACTTGAGGTCGATGTTTAGCCGGGCCCAGGCGGAGGCCCAGCTGACGGACCGGATGTTGGAGAAGGGGATCTTGGGGCCGCCCGCTGCCGCGGCGACGTGGATCTGCTTCGACGTGAGAACGACGAGCGTCTGGGAGGTGGACGTGCCGAAGATCCCCGCCGTGTACGAAATGAGCTGCTCGCCCGGCTCGAGCAACGCCTCGGCTGTCTTGCGGAGTTCCTTATCGTCGGCCATCCAAATGTCCCCCCTGGAGCGAAGGTGCCGCCTCGCGGCTGAGCGGTAGACCGCGGTTGGCAGCGTAGCCGTCTGTACCTTCACTCTATGTCAGTCCGGGGTGCATGGCAAGGGTCCGTTTTCCGCGGCTCGGGCCGCCCAGCGGACTTGTCAGGCAGCGGTCAAGGAAACCGGTATGGGTACCCAGAAGGAGGTCAACTCCAACCCCTGACGGGGCCGCAACCTTCCCTTCAAAGCAACGCGGCGCCATCGATGATGGTCGCGTCGTGGAAGCGTCCCGTCGATGGTCTGGCAGGCCGCGGTTTCCGATTCGGCAGAAGGCGATCTTAGCTGTGTCCGAGCACCGGGTGAGGCGTGTAGAGTTCCTCCAGAGTTGAGATTTCTTCCCCGGTGAGGGTCATCTCCGCAGCCGCGACTGACTCCTCCAGCTGGAACATCTTGCTCGCGCCGATGATCGGCGCGCTGACCACGGGTTTGCTCAACAGCCACGCCAAGGCGATCTGGGCGGGCGTGACGCCTCGGGCATCGGCCAGCGCGGCTGCCCGGTCGGCCACCGCGAAGTCCGCATCGCGGTAGTACATGCTTTGGGCGAAATCGTCGGTCTTGGCGCGCACCGTCTCGCCCCACTGCTCGCGGGTGCGGTTGCCGGCCAGGAAGCCGCGCGCCAGGGGGCTCCAGGGGATCACGCCGATGCCTTGGTCCCGGCACAAAGCGAGCATCTCCCGCTCTTCCTCGCGGTACACCAGGTTGTAGTGGTTCTGCATCGAAATGAAGCGCGTCCAGCCGCCGGCGTCGGCGAGGTAGAGGGCCTTGGCGAGTTGCCAGGCATACATGCTGGAAGCCCCGAGGTAGCGCGCTTTCCCGGCCTTCACCACGTCGTGCAGGGCTTCCAACGTCTCCTCGATCGGAGTCTCAGGATCCCAGCGGTGGATCTGGTAGAGATCGACGTAGTCCGTCCCAAGCCGCCGAAGGGAATCGTCGATGGAGTGGAGAATGTGCAAGCGCGACAGGCCGCCCTCGTTCTGCCCGGGGCCCATCGGAAAGAAGACCTTGGTGGCGATGACGACTTCCTCGCGTCGGGCGAAATCGCGCAGCGCCCGCCCGAGGACTTCCTCGCTCTGGCCCCGCGAGTACATATCGGCGGTGTCGAAGAAGTTGATGCCTAGCTCGAGGGCCCGCCGCACGAACGGCCGGCTTGCCTCTTCGTCCAGCACCCATGGGCGCCACTGGGATGTCCCATACGTCATCGTGCCTAGACAGAGGCGGGAAACATGGAGGCCGGTATGTCCAAGGTGGGTGTATTGCATGGTCGCCTTCTCAGGGCGTTGTCCCTTGTCGACCGCCGAGCGGCCTCCAGGGATTCTACCCGCCGTCGGCGGTCCCTGTAGATGAGCCCGGCGCGAACGGCAAGGCTCCATTGTGCCGCGTCCGCGCCCTCCGTTCCACGGGTAGGGGGTGAGAGAATTCAGGGTTGAGCCCTCCGGAGGCCTGAGCTCCAGGACCATGATCGTCATAGCGATGGCAATCACCGCGTCGCTGAAGGCTTCCAGTCTACCTTTGCCCAAGATCTACCTCATTCGTGTCGTGCCAGGGCGCGGAGGCGACAAGCACCGCGGGCGGTCAGGCGGCGGCCTCCCAAGCCTCCTGCAGCCAGGAGGTGACCTCGCCGTCGATGTCCTGGGGCGAGAAGAGCTCCAGATGGTGAGTGTAGCGCCCCTTGGCCGGTGCCACGATCTCCTTCCATCGTCGGGACGAATCCCGCCGGGGAAAAGATAGAGTGAGCACCAGGGGGGCGACCTTGCCGCGCAGATACTTGACCGGCACCCAGGTCCAGGCAAAGGCTTTGCGCCGACGGAAGGCGATCTGACTCTTGGTCACGCGGAGCTCTACCGGCCCAAGCAGGGCGATGGCGAGGCGCAGGGCCTCGAAGAGCCCCTGGGATTCCGAGTGACCGTCAAAGAACTCGTCAAGGTCCATGGGGCGCCGAGCCCAAGCTTTCTGGGGCAACGGGTTGGATGAGGTCCCAGAGGTTCCCGTACAGGTCCTCAAAGACGGCCACAGTGCCGTAGGGAGCAGCCTGCGGTTCCCTGGTGAACCGGATTCCGTTGGAGCGCATGTCGTTGTAGTCGCGCCAGAAATCATCGGTGCTGAGGAACAAGAAGACCCTCCCGCCCGTCTGCTTTCCTATGAAGGCTTCTTGCTCAGGTGTTGAGGCGCGCGCCAGCAGGAGGGTGCTGCCCTTGGACCCGGGGGGAGCGACGACCACCCACCGCTTATCCTGTTCGGGTTGATACGTATCTTCGGCCAACGTGAAATGGAGCTTCCGGCAGTAGAACTCAATGGCTTCATCGTAATCCCGAACGACCAGAGCCACGTGGAGGATGGATTGCCGCATCTTCGATCCCTCTTGTGTGAAACCGACTCCGATGGCGGGGCTGGCGGGCCAGCTGATGTTCAAGCCGCCAATGACAAGCGAACAGCTTTGGCCACAAGAGCCCTGTTGACGGCCTTCCCGTAGGGGAACTTGATGTGGCGGAGTCCCTTTCCGGAGCCTTCGAGTTCGGGAAGTTGCGGGGCGAGCTTGGCACCGTTGAAAATCTGCAAGTTCACGTGCCCGCCGTGGGTGACCAGCGTGAAGGCATACCTGGCCGTGGCCGTCGAGAAAGTGACGTAGCCCCAAGGATTGACGGTTTCCGCAAGGCCCGCATGTGCCCGCAGAATCGCGTTCCTCAACTCCATGAGGGTCTTGCGGTGGTCGCCTGGAAGCTTGGAGAGATAGGCTTGAACTTCGGGAGGAGGTTTCTTCGGCATATCAGCCTCCTGAGCACGAGAGGGGTCGTGTCAACCCACATCAGGCAGATGAAGGTAGGCATTCAGTCTTGGATTCTCCCTTGGCGTTCGGCGCCTACCGAGGCAGCTAGCCACGCCGAAAGAGCGGGCGGACGTTAGTTCGAACGCGGGAGACCGCCGTTCCGCGACCAACGAGAGTCTCAGCCGCGGGGGATTCCAAGGCATACCCTGGCATTCAATGACCCGTTCACCACCGGTCGCCGGCCGGTTCGGCACGTCCGAGTGGGCCGGACCACGTTACTGGACGCGGCGGCTGGCGACGGTCCGAGCCTCGACGGCTCCTCGCAAGAGATCCATGGGGAAGGCCGGCCCCGGATCCCATTTCCTCCTGGGGGAGATGTCATCGTGGCCAAGGATCTCCAATCGACCGTAGGTCATCACGAGGGCTGAGACGGCCTCAATCGTGGCCTCGATCTGGACGAAGGGAAACGTGTGCCAGGCTCTATACCGTCCGCCGAACTTGTGGGGCCCTCGGAAGACCTGGTCGGGCGGGTAGGCCTTCCCGAAGGTTGACATCCAGCGTCCTGCCTTGGCGACCATCGGACCCGCGTTGTCGAGCTCGACGCCGATCGAGTAGGGAGCCAGGCCTCGCCTTTCCTTCCATGAGCTTGGGCCCGCGTGCCAGGCGGTGATATGGAAGCGAACAAGTTGGGTGATCGACCCATCGCGGCCAATGACGAGGTGGGCCGAGCGCTTGCTGGCCTTCTTGGTCAGGACGTTAACGGCGGCTTGCGCGCTCTGCCCCTCGGTGAAGTGAATAATGACGAATTCGATGGTATCCAAAGGGCCGCTCACATTGGGCGATGGAACGAAGGGGCAAGGGAGTCCGTCATCGTGGAAGAGCCGGTTGTCGATCACCCGCATTGGTCACCTCCCTTGAAGAAGGCCCACAGCTGTGGCCTTCAACGCCCGCTGAGCGGCCCACCAAGAGTCCACTGGGCGCAGTTGAGCGGGTCGTCCCACCGGAGGCCTCAAGTCAGTTGGGACCTCACCTAGAGCTGCGATGTGCAATAGGCGCACTTCGTCGCCTTGATCGGTACCGTCGAGAGACAGAATGGGCATTCCTTGGTAGTCGGCGGGGGAGTCTCCTTCGACCTCAGGCGTTCGATGCGGTGGAGCCCTCTCACGATCAGGAAGATTGAGGCCGCGACGAACACGAAGTCGATGATGGTATTGATGAACGCTCCATAGTTTACCGTGGGTGCCCCGGCCGCTTGTGCCTCGGCGAATGTGCGATAGGTCGTCGATGAGAGGTTGAGGTACAGCCGGCTGAAGTCCACACCGCCGAGGAGGAGGCCGACGGGCGGCATGAGGATGTCATTGACGAAGGAGCTGACGATCTTGCCGAAGGCGCCGCCGATGATGACGGCCACAGCCAGGTCCAAGACATTGCCGCGCATGACAAAGGCCTTGAAGTCCTTCAGCATGGGAGTCCCTCCGGGTTGATAGAGATGTGAACCTGGACAAATGCCCGGTCTGCTGGGCTGTACTCGCGATCCACCGCAGGTCCAACCGGCCAGGTGTGACAGCCCTCGAAGAGGACATACGAGCGGGCGGCCGCAGGGGACGGAAGCAGGGTGCCTGGGGAAGGATTGGGGCCGTCCCTAGTCTTCGACAACCTCAGCCGCTGCGGCATATCTCTTGACGGTGGCAATCCCTTCGAGACAGGCCTGCTTCGAGGAGTACCCCTCGGCGGAGTCCGCAATGATGTTCCCGTTGGGGGCGACGAGCCTCCATCGGAAAGCTCCGCCCTTGTCCTTGAATACGTGGAACTTTCCCATATCGCATCCTCCTTGAGGGCGTTGGGAGACCGGGACGCCTGGAGGTGAACGACCGCCGCTGGCAGGATTGGCTCCACTCTACGCCTGCGTGCCGGCCAAGACAAGCATCTGTGGGCGGCGTTGGCGGGGTTCGTCGGGCTCGTGCCGTAGCTCAGAAGCTACCGTTCCGGCGTGTATGGGGCTAGGGTCTCAATGTCCCCTACGTATTCGGGTAGCCCTGGATGACCGAGCATCTGGCGGATAGCCTGGATTTCCCCTATGTGGTACCAGTAATGGTAGGTCATCCTTCTCATGGCCGACCCAACGCTCTGGCCCACGGGCTTGCCTTCCAGGGGGAGGTCTTGCTGGAGGGCACCCGTGGTGAGGGCCTCCAAGTAAGGGCGGCTGGACCGAATCACCTCCGCCCAGACCTGCAAGGTGGCGGAAAGGGCAGGCGTGCTCATCGGCGCGCCGTACGCGAACGCAGTGTTGAGATCCGGGAAGAGAATCCGACCTTGAGCCCTCTGCAGGAAGTAACGTTGCTCTTGCCAGGCCAGGTGGCCGACGGTCCAACTGATGCAGTTCATGGGGCCGAAATGCCGGGCACCGTCTTCCTCGGAGATGCCTTCGAGGCCGCGCAGCCATTCGAAGCGAGTGAAAAGGAGCTGCTCAACGAGTGGGTGAGTCAACGTCTACCTCCCTGGGGCGGGTTACGTTCTACCCTACATTCGCCCGGTGGGTGAGTCCACCAGGCGGGTGGGCAGCCGCGTTCTGGGTTCGGCCCACTTGATAGGCTTCTTCGACGGCGTGGCGCCTGGCGGTCCGATCACGCGCTGTCATGGGCGGCGCGGAGCCTACGCTGGCTCGGCGGGGAGAGCGGGCCCCGCGTTTCCACAGCCGAGCCGCGCGCCAAAGCGAGTTGTTGGGCGGCGCGCCGTCCCTCGATTTTCAGACACCCTGCACTACGATCATCTTAGTGTGGGCCGTCCTGTGACGCTGATTGCGAGCTGGGGCGTACTCGGGGGAGTGTAGCCATTCCTTTGCGCGCTCGATCGAATCGAACTCAAGGATGACGGTGCGCGCCGGATGAACGTCGCCTTCAAGGACTTCGGTTGGGCCCCCTCTGGCCAAGTACTTGCCTCCGTAGAGCGCGACCGCGGCAGGCGCTGCTTGTATGTAGGCTTTGTATCCTTCAGGGTCGTAGACGCTGATGTCGACGAGAACGTAGGCCGTCATCGGGAAGTCTCCAGCGACAGCGGCCGGCTCGCTGCGGCCGCCGCCGAGAATAGTCGAGGGTAGAAACCGAGGGCGAGCCCGCCTTTACTCTACGCCAGGCTCACGGGCACGACAAGCGTCCAAGGGCGGCCCGTGGACGAGTCGAATCCGGCGCAACGGCCTTGAGCGGCTCCGCCCGGCGGCGGCTGGCAACATCCCATCCTTGCGGGGGCGGGGCGGGCTAGGTCCGCGAAGTCGGGTTCACCTCCGGCCTACCTTCTTCTCCCTGTTCTTCCGTCTCGTTTGGGCTTTCTTCAGGTTCTCCTTCACCCTAAGCTTCACAATCTGGCCCATCAAGTCGTAGGGAATGGGCTTGTCCAGCGGGAACCGAACGGTACTCTTGGCCGCCCTATAGGCAGACAGCTCTCTGTTGAACCTCTCGCTTCCGGATGGCGCAGGATAGAGCCCGATATGCTTCCTGTAGGCTGCAAAGGAAACCAAGAAGCCCTCCAGAGAGAAGGTGGGCATCTTGTAGCTGATCGTTTCTTCCGCGTGCGGTGCCGCTTTTCTGACCGTCTTCCTTATCCTGGTGAGAAGAACTTGAACATCGTCTGGGAAGGTAGCGATGTACTCATCGATGCTCCTGGGTGCTTTTTGACCGCCTCTCATAGCGAGTCCTCCATGCCCTTCCTGATCTGCCTCTGACCTGCGGGTGAGCCGACCCTCGTGCCTGGCAGCACCTCTTTGGTCTAGGCCACCTGGCGCGCACGTCTCGGGCCTGCGGAGTCCTGCGGCCGCCGCCGAGTTGTCAATCGGAGGCGGCCCTATCCTTCGACCGACCTGGAGGCCTGGAGGGTCTAAGGACTCGACGCTGAAGCCTCTCGATCTCAGCGAGCACCTCTTCCGGTTTCGTCTCGCTTTCAAGTTCCGCCAGTTCCGTGTCTTGGTCGTTGTGGATTCCCAGCTTGTCCTGGATGGAGTCGAGCATTTGAAGAACCCTCGTCAGTTCGTACTCGGTGAGCAGATCGATGTGCAGGTCCAGGTCGGCGCGATGCTCTGCTTGCACGCCCATGCGATTCTGTGTGATTAGGACGAAGGTCGAAAGGAAGATGGCTTCAAGGGAGACGATCATGGTCAGAAGCCCATAGGGAAACGGGTCGAAAGGGCGGACCCCCAACTTGCCCGTGTTGAGCGCAAGCCAAATGCCGAACCAAACGATATGCACGTAGACGAAGAGCATCCGCCCGGAGATGCCGGTGATGGTGTCCGCGATTCGGTCCTCAACCGACCGCTCGCGGGCCGCCTTGATGCGAAGGCGGACGATCGTGCGAATGTAGCGTTCAATGGTGGCGCTCAGGGCAGGTGTAGGATCGGTGAAGAGGTCGGCGTCGTCCTGGTTCATGTCGTCACCCTCCGAATAAGCCTCGGGTCTTGCAGGCGGGGTTGTTCGCTCTGACGCAACGGGAGCCTCCACCCATCGACCTCGACGTTCGCGACCGCGCAGCGGCCTAGAAGGAAACGCCCTGACAAGGAGCCCACCCCTGGGGGGAGCCGACCGGCGGCCTTAGGCGGACTCATTCATGGGGGAACGTAGGGTCTGCCTCGGGACGCTGGGCCGGATCACGTCCACAAGCTGTGACTCCCGCGCCGCATTCTGTCCGACGGCAGGGCTACCAGATGCCCGGGAGGAGGCGATGGCGGACCCGGCTGGCGTATTCGCGGTAGCCAGGCAGTTCAGCGTGCAACGTCCAGTCTTCGAGGGCGGTGCGCACCAGCATCAGGAGAGCGTCGCCCGAACCGATGATGAATGCCCACCACGAGGACAGCAGGATCGGAATCGAAAGATGAGTGAGAAGGGCGCCGGCGTATGCCGGATGACGGATATAGGCATACGGACCGCCGGTGACGACGGTATGGCCGCGCTCAGTCTGAATTCGGACGATCTGCGAGAAGAAGGCGTTCGATCCCGTGGCCCACACAACCAGGCCATATCCGAGTAGGCAGGCCACGAGCGCGGCGATTTGAGTTGCCAAAGGGAAAGGCCCCGACCAGGCGTATCGCCTGTCGAAGCCGGCGACGACATAGAGGGCGAGCTGCAGAAGGCCGTGGAAGCTCATGAGGGCGGTATCCCATCGCTTGGCGCCTTTACGAGGCCCGAGTCGTTCGGCCAAGAGGTCTGGCCGGGTCTTAAGGATAACGATCGCGGTGGCCGCGGACCAGGCCAAGGTGACAGCCATCAGGGCCCAAGCCGGCCACCATTCGAGCTCGCCGGCTGGCCAGAAGAGGGCCACCCCCATGGAGAGGAGTCCCACGGTCTCGCGGAAGGCGAATCGGGCAACGAGCTTGGTGTTCATCTAGCTTCGCCCAATCGATGGGAGCGTCTACCGCCTCGAGGTTCGCGACCGCTGCCGCGCAGCATGTCGGAAGGAAGCGCCCTCCTGGGGGAGCCGACCGTCGCAGGCAGGGCCACCTTCACTGTACGCCCACCTGGCGGGCAAGACAATCACCCGCTCGGCGGACATAGGCAGGTCGGTTCTCCCGACCTATCAGGCGGCGGGGAAGACGAAGGCCCCCGTTCGTCCTTCGAGAACCGGGGGCCTCTTACACGGGTCGAGGCCGGCCGGGAGGCTTGGGCAGCCCGGCCGTGCCTAATCGATCAATACCTGCGACCGCGAGGTCGGCTGCCGCTGCGGTCCGGCCCGCGATTGCCGAACGCTCCGCCGGGTCGCTCCTCGCGTGGTTTGGCGATGTTCACCGTGAGCGTACGATCGCCCAGTTGGGTCCCGTTGAACATGCTGATGGCCTTCTCGGCGTCCGCCTGATTCTCCATCTCGACAAAGGCGAACCCTTTGGAGCGCCCAGTCTCTCGGTCGGTGATGAGTGCGACCGATTTCACGGCTCCCGCCTTTGTGAACAGCTGCTGGAGGTCGGCTTCTCCGGTTGAGTACGATAGGTTGCCGACGTACAACTTGGTGACCATTTCCACCTGTCCTCGTTAGATTGGGAGGGAAGCACCTCCCGTACAGGACCATCATATCACGGGTGATGGGATGTGGCGGGAGGCGGCCCCATCAAGCGACGGACGGCCCCAGGGTGGCGGCCTAGCCACCCCGAGGCGGCATCGTCTAAAGCTGAGCCGAGGCTGGCCCGTGTGGATCCTCCGAGTTGTTAGGAGCTAGAGCCTGTGGGAGGATCGGGCCGTAGCGACGAGTCCTTGCCGCTGCGCACGCCGCTCAATACCTGCTCCAACGTCGCCATGGCCGTAGCCAGGCGGGTCATGTGCTTCTGTCCAGCCCTGGCGATCGAACGGGCGGAGGGCGATAGGGGCGTAGCCGAGGGTAGTGGGCGCATGAGGAACGCATCCACGGCGGACAGGGACGCTCGCTCCAGCCCATCCAACCGGTCGAGGGCCGTGGCTAGGGCAGCGCGCCACTTGACGACGTCTTCCTCCGCCAGCGCGCGAACACTCCCTGCGCCGAAGCCTGCGATGCATTTGTCCATATCCTTCAGCACAGCCTGGAGGTCGTCAACCATGGTGCCTCCCATCCCTTGGCCCGCCGCCGGCGGGCAGGGCAAGCGACCATTCTTGGCAGTGGGGAGTGTCAGCCTTCCGAGTTGTTCGGCATGCGGACCGACTTCATGTGAGTTCGTCGAGGTACCTGAGGAACGCACGCATGGCTTTGAATGTAACCAACGTTTCCTTGACGAATTGGGGTGATGCTACGAGGATGTCGGAAACAGATCTAGAGACGGTGACGGTCTTCAAGCGCAGCAAATCCAACCGGGGGTGGTCCTTAGGATAGCCTCTTGGAGCGGTCTTGAGCTTCTGGCCGTCGACGCGGCCGAAGTACGTCCGGAAGGGCTTGGCCCTGGTGATCTTGAGGAATGGAATGGGGTCTCGGTCAATGGCCCTCCGCCAGGCGTCGATCTGCGATGCCTCAGGCTCGTGGAGGCCACCGGCGATCATGGAGTGGTTCCCGGGCTCGATGTGGACGTAGTAGCCCAAGCGGCGTGACTTGCGCCCCCCGGGGGCGACATAGGCGCTCATGTAGGGCTTGTAGGGCGTCTTGTCCCGCGTGAATCGAAGGTCCCGGTTGAGGCGGAAGATGCAGTCCTTTGGGGTGACTCCGACGAGGGACTCGGTCCGCGTAAGGGCGACGAGCAGCAAAGCGACGTAGTCCTCGAAGTTCGCCCTGGCGACCTCGAATTCAGCTCGGTGAGCTTGAAACCAATCACGATTGTTGGTCGCCCTCAATCGCGCAAGGAACCTTTGAACGGTCCGTAGATCAGGGCGACGATTCATGCGCTCTCCTTGTATTCACCGACAGATCCGCGCCAGCGATGACTTGGCCTGTACCCCAATCGTCAGGACATGAGGTGTCCACAGGTCGAGAGGCCTAGTATCGCACAAGCGGAGGCGAACCGGCGGGCCGGGCCGGCTTCGTAGAGTCCTCGCCGTCGCTCTGCAACTTGGAGGGGGCCAGGGTTGGTCATCGGCTCCACCCTATTCCTCCTCGAGGGTGACGACTCGACCGAGTTGTTAGGCAGCATGGTCTCCCGGCGTGGGGGGCGCGGGCGCCACATCTCCTGGCGACGCACTCCGTCCTTGCTTGGCCAGGCCGTTGATCAGAGCAGCCGGGATGGCGACGGCAGATGCCAGGAGTGCGCCTATCCCAAATCCGACGTAGATAAAGACCGGCATCGACTCGACCAGGTCCAGCCAGGGGAAGCCTCCCCTGGTTTCGTAGGGGCTTATGGGCATGGAACACCGCGAGAAGCCGCAGCAACCTGCCAGAATGGAGGTAGTGACGGCTGACAAGGGGATGGCAGGCGTGACGGAAAGCAGGCGTGCGGAGCGCCTAGTCAGAATCAGGATCGCGGCACCGAGGATCGGAAGCCCGATCAGCGATGCCAGGAAGACGATCCCCATTGAGTTGTGTCACCCTTCTTGCGCGCTGACGCGTGATCCATGAGATGTCTTCGTGGGATCGGCGGCCCGCGACGCCGTCTATCCGCATCCGCCGACGCGGGCGAGGCTGGTCCCACGGTACGCCAGCCGGGCAGGCAAGGCAATGGTCGGGTCTTCCGAGTCGTTAGGCTGCGAAGGGACCTTGAATAGGACGGGAAGGAGACCGAGGCAGCCACGGGTTAGACGCCGACGCTCGCGGTCTCTCACCTTCCGCTTTCATCATCCTTGCCTATAAGCCGACGGGCGGTTGCCAGATCGCCGCGGAAGGCTGCGAGGGCGATCTCCAACTTTCGCCGATCATCGGCTTGGCCGACGCCTCGCAATGAGGATGCCGCAACCGCCGCTCCCGCAGCGATGGCCTGCCGATACGTGTCAGTGAGCGCATCTGGCATCGCAGGCGCCCTGGCCGTGTTGCGCTCAAGCTCTATGCAACCGGCTAGGAGCAAACACTCCGCACGCGGGCCTCCTTCGCGAGACGCCGCAATTCGGACGAGCTCGGGCACAGCTGCATACGATGCTGTGTACACGTCTTCCTGATGGCAGAGGGCGCTCCACAGGCTATACCAGGGTTCTTCGTCGTACCGGTTGGGCGCTGGAGCATTCTCGGCAGCCTTGAGAAGCGTAGGGATATCTTCTGCCGGCCCGTACGCATGGCGGAGGGAGGTCCAATCCGTCGGTGACATCGCCACTCAGCTTAGGCGCGCCGCCTAACGATCTCGGGAGTGGCGAAGCCTCCCGAGTTGTTGGGCGACTCGGGGCTATCCTACTTGACCTGAAACGGGAAGTTCCTCACGAGAGTCGTGTCGACGATGACTCGAATGACATAAATGCCGGGATCGGGAGTCCCGATCTCGAGCGTGCCCTGACCTTGCGCGAGAGTCCTGATCTCGTCGAACGAGATCTCCCTCTGACCGCCGGTGGGTTGGACACAAGCGCGGAGCGTGACGTCGGCCTTCGCATCCACCTGGAGAGCCAACGGATCGCCCTGTATGAACTGGAGGCCTTGATCGGACTCTTGCCCCGGCTGGCCGGTCGTCTGGCTCACAAGCGCCATGCTGCTGAAGAACTGGTCGAAGGTTGCAGCGTCTGCGGTCCCTCCGATATCCTCCCCGCATGAAGGCGGGGGCCCGAAAGCGCAGTCGGCGGACAAGAGGGCGAGCAGGAGGGTACCGGCGATCCGTCCAACCATAGAAGGCTTCGGCACGTCTTCCTCCTTGTGCAGAGCTGAAACGGCGGAGACATCGCCTCGGGCTGCCTGCCGGCGCGGGCGAGGCCTGCCCTCACTTTACGCCCGCCGGGCAGGAAGGGCAAGCGCCTTGATGGTGCATCAGGGCGGGCTGACTCATCCGAGTTGTTGGGCGGCGAGAATGGCTTCTCGACTATTGACGACGGTATGCCAGAGTCAGGAGCAGGAGGGCGATGGCGACTAGGAACGACACGGTGATTGTGAGGGCGGCCCTTCCTTGAGCCAAGAATTCGCCCATGATGTCGAATAGAGACAAGGCGACAAGCAGGTTCGTTGCCCACGCTCGTCGAACGACCACTCCCCCATAGGCTCAGGGCAAAGAGGAGGGCGACGAGCGCGCCAAGAACCATCAAGAGGCCTGGGTCCACCGCGACGGTCGAGCGGATATCGCCCCAATTGGAGTAGAAGGCGACAGAGACAATGGTGTGCTGAAGGATCTTCTCGATAACCAATGCCATAAGGGCGTACCTGATTGCATTGGATTTTCGCTCTAGGGCTGGTCGGTACGTGGCTGGTTCGTTCACCATAAGTCCTTCCCTGCGGCCTCAGGTTGAGCCGCCGGGCCAGCGAAAACACAAGCATCGTAGCCTTCGGTCCTCCAATGTTCCCCGGGCTGGCTCCTCCGAGATGTTAGACGACGTGCCGGCTACCTGGGCTTCTGTTTGGCCCAGTACTCATCCGCCTCCTTCTCGAGCTGGGCCAAGCGGTCGTAGTAGTCTGGGAACTCCTTCAGATGGGCAAAGGCTATCTTGCCCGTCAGCAACATATCGTCGTTTGTCACATTGGTGACTGGGTCATGGGTTCCATGCTCCAATTCGACGCCGAGACCTTGGCGGAATTGCTCGAGGGGTATCGCAGCCCAGTCGACACCAAGCGCGTCGCCTACTCTTCTAGCTTCGTCGGGGCTGAATTGCTTCTTTGGGGACATGGCGATGGCTCCTGATCGATTGTCTGTTGGGCGCTGGTCGCGAGTTGATGGACGATGGGCGAATCGGGAGAGGGCGCCGAATGCCCTAGAGGTTCGCCCAGCACCCTGGGAGTGCTCCTCTGAGTCGCGGGGCGGCGACCCGATGCGTCATTGGCTCCCTGCTGAAGGCACCCCCACGTGGGTGAGCGAAACGGTGACCCAGAGAAGGCAAGCCGCACAAGTCCTGAGACGAGGGCGAGGTCGGTAACGACGGCCGCCACCATGGAGATGAGCCGGACGGACCACCTGAGCGG
>Ga0214473_10005821_pt1 | contig 14736 bp, 12 predicted proteins | sample RVTome_7_FD_203509 | JGI IMG/M metagenome (GOLD analysis project Ga0214473, IMG submission 203509) | Soil microbial communities from uranium-contaminated site in the Upper Colorado River Basin, Wyoming, United States - RVT98D197 | ecosystem: Environmental > Terrestrial > Soil > Contaminated >... | reverse complement strand
GCCGATCGGTGCAGCGCGATAACGCTCGATCGCCTGGCCCTCGCGATTGGTCATCGGTCCGAAGGGCGATGCCCCGAAAGTGGGGCGGAGGGTGTCCGCGAGGCGCTCCCGGGCAGCCGTCCAAGGATCGACCGCCGAAGAGTCCTCCCCCGAGTCGCCCGAGCGCCGCTCGTCGGAGGCCCGCGCCAGCGTCACCCGGCCGTGCGCCTCCTCGAGCGCGATGGTGTTCTCGGAAAGGTCGAACAGCACACGAACGGTCTTGTGGTGGGTGATGGCACGGCTGTAGGCGAAGCGAGAGGCAGCGGTCACCTTCATGCAGGACGACTTCAACCGTGTCCGGGTGAGAGCCCCGACCGCGAAGACCATTCCCGCGGCCGCCAACGCGATGATCACGATGACGATCAGGATCTCGATGAGGGTCATGCCCTGCATCGAGCGGCGTCGCCGGGTCTGTCGGTTGGGGCGCGTCACGGTGGCCTACTGGATGTCGTCTTCCGTACCCATCTGACCGTCGGCGCCGGACGAAGTGACGGTCACCTCGTCGCCGTCGCACGCGATGTTGAAGGGGTTGTCCCACGCGTCCGTGCTCCGCTTGCCGCGATCGAGGTAGCCACCCTCGAGCAGGTCGTCGACGCTCGGGCAGTCGCCGGCGGGGTTCTCGCCCAGCCAGAGGGTCACCGCTGAGCGGATGGCCTGGGAGTCGGTCCGGGTGCTGTCCTCGCGAGCCTTCTTGAGCCGAGGGAGCACCGCGACGCCCACGGCTGTTGCGATCAGCGCCATGATGATCACCACGATCATGATCTCGATGAGGGTCATGCCCTCGCGACGCCGGCGGCTTCTCCGCTCCTGACGCTTGCCTACAATCCAACTAGCCATCGCAACCTCCCTCGATCCCTCATCTCACATTGTCGTCCACGAAAAAGGACCCGCTCGGCCCAGCCGAGATCACGTCCGCCTGGTCCGCGTCGCTCCGTGAAGGGCAGCGAACCCACAACCTGCGACCCCATCCATCCGTCGGGGCCGCCCGCAGATAGCGACGGCCCGAGCGAGGAGGATGGAGGAGCTCCGTCATGGAACGAGGGCACCGTCCCAGGTCCGCGCGGAATGATGCGACTGCCCTGTGGGCCTCGGCGATGACCGCGCGCGTCTCGCGGACACGCGCCTGTCGGTCTGCGCCGCGCCAGATGAGCCCCGCGGCGAGCACCAGCGCGAAGACCGCCACCGCGATCTTCCAGCGCGGCCCCGCGAGTATGCCCCGCAGCCAGGCGCCCCGCCTCTCCCACGGGAGCGAGATGCCGCGCTTGTGCCTGGTCTTGGTTGCCACGACAGTTCCTCATTGCCCGACGAACTCGTTGATCTGTAGCAGCGGCATCAGAATCGAGAAGGCGATGGATGCTGCCACTCCCCCCATCACCACGATGATCACCGGCTCGAGCAGGGCCGTCATGGCCCCGATGCGTGCGTCCACCTGGGTGTCGTAGGCGCTCGCCACGTGCTCGAGCATCTCCTCGAGCTGCCCCGAGCGCTCTCCGATCGCGATCATGTGCGTCACGATGGGCGGAAAGCGGCCGCTCCTGCGGAGCGGTTGGGCGATGCTCTCGCCCTCGCGAACACTGGCCCTCGCTTCTTCGATGACCCGCATCAGCTCGGTGTTGCCGAGGACGTTTCGGGTGATCTCCATGGCGTTGAGCACCGGCACGCCGCTCGCGAGCAACGTGGCCAGCGTTCTGGCGAAACGCGTGACGGCGATCATCACCACGAGCCGGCCGACGAGGGGCACACCCAGGACCATCTTGTCCCAGCTCTTCCTTCCGTCGGGCGACCCTCGCCAACGTCGAAAGCCGAAGACAGCCCCGACCAGGAGGATGAGGATCAACCACCACCAGGACGTGACGGTGTCGCTGACCCAGATGAGCAAGCTCGTGTACCAGGGCAGTGACTGCTTGAAATCGTCGAAAATCGCCGTCACCTTCGGGACGACGACGACCATCATGATGAAGATGATGCCGAGGCTCATCAGTGCCATGAAGGCGGGGTAGGCGAGGGCGGCGAAGACCTTGTTCTTGAGCTTCGCCTGGGCCTCGAGGAAATCGGCGAGCCGGCTGAGCACCGCATCCAGGGTGCCGGAGGCCTCGCCAGCGGCCACCATGTTGACGAACAGGTGGCCGAAGATCTTGGGATGCGCCCGCAGCGCGTCGGCGAAGCTCGTCCCTTCGTTGACGCGATCCCGCGTCTGCGTGAGGGCTGCCTTGAGCTCCGGCTGATCGAGCTGGTCGATGAGGGCGCTGAGGGCTTCGACGAGGGGAATGCCGCTCTTGAGGAGCGTGGCGAGCTGTCGGGTGGAGATCGCGATGTCGATCGTGCTGACGCGCTGGAAGAGTCGTTTGAAGTCGACCTCGCGAGAGGCCTTTCGACGGGCCTCGGACTCCTCGAACATCTCGGTGACGAGAATGCCATCGCGCTTGAGCAGCACGCGCAGCGCCTTCGGGTTGTCCGCGTCCCGGACGCCCTTGATGTTGCGCCCCTTCGCGCTGATGCCTCGCCACGCGTAGACCGCCATCGTCCTACTCCACTTCGCCAGCCTGCGTGGCCGCGAGCACCTCCTCGACGCTCGTCAGGCCGGCGAGGACCTTTCGCGCGCCGTCCTCGCGCAACGTCTGCATCCCGCGGCTACAGGCCGCTCGCATGATCGTGTTGGAGTCGCTGTTGTTGAGGATCTCCCGGCGGACCGCCTCCTCGATGATCATGAGCTCGAAGATCCCTACGCGCCCGCGATAGCCCGTGTTGCTGCACTCCTCGCAACCGACTGGTCGGAAGAACAACACCTTGTCTCCCATGTCGGCCATCGGGAGCTCCATCACGCGCGTGGACTCGTCCTCGAGGGGGTCGTCCGCCACCGGAACCACGTCCGGTCGGGACCGTCTGGGGAGCTCGGGCAGGGCCGTGGGTGCTGGCGCGGTGAAGGACGCGAGGGCATGGGTTCGCAGCTCCGCGATCCGAGCCGGATCGATGTCCAGCTCCCGAAGATCCTCGTCCGAGGGCTCGTAGGTCTCCACGCACACCGGGCACAGCCGGCGAACGAGACGCTGCGCGAGGACAGCCAGAACCGAGGAAGAGATCTGGAACGGTTGGATGGCCATGTCGACCAGTCGCGTCACGGCCGTGGGCGCATCGTTCGTGTGGAGCGTGGACAGAACGAGATGGCCCGTGAGCGAGGCGTGAATGGCGATGTCCGCCGTCTCCTGGTCTCGGATCTCACCGACCATGATCACGTCCGGGTCCTGTCGCAGGAAGCTGCGGAGTCCCGAGGCGAAGGTCAGGCCGATCTTGGGGTGGATCTGCATCTGGCCGATGCCCCGGAGCTCGTACTCGACAGGATCCTCGACCGTGAGGATGTTGAGGTGCGGCTTGTTGATCTTGTTCAGGCAGGCGTAGAGCGTGGTGGTCTTGCCCGAGCCCGTGGGTCCGGTCACCAGAATGATGCCGTTGGGTCGGGAGATGAGGTGATTCATCACCTTGAGCTGCGACCGGTCGAAGCCGAGATCCGGTAGGTCGAGGAGCACCTGCTCCTTGTCGAGGAGCCGCATCACGATGCGCTCCCCCTTGGCCGTCGGGATCGTCGAGACGCGCACGTCGATGAGCTTGCCGGCGATCTTCTTGGTGATTCTCCCGTCCTGCGGGAGCCGCTTCTCGGCGATGTTCAGGCCCGCCTCGATCTTCACACGGCTTACGATGGATGGCAGGAAGCCTCGGTGCGCCGACTTCTTCGGGTAGAGCTTGCCGTCGATGCGGTACCGCACCACCACGTCGCGCTCGGTCGGCTCGATGTGGATGTCCGACGACCGGTCCCGTACTGCGGTGTAGAAGAGGTTATTGACCCATCGGATGACGGGCGCCTCGTCCGTCATGTCGATGAGGTCCTGAAGCTCCTCGACCTCCTCGCCTTCTTTGGCCTCCTCGAGGGCCGCCTCGTCCTTGCGTTCGTACACGCGATTGATCGCGTCCTCGATGGCCTCGCCGGGGACGGCGACGGGCTCGACCCGCTTGCCGAGAAGCACGCGCAGGTCGTCGAGTGACGCGAGGTCGAGGGGATCGGCGACGGCGACCCGCACCACGCCGTTCACCTCGCCGATGGGAAGAACACGGTGGTGGCGGGCGAAGGTGATGGGGACGATGTCGACCAACTCGGGCGGGATGGTCTCGGGCTTGATGTTGGCCTGCACCTCCATGCCCATCTCGGCGGCGAGCGCGCGGACGAGAGCGTCCTCGTCCAACGCCTCGATCCTCACGAGCACGTCCGCCAGATCGGCGCCCTTCTCGCGCGCCAGCCCGAGCGCCTCCTCGAGCTTCTCAGCCGTCACGGCGCCGCGGCGAACGAGGATCTCTCCGAGGTAGCGCTGCTCCATGTTGGGTCTACTCGGGCTCGTCGTTGGGATTCTGACCGGGTTCCTCGGCGCTCCCCGGGAGATCCCCGCCCGGTGGCGGGCTGATGTGGGGCCCGCCCTCGTCTCCTGGACCAGCGGGCGAGATCAGCACATCCCCTGGCTCGGGGACGTAGTCCACGGACCCGACGGGTGGCTGCGGCACGTGCTCGGGAGGAGGCCTGGCTGCGAGCGCCTCCGCCAGTTGTCGTTCGACGTCGAGCTCGTTCAGCTCGTTGATGATCTCGGCCACGAGGCCCCGCGTCCTCGAGTAGTCCGTGGGCGGATCGTAGTCGTGGTCGCCGAAGACGAAGTAGCGGTCGATGAACTCCTGCCGCTCGCGCATCTTGCGCTCGAAGATCGCCCTCAGATCCGAGGGGTCCCGGATGATGTAGGGGGTCAGGAACAGCAGGAGGTTGCGCTTCTGGGTGATCCGCCTCGTCTCGCGGAAGAGCACGCCCAGGAGCGGGATGTCTCCGAGGATGGGGATCTTGGTCTCCTCGTTCTGGATGACGTCGCGCATGAGCCCGCCGATGACGACCGTCTGCTGATCGCGAACGACGAGCTCGGTCTTGGCGGTCCGCTTCGATATCGAGCGCACTCCGAGCGTGCCTTCGGTCGCTGCCGCAGCCTCCGAGATCTCCTCCTGCAGCTCGAGCCGGATCTCGTCGCTGTCATTGATGTGCGGCGTAATTCGCAGCGTGGTGCCCACATCCTGTCTGGGCACCGCGCCACCGTAGCCCCCACCCGCCAACCCCGCGAGGCTGGCGAGCCCCGCCGCGGAATTCTGCTGCCCCGTGTTCCCGGTGAGGCCAGACAGCCCGGCCAGGCTGCCGAGGGACCCGAGGCCCGAAGTCTGCAGGGGCACGTTCTCGCCGACGCTGATCTCCGCTTCGACGTTGTCCATGGCCATGATGTGTGGCGTCGAGAGGATGTTCCCGTCGCCCGTGGTCGCGATGGCGTTGAGAACGACGCCGAAGGCGGGGATGGACACGCCGACCAGCTGCTGTGACTCGGGGATGGTCGGGCCCCGGACGCCGACGGCCAGACCCGTCAGGGAGTCCTGGTTTACGGGCGAGAGGGATCCGGCCGCATTGAAGCCCAGGATCGAGAGCGAGTCCTGCGCGGGGAAGTCCATCACGCCGCCGTGGAAGCTGAAACCGAGGCTGCGGGAGCGGTTGACCGACAGCTCCATGATCACCGCTTCGATGAAGACCTGCCGGCGACGGGCGTCGAGCCGGTCGATCACGTGCCGCAGCGCGGCGTAGTCGTGGAGGGAAGACGTGATGACCAGGGCGTTGGTCGGCTTGTGGGCCGTGACGCGGATGTCGCCCTCGAAGATCGAGCCGCCTCCGCTCGCCACCGCGGCGCCGGCCTGCGCGCCGGCTCGCCCGGCCGCGCCGCCCCCGCCGCCGCTGCCGATGAGGCTCTGGAGCGTGCCCGCGATCTCCTCGGCGTCCCCGTGCTGCACCTGGTGCACGTGGATGCGCCCCCCCTCGCCCTCGACGTCGAGCGGGACGTCGAGCTGGCGGATGAGCTCGAGGATCCTGAGATAGGCGCGCTCAGTGGCGAGGATGATGAGGGAGTTGGTGCGTTCGTCCGGGAGGATCTTGGTGATGCGTGTCTCGCCCGAGCCCGAGCCAATCGTGGAAGCTCCCTCTGCGCCTGGCTGCGCACCCGCTGCTGCCGGCCGTCCGGGCCTTGGGGGCGTCGGCCGTCCGCCGCCTCCGCCGCCGGTGCTCGGCTGTCCCACGGGGAAGATCTCCGTGAGCCGTTCGGCCAGCTCCGTCGCGTCCACATAGTGGATCCGTTCGATCCACACGTGCTCGCCCCCGCGCGGAACGTCGATGGCCTCCACCACCCGCAACATGCGGCGGATGTTGGAGCCCATGTCGGTGATGATGACCGTGTTGGTCGGCGCATACGCCGTGACGTTGCCCTCCCGCGACTTGAAGCGGCTGAGCAGTTGGGCGACGTCCTCGGCCGAGACGTTCTGCACCCGGTGCATCCGCGTCACGTAGCGATCGTCCGGTGGCGTCGCCGATCCGCCCGTGTAGGTCGGGATCGGCTGGCTCTCGATGCCGGCCGTCTCGACGATCTTCAGGTAGCGGCCGGCGGGCACCACCGTCATGCCGTTGAGCTCGAGGATCGACAGGAACGCATTGTAGGCCTCGGCCGCCGTCACCTTCGTCGGCGCGTACACGGTCGCCTTGATCGAACGGGCCTTGCCCGGGAGGATGAAGCGCTTGCCCGTGATCTGGGAGATGAGCCGGACCAGGTCGGGAAGGTCCGCGTCCTCTAGGTTGAACGTCACCGGGGCCCCGGGCGGGGTCGGGCGGTAGTCGATGCCGGTCTCGAACGGTTGCAGGTTGGGCGGCCCGCCCGGTGGGGTCCCACCGGGCGGAGGCGTTCCGGGCGGAGGCGTTCCGGGCGGAGGCGTTGGCTGCTGGGGCTGCGCCTGTTGTGCCTGCTTCTGCAGGACGGGCCCGATGCGCTGCTGCGGCCGCAGCGGGAGGCGGGGCACGGGCACCTGCTGGGCGCGCGCGAGACCCAGGCTCACGGCCATGAACGAGGCGGCGGTGAGCAGAATCGGTACGGCGGTTCGGATCCTCACGCGGGCGCTCCTGTGGTGACTGGGATGGGGGTCACTGGATGTTGTAGTCGACGGTTTGCGGTTGGCCGCGGCGGACGATGCTCACGGAGAGGTTGTCGGACCCGCGCAGGCGCGCGTAGGCCTCGAGTGCGCTGTCGGGGCTGGTCATGTCGAACCCGTTGATCGTTCGCAGCATGTCCCCGTTCTGCAGACCGAGTCGGCCGAGCAGGCTGTTGCGCCGGATGCCGTACAGTTTGACGCCGACGGTGCGGCCCCCCTCCTGGTGCGGGATGATGCGCGCCGTTCGCATGAGCTCCGCCTGGTTCTCGAGCAGACGGTCCACGAGGCTGCGCGCGACGGTGAAACGCGTATCGCTGACGCGCGTGATGCCCGACTCGATGTCCTGCGCCGAGATCGAATCGGATCCGGATGTATCGGGCTCGGCGTCGTCCTCGGGCCTCATGGCGCGCACAGCGGGTCGCACGGGCGCGGTGGCCGTCGCGCCGCGAGTCGGATCGAACATGGCGAGCGTGCACACGGAGCCGCCGGAGGGACGGAGGTACACGGCCTCGGGCTTGATCTCGACCACGTCCCGCCCGTCGATCTGGCCGCCCTGGCGATAGAGCAACGCCTTTCCGCTCGCGCCAGCGATGGAGGCAAAGGACCACTCCGGGTAGCGCGAGTTGACGAGCGACGCCACGAGGCGAACGGCGCCGTCGCAGGCGGGCGGTCTGCCGTCGGCCATGAGCGGGGCCTCGTCGTCTGTGCCGTCCTCGGCCGCGACGTCGGCGACGCGCGTGCCGTCGAGGGCACCCGTCTCCGAGTCGAAGATGTTGCGCCGAAGGATGGTCGTAGGGTCCTTGACGTTCACGGTCGCGCGGGCGGCGGCCATGCGGGCCGACCTGCCGTGCGCCTCGGCGACGGTGGTGTCGAGATCGATGAGCAGGGCGCCGAGCAGACCGGTGGACCCCTGGGCGAGGAAGAGCGCCGTCAGCCCCAGCGTCACCACCATGATGGCGATGGCGATCCTTCGTTGTCGTGTAGTTCCCACCAGACGCTCTTTCCCATGAAGGAGCCACAGCAACGGCCGTGCCTGCGTCGGCCGCACCGGGGAACGGGGGAGTTCCTCAGTGGTTTCGCGCCGTCACACGGCGCGTGGCGGTGCGCCGGGCGACAAGGTGGCAGCCACGTGGGGGACGCTGGTCGAACTGCCTGCCAAATTGGCAACGCGACCGCTCACTCCGCCGGGCCCTCCCGCTCCGCACCGAGCTTGCGATAGATCGTCCGGGCGCTGATGCCCAGGAGCTGGGCGGTGAGCTGCTTGTCGCCGCGGGTGTGCGTGAGGGTTGCGTGAATGACTCGCCGCTCCACTTCGGCCAGCGTTGTGCCCACGGGGAAGGTCAGGCTCTCGCCGGTGCTCTGGGCCGTGGCGATGGGTGAGGGCAAGTCCTCGGGCCGCAACGTATCGCCCTTGCCGAGCACGACCGCCCGCTCGACCACGTTCTCGAGCTCGCGCACGTTGCCCGGCCACAGGTAGGCCGTGAGCCGGTCGAGGGCCGCCTGGGACACGGCCATGCGGGGGCGGCTGTTCTTGCGGCAGTAGAGATCCAGGAAATGATCGACGAGCAGCGCGATGTCGTCCCGGCGTGCGGCCAGGCGCGGGCAGGTGATGGGGATCACGTTGATTCGGTAGAAGAGATCCTCTCGGAAGTCGCCCGCAGCGACCGCCTCGCCGAGGTCCCGGTTGGTGGCCGCGATGAGACGGAAATCGGCCTTGGTGGTGCGTCCACCCAGGGGCTCGTACTCCCCCTCCTGCAGAACGCGCAGGAGCTTGACCTGCACGGCCGCCGACAGGTCACCGATCTCGTCGAGGAAAAGCGTGCCCTTCTCCGCCTGGGCGATGCGCCCCTCGCGGCGCCCGACGGCGCCCGTGAATGCACCCTTCTCGTGGCCGAAGAGCTCGGCTTCGACGATCGTCTCTGGCAGCGCCGCGAGATTGACGGCCACGAAGGGGCCGCTCCGCCCGCTGCGTTCGTGGACGAAGCGCGCCAGGAGCTCCTTGCCCGTGCCGCTCTCGCCGAGGACGAGCACGGTGGCCGTCGAAGGCGCTGCCTGCGATGCGACCTCCAGTGAATGGCGCAACGCGGGGGAGGTGCCGACGATGGAGCGGTTCTTGAGCGCGGAGAGCTCCTGGCGCAGCGTCCGGTTCTCGGCCACCAGCCGATGACGCTCGGCCGCCTTGCGGACGGTCTTGACGATCTGCATGCGCTTGAGGGGCTTCTCGACGAAGTCGTAGGCCCCCTCCCGCATGGCCTCGACGGCCGTTTCGATGGTGCCGTGGGCCGTCATGACCACGACCTCGGCGTGAGGTGCCACGGTGGCGAGCGCCTTGATGAGATCTATGCCGCCCATGACCGGCATCATCAGGTCGGTCAGCACGACGTGGACGTGCTGTTGGCGGCACAGGTCGAGGGCGACCCGACCCGACTCGGCCGTGAGCACTCGGAAGCCTTCGCGCACGAAGATGCGGTCGAGGGACTCGAGGTTCGAGGGCTCGTCGTCGACGACCAGCACCCGGATGTCCTGTTGGGGCTCCAATAGCGCCTCCATGTCATCAGGCACTGACATGTTGTCAAGAGCTGACGAATTGTCAACGCCTCCGATGTCGCCCATGGAACCCTCAACTGGTGGGAAAAACACCTGAAGTCTGCCTCTCGCCCGCCGCGCGGGGCGGCCCCTCGCGACGGAGGGAGCAACGCCCGTGCCGCGCTCAGCCTGTCCCCGAGCCGGCTGACCGAATCTCGCGCCCGGGGCACCGGTCGGCGCGCGGCGTGGGGTGCCGATGCCCACGCTCCCGGCCGGTCAGGGCATCGAGGCGGCTCGGTCGACGGCGACCTCACGATGGGGTCGCACACCGAGACCCGATCCTCCTTCGCCGGTCAACGCGGCGGTCTGCTACCAGGGCCGCTGTCCGAGTGGGGGCGCGGAGCTCCGCGCGCGCTCGTCAGCTCGCAGCCGTGTTGCAGATCTTCCCGTGACGGCCGCGCGCGGGCCCTCAGCGCAAGTACCACGGGACCACGGTCATGCCGCGCCTCACTTGGCGCGCGCTGCCGCCGTGCACCAACACCCCCTCGGTGTTCGGGTTTCCTGCGAGGCTCGTCCACCAGCGCAGCCCGTCGAGCGCGTCGCTCGCAATCGTCACGCCGGACTTGACCTCGATCGGAACCAGGCGCGCGCCGAGGTCGACGATGATATCGACTTCATGTCCGGTGGCGTCCCGCCAGTGATAGAGGGGTGCGTCGCGGCCCTGATGGACGAACGCCTTGACCAACTCGCTGACCACAAAGGATTCGAAGATCGCACCCCGCAGCGGGTGAAAGGACAGCGTGTGAGGGTCCGGAATGCCGAGCAGATGGCACACGAGTCCGCTGTCCATGAAGTGAAGCTTCGGTCGTTTGCGCAGCCGCTTGCGGAAGTTCGCCGAGTGCGGCGGCAACAGCATCACGATGAAGCCGGTACCTAGCGTGGACAACCACTGCTTGGCCGTGGGCTGACTCACGCCAGCATCGGAAGCCAGCTCTGCCATGTTGAGCTCACACCCGGTTCGCGCTGCGGCGAGCCGCATGAAGCGTTCGAAGCTCACGAGGTCCATCACCTTGAGCACGTCCCGCAGGTCACGCTCCACATAGGTGCGCAGGTAGTCGGCAAGCCATCGCGTGGGGTCTAGCCCCTTGTCATGGATGCGCGGATAGAAGCCCCGCCACAAGCTCTCCCAGAGCGTCGTCCCTGTGGGTGGCTCTCCTGCTTCCGTTTGGAGGGGCGCGGCGGGGTCGAGGGGAGGTCGGTCGAAAAGCTCGCCAAAGGAGAAAGGGTAGAGCTGAAGCAGAGCAGTCCGACCCGCGAGGGTTTGGGAGACCGACTGCATCAACAGGAGATTCTGCGAGCCTGTCAGGATGAAGCGCCCTGCGGTGTCGTCTTCATCCACGGCGACCTGGATGTACGAAAGCAACTCGGGGGCCCGCTGCACTTCGTCGATGATGCAGGGTCCGCCCAAGCTCTCCAGCCAGTGCAGCGGATCCGCCAGCGCCGCGCCTCGTTCGTTTGGCTGTTCCAACGATCGATAGCTGTGATCGGGAAAGGCCGCACGAACCAGGGTGGTCTTGCCCGACTGGCGAGGACCCATGACCGTGACGACGGGGTTGCGCGCCGCCTCCACGCGGAGAATGGGCGCCAGCGTCCGGCTCTTCATTCGGTAATGATTGATCTTTTGGCCTGCTGTGTCAAATTCAAAATCACAATTTACTATCGACCACTCACGTCAGCGGTCCCGCCCGAGCGTGTCCCTGCGTCGGCGACCGCGCGCAGCAGCCGCCGCTGCCGACGGTCCTGCCAGCTCCGGGGTCGGTGGCGCCTCCGGCGCGACGCGCGCGGAGCCTCCACGGCCTCGATGATCTCCTGGATCACCGCGGCCACCTCGGCGCCGAGCAGGACGATGCACCACGCGACGAACACCCACAGGAGCACGAGCGGCACGAAGGCGATGGCGCCCCACACGACGTGCACGGCGTGCGCGAGACGCACGGCGTAGAAGCCGAACAGGGCCTTGCCGAACACGAGTCCGATGGAGGAGAGGGCTGCGCCTCCGAGCGCGGCGCGGTTGCGCACGCGCGTGCCCGGCAGGAATCTGAAGACGAGGTAGAGGATCAACCACAGGGCGACGGTCGGTCCGCCGTAACGGTCGAGCAGACCCAACGGATCGAGGTGCGGCGGCGTGTAGCGAACCGTTAGCACCGTGCCGACGGGGGCCACCGTGACGAGCACGGCGTAGGCCAGGATGCGCCTCAGGCGCTTGGGACGGCGAGTCCTGAAGATGTCGGCCAGCGCGATCTCGACCTGGGAAACCACCGCGATCATGACGGGCAGCAAGGCGATCACGCCGATGAGGCCGACCGCCTCGAAGTTAGCCGACTCGACGAGCGGCACGATGGCGTTGACGGCATCCGCCGTGATCGACGGGAAGTACCGCTCTGCCAGGAACTTCACCACCGCCGCCGGAGCGGCGTCCCCACCGAAGGCGTCGATGAGCCCGAAGGCCACGGCGAGCACGGGCACGATCGCGAGCAGCGTGTGAAACGACAGCGCTGCCGCGCGAGGCTGGATGCCGTCCTCGAGGACCCGCGCCAGGAGTCGCCGGCTGCCGCGAATCAGGAGCACCAGGAACAGCGTGCCCTTCGGCTCCGCGCCGCGGTCGGGCAGGGTGGGGCGCTGCGCGATCTGCCGCGCGCGGCTCCAGGCCCTGCGCTTGCGGGCGGCATGGTCCGGGTTGGGGGCGTGGCTCATCGGACCATGTGCGAAATGGCCTTGAACACATCGCCCGTGGCGCTGCCCACCAGATCGAACAGTACCGTCTCCGTGCACGTCACGACCGCGCCGGCTTGCCGCCACAGCCCCTCGGCGATCCGGCGGTTGTCCGGGTCCCGCGAGCACGTGGCGTCGATGGGGATGTGCACGGAGAAACCCTGGCTCACGAGACCTCGGGCCGTCTGCCAGACGCAGATGTGCGCCTCCATGCCGCACAGGACGAGCGTGCGGCCCGCGACCCCAGCGCGCAGCACCTCGCCGAACCCCGGATTGCGGCAGGCATCGAATTCGATCTTCTCGACGATGTCAGGCGTGGCTGGCGCCTCGGCGAGCGCCTCGAGGACGGGCGCGACGGTTCGGCCGAGGCCCTTCGGGTATTGCTCTGTGACGACGATGGGAACATGCAGGAGCCCCGCGCCGCGCACGAGGCGCGCGACGTTGGCTACGCAGCGCTCACGCGCGTCGTCGACCATCGCGGAGGCGAGGCGTTCCTGGACATCCACGATCAGCAGGGCCGTCGTCTCCCGGTGAAGCGTCAGCTCAGCCATGCGGCAGACGGTATCACGGGAGCAAGATCGGTGGTCTTTGCCCTGCGGTCACTCGGCCCGACGGGCCACGCGCAGCACGAGACTCGCTTCGCCGGACACAGGCGCACATCTGCGCGAGCACACCCAGCCTCGCACCCGTACGCGCAGCACGCTGGTCCCGGCGCTCCGAGCGACGATCGGGATGCGGAAGCGCAGACGCTCGGCGTCCGGATCCTCCGCGTCCGAGCGCAGCAGTCGCCCCCGCACCACCTCCACGGCGGTGCCCTCCGTGCTCGGCGTCACCAGGAGCGGCGCATCCGACGGTGGCTGCATTCGCACTTCGGCCACGACCTCGGCCCGATCCTCTTCGACGAGGTGCTCCGGAGGCGTCAGGACGACGGCGAGGCGTCCTGGGCCCTGTGCGGTCGCGCTGGGGATCGCGAGCAGGGTGGCGATCGCGAGCAGGGCCGCAGCCCCTCGCGTCGCGGTCCCAGGTTTCAGTCGGCGTAGTGGATGGTCTCCCATTCTAGTCTCTTGCCGTGCCAGCGCATCAGGGAGGTTATGGGCTTGCCGTCGTCGGAGTACTCGATCACGGCATACGTCAGCCCGCTGTCCTGGCCAAGATACCGGAGGTCCAGGTTGATCATCTTCATCCACGTGCCGGTGTTGACCAGGATCTTGTTGCCGGGCAGCGAGCGGTATCGCGGAGCGTGGCTGTGGCCGACGATGAGCGTGTGGACCCCGCGCATCTTGCGCAGCGCCCTAATGGCGGCCTCGTCGAAGCTCACGAGCGCGACCACCTCTTCCTGGACGAGCCGAGGCAGCGCGCGCAAGCGTTCGGTCCAAGCGCGGAACGTGAAGAACCGCCGCCGCAGGAAATGGATGGAGGTCAGCCACAGGAACCGCAACGCGAAGCCCGTGTCCACGAGCAACGACGCGGTCAGGAAACGCCGAAGGGGCTGGATGCGATCGACGTGGGCCCGGTGCTCCTTGGCCGGGTTGAGCACCTCGAGGATCCACAGCGTTCCCCACGGGAGCTTGAGCACCTCGACCCCGTCCCGCCGCCGCCGGGTCATGTCGTTGTAGTCCACCCAGTGGATGCGCTCGAGCTGATGACCGTGGCGGATCTGGATACCCTCGGGCAGGTAGTACGTGTCCGACGACGTGATGAAGCGCACCCGGTCCCCGAGCGCCCCCGGCGCCACATACCGCCGGAAGAGCTCCTGTGCGCCCTTGAACCACATGTCGAGGTCATGATTGCCCGGCAGATACGTCAACCGCCGCCCGGGACGCCCCAAGAACTCCCGGATCGCGTGAACCACGCGGGGGTGCCCCTCGAGGCACTGCTTCAGCTTCTCAGTCGCTATTTCCTCCGTGATTTCAGTCGGCCACACGCCGCCGATCTTGATCTTGAGCAGATCGAAGACGTCGCCATTGAGGATGAGCTCCACCTCGGTGTGGTCGCCCGCCGTCTCGCCGTAGTGGGCGAGCAACTCGCCCAGTTTGTCGTCTTGGAGGAAGTCCTCGAAGGGGTTGGCCTCGCCCTTGCGCACACCGGCGCCGAGGTGGAGATCGCTGAGCACGACACGAAGGAGCTTCATGGGTTGGGGCGGGGGTGCTTGACTTCAGGCCGACCGGGCCGATACTGGCATTTTGTACCTGTGTTCATGGGGCGTTGGACCGGTTTGTCACGCGGGTGGCGGACTGACATCGAGAGGGTTGGCGATGAAGGGACCGTTGCTTGGGTGGTTGACGTCGTGGGCGGTCCTGGGTGTGCTCCTCGCGGCGCCCGGATGTGGCGGTCGCGACAAGGGCATCGACATGACGCCCGTGC
>Ga0214473_10005820_pt1 | contig 14737 bp, 15 predicted proteins | sample RVTome_7_FD_203509 | JGI IMG/M metagenome (GOLD analysis project Ga0214473, IMG submission 203509) | Soil microbial communities from uranium-contaminated site in the Upper Colorado River Basin, Wyoming, United States - RVT98D197 | ecosystem: Environmental > Terrestrial > Soil > Contaminated >... | reverse complement strand
AGGCCGGTGACCGGATCGGCGCCGAGGTGCCGGTCCAGGTGCGCAACGTCATCCAGACCACCACCGGCCGGATGGTCTTCGCGGTCCTTCGCTGACGCTCCGCCCGCGAGCAGCGCTCGGTCCCATGCGCGTCCAACAAGTACGCTGCCAGCGTGCGGGACGCCGTCGCGATCGTGCTCGCCGCGGGTTCGGGTGAGCGGCTCGGCCTCGAGACCCCGAAGGCGTTCGTGCCCCTCGGCGGCCGACCGATCCTCGCGCGCGCCGTCGCATCCGCCTTCGCGTGCCCGAGGATCGGGCTGGTCATCGTGACCGCCCCGCCGGGTGCCCAGGACCTCGCCCATGCGATCGTGGAGCCCCTCGGGGCTCACGCGCTGGTCGTCGGCGGACGGACCCGCCACGCCTCGGTCCGTGCGGCCCTCGAGGCGGTGCCGCCCGAGGCAACGGCCGTGATCTGCCACGACGCCGCGCGTGCCCTGGCCACCCCGCAGCTCTTCTCGACCGTGCTCGGGTCCCTCGAGGGATGGGACGGTGTGGTGCCGGTCGTGCCCGTCCCGGACACCGTGAAGCGGGTGCGAGACGGCGCCGTCGTCGCCACGGAGCGGCGCGAGGACCTCGCGCTCGCGCAGACCCCGCAGGCGTTCTCGGCCCGGGCGCTACGCGACGCCCACGCTCGCGCCGCCGAGGCCGGTCTGGAGTTCACCGACGACGCGGCCGCGCTCGAGTGGGCGGGGTACCGCGTGCGCACGACGCCCGGGGAGCCGCACAACTTCAAGATCACGACCGTCGAGGACCTCGCTCGGGCGGAGCAGCTCCTCGGAGAGATGGTCCGTGGCTGAGCAGCGGATCGGCCTCGGGTTCGACGTCCACCCTCTCGCGGTCGAGGCTCGGCCGCTGTTCCTCGGCGGCGCGCGGTTCGATGAGGTGAACGGCCTCGCGGGGCACTCCGACGGCGACGCCGTGTGTCACGCGCTCGCGGACGCGCTGCTCGGGGCGGCCGGGCTCGGCGACGTCGGCGAGCTCTTCCCCGAGGATGACCCGAAGACCGCCGGCATCCCGGGGCTCGAGCTGCTCTCACGCACGGTGGCGAAGGTGCGGGTGAAGGGGCTCGTGCCGGTGTCCGCGGACGTGACGATCGTGGCCGAGCGCCCCGCGATCTCGCCTCGGCGCGAGGAGATCCGTCGCCACCTCGCCGCCGCGCTCGGCGTGACGGCCGAGCGCGTGTCCGTGAAGGCCACCCGCCCGGAGGGACTCGGCCTGAGCGGCGACGGGGCCGCATGCATCGCGCTCGCCGTCGTGTCGGAGCCGTGAGCCCCTCCCCGCAGGTCGTCGCCGGACGCCGGGCCGCGCTCGAGGCCGTGCGCTCGGGCCGGGCGTCCGAGGTGCTCGTCGCCGCAGGCTCCCGCGCGACGCCAGGCCTGCGCGAGCTCCTCGCGGCGGTGCAGGAGGCCGGCGTTCGCCTGCGCGAGGTGCCTCGCGCGGAGCTCGACCGCGTCGCGTCGGACCACCACGGCGTGGTGACTCGGGTGACCGTCGCGCGCGAGCTGTCCGAGCGCGAGCTCGCGACCTGGCCCTTCGGCGAGGATGCGCTCGTGGTCGTGCTCGACGGCGTGACCGATCCCCAGAACCTCGGCGCCGCGGCGCGCTCGGCGGAGGCGGCGGGGGCCGCGATGCTCGTGACCCGCGTCCGGCGCTCGGCCGCGGTGACGCCGGCCGCGGTGCGGGCGTCATCGGGGGCGTTGCTGCATCTGCCCCACGCGCGGGTCGCGAACGTCGCGAAGGCGATCGGCCGGCTGCAGGATGCCGGCTTCTTCGTCGTCGGGCTCGACGGGCAGGCGCCGATCACCGTGTACGACGAGCCGTGTCCGGCCGGGCGGGTCGCGCTCGTCCTCGGCGGCGAGGGGCAGGGGCTCTCGCGACTGGTCCGCGGGTCCTGCGACGCGCTCGTCGCCCTGCCGATGGCCGGGCGGGTGGCCTCGCTCAACGCCTCGGCCGCCCTCGCGGCGGTGCTGTACGCGTACGTGGTGCCGTCCCGACCCCGGACCCGGGCGTAGACTCGGCGTGCGCCGGCGTAGCTCAGGGGCAGAGCAGCTGTCTTGTAAACAGCAGGTCGTCGGTTCGAATCCGACCGCCGGCTCCGGACCCTGGTGTCAAGCCTCCGCCCGCCCGAGGCCGATGACACCAGCATGAGGCTCCGCGCCGTCCTCGCGATCGGGCTCCTCACGGCCTCCTTCGCCGTGCCCGGGAGCCCTTCGGCGGCGGCTCGGAGCGCGCCGGATCCCGAGCTCGGGAGAGCGGTGCCGGGCACCACGTGCGAGCTGTTCCCTGTGGGCAACATCTGGAACACGCGGGTGGACGCGCTGCCCGCACACGAGATGTCGGAGACATGGCTCGCGTCGTCGCACGCCGACACGACCGATCTGCACCCGGACTTCGGGCCGCCGGACTACGGCATGCCGTTCGAGGTCGTGGGGCGCCGTCACGCCGACGTGGAGGTCGACTTCGCGTACGCCGACGAGAGCGACCCCGGCCCGTACCCCTTCGACGGCGACACGCCGATCGAGGGCGGCTCCGACCGGCACGCCCTGATCGTCGAGGAAGGCTCGTGCGTGCTGTACGAGCTCTACGCGGCCGAGTGGAACGGCGGAGCCCCGCAGGCGGGCAGCGGTGCGATCTGGGACCTGGACTCGAACCGCCTTCGGCCGGACGGCTGGACGTCGGCGGACGCCGCTGGACTGCCGATCCTCCCGGGCCTCGTCCGGTGGGACGAGGTGAAGGCCGGGAGCATCCGCCATGCCATCCGGTTCACGGTCGCGTGCACGACCGAGGACCACCTCTGGCCCGCCCGCCACGAGGCGGGGGTGAGCGACGCGGATTGCCCGCCGATGGGCGCGCGGTTCCGCCTGCGCTCGGACTTCGACCTGACCGGCTTCTCACCGAAGGCGCGGACGATCCTGCGCGCGATGCAGCGGTACGGGCTCATGCTCGCCGACAACGGCTCGGCTTGGTACTTCCAGGGCTCGCGCGACGGTCACTGGCGCAACCAGCTCCTCGACCAGCTGAAGAGCGTGCCGGCATCGGCGTTCGAGGCCGTGGACGTCTCGGCCTGCATGGTGCGACAGAACAGCGGCAAGGCCGTCTGCCCCGAAGCCTGACCCGAGCGGTTACGGCTGGCCGCGGCGGAGCGTGCGCCCGGCGCGCTCGCCGGGAGCGCCGTCCCAGGCGACCCGGCCGTTCACGACCACCACGTCGATGCCGTCGGCGAAGGCGTGGGGTGCCTCGAAGGTGGCGCGATCGGCGACCGCGCCCGCATCGAAGACGACCAGGTCCGCGGCGGCACCCTCGACGATCCTGCCCCGGCCGTTCAGGCGGAAGCGCTCGGCAGGCAGCGAGGTCATCTTCCGCACCGCGGCCTCGAGCGTGAGCAGACGCTCCTCGCGGACGTACCGAGAGAGCACCCGCACGAACGTGCCGTAGTAGCGCGGGTGCACTGCGAAGGCGCCGAGCGGACCGCTCGGCGCGATCGCGATCCCGTCGCTCGCGACGAACACGTCCTCGCGTGCGACGATCGCCCGCACGTCGTCCTCGCGCATCCCGTGGCCGAGCACGCCCGCGAAGCGGTCCGCGAGCAAGAGCTGCGTGATCGCTTCGAACGGCTCGACGCCGCGAGCCCGCGCGAGTGAGGCGATGCTCCGGCCGGTGAGCTCGGGCCGGGGCGCGAACGAGCCGACCATCACCCGGTCCCATCCCACGCCATGGCCGACGCTCTCCCACCCGGGCTCGCCCTCCTCCATCGAGCTCCGCAGGCGGTCGCGAGCTCGCGGGTCGGCGAGCACGTCCGTAAGCTCGTCGGGGGTGACCCACGGGGGGAGCGCCGACGCGAGCTCGGTCTCCCAGGCCGTGTACGGGTACTGGTCGACCGTGACATCGGCGCCCGAGGCACGCTCGCCGTCCACGAGCGCGAGGAGCCGCTCCGCCTTGCCCCACATCGCCCTGCCCTCGACCTTCAGGTGGCTCACGTGGGAGGGCACGCCGGCCCGCCGGCCCACCTCGATGCACTCGGCGACCGCATCGAAGACCTGCTCGCCCTCGCCTCGCACGTGGCTCGCGTAGACGCCCCCGAGGGTCTGGAGCACCGTGGCGAGCTCGACGATCTCGTTCGTCGTCGCGTGGAGCCCCGGCGCGTAGATCAGGCCGGTCGAGAGCCCGACGGCCCCCTCATCGAGCGCCGCGGCGAGGAGTCGTTGCATCTCGGTCATCTCCGCGGCGGTGGGTGGACGGCGCTGGTCGTCGCCGAGGACCGCCTCGCGCAGGGTGCCGTGGCCGACGAGCGCCGCCACGTTCACGGCGGGCCGTCCGGCGTCGAGCCGGTCGAGGTACTCGCCGAACGCGCGCCAGTCGAGCTCGAGGGCCTGCGTCTCGGCGCCCACGAGCGCCGCCATCTCCGCGGCTCCCTCGACGGGGAAGGCCGAGCCGCCGCAGTTGCCCACGACGACCGTGGTCACGCCCTGGCGGAGCATGCTGTCCATGCCTGGCTCGACGAGGGGGCTCAGGTCCGAGTGCTCGTGGACGTCGACGAACCCCGGCGCGAGCACTTGCCCTCCCGCGTCGACGCGGCGCCTGGCAGCAGGTTCCGGTTCCCCGGCCGCGACGATCCGTGTGATGCGGTCGCCCGCGACGGCGACCGAGCCGGCGAACTCGGGGTCGCCGGAACCATCGACGATGCGAGCGTTCGCGACGAGGAGATCGATCACGTGCTCAGCTTCGCAGGCGGAAGCGGACCCGTCAGCGTGTGAAGGGACCGAGCCACAGCCCCGAGGTCAGCAGGATCGCCGGCGTCGTGAACAGAACGACCACGAATGTCCACAGCCGTCGGTTCGAGGCGACCAGCCAGTCGTTCAGGCCGATCACCCCACGCTTGATCGGCCCGTAGATCAGCGCGAGGTAGAGCATCGAGACGATGAATACGGCGATCGCCTGGGCGAGGACGATCTGGACCGCAACGGCGTTGCGGAGCAACATGGCGGCGACGAGCGTGTCCGCGAGCGTGGTGATGTTCGCGCCCATGATGTACGGGATCGACTCCTCGCGCTTGACGTAGCCCCTGCTCGCGAGCGGCACGAGGACGACCAACGCGACCGAAACCGAGAGCGTGAGGGTCGCGACCGCGCAGCCGAGCAGGAACATCGGCCACGGCCGTTTCAGCCACCCGGCGCGCTTGCTCGTGACGGCGGTGTTGTCCACCTGCGGGAGCACCCGGTCGAGCAGCTTGAAGGACACGAGGATGATCCCGAGGCCGACCGGCAGCAGGAGCCATCCAGGCACGTTGCCGGTGATGAGGTCCTGGATCGGTCCCCACACCAGATCGACGGCGCCCGTGACCTCGCCGGAGGTCCGCCAACCGATCCCGTCCAGCAGCCCCGAGCGGAGCAGCCAGTACCCGAGCACCATCCCGGGCAGGTACACGATGGCGGTGAGCAAGAGTGCGAGGATCCCCATGCCGACCGATTCCTGCCGGTTCGCGCCGCGGTTGCGCACCGCGTAGAGGAACCCCACGAGCAAGACGATGAACGAGGCTCCCAGGCGCGAGCCAGAGAGCATGGTGAAGGTCTGGAGCTTCGTCACAGCGCCTCCGGAGAACAGCCCGAGCGCGACGGCGGCGATCGGAGACCCCGACAGCACGAGGTAGGCGCCGAGCCATCCCGCCCCAAGCGTCGAGGCGCCGTTCTCGAAGAGCACGCTCCCCCGGATCGTGGGCGCGAGCTCCGTCGCCCCGTTCTTCATCAGCTGGAGCGCGAGCACGAACAGGAACAGCGCGGCGATCCCGCTCGCGAGCTTCCCGGCGAGCCGGAGCCAGTCTCGACGCTCCGCCCCCGCGGCTTCGATGCTCGGGGTGTCGGCGACGAGCGCGCCGTTCGCGACGACTTCAGGCGGGTCGGCACTCACCGTCGGTGAGCGTGGATCGCCCGCTCGCGAGGAGGGCTCGGAGGCATCGGTAGGGTCGTCGGTCACGTCGGACACGGTGGCAGGGGGGAGGAAGGTCCGGGTCACCGTACCCGCTCGGTCTGGACACGGCAACCACACGTCCCGTCCCGGCGCGCCGACCTCGCCGAGTGACCCATCACGGCCAGAGGTCCCTTCCGGGGCAGGCGAAAGGACCCCTCGCGTGTCCGGTTTGCGTTGGCACCCTAGGGCCAGGACTGATGCGAGGGGTGCGAGATGGACGAGTCGACGCTGTCGTTGGTGCTGTTCTCCGGGACCGACGACAAGTTGAACGCCGCGGCCGTGCTCACGGCCGGCGCCGCCGCGATGGGGCGGAAGGTCAACATCTTCCTCCAGTACTGGGCGCTCGATGCCTTCCGCGCCGACAAGGTCCTGAAGGACCACGGCGTGGCGCCGGAGGCCGGCCCCGAGGGCGCCGAGGCCTACCAGCGTCACGGAGGCCAACACTGGAGCGAGATCTTCCGCCAGGCCAAGGAGATCGGCGAGGTGGGCATCCACGCGTGCTCGCTCTCGATGGAGATGTTCGGGCTCACGGTCGAGGATCTCGACCCGCTCGTGGACGACCAGCATGGTGTCGCGTCCTTCTTCGTGGACGTCGACGGCCCGGTGACTTTCATCTAGGAGGTTGGGGAACGATGACGACCGTCAACATCGACCGTTCGATCGACGCCCGAGGCATGCCCTGCCCGGGCCCGCTCATGAGCCTCATCGGCGCGATCCGCGAGGGCGAGGTCGGCACCGTGATCGAGGTGCTCTCGAGCGACGAGGGCTCGAAGACCGACATCCCGGCCTGGATCGAGAAGGCCAGGCACGAGATGGTAGAGGTGGTTCCCGACGAGGGGTTCGTGCACTTCGTCGTCCGGAAGGCTCGGTGATAGGCGATGCCGGCCAAGGTCGTCGTCCTCGGTGGGGGCGTCGGCGGGACCCTGGCCGCGAACCTCCTCGCGAAGGAGCTGGGACGCGACGGCGCGGTGACGGTCGTCGATCCCACCGGGATGCACCACTACCAGCCCGGCTACCTGTACCTGGCGCTCGGGCAGACGAACGGGCGCTGGCTCGTCCGTGACGAGCGCACGCTGCTGCGCAGGGGCGTCGACCTCGTGGTCGAGAAGCCGACCAAGCTCGACCCGGAGGCGGGCGTCGTGCAGCTCGAGCGCGGTGGCACGATCGATTTCGACTACGCGGTGCTCGCGACCGGCGCGCGCCTGGTCCCCGACCAGGTCCCCGGCCTCCTCGAGGGCTCGTACGAGTTCTACTCGCTGGAGGGCGCCCAGCGTCTGCGCGAGGCGCTCCGCCGATTCAAGGGAGGGCGGATCCGTGTCGGCATCGCGGGGATCCCGTACAAGTGCCCGCCCGCGCCCGTCGAGTTCGTGTTCATGGTCGAGGAGTACCTGCGCCACCGCGGGATCCGGGACAAGAGCGAGATCACGCTGCTCTCGCCGCTCAACCGGGCGTTCACGATCGAGTCCGCGTCGAAGGTGATCCAGCCGATCATGGAGCAGCGAGGGATCGAGCTCACGACGTTCTTCAACGTCGAGGAGGTCGACCCCTCCGCCGGCACCGTCTCCTCGCTCGAGGGCGAGAAGACCGAGTACGACCTGCTCGTGCTCGTGCCGCCGCACCGGGGGCAGCAGCTCGTGATCGACTCCGGCCTCGGTGACACCTCCGGCTGGCTGCCGACGGACAAGCACACGCTGCAGGTCGACGGGCACGACCGCATCTTCGCGATCGGGGACGCGACGAACCTGCCGATCAGCAAGAGCGGCTCGACCGCGCACTTCGAGGCGCCGGTCGTCGCGAGCCGGATCGCCTCGCTGGTCCACGGCACCGCGCCGAAGGAGAACTACGGCGGCCGCGTGATGTGCTTCCTCGAGACCGGGAACCGAAGGGCCACGGTGCTGAGGTTCGACTACGAGCACCCGCCCGCGCCGCCGCAGCCGAACAACATCTGGCACATAGCGAAGTGGGCGTTCAACCGCATGTACTGGCAGACGGTTCCGCAGGGACGGCTCCCGGACAACCTGCCGCTGCCGATCCCTACGGGAAGGAGTGAGTCATGAGCATGCAGATCGCGAAAACGCTCGATCTGAAGGGCCTGTCCTGTCCGCTGCCGATCGTGAAGACCGCGCAGGGGATCAAGGAGATCGCCTCGGGCGAGCTCGTCGAGGCCCTCGCGACCGACCCGGGCTCGGTCGCCGACTTCAACGCCTGGTGCAGGTCGACGGGCAACGAGCTCGTCGAGCAGGGCGAAGAGGGCGGCGTCCACCGGTTCGTGATCCGGAAGAAGTGAGGTGACGCAGATGGCCGTAGAAGAGGCGACGCTCGCGGTTCCTGCCCACGAGCACGAGGAACACCCGAGTCACCGGAAGCTCGTGATCATCGCCTGGAGCGGCGAGCTGGACAAGGTGTGGCCCCAGATGATCCTGGCCACGACCGGTGCCGCCATGGGCATGGACACGACGATCTTCTTCACGTTCTGGGGGCTGTTCTCGCTGGTGAAGGACGAGAAGCACATCACCGGCGAGAACTGGATGCAGAAGATGGTCGCGATGATGGACCGGCCGGGCATGGAGCACCTGAAGCTCGGCAAGATGAACTTCGCGGGCGCGGGTCCCGCGATGATGAAGAAGCTCGCGAAGGAGCACAACGTCGCGAGCCCCGGTGAGCTCCTGCAGATGGCGGTGGACCTGGGCGTGAAGCTCGTGCCCTGCCAGATGACGATGGACCTCCTCGGGCTGAAGCGGGAGGACATGATCGACGGACTCGGGGAGCCCGCCGGTGCGACCGCGATGCTCATGGAGTCGCAGGACGCGATCACGCTCTTCATCTGAACTGTCGGGCGAGTCCATCGCACCCCGACACCGAGGGCCGGGAGGATCAGTCCCCCACCGCCTCCCGGCCCTCACCCCTTCCGGCCGACTCGCGGCTTCCGCGCGTCCGCGCTACCGTGGGAGCGCACACACGTCAGAAGGAGGGCTCGATGCCGAGCTTCATGGACAAGGTCAAGCAGGCGGCGGGCGGCGTCGCCGATGCGACGAAGAAGGGGGCCGCGACCGCGCAGACGAAGGCGAAGATCCACGGCCTGCGCAACAAGGCCGATGAGGCGGCTCAGAAGCTCGGCTACCTCGTGCACGCCGAGCGCTCGGGTGGCGAGCCCGCCGGCGCCGAGGCCGACGAGCTCGTGACGCAGATCACCGAGCTCGAGTCACAGATCACGGAGCTCAACGAAGCCCCCGAGGCCGGAGACGAGGGCTCCGAGGGCTCGGGAGACGACGAGACCCCCGCCACGTAGCGCGGGGGCTTCACCGCCCCAGCGGTTCCCGTCTACCCCTCGGGGGCGAACATCAGGAAGAACGTCGGGAACGTGAGCAGGAAGCCCACGCCGACCAGCACGGCGGTCCACACGAAGACCTTGCGCAGGTCGGGGTCCTTGCCCTTGAAGGCCGTGTGGAGGAGCACCCAGGAGACCAACCAGGCCACCGCGGCACCGATGGTCTTGCCCGACAGTGGCCCCACGGAGTCGGAGAGCTGGAGCGCGTCCTTGATGCCCGTGCTGGCCTCGGCGAGCGTGGTCAGGATGCCGAGCACGAGGGACCCGATCCCGGCCGCGTAGAAGGCTGCTGCCACGGGGCCGGATGGGCGCTCTCGGGCGTCCGCCGAGGCGTCTCGTTGCATCATGTCCGTCATCGTCGTCCCCCTATCGGACCGGAGCGGCCTTGGTGATGAACGCTCCGAGGGCACCGGCCACCGCCGCGACCAGGAACGCCGCCGTGAACGTGATCATAAGGACCTTGCGGGTGCGATCCTGCCTGATCAACGACACCCCGTAGTACGTGACCGTGAACGCCACCGCGGTCGCGAGCAGGGGAGAGATCCAGGCGATGTGCTCCTTCCACTCCATCCCGAACTCGTGCCAATCCGCCGTCGACGGGTCGGCGAGGAGTTGGAACTTGGCCCCATCGGGTTCCGCCCGGTACCAGGGGTAGACGATCCAGGTCCCGGTGAACACCGTGAGCCAGGCGGCCGCGGCCATGACCCACGTGCCGATCTTGAGCCGCTTGGTCCGCTCGGCGATGCCCGCCTCGGTGAGCAGTCCGGGCCGAAGGCTGTAGAAGCCGGCCAAGCCTCCCGCGAACGCGATGAGGAACGCGGCGCCGAGCACCATCCCGTGGATGATGCCCCACCACTCCCTGCTGGTCAGCTCCATAAACACGCCTCCCTTCGGGTGCAGGTGCAACTCCATGGGCTTGCCGGGCACAGCCTATGCCAGATCGCGGGTTCTGTCGGGACCTCCGCCCTATCCGACGGGGGCCGTTCGGACCGGCGTGCGGGCGCGCGGATCCGGTCAGCCCTCGGGGAGGTACACGCGGAACGAGGCGCCGCCGCCGGGGCGGTCCTCGACCCACGCCGCGCCGCCGTGAAGCTCGGCGAAACGCGCCACGAGCGACAGGCCGACGCCGACACCCGGGGAGTGCTCGGAGGGCCCCGGGCCCTGGCGGAAGGGCTCGAACACGGCCTCACGGAGCTCGAGGGGGACCCCGGCGCCCTCATCCTCGACGGCGAGGAGCACGCCAGCGTCCTCGCGTCGGGCGCTCACCCACACCCGGCTGCCGGGCGGCGTGTGCCGCGCGGCGTTCGCGAGCAGGTTCTCGATGATCCGCTCCACCTTCGCGGCGTCCAGGTTGGCGACGAGCGGCTCCGGTACGTCCACCACCACCGAGCGCCCGCCGAGCAGATCTGACTCCTGCACGGCCTGCGCCACGAGCTCGGCGATGTCGGTCGGCCGACGCTGTGGCGAGATGATGCCGCGCTGCAGCCGGTCCAGGTCGAGCAGGTCGGATAGCAGGCGCTCGAGCTTGCGAGCGTTCGCGGCGATCCGGCGCAGCAGGTCGACGGCGTCCTCCTGCGCGATCGAGGTCCCCGCCTGCTCGAGCGTCAAGGCGGACCCGAGGATCGAGGTGAGCGGTGTCCGGAGGTCGTGGGAGACGGCCTCGAGGAACGTGTTCTTCATGTCGTCGAGCGCGCGGAGCCGCTGCGTGGCCTCCCGCTCGCGTCGGAACGCCTCCGAGTACTTCCGCTCGCTCCGTCGGAGGGCCTGCTCGGCGCGTTTGCGCTCGGTGATGTCGACGATGAGGCCGCGGAGCACCGGGGTGCCGCGCGCGTCGTGCACCACGTGCACGAGGTCGCGGAGCCAGATCGCCTCGCCCTCGGGACCGAGTGCTCGGTACTCGAGCTGGTGGTTGCCCCCGTCCTCGATCGCCGCACGGAGCTGGATCCGCGACGGCTCCCGATCCTCCGGGTGGATGTGACTTCCCCAGGTCGTCAGCTGAGGTCCGCCGTCCTCGGGCCTCCCGAAGGCCAACTCGGCGCGGCGCGAGAGGAAGCTGAACTCGAGCGTTGCCGGGTCTGCCTCCCAGAAGATGGCATCCAGGCTCTCGACGAGCTCGTGGAAGCGCTCGAGCTCGTGGAAGCGCCTGGCGCTGCCCAGTGCGAGCGAGGCGATGTCCGCGATCCCGCGGAGGAGCGCGAGTGAGCTCTCCGGGATGTTGTCGGCGCCGTCTGCGGCGTTGACGATGAGCGCTCCGAAGCCGTCCGGCTCCCAGCGGAGGGGCGTGACCGCGATCGCTGACGGCTGGTCCACCAACACGAGCTCGGGCGGCACCTGATCGACGACGGTCTTCGGCAGCACGAACGGCTCGGTCATCGACGCGAGGAAGCGCGCCGCGACCTCGGCCTCGACGTGGCCGCCGGCCGCCGCTCGCCGATCGTCGGCACCGCGCTGGGACATCAGGCGGAAGGCGCCAGAGTCCGGGTCCCGCAGATACGTTGCGACCACCGCGGCAGGGACGATCGCCGGCACGGCGGCCGTGACGCGGTCCAAGACCATCTCGATGTCGTGTGCGCCCGTGAGCACCTGCGAGAGGCCGAGCAGCGCGGAGGCAGTCGCAGCCGCCTCGCGCTCCTTGTGCAGAAGGTGCGCGTTCTCGAACGCGACCGCCGCGTGCGAGGCGAGCACCTCGACGACCCGGATGTCCTGCTCGTCGAACTGGTCGACGCCCAGGTTCGACAGCACGATGACGCCCGTCGTGCGGTCGACGATCTTCAACGGCACCGCGAGGATCGACTCCTCGATCTCGGACGTGCCCTCGATCTGGACGCCGATGTCGTCATGCAGCGCGTCGGGCGCGTAGTAGGTCTCGCCGAGCTCGACCGCATGGCCCGTGAAGCCCTCGCCCACGTGGGTGACGAGTTCCTCGTACGTCTCGCCCTCGTACTCGGTCAGCTCGCCCCGGAACACGACCGGCGACAGCGTTCGGCCATCCGAGCCGAGTAGGTAGATCCTGCAGTTGTGGTAGTCGATGAGCGTCTTGAGCTCGAGCGTGATCGCCTCAGCGATCTCGGTCGCGTCGTCGAGGCGATTGAGTTGCAGCGCCAGACTGTGAAGCATCTTGAGCTGGGCCACCGAGCGCAGCTCGGGCACTGCGGCAACCGGGGGCACGCGTCGCTCGGCTCTCACCAAGGCTCGGCACCTTCCTCGTCGAGGGGACCCATCATCTCATCTCGGCATCGCGCGCCCCCGGATGAAGCCGCAGGTCATGCCGCCCGCGGGTGGTCGCTTCGGCGTCGGTAGGATGGATAGATGGGAGGAACCGGACCGTCGGCCGTGACGCGGACCGTCCCGACCGCCGAGTTGACGCGGAGCCTGGCCGAGCGCGTTCCCGCCGAACGGCTCCCCGCCGTCGAGGCCTTCGCCCATGCCTACACCCGGCGCCTGGGGCCGGCCGAGCTCGCGGACCTGCGGCCGCCCGAGCTGGCGGGTCAGGTGGCCGGCGCCTTCGCGCTCGCCGACAGCCGCGACGGCGCCGACGTCGCCGTCCGGGCGTTCAACCCCGATGCCGAGCGGGACGGGTACGTCACCGTCGGTTCGGTGCTCGAGGTGAACACGGCAGATTCGCCGTTCCTCTTCGATTCCCTGAACGAGGAGCTCGAGGCGCGTGGCTTGCGGCTCCGTCGCGTGGTCCATCCTGTGATCGGCACTCGCCGCGGTCCCGACGGGCGCATCCAGAAGGTGCTCGACGCCCGCGAGCCCGGGCTCCGCGAGTCCGTCATGCACTTCGAGGTGGACCGGCGGCTCGGCGAGTCCGAGCTCGCGGACCTGTCCGATTCCGCGCGGACGGTCCTCGGGGACGTGCGGCTCGCGGTCCGCGACTTCCGCGCGATGCGCGAGGCCGTCCGCAGGATGATGCTCGTCGCCGAGGCCGCGTCCCCCGCGTACGGACGCGAGGAGATCGACGAGACCGTCGGGTTCCTGCGATGGCTCCTGCAGGACAACTTCGTCTTCCTGGGCTACCGCGAGTACGAGCTCGTCGAGACCTCCGCGGGTAGGGCGATGAAGACCGTCCGGGGCAGCGGCCTCGGCATCCTGTCCAAGCCCGGGTGGTCCACGTTCGAGACGCCGGTGCTGCTCGCCTCGCTCGAGCCGAACCTACGTACCAGCATCGAAGGCGGCGACCTACTCGTCTACGCGAAGACGAACCGCTCCTCGACCGTTCACCGCCGAGAACGAATGGACCACATCGGTGTCCGACGGGTCGCTCCCGACGGCTCGGTGATGGGCGAGGTGCGGTTGCTCGGCCTGTTCACCTCGAAGGCGTACACGGCCCCCGCGAGCCAGACCCCCCTGCTGCATCGCAAGCTCGCACAGATCCTCTCGGCCGAGGACCTGTTCGAGGGGTCACACGACTACAAGGCCGTCGTCTCGATCTTCGACAGCTTCCCGAAGGCGGAGCTGCTCGTCGCGCCCGTCGAGGAGCTGCGCCGCCAGTTGATGGGATTGCTCGCGCTCCAGGAGCAACGGCAGGTGCGGCTGTTCGAGCGCCGCGACCCGTACGGGCGCAACGTGTCGCTCCTGGTCGTGTTGCCGCGCGACACGTTCAACGCCGAGCTGCGCGACCGTTTGCAGGAGCTGTTCATGCGGAGGTTCAAGGGCTCGAGCGTTGAGTACCACCTCTCGCTCGGCGAGAGCCAGCTCGCGCAAGTTCACTTCACGGTGCACGTGGGCTTCGGCGAGGTCCCCGATGTCCCGTTCGGCGCGCTCGAGGAGGAGGTCATCGAGCTCGCGCGCACGTGGGACAACCGCCTGCGGGGGCGGCTGGTCGAGCTGGCCGGCGAGCAGCGGGGTATGGGGCTCGCCGAGCGCTGGGCCCCGCGGTTCCCCGAGACCTACAAGGGCGCGACCGCGGTCGAGGTCGCGGCGCACGACGTCCTGCGATTCGACGAGCTCGAGCAGGGGGACGAGCCCTTCGTCATCGGCTTGTCGAACGAGCGCCACGACACCGAGACCCTGACGCGGGTGCGGCTCTACAAGGTGGGCGGGAAGATCCGCCTCTCGGATTTCGTGCCGACGCTCGAATCCTTCGGCCTGCGCGTGGTCGAGGAGGTGCCGACGGACCTGATCCACGACGTGGCCGACGGGCGGTTCCTCCAGGACTTCGGCGTGCTCGCCGCCGACGGCCGGCCGCTCGACGTCGATGCCCTCGGCCCGCGGGTCGCCGAGTGCATCGCGGCGGTATGGCGGGGTGACTGCGAGATGGACTCGCTGAACCGGCTGGTCCTCTCGGCGGGCATGGACTGGCGGCAGGTGCAGATCCTCCGTGCGTACCGGAAGTATCACCACCGCGTGAACGCGAGCTTCCCCGTCGAGTACAAGAACGACGCCTTCGCTGCCCATCCGGAG
>Ga0214473_10005819_pt1 | contig 14741 bp, 13 predicted proteins | sample RVTome_7_FD_203509 | JGI IMG/M metagenome (GOLD analysis project Ga0214473, IMG submission 203509) | Soil microbial communities from uranium-contaminated site in the Upper Colorado River Basin, Wyoming, United States - RVT98D197 | ecosystem: Environmental > Terrestrial > Soil > Contaminated >... | reverse complement strand
CTTATGAACGCTCAATCGACTTGACTTTTTTTCGACCCTGTCAAAAACCGTGCAAAAGCGCGCGATTTCCGTTCAAAACCATTCAAAAGTCGTTCAAAGTCATGCAAAACCACTCAAAAACCCTCAATTTCCGCGTGTTTCCATTTTTGCACTTAAGCCTTGTGCTCTTCTGTACTTGTGCGTTTTTTTCCCAAAAGTCCTAAAAACAAGATGTCCAATTGTAGCCCAGCGGAAACCCCGGAATGTCTTAGTCCGGGATCCAGTAGTCGAAGGGTCGAATGCTCCGGCGGATGAGCTTGTCTCGCCTACACCAGGCGAGGGAAATTTAGAATTTGGAACATCGAACATTGAATGGAGAACGCCCAGTTAATTTACATTAAGTCGTAGCAGCTTCGTGACTTAGGGCTTTTAGGGCGGCAGAAGGCGGAAGTTCTACAGTGGTTTCGCCGGATGAATTATCGCAATCAGAATTTCTGGTTGATTATCTGCGTTGGGTGTCGATGCCAGCCATCCTTTGCTGCTGCCTGCGCCCCACCAGAATACGCTGTCTCTGCTATTTTCTGGTAATGCGGCTTTGAGAAAAGCAGCGGTTTCTGCGGCGCGTTGTTCCGAGACTATCCATTGGCGTGACAATGGTGAAACGTCCGGCGCGCAGCCCACGATATAGATGCTACAATTATTCTGCTGGTCCTTGCTGCGAAAGGCCGCTGCATAGTTTGTCAGGTACATCTTTGCTCCACTATTCAGTTGGGTTTGCCCTTGCGTGAAAGCGATTGGGGTGACAATATAGTTCGGATTATTGCCCGTCAGTTGTGAGCGGTGTGTGTTTGAGAAATTGCTTAATTTTGCGAAAAGTCTGCCGGTTTTTTCCTGTTCGCCGTCGATGGCCGACTGGTCAACCGGTTTCTCATCCTGTATATCTGTCCGGTAGTGACCTCGTTTGGTGTTGAAACCAAGATTTTCACCGGGCCTGCCGAACAGCCCCGGAACACCGAAACCGTCGATATTCCGCTGGAATTCACCGATGACCATTTCGAATTTGCCCATGCCCGTATTAAAAAGCTCATTGGAACGTTCACACGCCATTGTCTGCAGCATTACAAAAAATGCCATCAGCAGCGAAATCATGTCCGCGAAGGAAATTATCCACAAAGGCGCCTTTTCTCCACCGGACTCTTCCTGTACCTGTGTTTTTTTCACGGGCATATATTTTGTTCCAAAATACAAAATTCGAGCATCTTTTTTTGCTGAAAGTACGATTGCGGCATGGTTCCGCAGCTTGATACGCAGAGCCTATCGGCAGGTACGCCTTTTTCAATCAGATATTCCGCTGCTACGATGCTTCGTTTCAATTTGGATTTTTTCTCGCTTCCGGGACCTCTTTCCGATATCAATACTTTGCCCTGGACCTTTCCGAGGTATCTGACCATGGTATCGAGCCAGAAGCGTCCTTCAATCGTCAATGCGTTACCCATGAAATAGAACATCGATGATGTGGAGATGAGAAATACCTTATGCTCCAGATAATTGTCTGGGGCTGTTTTCCGGACAACTCCTACCTGTAGGTTTTGTCCCGGAGAAGGCCTTTCGGGCCCTTCTTTAATCGCCTCGTTAGCCGGCGGCTTCCAAGATAAGCTGTCTTTAGGGGCGGTCTGAAAAGCCCCTCCAAAGGAGAGAAGCGTGCTGCTGGCCACGGCTCTGTATTTAAGTTTTTCATCCTTGTCAAATGCCGAAAAGGTCGACAGCATTACAAAAAAGGCCATAAGCAGCGAAATCATATCGGCAAATGAGATAATCCATATTGGTGCTCCTTCGCCACCGCCTTCTTCTTCCTGCACCATTTTGGGACGCTTCGAATGACTCATACATGGACCTTTTCTTTTAGCGCTTCTCTGCGTGTAGAAGAGATGAACACCTGCATGATTTCCCGCACCACCGTCGGGCTTTCACCGCGTGCGATTGCGCAGATTCCTTCCTGTATCATTTCCATCTGCATGGTTTCATGTTTGGAGTACTGGCCCAGCTTTCCTGCCAGCGGCAGAAAAACAAGGTTTGCGACCAATGCTCCGTAAAATGTGCAGACCAGCGCCACAGCCATTCCCGCGCCGATGTGAGAGGGGTCGTCCATTTTGCTGAGCATATTGACCAGACCGATCAGCGTACCAACCATGGCGAACGACGGACAGGATGCGCCCATAAATTCAAGAATTTTTTTGCCCATGCCGTGGCGTTCCTGAGTGTACTGGATTTCCATGCTCATTCGTTCGCGAATCACTTCCTCCTCCTGACCGTCTATTAGCATCTGGAGACCTTTTACCAGGAAGGTGTTGTTGATTTTATGAATTTCCTGCTCCAGTGCCAGCGCGCCATCGCGTCTGTTAATAATGGCGAGAGTGGACATTTGCTGAATCACGGCACCAGGTTCGGCAATTTTATGAAATAGAGTTTTTTTGATAACAGAAAAAATTCCCAAAAACTGTTTCATGGAAAAATGAATCATCGTCGCACAAGTCATACCCCCGAAGACAATCGCAAACGCCGGAATATTGAAAAAGATGCCGAGATTGCCCTCGGACAGCATCGTGCCGATAATTATCACGAAGCCGAGAATAAAGCCAAGTATTGTCGCTATGTCCATATCCGCATTACCTTCCTGAAAAAACGGGTCTGCTTCTTAACACACCCTGTAGAATCAGTTGCGCCTTATACGTATTGGATTGTCGGCATAAACACTTATAAGGTTTATCAGCTTTTAATGCGAAATCAGAAAGGTCCGGAAAAAAGCAGGCTAAAAAGGCAAACAAGCCGTTTCAAAATCATACTGACAGGCCCTGTCACTGTCGCATCCGCTATATTATCGCCCCCTGACCAGGGTTAAGCTTGCTCAGCAGTTCGGTGAAAGTGCGGGAAAGATTCCGCTGCAATGGAAAATCCTTGTGTCCAGAAGAAAAGGCAGGTCAAGCCGCGGGGCACCGAAAGCCTTATCATGGTTGAACCGAGAGAGGTTACATCGAATCGAGGTTTGTTCTTTTTCATAATTCACCTGCCATATTACAGAACTTCGTTCGAATGTTAAGGACTTTTTGCAGCGTTATATCTTGTTTGACAGTTAATCCATAACTAATCCGCCGTTGACGTCGAGGATTTCGCCGGTGATGTATTTGGCTTTATCTGACGCGAGAAAAAGTATCGCCTGAGCAATGTCCTCCGGCTGGCCGTATTCCTTAAAAGGAATTTTATCGGCGAAGTCTTTATTGATCTGGTCGCCCCACGCGTCGGTCATTTCAGTTTTTGTCGGCCCTGGGCAAACGGAATTAACGTTGATTTTATAAGGAGCTGCCTGCAAGGCTAAACTTTTTGTAAAACACATAACGCCAGCCTTGCTTGCCGAATAGTGTGCGCCGGCGGCGAGGCCGCCGATTTTACCTGCTGCCGAAGCGATATTGATAATTTTGCCGTATCCTCGTTCCTTCATATGACGGAATACTTCCCTGCAGAACAAAAAGACGCTGCGCAAATTGACCGCCATAATTCGGTCCCACTCGGAAACTTCAATATCGAGGATGGGAATCATCTTGCAGATGGCGGCGCCATTGACCAGTATGTCGATTTTGCCGAACTTTTTCAGGGTCGCATGGACCACATTCTGAACCTGCTGTTCATTTGATACATCGATAGCGAAACTGAGGGTTTGAGTAGCGGGGCCGATTTTTTCGACAAGTGAGTCAAGAGCATTCTTATTAATATCCACCAATACTAATGTCGCGCCTTCTTTGGCGAATAAATCGGCAGTGGTTTGCCCGATTCCGCCGGCGACGCCGGTTATAATCGCTACTTTGTCTTTAAGTTCCATTTGCTAATCTCCTGTTCTTTTTACTAAGGGCAGCATTCTCGCAGCATTTCTTAATACAGCAATACTCGCCCTTTTGCCAACGATTTCGAGAGCTTTCGCAAAAGCTTCCTGTGCATTCTTTGCCCATAAGAAGCCAACTTTTTCAGCCTCGTTCTTTTTAATGCCCGTGGAAACTAATATCAATTTCGCCTTTTCTATCGCGACGGCACCTGCCTGAATCATATGCACGCCGACGACTTTGTGTTTTATTTTTCCGCTTTTGACCAGAGTTTTTATTGTCTCAATCGGTAAATAGCCGAACTCCAGAATTTCGCTGTGCGTTCTGCTGAAACCTTCGTAGCACGGTGAGACAAGAATAACAACACCGCCTTTTTTCACAACTTCACCTGCCGTATCCAAAGCCTTGTTGGCCTGCCAGAATTCAATGTCGAAGGGGAAACTGTCGGCAATTACAATATCGAATTCGCGGGGGATTTCCACACCATAAACTTTCAGTGCGATTTCACAGCCAGCCCGGTGAGCTGTCACCATATCACCTGCTACCGCGCCGATTATTTTATTTTCAGCGTTGAGTATTACGTTGACAATAAAATCCAACCCCGCTTTTCTTGCCAGCGAATCTATGGACGCCCGCACCGGATTTTCCGCTTTTCCGAGGACGTGTTTCGAGGAAACATCGATTCTTGTCCAGTGCATTTCGTCACAGGTAATCTGGCCGCATACACCGGGGACAAGTATTTTTCCTCCGCCTGTAAAACCGCAGACTTCAATCGGCATTATTGAACCTGTGCCTATCACAAGGTCGGCGCTGCTGACAAGTTTGTTTACCCAGACCGGTACACCCTGCTCTGTGTCACCGACATATTCGAGACAATCGGGGTTTTTCCAGTCGTGGTTGTGAATTCTAAATTTTTTAGCAATATCGTCGCCGAGCTTTGCCGCGATTTCATTTTTTGTCATTGGCCTGTGGGTGCCGAGTGCCATAATAAACTCGATATTTTCATTTTTTACACCGGCCAGAGCCAATTCATCGAGGATTAGATGGATAAATTTATATATTGGGGTAGGGCGGGTAATATCATCGGCGACAATCAATATTTTTTTCTTTCCATACGCCAGTTTGCTGAGCCTTTTGGAATCTATTGGTTTTTCAAGTGCATTTTCTACTACCTCAGGGTCTATGACTTTTGACTTAAGGTTAGCCAAATTAAAGACTTGCGTCTCAAGCCCTTGAGGTATTTCCAGCGGCTCGGCATCAGGATATGGAAAGGTAATTTTCACTTAAAAAATCCTTTACAAACATATCTAAATATCTTACCATATCGCTATGAAACAGGCAAGTCTGAAATTAAAGCCGCTTCCGAACGGCGACAAGATAGAACAAATCATTACGGTTCTGCAGAATTACATTATTGACGGCAATCTTAAACCCGGCGACGAAATTCCACCTGAAAGACAATTGGCCTCTCAGTTGGGAGTAAGCCGCTTTAGTTTACGCGAGGCCTTGCGTGCAGCTCAGACGCAAGGGCTGGTTGAGATTTCGAGAGGCAGGCGTCCCAGAGTTGCCAAACTATCAGGGGTCGCTGCCGCCAATGTAATCGCACTTACACTGCGAAGGTCGGGAAAAGTCCTGCTCGATTTAATCGAAGCAAGACAAGCCCTCGAATGTCAGATTGCCCGTCTGGCTGCAGCCAGAGCGCAGCAATCACACATTGCGGCGATACAGCAGACCATAGAAGCGATGGAGCAAAATAAAAGTAATTTGAATCTGTGTGTAGAGAAAGATGTTGAGTTCCACAATATTCTGGTCGAGGCCAGCGGAAATAAAGTTTTTGAGATAATGCTGGCGCCGCTGTCTGAGCTTTTGCGAAAATCACGCAAAGAGACGATGCGGGCAAATGGAGTGGAACGAGCGATTGTCGGTCATAAGCTGGTGCTTTCAGCCATTATTGAAAAAGATTCGGACAAAGCAGCCGAAGCAATGTATCGCCATCTGGAAATGGCGGAGGAAGATTTAAAAAGAATTGAGGAAAACGAAAATGTCTAAAATTATCGACCTTACATTACCACTTTATCATGGGATGCCGGGGATGCCGCTTGACCCGAAGCTCGCTGTCATCGTTCACCACACAATCGAATCGATGAAGTACAACATGACCCAGTTGATAACCAGCACCCATCAGGGCACACATCTTGATGCCCCGTTTCATTTTTTCAATAATGGAAGACCGGTGGACAAGCTGGATTTGGAAAAATGCGTTGGCCCCGCTGAAGTGTTAGACTTTACCAATATCAAACCAAAATATAATTTGATGCCAAAGGATTTTAAACGGTATGAATCCCGAATAACCAAGGGCTGCCGGATTCTGCTTCGCACGAACTGGTGGCGCAAATTCCCGAAAAAGGAATATATTTCCGATGGCCCGATGATTAGTCCGGAATTGGCCAACTGGCTTGTGAGGAAAAAAATTGTGATGCTCGGCCTGGAGACGCCGGGTGTTCATCCAATTGAGTGGGAAAAGGTGCATAAGATATTGCTAAAAGCTGAAATCGTAATCGTCGAAGGGCTGGCGTACCTGAATAAATTAAAACAAGATAGAGTTTTCTTTATAGCCGCGCCTTTGAAGATTAAAGGCCGTGACGGTTCGCCCGTGCGGGCAATCGCCATTGAGAACGCCAACCGAATCGATTAGGGAAAGGATTTCCAATGAATGAATTTATTGTAGGTATCCTGCTGGTTATTATCGCTGGTGCGCTCGAAGGTCTTTTTTCCCTGCCCCTTACGCGAACGCCTAAATGGAGGTGGGAAAATGTCTGGGGACTCGGTTCGTTTATTGCGCTGGTCGTGGTGCCGTGGCCTATGGCGTTATTAAGTGTAAATGACCTGATGGGCGTGTACGAACAGGTGTCGCCGGGGATATTGTTGCTGGTGCTGCTGTTCGGAATAGGATGGGGATTAGGCGGAATTTTCTGGGGTAAGGCCATCTCCGCCGTCGGAATGGCGCTGGGTGTGTCACTTTTGATGGGACTGATTAACGTATTTGGTTCGATAGGCCCGATGGCTATCAGCGACCCTGCCAAACTTGCGACCAAAGGAGGATTGACTCTGATAGCTGCGATGGCGGTAATGATTATCGGTGTCGTGTTTATCGCTCTTGCCGGAAAATTCAAAGAGCAGGAATTGTCCGCTGGCAAAACTGCCGGAGAAACATCGAAAAGTTCCACACCGTTTATGATTGGTCTGCTGTTTTGTCTTCTCTCCGGCTTTTTGTCGGCACTGGTAAACTTCGGTTTTATTTACGGTGGCGAAATAGCGGAAACTGCGGCCAAAACAGGTACGAGCGAATGGGCAAAAGGGCTGGCTATTTGGGCATTGGTTTTCACCGGCAACTATTTAGTCAACTTTTTATACGCCTTATACCTGATGATAAAAAATAAAACCACCAGCCTGATTTTTTCACAGGGGACGCCAGCGTACTGGTTATGGGCTCTATTTATGGGCATTGCCTGGCCGGGCGGTATCGTCATTTATGGTATCGCCGCTTATAAGATGGGAGCGTACGGCGCGTATGTGGGGTTCCCGATGATGCTTTTGTGCGCGATTCTGTTCGGCAATTTGGCAGGCGCACTAACCGGCGAATGGAAGGGGACATCAGGCAAACCAAAAACAATTATGCTTCTCGGTGTGCTTGTGCTGTTTGTAGCTTTCGCGATGCTCGGCTGGTCAAACAAATTAATGACAGTTAATTAACCAAATAGTTGGCGAGGAAATCTTATGAAAGAAAGAAAAGCGATTAAGGACCGTTTCAAAGGTAAAGCTGCGATTGTCACCGGCGGGACATCCGGCATCGGACGTGCCATTGTCGAGGAATTATGCAAGGAAGGCGCCTCGGTGGCATTTTCAGGAATCAGCGACATAGGAACAACTACCGCCAAAGAATTAACCGAGGCAGGTTTCGACATTCTGTTCTGCAAAGGCGATATGGCTGACGAAATCTTTTGCAAAGAGCTGGTTGAGCAGACCGTCGCCAAATGGGGCAAAATAAATTATCTTGTCAACAACGCTTTCTCATTTAACGCGCACGGGATGGACGCCACAACCGAAGACTGGGAGCGTGTTTTTATGGTCGGCCCCGTCGGTTACGCCAGAATGGTGCAGAATGTTGTCCCGCATATGAAAAAACAGGGCGGCGGCGCCATCGTCAATATGTCGAGCATATCCGCGTTTGCCGCGCAGGTCAACCGCTGGACATACAACGCCGCCAAAGGCGCGGTGAATACGATGACCAAGTGTATGGCGCTGGATTTGGCCAAATACAACATAAGGGTCAACAGCGTCAGTCCCGGCTGGATTTGGACAAGAGAAGTTTATAAGGCTGCCGCAAGTGATGGAGGCGGACGCGAAAAATGGGACCCCATCTGGGGACAATATCACATGTTGGAACGATGCGGCGAACCGGTCGAATGTGCAGGTCCTACACTTTTCCTGCTCAGCGACGATGCGTCGTTTATTACAGCGACGGATTTACCGATTGACGCCGGTTACCAGAGCATGGGTCCGGAAGGCCTCGGCAAAACCGCCGCCTTTGCAGGCTCGGATTAGAAGGAGAAAATTCATTGGCGCAGGTTAACAAAAATTACATAAACGGCAAATGGGTTGATTCAAAAGCTGGTGTTACATATCAGCAGCTTAACCCCGCTGATTTGACGCAGGTAACAGGCGTATGGCAGAAGTCAGCCGTTGAAGACGTAAAGACCGCGATTGATACTGCGCAAAAAGCATATATGTCTTGGAGCGGCTTGGCCGTGTACAAAAGGGCCGAATTTCTGAAAAATGCTCTCGCCTTGATAAAACAGCGAATAGATCGCATAGCGAATATGCTGACTTTGGAGAACGGCAAGACTTTGGCGGAATCGCGAGGGGAAATTTCATCTGCGATAAAGGAAATGGATTTTCAAATCAGCGAAGGCCTGCGCCTTTCGGGCGAAGTTATGCCGTGCGAGCAGGATGGTGTTCTGGCCTATAGTATTCGCAGGCCTCTCGGTGTTGTCGCGGTAATCTGTCCTTGGAATTTTCCCTTCAATGTCCCGTGCAGGAAAATAACTCCCGCATTAATGGCTGGCAATACCTGCATTTTGAAATCCGCACAGTTGACACCGGGTGTGGCTGCCGAGTTTGTGAAATTGTATGAAGAAGCCGGTCTTCCTGCTGGCGTCTTAAATTTTGTTACCGGTTTTGGTTCGGGTATCGGTAACGAACTGGTTACAAATCGCCAAATCAAGGCGATTTCTTTTACCGGTTCCGTTGAGGTCGGTCAAAGTATTCACAAGCAGGCCGCCGCCAACATGACCAGGACCCAGCTTGAAATGGGCGGCAAGAATCCGCTGGTTGTACTTGCCGACGCTAATTTGAAAGACGCCGCGAATTCAGCAGCTTTCGCCGCCTACGCCTGCGCCGGACAGTGGTGCACTTCGACAAGCAGGGCGGTCGTAGAGAAAAAAGTGCTAAAAGATTTTACCGATTTGCTGCTCGAACGTGTAAAGAAAATTGTCGTTGGTAATGGCTTTGACCCGAACACCACGATGGGGCCGGTGTGCGGCAAAAATCAGTTCGAGAATATTTTAGCTGCCATCGAAAAAGGTAAAACAGAAGGAGCAAAACTGATTGCCGGTGGGAACCGCATTGTTGAAAATGGTTTGGAAAAAGGCTGCTTCATTGAGCCGACGGTTTTCACCGATGTTAGACCCGATATGTTTATTGCGCAGAAGGAAATTTTCGGGCCGGTCCTTTCAGTAATGTCCGCTGACAATTTTGAACACGCTGTTGAAATCGCTAACGCCGTCGATTTTGGTTTGACGTCTTCCGTTTATACAAGCGATTTGCAAAAAGCGTTTAAGTTCATAGAGAAAACCGATGTCGGTATGACCCACGTTAATATGCACACCGCCTTCAAGGAGCCCTCGCTTAGTTTTGGCGGAGTTAAGACGTCCGGTTGCGGCATCCCCGAGGCAGGTCGTACCGGCATAGAATTTTTCACCGAGCATAAGGTTGTTTACTTAAAGTATCGTTAGGATTTTTTCCAGATGAAGATTTCGTTGTTAAATTTGAAGTTCGATAATAAAAAAATCGAAGTTGAGCCTTCCGATTATAAAAAAATTGATGCACGTTTGTTGGCCAATATGGCATTTCAGATTTTCCTTATACGTGAGTTTGAGAATACTTTGTTGAAACTTTCGGGCGAAGGCTGTGTCCACGGCCCCATCCACACCAGTATCGGTGAGGAAGCCTGCGCCGCAGGAGCAATGGCGGCCATATTGCCCACGGATAAAATTCTCTCGACTCATCGCGCACACCACCATTATCTGGCAAAAGCAATCAGTTTCTATTCCGCCGACGGTTTTAATTTATTGACCGATGATGTCCCGCCTATCATACGGGAGGAAGTTACCTGTCTTTTGGGAGAAGTGATGGGCTTGTCTATCGGCTGCTGCGGCGGAAGGGGCGGCTCGATGCATCTTCGAAATGCAAAAGTCGGTCTCGTCGGTACAGACGCGATTGTTGCAGGCGGTGTCCCTATGGCTACAGGGGCGGCCTTCGCGGCAAAATATAATAAAACTAATAATGTCACTATCTGTTTTCTTGGCGACGGCGCAGTCAATCAGGGCGCTTTTCACGAGGCGATTAATCTCGCTGCGATATGGAAGCTGCCCGTTATTTATTTTATTGAAAACAATCAGTACGCAGTGGCCACTTCCATAAAATGCGCTACTGCCATAGAAAATCTGGCGGATAAGGCGGCTGGTTACGGCCTTGCCGCACGAATCGTCGATGGTATGGACCCAGTGGCAGTTATGCTCGCAATCCGGGATGCGGTCGATTATGTACGCAGCAGCAAAGGTGCTATCGTAGTCGAAGCCAAATGTTACCGGTTCCCTCACCACGCAGGCGACATACTGGGAAGTGCTTTCGGCTATCGCACGAAAGAAGAAGAACAGCAATGGCAGCAGAAAGACCCACATTCGGTATTTCCGCAGAAGTTGATTGCCGATAAAATTTTTACGCAGGAACAAATAGAGAAAATCAGGACAAAGGCAATTCAAACTGTAAAAAATGCGGTTGACCACTGCACTACATGCACGGACGGCAAATTTTTTGTAAAAGAACAGCTTTGGCCTGACCCAGCATCAATCGAAACAGGTCTTAGAAGCGACGGCAGCGAATTCAAAAATGTCAGGTTCAGCGAAATCGAAGATTTTTCCGAATTCGAATCAATGAAGTATGTTGATGCTATCGCAGCGGTAACAGGCAGGCATCTCGAAAAAGATAAAAGAGTATTTTTGCTCGGTGAGGAAGTAGCCAATTTTGGCCGCGGCCCTTATGGAGCGACTAAGGGGCTGATGGAAAAATATCCAGGCAGAATTCTAAATACCCCGATTTCCGAAGCGGGCTTTAGCGGTCTTGCCGCTGGTGCCGCGATGTCAGGATTGCGCCCTGTTGTCGAGATAATGTTTCCGGATTTTGCACTGGTTGCCGCCGACCAGTTGTTCAACCAGATTGGCAAAATCCGCCACATATACAATAATTCTGTCGATATGCCGCTTGTGATAAGAACTCGAATCGCCATCGGCTGCGGTTATGGCGGACAGCATTCGATGGACCCCGTAGGACTATTTTCGCTATTTAGCGGCTGGCGAATCGTTGCACCGTCAAACGCCTTCGATTACATCGGCCTGTTCAACTCCGCTATGCAGTCCAAAGACCCCGTCCTGATTGTCGAGCATAACGTTCTCTACACGGCAGACTCCAACGTCCCCAAAAGCAATTTCGATTACCTCGTTAAAATTGGCAAGGCGAAAGTTTTAAAACAGGGCGATAATGCAACAGTGTTATGTTATTCTTCGACGGTAAATCTCGCTATGCTCGCCGCGAAGGATTTGGAAACCAAAGGAATCAGTATTGAGGTGATAGACCTGCGAACTCTCAGTTTTGCAGATATCGATTACGAAGCAATCGGCAACTCACTGAAAAAAACCGGCATGTTGCTTATAGTTGAGCAAGCGCCAGCCAGTATGTCCCTCGGTCCGAATATCGCCTGCCGATGCCAGCAGTTTTTCTTCGATTATCTCAATGGACCGATACAAACTATCAGCTCTTTGGATATTCCTAACCCCGTCTCTAAAAAACTCGAAGAGGCCGTCATACCCAGCGTTAAATCAATTGTGGATGTTGTTAATAGAGCGTCCGGGCGGTCAGCATAGAATTCATTTGCTGATTGCAAGCTGGTTATCACAGTCATCGATGCCGCTACAATGCGTTAAGCCGCAGTTTATCGATTCCCCTGAGGCCATTTTAAACCGCAAAAAGCCGGCATATTATAGCCAAGGACGAGGATTTCGTCGAGTTACCAAAAAAAGATGTGGCACGGCCTGTTACGGTTAATGACGCCGGTTTTAACCGGTGGAAATCTACCATAAAATTAGAAGAAAACGTCCGTCTTCAGCACAAAATTGAACAACTAAAAGCACAATTGAAACAGCGCAAAAAATAATTGTTTTTCGGCAGCGGCTTATCCCGGCCTGAACTATTGAAATTTTCGGATGGCCGTGTATAATCAAGTTGAATACTGCGGGTGTAATTCAGCGGTCGAATGTCAGCTTCCCAAGCTGAAAGTCGTGGGCTCGAAGACCATCGCCCGTTTTTTCTTTACAGGGAAAATGCTATTGAGAGCAAAAGGATGAATAAAAAAGATTTGGTTCAGCGAAGGTTTCTTAAAATGACAGCAGGTTCTATCACCGAACGAATGGCTCAAAGAAAATATTCAGAAACTGACATTTTAAAAACTCTCGGAGGAAATTTCTTAAGAGTATTTGGAGAAGTTTGGAAATAGAGAACACAGTGCTCTTTTTATGGGAGTGGAAAAATGAATAATCAAGGCTCTTTTGCAGGTAAAGTCGTCGCTGTAACCGGCGGCGGTTCGGGAATCGGCTTCCAAATTGTCAAACATCTTTATGATGCTGGCGCAACGGTTCATATTTTGGATGTTAACAAAGAAAGGCTCGAAGCTGCTAAGGCAAAAATTGCCTCCGGGGGCAATTCAAGACTATTCTGTCATCAGTGTGACATTTCCCAGTACGAAGCCGTTATTGAAGTTTTCCGCAATATTAAAAAGATTTCCGGCAATGTCTATGGACTTGTCAATAACGCCGGCATCAATCCTTCCCGCAATGACATTTCCAATACAGAGTTCAAAGACTGGGCAAAAACCTTGGATGTAAATCTGACCGGCGCTTTTAATTGTGCAAAGGCAGCTATAGGGCAAATGCTTGATTCTGGCAAAGGCAGTATTGTCAACATCGCCTCGGTAGGGGGGCTGAATCCCTTTCGCGTGCGCACCTCTTATAACGCCAGCAAATTCGGTCTGGTAGGCCTGTCGCATTCTCTTGCTATTGATTATGCCGACAAAAACATCAGGGTCAACGCTATTTGCCCCGGCTATGTTCGAACGGAGTTGACCGCTCTTTTCTTCGATAAGATGGAAAAGGCAAAATATGAAAAGCTTGTCAATGACCACGCCATGAAACGCTTGGGTAAACCTGAAGAGATTGCCAAAGCGGTTCTGTTTCTTTTATCCGAAGATGCAAGCTTTATAACAGGAGTAGCTCTGCCTGTTGATGGCGGATACCTGCTGAAAGGATGAAAACGCCAACAAACAGTTCAAAATTTAAGGGGCCGGGCTCTAATCGTTTTACTTGCCTTTAAAATCGGGCTTTCTTTTTTCTAAGAAAGCTTTCATACCCTCTATTCTATCTTCCGTATCAAAGCAAAGCCCGAATAATTCCCGCTCTTTAAGTTCAGCCTGTTCATTAGACATTGTAACGCCAGCCCTTAAAGTCTCCTTGGCGTATTGCAGAATAAGTGGTGATTTACTGAGTAATTCTTTTAGAAAACTTTTTACTGTCTCAAGTAATTTTTCTTTGCTTACTACCTGGTCAACCAGTTTTTTATTCAGAGCTTCCTCGGCAGAAATCAGCTTACCGGTAAAAATCATATCTCTTGCTGTCGGTAGTCCCACTATTCGCGTCAATCTTCTGCCCGCTCCCCAGCCGGGTATTATTCCGATAGTAATTTCTGCCTGCCCCAATTTGGCCCCTTCTGCGGCAATGCGATAATCACACGCCAGTGCAAGCTCACAGCCTCCACCGACTGCCGCGCCGTTAATGGCTGCTACCGTGATGGCCTTTAGGTTTTCTATCTTGTTAAATACTGCCTGGCCGAGTTTGGATAATTCAACCGCGTCGTTTTTGCTCATCTTTAGCAGATGTTTAATATCAGCACCCGCGGCAAATGCTGCCCCTGCTCCTGTGATTATTAGTCCCTGGATTTGTTCGTTTTTTTCAATTTCATCAAGAACTTCAAGAAATTCTTTCTGCACTTCCACGCTGAACACGTTAAAAAACTTGGGTTGATTCATAGTCAAAATCGCTATGTTGTCCGTTTGGTCAAGCAGGAAATACTGCATTATAGAAACTCCTTCTCATTTATAATTATGGAAACCCGAACCCGACTTTTTCCCGAGCCTGCCTGCCGCAACCAGTTCTCGCAAAGCTGCCGCAGGCTCGTATTTGTCTGACTTTAGCTGTTCTTTTAGAGTTTCCATAATTGATAGACATACATCCAATCCAATCAAATCAGCTAATGCCAAAGGCCCTATAGGATGGTTGGCCCCTAATGCCATTGCCTTGTCAATATCTTCAGCGGCAGCAACCTTTTCTCCATATAGTATAGCTGCCTCATTAATCATAGGTATCAGCACCCGGTTTACGATAAAGCCGGGAGATTCTCTTACTGTTACGGATTCTTTCCCGAGTTTTGCAACAAACTGTTTCG
>Ga0214473_10005818_pt1 | contig 14743 bp, 11 predicted proteins | sample RVTome_7_FD_203509 | JGI IMG/M metagenome (GOLD analysis project Ga0214473, IMG submission 203509) | Soil microbial communities from uranium-contaminated site in the Upper Colorado River Basin, Wyoming, United States - RVT98D197 | ecosystem: Environmental > Terrestrial > Soil > Contaminated >... | reverse complement strand
TTGAAATCCTGAGCCATACGCACCAATGTGGGGTAGACCACCGCCTCGCCGTGCGGGTGATAATTACCCGAGGTGTCGCCGCAAATCTTGGCGCATTTACGATGCTGCCTATTCGGCGCCAGGTTGAGATCATTCATGGCCACCAGGATTCTGCGGTTGGAGGGCTTGAGGCCGTCGCGCACGTCGGGCAACGCCCTATTGGTAATGACCGACATCGAGTAATCGATGTACGAGGTCTTCATTTCCTCTTCTATAAAGACGGGTAATATTTTTTCGGATTCTAATGGCATTTAAGAATAGCTCCTTCCATATTTTAGACCAAATAATATTATACCAGAAAAACAGCCTGTTTACAATAAAAATTATTCTAAATGATAATTATAACAGGTTGTCTATTAATATGTTACGGGGCGCGACCGGAGGGATTGAGACTATTCCCTGCTATTAAATCAAGAATGGTTATAGTGAAGCGTTGGGGTCATTATGCGCGTTTTTTTCCGGCAACCCGAAGGGGATGCCGATCTTGAATGTAATTTTGTCCATCAGCAGTTTGACACGCGATCGTTTCTCCGCACGCCTTTTTTGAAGGTCGTATTTCATGGTAATCTTGGCGCTGCTCAACAGTCCCATGATTATGTTTTCGATCTTGAAATCGAAATTACCGACCACTCGAATATCCTTTTTGAGGCGGTAGTATGGCTTATTTAATCCGATTGTGAGTTTGCCTCCGAAGTCATCATCGGATTTGTCTGTCTCATCCGGCCACGAGAACCTGGCGAGTTCGATAGTGGTGTAATAGACGTCTTTGGCCGGGAGAGAGAATTCGGGGATGTAGGCTATTTTCATAAGGGGACTGGTGGCCATTGTCTCCCGGGGAAGGAGGTCGTCGGAAATCTGGGTTTCGCTCAAACCCGCATTCTGCTGGGCCTGAGAAATTGTCAGCGGCCCGCCGATGGCAGAAGGCCCCAAACCTTCCAGGCCGTGGGAGAAGCTCTGGCATCGCACGGAATGGGCCGAAGAGATAATAAGCGCCAGGGCCACAAAGACTAATATTACCGGGCTTTTCATGGTAAGAAAAACCTGAACGGCCTCCAAATAAATGTTGTCAAGAATTGAGGCCCCGTTTCAGCCGGGGCCTCGATAAGGATAAGCCTAATATTTGGGCGGAGCGTCTTTGCCTTTTGATGCGAATGAGATTTTCACGTTCGCATATATGAAATCCCAGACGTCGGAGGTGATTTCCCCATAAGTGGCTTCGGCGGTCCCGACGCTGTATCTAATTTCCAGTTCGTAGGTAACTTTTCTATCGGGAAAGCTGGTAAGCCCAATGCCCCCGAAAAAGAAATTTCCGCTCTCCTCGGCAGGTTCATCGATTGTATTGTCAGGCGAATAGTAATGTGCATTGGGAGTAAATATGCCGCCTCCGCCATTCAGGAAAAGGGCCCCGCTGGATAGGCGAATTAGATTCAGGCGGGCCACGCCGCCGACCTGGTTAAAATTATAGCTGAGACGGCCCTGGGTTGTAGAATAAGAGGAGCCGAAGCGCATGTAATTGACCATGGGGCCGACGCCAAAACCATTAAAAAGATAAAAACGGAGTTGGCCCTCGACACCAAAGCCACCTCCGGCTGCGGCCAAATCGGCAGCGGCGAAATCACCCTGGGCGGAGGTCAATCCCAAACCGAGGGAACCAACAAGGGCGCCGCCTTGCTGCGCAAAAGAGTAAAGTGGCAGGATGGCAACAAGAGCCAGTGAAATGAGAACAACTTTTTTCATCAAATTCTCCTTAAACAAAGCAATCCATATTAATTACCAATATAATAAACGCATCAATCCGGGCAAATGAATATTTATGAAAGCCAAGTATTTCCGGGCATGCAGAGCCAGCAATCTCCTATCTAAAATACCCGTCGAGGAGAAGCCCCAACCAGGAATTCGCTCATGTAACAAAAATTGTGGACAGAATAGTTTCACTAAGTTTGATGGGCAGGAGATGGTTAAGGTCGATTTAGCATCCTTAAAAATAAGGCATCGGGCCAGCAGGGCGCACGAGTTTTTAAACATCCGAGCCAAAAGAGCTTATGACATCAACGGCTTTCGCCTAATTCCCTTTGGTAGGCGTCAAGGATAGTCTCTTCAAGGCGACGTCGCATTTCGATATTAATGGGGTGCGCCACATCCTGATAGGTTCCGTCAGGGCGCCGGCGAGACGGCATGCTGATGAATAATCCTCTGTTTCCGCAGATGATTTTTAAGCCTCGAACCACGAAGCAATTATCGAAGGTGACATTGACGAAAGCCCTTAGCTTGTCCTCGCCCCGAATAGTGAGCCTGATCTCTGTGATTTCCACAACACCTCCCCTGTTGCCAGCTTGGTTTTTGTTCTGAAAATTGTCGAAACACAAACCGATTCCGCAGGCGCCCGTCAGTCAAATAAGGGTTGGCGGCAGCAGAATTGGCCTACAGCAAAATACGCTGTAGCCGCGTTCCTCCAGGTTTTCAAAATGGCCGCAGGGTCTGGTTCCTTGAACAAAGAGTCCGAAAAAGCAAGAACCAGATCCCGTCATTCCACTTAGAAAGGCCCCGGTTCCCAACAGAGTCCGCTTCAGATAGACAAGATCGGAAAATCGAGATAATACTATTTCCTCCAGGTCGTTTCTAAACTCGCCTGACATTGCCAGCAACCTGGAGAGACTAATCTTTTTTGATAATAAATGGATTGGCGATTTTCTTGTCAAGCCCAAATTTGCCTGCCTGTAGACGTCCCTGGTGGAAATAGACTGAGGCGGTTTGACGATGATTATATCGTAATTTACAGGCAAATCGACCGTTTTGACTATTTCCCCGCGACCCTCGATCGAAGCTTGACCGGTGCCGAGGAAAAAGGGAACATCAGACCCGATTTTGGCGGCGATCTCGGTTAGCTCAGAGGCGTCCGGTTTGAGACCGAAGAGCTTTATCAAGCCTCTCAATACGAAGGCGGCATCGGATGATCCTCCACCAAGGCCGGCGCCCGAGGGGATTGATTTATGAAGCTCAATTCTAACTCCAGGGAAAAAGAAGCGGCTCTGAAGAAGCGCCGCGGCCCGGTAGGCGAGGTTGCCGATATTGGACGGCAGCGAAGGATCATCGCATGTAAGCTCTATGGAATCCGATTCCTCGAGAGTGATGATGTCATACATGTCGACCGCCTGCATGAGGCTTTCAATATTATGATAGCCATCATCTCTCTTGCCAACGATATGGAGGAAGAGGTTTATCTTGGCCGGGGCTTTTAGCGAGATCTTTTCCAAAACGGCAGCCCGAAATCGAGTTCATAAGAGGCATTGAAAGAAACGACAAGCTGGCTTTTGGAAACACCCTCTTGATGACGCCAATTCTCGACTGACTGGTATCCGCCCCTCAGCGCGAATTTGATGCCGTGGGAAATGCCTCCCGAACATGCCGCCGATAGCTCTCTCGTCTTCTCTACTATTCCGAAGGGGAACGGCAAGCCGAATGGGGCCATGCCGGGTTGAAAATCGGCGGCGTCGATTTCGCCTTTATCCCGAGCGATAAATTCCATTCCCAGTTTCATGCGGTGATTAATGCGCTTGTTGACGGCAGCGAAGAATTCTCTTTGATCCGAATCGAGCCTGGCAATCGGCCTATCCCAATTAAGGTAGGCGTTGAGGCGCTTTCGTTGCCCATAAACATACGAATCCACATTATTGTATTCTATAAGTGTCGACCATCCGGGCAGCGCGGCCGGCCAGAGGTGAGCCCCAAGTTGCCAGGCGAATTTTTGCGGCCCGCGATGTTGCCGCTGGATATCGTCGAATACCCAATGTATATAAAAATGGCCGAGGCGCTTTTTCGCCCACGAGATATCCAATGACCAAAATGCGTTATCATCCTGCTTGCGATTCTGCGCCTCCCAATAGAAGAGAACCACGGGTATGGAGTAATATAACTCCGGCAACCTTTCGGAACCGCCGTATAAATAAGTCTCCGCGATGGCAATTTCCCAGCCCTTGCCTGGAATAATCCTCAATCTATGCCCCGTGATAAACCGTCTGCTTACGACGTTCAGAGTATCACGGTAATCGTCAAGCCGCGAAATAAAACCGCTGACCATTATCGGTCGAATATTGGCCGCATACCCGAGAATATCCATTGGGGGGCTTTTATCGTCCAGAATGAGGCTTCCCCGGGGAGACGGTCCCCAAAGCAATCGCTGCCGTCCGAAAAGGAAAGTGAAACGGTCAAATGCAAAATTCAGATAGGCATGATCAAATTGACCAATTATCCTGCCATTATGAGCCGTGCCGTAATACCAGGGATAACCAATGCCATCGGAATCAAAAATTAACTTGCTGTCCACTCCCCACCGGGCCTGACGCGACATCCAAAAACGCCCCGAAAAGTCAGAGCCGAACTCCGATCTATAACCGCGGTCGATGAATTGATCCCGCGTGATAAAATAACCTTCGCGCTGTTCTCTCGCTAAGCCGCGGATGCCCAACCCGGCCGAGGCTCCCGATGATAACATGTCTGTGTCCTTTTTCCTCATCGGTTCCAGATATTCAAGAATATTGCGGGCCAGCTGCTTGTTTAAAGGGTCAAATGTTAACTCCTCGGCAAGAATCTGATCGATAATATCACCTACCAGCCACGGCCTTTCAGTACGACCCAGGTCCTGCAGATAGCCTTGAGCCTGAAGCTCGATAATCTGGTCGTTGATTAAATCAGCGATCGGAAGATAAATTTGTTGGGCAGGAGCAGTATCCGGCGAGGCAAGCAGACAAAACATGATAACCGCAATCATGGGGAAAAATCGCATGGGGCAAAACTATCATGTTCTCTGCACGATGTCAAGCATGTGCATCAAAGCGCCCCCACCGGGGGGGCCGCCCGGCCCGGAACGGGCCGTCAAGAAACCCGGCCCGTGCCTGCGGGATGCAAGCGGATATGGCAATGGAACATGCTTTAAGTTTGATAATAGTGTTAGTGCAGCCGGGTTTCTTGGCCTCGCCCGCCCCTGGGCGGGCGAGGGGGGCGGCCCCTCCTCGGTGGGGGCGCTAAAGAAGCTTCAAGGCTCTATCGGTGAGAGTTGAAGTTTTTCGGGAATGCCAAACGCCAATTCCATTGTTGAGACCAAACCTCTCGTATAGCTCACAGGGCTTCGAGTTCGTCTTTTAGAAGTTGCATTTCATAAAGCTGGGAATAATGACCGCCCATAGCCAGGAGTTCGTTGTGACGGCCCCGTTCAACAATTCTACCATTGGACAATACCAAAATCAGGTCGGCATTCTTTACTGTCGATGTTCGATGGGAAATCATGATGCTGGTTTTACCTTTGAGTATCTGTCTGAGATTTGTCAAGATTTCCTCCTCCGTATGAGTATCGACCGAGGAGAAAGCGTCGTCCATTACGAGGACGCTCGGGTCGGCGGCGAGCGCTCTGGCCAGCGCGGTTCTCTGCTTCTGGCCGCCTGAAAGTGTAATTCCGCGCTCGCCCAGAATGGTATTAAATTTTTGAGGGAATTCATTTATTTCAGACGATAGGCCGGCGGCTAAGGCGGATCCCGAGACCGAGTCCATGTTTTGGCCTGGAACACCAAACGCAATATTGCTGCTGATCGTTTCGGAGAATAGGAATGTCTCCTGCATAACCGGGGCGATCTGCGCTCTGATTGAATCGAGCGAATAGTCATTAATATCGATATCGTCGATAAAGATCATTCCGCGATCGACGGGGTAGGCTCTCGAAAGAAGCGACACCAATGTTGATTTTCCGCTTCCCGTGTCGCCGATAATGGCAACATTCATGCCGGGTTCGATTACAACGTCCAGGCCCTTAATAACCTCATGTGAATTGTAGGAAAACTTAAGGTTCCTGAATTCGATTTTTCCGATGATATTCTTCTTAATGGGGTTTGCAATGTCCTTAATAATTGGCTCGATTGCGAGAATTTCCTTTATGCGCACCAGGGATGCCTTGCCTCGCTGGTAAAGCCCCACGACCCATCCCAATGCGGCCATGGGCCAGATGAGCATGAGAAGATATGCGGTAAAGGCCACGAATTCGCCGAGGGTGATCGTTCCGGCAACCACGCTCTTGCCTCCAAACCAGAGGATCATGATGACGGCAACACCGCCAAAAAGGACAATTGCCGGCCAGAATAAACCCCAAATTCTGACCATCGACATATTCTTGCTTATATAATCGAAGCTCATTTTAGAATAATCGTTGATTTCAGACTGTTCCTGGATATAAGCCTTGACTACCCTGATGCCCGAGAAATTCTCCTGAGCCCTGGTTGTCAGGTCGGAATATTTTTCCTGAATTAACGTGTATCTCTTGTTGACCTCACGCCCGAGAAAAAACACCAAAAATGTTATGACCGGCATGGGTAGCATGGAAAGCAAGGTGAGTTTGGGGTTAATCGTTATCATCAACGTCAGTGACATACTCAATCCGGCGGCGGTAGCGCAGGAATACATGATTCCCGGTCCGATCATATTTCGCACGGAATCGATATCGTTGGATGCTCGAGCCATTATATCGCCGGTGGACGTTTTGTCATAAAATGGACGATCAAGCGTAAGAAGGTGAGAGAAGAAATCATTGCGAAAATCATATTCTATTTTTCGCGATGCCACTATCATTGTCTGGCGCATGAAATAAGTGAAGAGCGCCGACACCAGATACACTCCGATTATGGCTCCTGAGTATAACGCCAAGCCCTTCATAGTGACATTATGCTCCAATGAATCGATAGCGCCTCTCAATATCCAGGGGCCCGCCACCTTGAAAAGACTGGCAAACGTGACCGCTATCAGGCCGCCAATCCATAGCATTTTATATCTGGCTATATAAGGCCAGAGAGTCCATAACACCGATTTTTTAGATTTTAGCATGGCTCTCAAAAAACCGAGTCGATTGCCCGATGTCAAGCGGATATAGCGATGAATTGACGCATTCGCGGCGATGTTTCGAATCTGAACACCGTTCCACTCTCGAGTAGTTTGGCGTTTATAAAATAAAACCATACGTCGATACATAATAATGTTAATGCTTTCCAAGGAGGAAACGTGACACGTAGACCAGCCACATCAAAGACCAGAAGGGCAAAGAGTCGCAGAAAGCCCGCCGGTCGCAAACATTCCAAGCGTTCTCGCTAAACGACGCCTTGGCTGTTATTTATGAACGCCGGCAGACAATGTCGGCGTTCTTTTTTTGTGATTGATTAATCATTGCCGAAGGTATATTTTTCGGCGGATATTGATCGCGACAAGCATTAGCGAAAGGAGATATTCTTGAGGTTTACGGCCTTTATATTTGCATGCTGTACGGCAGTCGTATTACAGGCAGGGTCACCCAGTCTGGAAACGCCCGAGGAGAAACATCTTCAAAATATACGGCAATTGACATTCGGTGGGGAAAACGCGGAGGCATATTTTTCCGGCGATGATCGGAAACTGATATTTCAATCAACCAGAGATGGTCGTACATGCGATCAGATATATGTCCTGGAGATTGCCAGTGGCGAAATTTCCCTTATATCGAACGGGCGGGGAAGGACTACGTGTTCTTTTTTCAATCCCATCAAGGGGAATATTATCTACAGCTCGACATTTCTGGCAGATACGTTATGCCCCTCTCCCCCGTCTATGGCACAAGGTTATGTCTGGGCGATTTATCCTGGTTTTGACATATTCGGCGCGCAGTCGGATGGTTCTAATCTCGCGCCTCTCACTAATGTAAATGGCTACGACGCCGAGGCCGTGATTTCCCCCGACGGCGAAAAAATCGCGTTCACGTCCACACGGGACGGCGATCTGGAGATTTATGTCATGAACGATGACGGCAGCGATGTGGTGAGGGTGACTCAACATCCAGGGTACGATGGCGGCGCGTTTTTTTCGCCGGATAGCAAGCAACTCGTATTTCGGGCGCAAGTTTTCAAAACAGATGAGGAGTTGGCAGATTATCGCAAACTGCTCGAGCAAAACCTCGTTCGACCATCGAGCCTCGAAATATTCACCATTAATATCGACGGCAGCGAAAGAGCACAATTAACGAACAACGGCGCCGCAAACTTTGCGCCGTTCTTTCACCCGTCGGGACAAAAAATCGTGTTCTCCTCAAACCTTGGCGATGCCGGAAAACGGGAATTCGAGATATATATGATCAATATCGATGGCAGTGGGTTGGAGCTGATAACATTCAGCCCGGAATTCGATGGATTTCCGATGTTTTCCTACGATGGCAAGAAATTGGTGTTCGCATCGAATAGAAATAACAAGTCTCCCCACGAGACGAATATCTTCATTGCCGATTGGATTGACTGATGAAAGTGGCCATAACATCTGACCACGCCGGTTTTCACCTAAAACAAGCGCTTCTTGCCGTAATCGAGAGCGAAGGGCACGAGGTCGTTGACCTGGGTACCAATTCCGAAGTTTCTGTCGATTACCCCGATTTTGCATTGAAGATTGCTCTAATCGTTGCCAATCATGATGTCGAGCGCGGCATCTTTGTCTGCGGCTCCGGAGTGGGAGGATCTGTAGCGGCCAACAAAGTCCCCGGAGTCAGGGCCGGCCTCTGCCATGACACCTATTCCGCTCACCAGGGAGTTGAGCATGATAATATGAATATACTCTGCCTGGGATCTCGCGTGGTGGGCAAAGAGCTGGCTATAGAGCTGTGCCGGGCGTTCCTGAATGCCGAGTATTCCGGCGAGAAGCGGCACGAGCAGCGATTGGAAAAACTCGCCGAAATCGAAAAGAGATTCATCAGGCCACCCGAAGATATCTAATCTCTCCAGCGAACCTGGCTCAAGGCTCGGGGCCGCCGCCCTCGCCCGCCCAGGGGCGGACGAGGGAAAGAAATCCGACGCTCGCAAGTCCAGCACTATGTAAATTCATTTATCATTAGGAAGCTCTATACCGCCTAAGATCTAACCCGGATTTCTTCAGGCCCGGAACGGGCCCGGCGGCCACGATTCTCAGCGCCAGGCTATGTGCTTGTGGAAAGGAAATTGTGCTTGCGGCCCTGTTGCGCGTCGAAACTTTCGCGATTGACATGCGAACTGAAAACCCTTCGACGTGCGTTGTTGAGGCTGCAAGCCGATCTACTTCAAGAGGGTCATTCTCCTGGTTGCTTCGAATTCTCCGTTTCGGATGGTGTATAAATAGACGCCCGACGACAGATTCCCAGGGTTCCAAGCGATTTTGTATTCCCCTGCAGCTCGACGATCGTCTACAAGCCACTCGATCCTTCGCCCCAACAGGTCGAATACCTCTAATGTTACGTGGCCATCGGTTGGGACAAAGTAACCTATCTCAGTGCTGGCGTTGAACGGGTTCGGGAAATTTTGCTTCAACAAGGCCGCTCCGGGCAACGCAATGTCATCGTCAATCCCGACAGGGAAGCCTTCAAATTTGATCAGGTAGACGTCCAGCCAACCACCGCCGTAAGAGGTAGTCCATCCGGCCACAACAATGCTGCCATCGGAACTGCAAGTCACCCCATGTCCACGGTCGTCGCCGTCCTCCCCGAATTCATCCGTCCATTGCTCATTCCCCAGAGAATCGGTCTTGATGACATATACATTCCAACCGGTTTCAGATGTTGCTCTCATGCCGCCTATGACGTAACCGCCGTCAGGCGTAGTGGCGACCGACTGGCCATACTCTTCCTCTCCATCCCCGTAAGTTTGTGTCCAGATGACATTTCCGTCATTATCGGCGCGAGACAAAAAGGCGTCGGCATCGCCGGGATTTATAGAAACCGTGACGCCAGTAAACACAAATCCGCTGCTATCGGCTAAGGTCATGATAGAGGTGCCCTCATCCTGTGCACCGTTCCCCACACCCCTGGCCCAAACGCTGTCACCGAAGGCGCTCAGCTTGAAGAGATATGCGTCCCAGCCACCCGACGATGAGGTTCTTCCGGTGGCTATAAAACCACCGTCGCTTGTTTCACATACCCCCAATGCAAAATCGGGTGCGTCTCCGCCCACGAATCGCTCCCATTGAAGACCGCCCTGGGAGTCGGTTTTGATGACATAAGCATCATAAGAGCCGAACGGGCCGCGGACGATCCAGGCCTGCCCTGCGATTATATACCCACCATCGGAGGTCTGACGGACACAATGGCCGCGGTTATCGGGGGTCGGGCCGAATGCTGTATCCCATTCGTAATTGCCAAGTGAATCTGTCTTTATCAAAATCGCTTCATTTGACTGTCCGACGCCGCCATATCCACCGATTATGAAGCCGCGATCGGTAGTCTCCATGACAGAGCGTCCAATCTCATCGGTATTGCTGCCCCCGAACTCCCTTGTCCACAATGTATCGCCGTTCGAATCGATTTTCAAAAGATATACGTTCTTATTCGCAAAAGTGGGCTCATTTTCTCCGGTGACAATATAACATTCGTCGGAAGTGCCCGCGATTGCGTAGGCGCCCTCGCCATTGGGGCCTCCGTAGGTTCTGGTCCAGGCCGTATCCGGGACCTGTGCGGAACTTACGCCGATCAGGAAGATCAGGAGAATAAACAACGTCATATCAGTCCTATTCATGATTTCCTCCTCTCATGACGAGAGCAGCAGAGCTTTTTCGAATTATTGCGGTGGATAATTAAGCGCATATCCCACGATTTATTATAGTTACTATTATCAACAGGTCTCGAATAGTCCAGGTTCCAGAATTTAGCCCGCTCGCGGGACAAATCTCCCTTGTTCGGCAGGCGCTCGTAAGGCGCGTGTTGTTACCTTCGATGAAATCCAACGCCTTTCCGCGGATGAAGTGTTGAAACGGGTGTAACGCCTCGGCGTTGCGGCACGTCTCCGCACGTGCCGCATTAGGAAAGACCAAGCGTGGCAGGTTCGGAGACCTGCCACGACTTCAGAGCCCCGCAGAGAATTGGTGGGTTGGCAGCTTGTCTGCCGACATTTGGTTGCGGGGAAACAAGCTCCCCGCCTACCGATGGTTATAATTTCATTGGGCGGCGGGCCCCCGGCCTTCCCCTTGGATTGCTTAAGAACGGGCAGGCGAGGACGCCTGCCGCGCAAGGAACAGTAAAAAAACCGTCAGGTTCGGGGACCTGACGGCACGGAATTATCTCTCAAACATCATCGGGCGGGAACGGCACCGCATCCGCCACGGCGGAGCAGGGGTAAACATGCCGTGCCCCTACGGAATCTTGGCGTCAGGTCACGGTCGAAACGACCTACGACCTGACGCAATATAATTTTGTTTATTCCGCATTCCGAAATCCGCCATTGCCTGCTCCCTGTTGCCTGTTGCCTTCTGCCTTTCCTATTGGCTACCAGCTCTTGGTGCGCATGGCGCACCCTACTGACGCAACATTATTTTGTTTATTCCACATTCCGCAATCCGAAATCCGCAATCGAACGGTGCGCGGGGCGCACCCTACTTCCCTACTTGCAAAATGGCGAAAAACGCCTCCTGGGGGATTTCCACCTGGCCGACCTGCTTCATGCGCTTCTTGCCCTCTTTCTGGCGCTCCAAAAGCTTGCGCTTGCGAGTGATGTCGCCGCCGTAGCACTTGGCGGTCACGTTTTTGCGCAATGGGCTGATACTCTCCCGCGCAATGATGCGGCTGCCAATCGAGGCCTGAATCACGACCTCGAACATCTGCCGATGAATCACCTTGCGCAGTTTCTGGCACAGCTCGCGCCCCCACTCGAATGCCTTTTCGGCGTGCAGGATGTACGAGAGCGCGTCGACCGGCTCGCCGTTCAATAGAATATCGAGCTTGATCAATTTCGACTCGCGGTAATCGAGAAATTCATAATCAAGCGACGCGTACCCCCGCGAGACCGATTTCATCTTGTCGAAAAAATCGAAAATTATCTCAGAGAGCGGCATCTCGTAATGAAGCGTGGCGCGCTCGGGATCGATATACTCGGTGTTCTTGTAGACCCCGCGACGATCCAGGCAGAGCTTCATGAGGTTGCCGATATACTCCGACGGCGTCACGATGGTGGCTTTTACGAACGGCTCCTCGACACTTTCGATTTTGCCGGTCTCCGGCATCGCGGACGGGTTGTCCACCACGATCTGTCCACCGTCGGTGGTGTTGACCCGGTATTCCACGGTCGGCACCGTATTGATGATGGAAAGCTGGTATTCCCGATGCAGACGCTCTTGAACGATCTCCATGTGCAGAAGTCCCAGGAAGCCGCAGCGAAAACCAAAGCCCAGCGCATTAGATGTCTCCGGCTCGAAAATGATTGCCGAATCGTTGAGCTGCAATTTTTCGATTGCAGTCCGCAGGTCCTCGAAATTCTCGCTGTCGGTTGGATAGAGTCCGGCGAACACCATCGGCTTGGCCTTGCGGAAACCGGGTAACGGCTGCAATGCCGGCTTGGAGCGGACTGTAATTGTATCTCCCACCCGCGTATCGGCAACATTGCGGACATTGCCGATAATATAACCGACGTCGCCGGCGCTCAACTGTTCTTCAGGGTAATACTTGAGTTTCAGAAAACCGACCTCATCGATTTCGTATTCTCGTTCATGCGAGAAAAAGCGCATCCAATCGCGCTTCCTGATTGTGCCATCGAATACGCGCACATAAGCGATCGCTCCCCGATATGTATCGAACGCAGAATCGAAAATCAGCGCTCGCGGAGCGGTATCGAATTCACCGACGGGCGCCGGAATCTCCGCGACAATCGCCTCCAGCACCTCGGTAATGCCGATTCCGGTCTTGGCGGAAACGCGCAGGATCGACTCCCGCTCCACTCCCAGAAGGTTGGCCATGTCATCCACCACGCGCTCGACCTCCGCCGATGGCAGATCTATCTTGTTGACAACGGGGATGATATGCAACCTGGCGTCTAATGCCAGATAGAGGTTGGAAATTGTCTGGGCCTCGATTCCCTGCGAGGCGTCGACAACAAGCAGCGCCCCCTCACAGGCAAACAGCGAGCGCGAGACCTCATAAGTGAAATCGACATGTCCGGGAGTGTCGATCAGATTCAATACATATTCTTCACCATTGGACGCCGTATAGAGCATTCGTATGGCATGCGACTTAATGGTGATCCCCTTTTCGCGCTCAAGGTCCATTGAATCGAGCACCTGCGTTTTCATTTCGCGAGAGGATAGCGTGTGAGTCTCTTCCAGCAATCTATCGGCCAATGTTGATTTGCCATGATCTATATGCGCTATTATGCAAAAATTGCGAATATGACTGATTTCCATAGTCGTGTAATTTAATCAATATGCGTGGTAATACAAGAGCTTGTTTGCATTACAATTTCATGGAAGTCCGATTATGCTTTGCAAGCAATTATTCTGACCGACCCTGAAGGATATGGTGTCATCGCGAGCCCCGATATCTTATATCGGGACGTGGCGATCTCAACGCATTTAAACTGGTGTCGGGCGGACTCACCCGACACTGAGGCCGTCGGGTCAGGCGACCCGACGGCACGGACATTCGGCCTATTTGACATCACCGTTCAATTTTATATATTCCCGCATGCCCGAAAAATTAGATGGAGCAATAGAGGCGAAAATTCGAGAACAATTCCCCCGGTATCCGTTCCCAGCGTTCTTAGGTATCAAGATCGAGGAATTGGATTTTGGGCACGCCCGGCTTTCACTGCCTATAAAGGATGAATTAACCCAGGGGATGGGATATATTCACGGCGGGGCTATAACCTCGCTGTGCGATACCAGCGTGGCAGCTGCGATTTTCACCATGCTCGATGATGATGAACAAATCTTGACGATCGAGCTTAAGATAAATTTCCTGGCGCCTGCCGCCGGCGACATATACGCGCAGGCCAAAATCCTGCATAAGGGCAGGAAAACGGCGGTCGGAGAGGTCGATGTCAGCGACCTGTCGGGCGCCCTTATCGCCAAGGCATTGGTAACATATTATATTTCCAAGGATTGAAATAGCACCATGGCTCTCGACGGATACGGACAGGAAGAAGAAATATTAGGCAAGGCGTATGATTCCCACCTGGCAAAGAGGCTGGCCGGGTATTTGAAACCATACCGCTGGTATATCGTCCTGGCGATCCTGGTGCTGGTGGTCGCCACGCTGGCGGAGTTGATTGGTCCCCTCATCGTCATGACCGCTATCGACAATTATATCCGGCCCCGAAATCTCTCCGGCCTGCCCGGTATCGTCGCGCTCTTCATAGGCGTCTTGATACTGCAATTCTCTATGCAGTATATCGAGACCTTCATCACTCAGTGGGTGGGGCAGAAGGCCATGTACGATATCCGCATACGGGTCTTCTCCCATATCGAACACCTGGGGTTGTCGTTTTTCGACAAGAATCCGGTCGGCCGCCTGGTTACCCGCGCCACCAGCGATATCGCCGCTCTCAACGAGCTCTTTACCTCCGGAGTGGTGGCCATCTTCGGCGACACCCTAATGCTTTTCGGCATCATCGGTATCATGCTCTCCCTCAACTGGAGGCTGACCCTGATGACCATGGTCGTCATCCCCATCATCTTCGTGGCCACGCTTATCTTTCGCAGCAAGGTACGCGAATCGTTTCGCCGCATCCGGACCAGAATAGCCAAGCTCAATTCCTTTCTCCAGGAGCATATCGCCGGCATGTGGGTGGTGCAATGTTTTGTGGCTCAGAAAAGAACATTCGATAAGTTCGATGCCATAAATGCCGATCTTCGCAATAATCACTTGCAATCGGTATTCTATTTTGCGGTTTTCTTCCCTGTAATCGAGATTCTGGGAGCAGTC
>Ga0214473_10005817_pt1 | contig 14744 bp, 13 predicted proteins | sample RVTome_7_FD_203509 | JGI IMG/M metagenome (GOLD analysis project Ga0214473, IMG submission 203509) | Soil microbial communities from uranium-contaminated site in the Upper Colorado River Basin, Wyoming, United States - RVT98D197 | ecosystem: Environmental > Terrestrial > Soil > Contaminated >... | reverse complement strand
ATGCTCCGGGGGGACCCGCTGCTCCGGGGAGAGGTAGCTGAACATCGCCGCCTGCTGGCTGTCAGTCCCTCGCATGCTGCGCCTCCTCTCGTGTGTCCATCGTTCGAGGCGCATGATACTCGATCAGCGTGGATCGGAAAGAGGGAAAACTCGATTTTTTCGCATCCTTCTAGGGCGCCTCTTTGCAAAACCAAGAAAAGCTCAACCTTGGCATTATCTGAGCTGACTCGTCACTGAAGCAGGAACTCTTGTCTCCGTATAACAGATATCCAGTGTAAGTATCTCATAAGCATGTGGTATCTATCTATACCAAGCACTTTACACAGTATCCGCAAGCAGCGGTGTATCATCTCAACGTGCGCTCCACGCTGGGCATCACCAGGCACACCAGGACCTTCCTTCTCAAGAATCCCCCTTGAGCGTAACCACTTATAGTAGCTATTGCCGCTAGTCATGAAGGGGTGTGGGTACTTATGAGATATGTACGGATATAAGCGCCTCGCCACTGTACCGATAGGCACTCCGTTATCGTAGTTTCCATAGTTGTAAGGCATCTCAATTGATTCAATGTATCCATTGCAAATCAGCTGCTCTCGATATGATTCGAATAACTCCTTCAAATCGGGTCTATCGGCAAGAGTATATCTGTTCTGATATTTTGATATGCGGTTAATGTCGTCAACCACAATTCCACTAAAGTGGTAAAACACCAATTTCTCCTTTCCATTTACAAGCGCCCCGTCCAGTTTCCTTTCGCATACATTCCAATACGCCATGTTGCACCCCGCATGGCGAAGAACATGCACCGAATTAAAGAAACCAGAAATCAAATTCATCCATTTTTGATCAACAAACAGTCCTGATTCTATTTCGTGGTAACACTCGCTCGTACATTTTCTCTTCCACCAATTCACCATACAAAGACTTTCTTCCGTTCGCGAAAGACCAAGGAATCCGAGATTGAAAGTTCCCGTCTTAAGATGATGGATCTCGCCTGGTTTATACCTGTCCTCAGCCGAAATTGGTGAAGTAATGTGTGGTGTCAGAATTATTGAATGCCGCTCAAGAAGGTCAACGATTAGATCCAATTTGTCTAGGACGAGAATATCAGGATCGAGATATATAATCTTTTCGTAATGCCTCCCAAATAGGAAATCGATAAAGAATGGCTTTACAGCTGTATTAAATTCCCTGATGTCGTATCTAAAGGACAGGCTCTCCAAATCAGGAATGGCAATATCTTTTGCCTCAATAAGGGTATATTGTTCGTGTTCCGTATTGAACTTATCCTCACGTTCATCGGCAAGGAGGACATACAAATCTAGTGTATCCCCGTGCAGCCTTATTATCGAATTCATTAAGGTTCTTGCAAAGGCCAAATAATTCTTCGAGACAATGGTAAACACAGCGCAATCGGTCATCCGCCCCTCGCTGAGATTGAAGGACTTGCCGCGCCTCTCTTATTATATACCGGTTTCCTTGCCCGCAGCAAATATCCGCGCTCAAAGATCCCTTGTAAGAGCCCAAATGTCAGCGCATTGGCAATTCGCGCGTTGTTCCACGACTCTTCGAATCCCGTTGAGCATAACATGTCGAGCGTAAGACCCGAACATTCCATTAACGCAATGGCAGTTCTTTTGGTGAAAAACCGAAGATGAGTTTTATCTAGGTAATTGTCCTGGGTATAATCCCATTTGCCGAATAGTAGTAGGGGGATTACAACATGGACATTTCTGACATTGGGAATACTGGCGATTATTGCGCCCCCCGGTCTAAGTAGTGTCGTCAGCCTTTGCATGACACTCCACGGATCAACCAAATGCTCCAGGACGTCCAAACATAGGATCACATCTATTGTTTCTTTTTCAATCGGAAGCTCGATCGTCTCAATATCCCCCACATAGACGCTATTTAAGTTTGTCTTTGCTTCTTCTGCGGCCGGAGGAAAGACCTCCACTCCCCCGCACCATATGCATCCCCAACGGTTCTTAATCCAAGCAGATGTGTTCCCCGTTCCACAGCCGATTTCTAATAATCGGTCAATGTGTCCGGGTAGTAAAGGCGATATTTCCGTCCTGGTATGTGTGTAATATCGTGTAATAACCAATGTGTCCACTCTAGTTCTGCTTGCTGAGGAGAGGGCTTAGTTAAGCACGAATCCTTTCTTTGCTCATAGAGAGGCTACCGCATTAATAGCGTCCAGCAAGCGCCGAGACGAACAGCCGTCAAGCGGGCCCATGAGTCCCGTAACATCCAGTTGCCCATCATCTGCTCGGATTCCACGGCTGCATATCATTTCAATGGCTGCCGGGATCGCTGCGTAATCATGTAGAGTAAACACTCCAGCAACCCTTGATAAGGTATCATTGGGTGTAAGCGCAGCGTTTGAGACGATGAGTATGACCGGTCTGCACATTACCCTTGCTTCTAAAACAACCGTGGAGGGAGGGCTAATCACTACATCACACTCAGATAGTAGTGAACCCAGATCCGCACGGTGCGCGAATAGAACATTATCCGTGATTATCGGTTTGAGGTACCTTCGATAGAGACGCAGACTCTCACCCGGATGCAGCTTAATACATATTTCGAATGTTTCCCGCCTGCCACGAAGAGATTCCAAGACACCTGCAATGTAGTCCTCATCGGCACTTTCGTCTAAGTAGGGTTGAACCCCAGGATTGCCAGCAGTTATGATAAGGACTCGCCACGGAGGTTTATCCCGAACCCCTCTAGAAGAATAATGGCCGGCCAAAAGAATGTCTGCATTCGGGGATCCTGTGATCATAATCCGCCGCGGGCTCAATCCCGCTTCTACAAATGCTCTCGCGGCCATCTCCGACCAAAATGCCGAGAAGTCTGCCAAGAGATGGTTCTCATCACCCGTATACATTAAATGGCCGTGCTGAATGGCTACGATCTTCTTCCTAATTTCCCTTGCCACCAGTGCCTGCGTACGCATTTGAGGCATACAATCGTTGGGCAAGACCAACGCAGTAATCCTTGGGCTCGAAAGTATCTCGTACGAGTGGTCTACCTGAGCGCATAGTGATCTAAAGTCTAATTGAACAAGCCGATCAAATAATTTAGTAAACACAGACTGTAATGCCACATCCTCAACCGTCAGAAGTTCATTATAGACAGGAGATACTTTGCAGGCGTCCCAAAGCGTCCGGATTTTGACAAATTCATCGTAGCGTAATGGCTCATTGCTTCTTTGGGGAACTGTAAATATCACCCCTGCCTTGAAAAGGCGCCATAAGCTCGCTAGATTACTCATGCTAATTGATGACAAAGCAAATCGGGTACCCTGAGTGCCGCCACCTACCGCAGTATTTAGGATTTGCAGCATCTGCGGATTCGGGTGAACGACCACAATCGGCATTTTACAATCGTCTTCTTTGCTCCTCATCGTCGATAAATAGACAAGACACAGCGATAGAAAATACCGAGCCGCCTCTGCAAGATGCATCTTCACTGACCGTCGTGGTGGTTCAACCTTATAGTGATGACTTGGCCGTTCATTACAGAGACATCGCAGATCGTTTACGACTTGCTTGGAAATCAAGTATTCCTCTGAGATTACCGGGTAATCAATGAACATTGTTTTATCGGGAAAAGCCTCTCGCAGACGCTTAATCGTGACCATGAACTTCAGTCGCCTCATCACTCTTGCCCTGGTAGTGTACTCGAGACACTTGCCAAGAGAGACACCCCTATACAGAGACCAGTCACGGTCCCCATGCAGATACCACTGTTTACTAATTCTATTGCTATTCTCCTCCAACCATTGCACATCCTTGGGAAGCAAAAAGGCGGAAAGCGTTACAACTGGAATTGAGCGCGCTACCAAATCCCGCCTGAGTTGCCAAACCTTCCATCGTCGCTCTTCAATCTTTTCGAGATCAAGAAGCATCTCACCGCACACAAAGAGAGACTTCGGCGGATACACACATCTCTCAGTATCACCGTAACGCATCCCAATAATGATACACTCATATTTCTCGTTATGCCTCATACTTCACACCCAGCCCACGGGAGGCAAGTAGCGATCGAAGCGTTTTCAAAAGGGAAAGTCGGCGGGCAGCGATAATCAGTAGGGGGCTCAAGCCGATCAAAGAGACACAGTACTTCACTCCAGACCAAAACGCATCAACAAGTAGTGACGACTCTGAAGACGGTATTACATGTTCACCCATAACAAGTACGACCATCATATAGAAACAAATTCCTAATACCCGTAGCGGCCACCGAGCAGTGTCCCTATTCCCAGCCACTACAGCCCACGAAACGAAAAACACGATGAAAAAACTTACAGCGTTAGAAAAACCAACGGCAATCGCAATGCCCAAAAAGGCATCGCTCCTCGCTCGAATTACCATCAAGCATGCCAGAAGCATCACGACACTGACCACGCCCGTGATCACCCGAAGCCAGAGCCTGTTGGTAGTTATCAGTATTTGCCCAACCACAGTCTCCAGAGATAGAAAATACGTTCCCGCTAAAAGGACTTTCAAGATGGATATCGTAGGCGTGAATTGAGGTGTAATGTGGCGAATAACCAGGGGACCAAAAACGTACGCTCCACTAATGAGCACCGGGAGAATCAAAAGGGAGAGCGCCCGCAACGGACCCATTGCGAGGCCCATAAGTGTTGCGTTATCATTATTGCTAACAGCATATTGTTCTTGAAATCGTGGGAACATGATAATCCAGATTGCGTACGGCGTCTGAAGCACCAGATTCTGTACATTAATGGCGAGCGCATAGTATCCAACATATGCATTGTTGAGATAATGACCTAGAAACAGGAATGGAACTGAATTCCTTAATATATTCATAATATTCGATAACTGAAGAGGCAATCCACTCGACACTAACCTCGCTAGAGCTGCATTGCTCCATGAAACACTGAGTGCCAGATGCGGATCCCTCCTCGCTCTCGAGGAGAGGAAAGATACTTTCATTATTAGTGTTGTGATGAAAGTTATATATAGTCCGTAAATCCCAAGGGACCAGGTGAGGGTAATCCCAAATACGGCATTAGAGATTGCCTCCAGCATAGTCATAGTACCCGTTATACCTGACTGTCTGTTCATCCAATAAATGGATGTATGGGCAAATTGAAGCTGAAACAGAGGGAAGCTCAGCGCGATCAATATTAAACCAACAAAGGCTTTCCTGCTAAGTGAAGATACACTGAATACTGCATAGAAGAGCACACCAACCATCCCGATCACGGCAGTCAATGTGACGAAGGAAAGCATCGTTCCCTTTAATCGTTCCGCATTGGAAGAATTACATTTCGCCAATTCATAAGGAATTTCTTTGTTTGCAGCCGAAATGGCGCCCATCTCCGACAATCCCATGTACGTAAGCAAAACATTAAGTAAGGCCCACAATCCTATGTCGGTTGGGCCGACAATGCTTTTAGTCATGATTCCAGCCAAGAAAGCAATCACAATTGCAATACTTGAAGCACAAGAATAGTAAAAGGCATCGGCGGCAATCGTCAATTGCTGCTTGGTAATAGACGAGGTCATGCTGAGGGATTAGTGCGCATCAGCGCATTGCGCTTTCTTCCAATGATCATGTAATTGTAAGAGAAGGCGGGTGGTAGGTAACGTAGGATCGAGAGTTCTATCCTAGCTAATAGACTGTGGATAAGACGTGGCCTCAACAGAATTCCAAGAACCTTTGAAACACTCTTATACGCGAAATTATTTATTGTTAGTATTTTGAGGAAACAATTGTTGTTAAACATATCATATGTAAGTCGGTCCACGACGTCGATGCCGATTGAATCGAGTAATTCATGAATATCTGAAAATGCTATCTCCACTTCATAACTAAAGTACCCATCGTTCACGTACTTTACCCCGAACCTTGGAATAATTCGATTAGCGAATCTAATGTGTTCTCCGCTACACATTTCGAAAATGATTATACCATCTGGCTTAAGAACCCTTGCATATTCAGTCAAAATGTTTTTGTATTGTGGGAAGTGCCGGACTACTGTAATTGAAACCATTGTGTCGAAGCACTCCGTTCGAAACGGCAAGTGCTCAACATCACCTTGGACATAGCGAAGGTGAATCCCTTGCTGGCTGCTCAAATGGCGATTCAAATCTAGCATTTCACGCGAGTAGTCGAGGGCCACAACTGGGCGATTCAAATGCTGCGCTAACGCTATGGCGAATCGGCCAGTACCGGTTCCCGCATCCAGAATGAGACCCCTTGCGTTGCGCAAGACAATGGCGCGTTCAACATCATTCTTTAGCCGAACAATGCCATTTTGAGATGTTAATCCCCGCTCATACTCTGCCGCCGCGCCAGGGCGTGACCAAAACTGGCCCTTTTGTTTTTTTATTTCAGCGCTTGTCGTTGCTCGCATAGGACTCAGTTATCGAAAGGTTTGGCCGCAGCCGTTGCGAGAGCTTCTGCAGAGGTCGGGATACACTTCCAGCGCCCTTGACGTCGAACGTTGATGAGAGTCTAATGAGAGGAACTGTGTCCGACTGCGTGAGGCAGCGAGCGCGACGGGCAAGCACCACCAAAGGCCTTCCGATGCATCCCGATTCCGATATTCGGAGGATTGATTGACGACTATAGTTTCAGCCAAGAACTCTAACCGCTTGCCACCAATTGCCATGTCAGCGGCGTGCCCCGTTCGATGTCTCTCGCGGCTCGCCGCCCGAATACATCTTTAAGGTACTTCGGCGGCAGGCCGTATCCTGGCCGGATGGAGCGCACTGTTTCCGCCGTGAACGCCTCTCCTGCCTTCATGTCTCGCACCACGAAGAGTGATCGTCGAAACACGCGGGCCTTGGCCTCCTGCTCGCCCACGACGTAGCACACCCCGCCAATGGCCTTTTCCGCCGTGCGTACTGCCTCCACCATAGCCTGGAACTCCGCGGGCTCCAGCGAGAATGCGCTATCCGGGCCGGGCCGGGCCCGCGACAGGGTGAAATGCTTCTCGATGAGGCAGGCCCCGAGGGCCACGGCCGCCACCGGCACCGCAATCCCTGAGGTGTGATCCGACAGGCCCGCCGGTACCCCAAACGCTTGCTGCAGATGCGGGATGGTGTGGAGATTCATCTCGTCCGGTGGCGCGGGATAGGCACTCGTACATTTGAGAAGAGCGAGTTGGCTGCCGCCGGCGTCTCGAATGGTCCGGACGGCCTCGTCTAGCTCGGCCAGCGTCGCCATCCCGGTTGACATGATGATGGGTTTCCCGGTCCGGGCGATACTGCGCAGGAGCGGCAAGTCGACAATCTCGAAAGAGGCGATTTTGTATGCGGGGACGTGCATCGCCTCCAGGAACTCAACCGCCGTATCATCAAAGGGTGTCGAGAACAGATCGAGCCCAAGCCGGTCGGCAACTTCCTTAAGACGCGGTTGCCACTCCCAGGGCGTGTACGCTTCGCTATACAACTCGAAGAGCGTGCGGCCGTGCCACAGCGTGCCCTTGATTCGAAAATACTCATTATCGCAGTCAATTGTCAGCGTGTTTGGCGTGTAGGTTTGGAGTTTCACCGCATCGGCGCCAACCTGCTTGGCGGTTTCGATGATTCTCACCGCCTCCTGATAGTCCTGGCCGTGATTCGCGGACATCTCGGCCACGATGTACGTTGGATGGCCGGGCCCAATGGGCCTATCGTTGATCTTGAATGCCGCTCCCACGTGCCTCTTCCTTCAGATCATCCTCGGTCAGAAGCTGTACCCGGACATAGATCTTGCGTTCGCCGTCGCGAAAATACGCGCCGGCGTAGGGAGGGAAGGTCCGCGCCCGCAGGATGTTGATCAACTCTCGACCAGTGTACGTCCGATCCATATCAATCTCGTCGATCCGCTCCAGGTCGCTCGCCCGATGGCAGGTTCCCGGCTGCGCCTGCCGAGTGCGACCCGCCTGCCCACTGAGGATAAGGGGCCACGTGTCCTGGAACAGTTCGACGCACAGTCGTTCCAGCTTGCGGTACAGGGTCTCACCCGTGTCCACCGGCTCCACTGACATCTGCCGCTGGGCAATGATGTCACCGGTATCAACCCCTTCATCAATGTAGTGCAAAGTCGCGCCGGCGGGAGTGCCCTCAACGATGCTCCACACATTGGGATGCACGCCCCGGTTGTACGGCAGATAGGAGGGGTGCAGGTTGACTACTCCTTTCGGGAAGACGGCTGTAAACTCCGGGCGCAGGATGTACCCGAAAAGAACGGACAGCCCGATATCGGCCCGCGATACCCCGATAGCTTGGGTAATCTCCGGTCGTTGAAGCCGCGACCCATCGAAAATGCGCTCGGGTGGCAAGCCGAGGCTCCCGAGGATCTCCTCGCCGTACTTCCGCCTGGAAGGTGGATGGATAACCAGGCCGACGATCTCGTCCCCCCGCTCCTTCAACCAGCGGGCAACCTGCCAGCCCACCCAGTTATTGGCCAAAAAGAGGACTCGCATCTCAATCGCGTGCGGCCGCCAGGCTGGCGCGGAGAGCCTCGATGACCCGGTCGGCTCCGCCGCCGTCCACCAACTGCTGCGCTGCACGGCTCATCCGCCGGCGCCGTTCCGGGGCCCGGAGCAGACCGACCAACGCCTCCGCGATGCGGTGCTCCAAGGCCTGATCATGCCAGCCCAGGTTGATGACGATTCCTGCACGATCTAAGCCCTTGGCGATTCCGGCCTGGTTCTCGGCCAGCACTATCACTATGCTCGGAACTCCCATGTAGGCAAGTTCCCAGCAAGTGCTCCCCCCCGCTGCGAGTCCCACATCGGCCCAGGCCATTAATGCCGGCATATCGGTCACATCCGTCATCAGGCGCAGGGGTCCGCCCATCTGCTTCACGGCCTCTCGGAGTTCTTCAAGGTGCGGATTGGCCGGGCCCACCACGATGTTCGCCTCCAGCCCGGTTACGTCCACGTGCCGCAAAGCTCGGATCACCTTGAGCGTGACGTTGTCCGGGTCTCCGCCCCCGAGTGTCACCAGCACTTTGCGCGCTACCTCCGGGGCATCGCGCCGCCACTCTCCCCAGGTGAGAAACTCCCGCCTCAGGAGGACGTACCGCGTCCCCAGGAGCAGTCTGGTATCCGGGTCACACACGTACCTCAACCGGCTAGCATCGATGTTTTGGTTCAGCAGGATGTCGGTGTGATATTCAGGTTGGTGAGCATAGTCGTCAAATACTAAGAGGCGGCACCCTGCCGCCCGCACTGCCTGTTGATAGGAAGGTTCGAAGTGATAACCATCCAACACCAACCAATCGGCGTGCAATTCTTCCAGTAGCGCAAGGGTCCTACGCAAATCGGCGGGAGCTGGATGGATCTCGTCAAGCGGTAAGAAAACGACACCGGTTGCCTCTATCCGCCGCCGCGGAGCCTCGCCTTCGCAGTGACTCAAGAACACTGCGCGTCCGCCCCCGGCCTGCCAGGCCTGGGCCAGGGCGAAGCAGCGCATCACATGCCCAGTCCCCTTCTGGGCGCTGGAGTCGGCGCGAATGAGCAGGGGTTTAATCGGAGGGCGCTTTCATACTATCTTCTGCGCAACCGTCTGATTAATGCGAAGCCACTCGGAGTGTTGCTCTAGCACGGACAGCACCTCGTGCCAAGAGAAGTTGTCATGGCCGAAATGCTCGTAGATACGTCGGGCAAACGCCAGATCTTCATCTGTATCAACCGTCCAGCGCATGGAGGAATAATCAACCGGGTTGCTGACCGCGTACAACCGGAACCGCCCTGGGGTGCGATAAATGTACGGCGTCACATGCTCGCGCCAGGCCAGGTTAGAGTCTTCACGCCAGGCACACTGCAATACATCAAAACTCATCACCTCCGTGTCTAGTCCCCGTGGGAAGGTCCGGGGCGGTAGCGTATTGGCGGCGTAATCTAGAGCCGGCTGTCGGTCCAGAAAAGCCTGAACGACCCAATCAATTACGGTTGGTTCGATCAACGGACAATCGGACGTCAGCCGCACGACGATATCAGCCTGGTGCGCAATCGCCGCCTGACAGTAGCGGTCAAGCACATCATGGTGATTCCCTCGAAAACAATGCCATCGACGCTGGGCACACAGGTGCGCGATAACGTCGTCCGCTGCCTCGGTCGTCGTTGCCACTACAACTTCGTCCAACGTCTGCGCTCGACGCACCCTGTTGATGGTTCGATCCAGCACAGTCTCGCCAAACAGGTCAAGCAGCACCTTACCCGGGAGCCGAGTGCTCCCCATTCGCGCTTGGACAATCGCGGCAACCTTCATACCCGATACGCCTCGACCACTTTCCTCACTGCGACGATCACATCGTCAACATCGCGATCGGCCATCCCCGGCCAGATCGGCAGGCTCATCAATCGCTCATAAGCGCCTTCCGCTACAGGCCACTGACCTTTTGCGTAGCCGAGTTTCTGATAATACGGGTGCCATGGGACGGGGATGTAATGCACGTTCACGCCAATATTTTCCGCGCGCAGGGCTTTGAAGATTTCTGTCCGCCCCACGCGTAGACTCTCTAGATCAAGACGGATGACGTAGAGGTGCCACGCCGACTTGCGGTCGGGAAGGACAGTTGGTACCTCGATTTCGGGTACCGCTGAGAAGGCCGCCGTATAGCGGGCAGCAATCTCCCTACGGCGAGCCACCCAATCAGCCAGTTTTTTCAGCTGCGACATGCCCAGTGCACATTGGAAATCTGTCAGGCGGTAATTGTAGCCAAGTTCCACCATCTCGTAGTACCACGAACCCGCTGCCTCGCGCTGGCTGGGCACCGTCGTGATCCCATGGTTGCGGAATATGCGCAGGCGCGCCGCCATTTCCATGTCATCTGTGGTGACGATTCCGCCCTCTCCGCTGGTGATGTGCTTCACCGGGTGGAGGCTGAATGCGGTCAGGTCTGCGAGACACCCGACCGGCCGTCCTCGATATGTAGCTGCCAGGGCGTGACACCCGTCCTCGATCAGGATCAGGTGATGCTGGTCGGCCAGAGCCCGCAGCTCGTCCAAGTCAGAGGGTTGACCCGCGTAATCAACTGTGATGATTGCCCTGGTCCGCTCCGTGATTGCCGCTTCGGCGCGCACCGGATCCAGGTTCAAAGTGTTCGGCTGCACTTCCGCAAAAATGGGTATCGCCCCCTGATACCGGATGCAGTTCGCAGATGCGGCAAAGGTCATCGGCGGGACGATGACCTCGTCGCCGGGGCCGATCCCTGCCGCGAACGCGGCGGCGTGCAGCGCTGCCGTGCCGCTGCTTACGGCCACGGCGTGCGCCGATCCGACTTGAGCAGCGAAGGCCTCCTCGAACTCGGCAATCTTCGGACCCGTGGTGAGCCAATCGGAGCGCAGCACGCGGACGACGGCTTCGATGTCGCCCTCATCCAGCCACTGCCGGCCGTACGGCAACATCTTGGGACGGACCGGGACCCCGCCATGGATCGCCAGTTCAGGCATGGCTCTCCACCTCGGTCAGTCCGATCATCTCTCGCAGCTCTTCCACCGACAGCCACGCGTCATTCGTGTCACTGCTGTAGCGGAAACCATCCGGGCAGGGTTTGCCCCCGTTCTTCTGGATGTACTCCTGTGCGTCCCAGTCGTGGAACGTCGGCAGGATCGCGAAGTAGTCGTCATACTCCAAGGTGTGGTGGGCGTCGTCCTCCGGCACCATCACCTCGTGCAGCTTCTCACCGGGGCGGATGCCGACAACAACCGTCTCACAGCCCGCGTCAATGGCGCGCGCTAGATCCACGACCTTCATGCTCGGGATCTTGGGAACAAAGATCTCGCCCCCACTCATCCGCTCCAGACACGCCAGCACGAACTCGACCCCCTGTCTCAGGGTGATCCAGAAACGAGTCATGCGCGGATCCGTGATGGGCAAGACACCGGTTTTGCGCATCTTGAGGAAGAACGGGACAACGCTTCCTCGACTTCCGACCACGTTGCCGTAGCGCACCACACTGAAGCGGGTACCGTGCTGCCCGGCATAGTTGTTGCCCGCAATGAACAGCTTATCAGAGCAGAGCTTGGTGGCCCCGTACAGGTTGATTGGGTTGGCGGCCTTATCCGTGCTCAGCGCGATCACCTTCCTGACATTTCGGTCAATGGCCGCGTCGATCACGTTGGCCGCTCCCAGTACGTTGGTTTTGACCGCTTCAATCGGGTTATATTCCGCCGTGGGGACTTGCTTCAGGGCGGCCGCGTGCACCACGACATCCACCCCGTCAAACGCCCGATAGAGTCGATCTCGGTCGCGGACATCCCCGATAAAATAGCGAATACACTCATATTTAGAGTCGGGGTATTCTTGAGCCATTTCACACTGTTTAAGTTCATCACGACTGAAAATTATAAGCCGTTTGGGTTTGTACTTTTCCAAAATTATTTCCGTACACTTTTTGCCAAAAGAACCTGTACCTCCTGTGATTAACACATTTTTATCGTTAAGCATAATACTCTTCTCCACCGACGGCTGCATCCGGTTGACTGATATGGATACTCAACGTTACTTATCCCTCTTCATTCGCGCCGGCTCTTCGTCAAAACCATATTTACTCTCGACAATATAATTAGGCCTTCCTTTTGTCTCCAGATAAATAGAGCCTATATATAACCCTATGACGCCCAATGACACCAATTGAATACCTCCAAGCAACAATACCGTAGCCATAATACCTGTATACCCTGGCACATTAATACCAATGTACTTACCAATTATTACATATATCATCAATAAGAAAGCACTTACAGCGATTGAAATACCTAATAACGAGATTAAATATAGTGGCATCTCAGAAAACGAAATTACCGCAGACTCAAGGAAATTTCTGATTACCGCGGAACCCAATACTAGGAATTTGCTCCTACCTGAGAACCGTCCTTCACGATGATAGTATAATCTCTCCTGCTTAAATCCTACCCACTGAGTTAAGCCTCGCATAAATGGTTTCTTTTCCTTCATTCCTATTAATTGATTAACTACTCGCCGGGACAAGAGCTTAAAATCACCTGCGTTTGGTATGATGGCTATTTCCGATGTCCTACTCAGAATAAAATAGCCCAGTTTCGTTATCCACACCTTTACCTTTGTTTCGCCTTTTCTGGACAGCCTTACAGTATGTACAACGTCCACATTCCTTGTCCTCCATACGTCTATCATTTCTGCAATTAATTCCGGTGCGTCTTGCAGGTCTGCATCTAAATACACAATGCCATCGCCAATTGCATACTTGAGACCCGCTAATACGCATGGAGAGATTCCAAAGGTTCTGCTCATATTTATAATCTTTATATCCTTCTGTTTTTCCAATTCCTCCAATAAGATTTCTAAGGATCCATCAGTAGATGCATCATTGACAAACAATAGTTCATAATCTGTAATTTTGCCTTTTTTGCACTCCTCAGTGAGAACTGACCGAGTCCTCCGAATCAATTCAGGTAAATTATCCTCCTCATTTTTAAAGCTAAAGACAACTGAGAGAATATTATTATTCATCCCAGAGTCCTCATAAATGATTCAGCAGTTGGCACAGTGCATCGAATATTTCCTCTTCCAGTCCTGGATAATTCCCAATATACCAGCCGAAAAAGTGCACGTGATTCACATTCGGATAGCGCTCAAATTCATTGCCCATGATCTTGCGTAAGTACGGTTGGCGCAACTGGTTCCCGCCGCCGGAAAGACCGGGCCGAAACTCGACGCCATGCCTGCGCAGTGCCTGCTCAATGCGATCGCGCAGCGCCGTATCGGGCTCCCTGAGTGCCAGGGTAAACGCATAATTGCAACTGCCTTCGACTGCAAAATCGGTCTGGTATCTGGTCGGGTCAAGATGAGAGAGAAACAGATCAAGGTTGCGTCTGCGCATCTCGTTATTCTCATCCAGTCTCTTGAGCTGTGAACGCCCAATCACTGCGCCAATCTCAGTGGGACGCACATTGTAAGCAGGAAAGGCAAAGATAAAGTCTGGATTCAAATCTGGATGGTGTGTTATGTATGAACCCCTGATCGCGTCTAACGTCACTTCGCGTACCATGCCGTGCGAGCGCAACATGCGCATAGTTTCATAGACAGTGCGATCGTTGGTGCATATCACTCCACCTTCGATGGTGCTCATATGGTGGGCATAGTAGAATGAGAAATTGGACATGAGCCCAAACGTCCCCAGCTTGCGTCCCTTGAAGCTCGCACCGTGCGACTCGCACACATCCTCAATTAAGGGATATTACGACGCTCCACCGCATCTAACAATTTCTGCGTAAGAGCATTGTAGCCAAGAATGTGAGTGATGAAGACCGCGCGGGTGTTAGAGTTGAGTCTGGCCAATACCTGGTCAGTCCACTTTGGAGCACCGCCGCGATATCGGACACCGAGGTTAAGGGCGGCACGATGACCTCGCCGGGTCCGTATGCCTCTTTGAGCGCCGCCATTGTCAGTAAGTTAGCTGACGCACCCGAGTTGACAAAGACGCTATCAGGCTGCGGAAATACTCGCTTCAACGGTCAGAACTGATGTGTGGAACACACGAGGGAAGTTGGGTGGAGTTCCGAAGGGGAACCAAACTGCTGGCCACACCCCCGGGTGCAGGCCCCTCAGGTCCTCGGTCAACTTCCGCACGGCCATCCGGCTGGACTTCATTCGACAGCATCCACCAGGTTCCGGATGCGGACCAAGTTGTACACCGCCGTGGCGAAGGTGAACATCCACCCGACCCGGCACACGCCCCGGTAGCGGGTCTTCCGCAGGCCCCCGACGGTCTTCAGCCACCCGAAG
>Ga0214473_10005816_pt1 | contig 14747 bp, 9 predicted proteins | sample RVTome_7_FD_203509 | JGI IMG/M metagenome (GOLD analysis project Ga0214473, IMG submission 203509) | Soil microbial communities from uranium-contaminated site in the Upper Colorado River Basin, Wyoming, United States - RVT98D197 | ecosystem: Environmental > Terrestrial > Soil > Contaminated >... | reverse complement strand
AGAGCACGGGGACAGACGGCGACAGCAGGAGGAGCGCGATGCTGGTAATCCCGTGACACACGCTGATGCCCATTATAGACCCCGTTCCCCGCACGACCCACTCGCAGAGCAGGGCGGTGATGCCGCCCGTGGCCAGGGTGAGAGCGCCAAGGGCCGCCGTCAGCCAGACGATGCGGATGAGGGGCACCAGGGGTCATTCACCGCGCCTTCACGGTATTCACGGCCTTTGGGGGGCCAGTAGCGTTGACACCCTTTCGGGCGTTTGTTACTTTGAGGGGGTTTCGAAGATCGGACGTTTGGGTGGTGTAGAGAAGAGAGGCAGGCATGGTATCGACAGTAACCAGCACCACAGTCACGACGGTGATGTTGTTCGGCATCACGGTCCTGCTGGGGCTGGCTGCCGTGCTGATGCTCATCAGCTACCTGGTCGCCAGGGAGATGCTGAGCGCCAATCCCAACCACCGGCTCCAGTTGATTGCCCGGAGACTAGACGTTGCCGTCGTGCCGCTGCTTCTGGTGTTTGCCACGATCGTCGGCAGCAGAGTAGCTGAGATATTGGCGTAACGCCTGCCTGCCGGCAGGCAGGCCCGAACCGTCGCCAAACGTGAGCGGACGCCCCGGCTACAGCCGGGGCGTCTGGCTTTTGTCGCGGGGCTACCCCAGCGTCACCCCCATCGCTGCCAGACCGTGGGACGGCTCCTAGGTCGCTGAGGTGCAGGCGTTGGCGGAGTACCAGCGGGCCCGTCTCCGCCGGCCGGTGCTGCGGCGGCTGTAGCGCTGTGCTGTCAAGCCCGCCCGCCTGAGGCGGGCGCGGGGCTGCACTGGGAAGCCGCCCTGCAGCCTGATCGGTTGCTGGTCGGCCGCTATCGCTCCCTCCGGCCGGACCCGGCTGCTCCCGCCGCCACCGGCCGCGGCCGGGCGGCCGCCATACGGCGCAGGGGCTGGGCCCCTTCCCGGGCCAGCAGGCTTAGGAAAGCGTCGACGATGGCGGGGTCGAACTGGCTGCCGCTGCAGCGCTTGAGCTCCTCGATGGCTACCTCGATGGGCATCGCCTTCCTGTAGGGCCGGTCGGTGGTCATGGCGTCGAAGGCGTCGGTGACCAGCAGGATGCGGGAGGCTATGGGGATCTCCTCTCCGGCCAGACCGTCGGGGTAGCCGGAGCCGTCGAAGTGCTCGTGGTGGTGGAGGATGGCCGGGGTGGCGTCCGTGAGCGAGCGGATATGGCTGAGCACGTGCAGGGCAGCGGTCGGGTGCTGCTTCATCTGGGCCCACTCCTCTTCGTTGAGCTGGCCGGGCTTGAGCAGCACCTCGTCGGGTATCGCCAGCTTGCCGATGTCGTGGAGAAGCGAAGCCAGCCGGACGACGGACGTTTCCTCGTCGGGCAGGCCGAGCTCCTCGGCCAGCTTGAGGGCGTACCAGGAGCAGCGCTCGGTGTGGCCGGCGGTCGTCGGGTCCTTGGCGGCCAGGGCGGCGGCGAGGGCGGCGACGACGTCCGGGGCCTTGACGCTGCGGTCAGCGGCGTACCAGGGCAGGGCCCCGCCCTCCCTTTGTCCGAGGAGCTTGCTCCAGTCGCCGGCCCGGTTCTTGCCGGCGGACTTCGCCCAGTACATGGCCGCGTCGGCGCCGTAGATCAGCTCGTCTGCCGACGCCACCATGTCCGGGAAGGACGCTATGCCCAGGCTGACCGTGACGCTCTTGCCGTTGTTGCTGATCCGTCTCTCCACGGCGCGGCGCAGCCGCTCGGCGACCCTGGCGGTCTTCCGGCTGTCGACCCCCGGCAGCATCACTGCGAACTCGTCTCCGCCGTAGCGGTAGGCATCCTCTCGCGGTGTCACATCGGCCAGGGTTTGCGCCAACCCGCGCAGTATCTCATCGCCTGCCAGGTGCCCCTGCGAGTCGTTGATGATCTTGAAACCGTCGATATCCAGCATGATGAGGCCGATTGGGGATCCGGTCTCCTGGGCCCGGCGGACCTCCTCTCTGATCCTCTCATGGAAGGCCCGGTGGTTGGAGAGATCGGTGAGGGCGTCGGTGGCCGCCTGAGCGCGGGCGTCAAGGAGATCACGGTGGCGCTGCCGCAACTTCTCGTTGGCCAGCCGCAGCTCCCCCTCGGCGCGCTTGCGCTCGGAAATCTCCCTCACGACGCCTATCAGGGCTTTCGGATTCCCTTCGGCGTCTACGATCAACGAGGCGCTCAGCTCTGCGGGAAAACGTGTGCCGTCTGCCCTCAGCAAGGTGTACTCGATGTCTCTGACGCTCCCCGTCTCCAGCGTCTTTCGGTTGTTGTTGGCCGCGTGCTGTCGGTCCTCGGGCGCAACGAACTCGAAGGCATTTCTTCCCGCCAGACCTTTCATGCTCTTGAAGCCGTGCAATCGCGCGGCCTGCTCGTTGCATACGAGAACCTTGCCGTCGAGGTCAGTGAGCGTAATAGCGTCCGGCGAGGTTTCGACAAGACCGCGGTAGAGCTGTTCGCTCTCCCGCAGTTCCTGGGTGCGCTCCTCGACCCTCGCCTCCAGTGAGCGGTTGAGCGCTTCGATCTCCTGCCGATCCTTCGCGAGCTGCTGGTTCGCCCGCCGCAGCGCCTCCTCCGCCCGCTTGCGTTCGGTGACGTCACGGGCCAGGCCGAGCATATGCAAGCGACCATCGATCTCAAGCAGACCGATGCGGATCTCAGCCGGAAAGGTAGTACCGTCCTTGCGTCGATGGGTACCTTCCACGGTGATGGGCACACCACCGCTCAGACGCTTGAAGGTTTCCGCAAGCATGTCAGGGCTGAAACCGTCCGCGATGTCGCCAACCGCCAATGTGAGGAGCTCCTCGCGGGTATAGCCGAGGCTGTCGCACGCAGCCTGGTTCACGTTGGTGAACCTGCCTTCGAGGTCTGCTACGAAGATGGCGTCTGCGGCCTGGTTCACCAGCAGCCGGAACCGCTCCTCGCTGTCCCGCAGCCGGATGTAAGCCTGGTCGCGCTCTTCCACCAGTTCCCGGAGCTTGGAGGCGTCCAGCAGCGAGTCCGTCATCCGGTTGAGGGAGGCGCCCAGCCTGGCGAACTCCCGCGGGCCGGTCGCTGGCGCCCGCGCCTCCAGGTCGCCGCCGGCCACGGCCAGGGCAGCCGACTCCACGGGCCGCAACGGTTTCAGGATAGAGCGGGCAACGTAGGCCGATGCCGCCAGCCCCAGCCCGACGCCGAAAGCGCCGGAGACGAGGAGAAGCCAGAAGGCCAGGTCAGCCGTCCTGTCCGCCCGGCTGCGCAGTGCCGACACATCCAGGCGCTCCTGCGCGGCGACTTCCCCAAGCGTGAGCCTGAACTCTCTGAAGGTGGAAGCCGTCTCGTCTACGGCTGCCGCCGCCCCCTGTACGTTGCCGCTCTGCCGCAGGGCGATGATCTGCTCCACGGCATCAGGTAGGGAAGCGGCCGCCGCTAAGATTGCGTCTATTCTGGCCAGATGCTCGTCATCGCCCGCCATCTCCTCCTGAGCGCGGGCCTCCGCCAGGCTGTCTACCGCTGCAGCCGCGCTCGAACGTATTTCCGGAAGTAGCGTATCGTCCCCCGAGACGACGTAGCGCTGAAACAGCAGAGCAGAGACGTTGGTGTTCACCTGCGCGTCCTGGAGCAGCGATGCGGTGGCGGCGTGTTCCTCCATCGCCGCCATGGCAGACTGGTGCTCCCTATACAGCCAGGCGGAGGCCCCAACAACGACGACGAGGATGAGCACCAGCAGGCCGAAGCCCACGATGATCCGCCCCCTGACCGAGGACAGCAGAGGAAGCTTGGGCCACCCTGTTAGCCGTGGCCTACGGATTCGTGGCAGCTTAACCATTCGTGTGCTTCACTCCGACCGCATAGCGTATGGGTCACAGCACCGTCTAGATGTGACGGCACGGCAACACAAGCTTAGGATGCCGCTTGTGGCCAGTCGTTACAGGTGTGCCACTGCGGCGGACGCATGCAGTCGCCTGCATAACATTCACGGCTTATTGACGCGCCACGGTACGTGTCCGAGACCCTTGACAAGAAACCCAGCCTCGCCTACTATGACCTGTCACACAGCGGAACGTGGCAGCCACCCGGCTCGCCGTCCGGAGACGGCCTCCCCGTCTCGTCACCGGCCAGCCGATCGCCAGTTCCCCCTCGAAGCCCCCTTCTAGCCCTTCGATCACGGCTTGCTCGTCACGGAGCCCCGGCAGTTCGGGCTCTGACCGAGCGTTTCCGTAGAGCGGCTCGGGCCGAATTCAAGAGGAGGGGCCACCATCCCCAGAACGAAGGTAGGACATGGCGAAGCGTCGTCTGGCAAAGCGCCGCGCCGACGATAAGCGGGCGAGCGCCAGCGTGCGCAAAAAGGGGAGTGGCGAAGGTTGGGCTGTGAAAGGAGTCCCACAATGAGCTCACGCGCGCGCATTTTTCTGCTTGTGCTGTTGATGCTGGCGATTGGTGTGTCTGCCTGCGGAGAGGGTGGTGGGAATGGGCAGCTTGAGGAGATCACCTTGGCCGTGTATGAGGGGTCAGACTCAGCTCTCGTCTATATCGCTCAAGAGCAGGGATTCTTTGCTGACAATGGTGTGAACCTCGCCCTGAAGGAATATGAATCGGGAAAGGCAGGCGGTGATGTAGTGGTTGCCGGTGAAGCTGATATCGCCACGTCCGCCGACTTTGTGTTTGTCAGTAATAGTCTCGAAATGGATGATCTGCGAATACTGGGGACCGTCGCTGAATCGCAGACGAGCGAACTCGTAGCGCGACGAGATCGTGGAATCTCAACTCCTGCGGACCTGGCGGGAAAGAAGATCGGGGTGACCCGAAAGAGTGTCGGAGAGTTCTATCTGGGAACGTTCTTGACGTTCAATGGGTTGTCAATTGCTGATGTAGAAGTAGTGGACCTGAATCCCTCGGACATAGTGGGAGGCATCTCGACAGGCGAAATCGACGCCGGCCTTACGTGGAATCCGAACCCCTACAACATGAAGCAAGCCCTAGGGGATAACGCAGTGAGCTGGCCCGGCCAGAGTGGTCAGCCTTACTATTTCGTTCTTCTCGCGAGCGAAGGATTTGTCAACGAACGGCCGCTGGCAGTTGAACGCTTCTTGAAGGCTCTCGTGCAGGCGGAAGAGTTTCTGAACAGAAATAACGAAGAGGCCAAGGAGATCGTAAGGCAGGCATTCGATTACGAAGCTTCATACCTGGATTCGATTTGGCCGAGTCATGACTTCGTAGTGTCCATCCCTCAGGCCATGTTGGTCGTGCTTGAGGATCAGGCGAGATGGAGAATCGAGAACGGTCTGACTCATCAGACAAGCGTTCCCAACTTCCTGGACTTCCTCTACCTGGATGGACTTGACGTGGTCGAGCCTGAGGCCGTGACCGTATTCCGGTGAATCAATGAAGATCAAGACCAAGTTGCTGCTCACCGCCGGAGCTTCCATCGCCGTTGCCCTCGTCCTCGGCCTCGTCGTGTTCCTCACGAACCGGCAAGTCGATCAAGCGATGGCGAAAGGCCAGACAGCAGACCGGATGTTGGAGCATGTCTCCCAGCTCAACAACGTGGCCAGCGACTACATGTTGCACGGTGAGGAGCGGGCGCAGACACAGTGGTACTCAAGATATGACTCTCTTGCCAACCTACTCGCAGCAGAGGAATTCGGCGCGTCGATCGGGGAGGATCTCCAGGGGATGGAGCGCACCTTCGCCCAACTGGTCGCCAGCCGCGAACTCCAGGCCGCTACCGGAGCCGAAATCGCTGTGGCGGAGGCAGGTGAAGAGCGCCTCGTAGCTCAGCTGTCGCTCCGATCACAATCCTTTGCCGCTGACGCGGGTGAACTGGCTGACGAGAGTCGTGCGGAGATTTCGAGTACGCGGCAACGAGCTACCTTTCTCATCCTCGCTTTGGTCGGCGCGCTGCTGGCCATCGTAGCGAGTGCAGGGTTCGTGATTCTCTGGAACATCGGCAATCCAATTGCGCGGCTCACGCGGGCCGCCGAAGGTATCGCGAAAGGGGATCTGAACGCCAGACTGGACATCACCAGCAAGGATGAAGTTGGCATCCTGGGCAGAGCCTTCAACACCATGGCGGGCGCTCTACAGGACTCCTATACCCAACTAGAGCGGCGGGTGGCTGAACGCATGGCAGAGCTCGAGGCAGCGAACAGGGAGCTTGAGGCGTTCAGCTACTCCGTCTCCCACGACCTGCGGGCGCCGCTGCGCAGCATCGACGGCTTCAGCCACGCGCTCGTGGAAGACCAGGCTGACAAACTGGATGAGCAAGGGAAGAACCTCCTGGGGCGTGTGCGCGCCGCCGCCCAGCGAATGGGTCAGCTCATCGACGACCTGCTGGTCCTGTCGCGTGTGACGCGCGGCGAGATGCATCGTGAGCGGGTGGATCTGAGCGGACTGGCACAGGCCACCGCCGAGGAGCTTAGGAAGGAGGGCCCGGAACGCACAGCGGAGTTCATCATCGCCGATGGGCTCGTCGCCAATGGTGATGAGCAGCTCCTGCGTGTGGTGCTGGCGAACCTCCTCGGCAACGCCTGGAAGTTCACGTCAAAGCACGAGAAGGCGCGGATAGAGTTCGCGGCCGCGCGCCAACAGAGCGGGGAACCGGCGTACTTTGTGCGGGACGACGGCGCCGGCTTCGACATGGCGTATGTTGACAAGCTGTTCGGCCCGTTCCAGCGCCTGCACGCAATGCACGAATTCCCAGGTAGCGGTGTTGGTCTGGCCAGCGTGCAGCGCATCATTCGCCGCCACGGCGGCCGTGTCTGGGCCGAAGCCGAGGTGGAACACGGCGCCACATTCTACTTCACTCTGTAGGGGTGGCCCTGGAAGGGAGAAACGATGGAGAAGAAGGCGATCCTGCTGGTGGAAGACAATCCTGACGACGTGGCGCTAACGCTGCGTGCATTCGACGAGAGCAAGGTCAGTAACGAGGTTGTCGTCGCACACGACGGAGCCGAAGCCCTGGATTACCTGTTCGCCGGCGGGAAGTTCGCCGGTCGCGACGTGAACGCCATGCCGGAGGTCATCCTGCTGGATCTGAAGCTGTCAAAAGTGGACGGCCTGGAGGTGCTGCGACGCCTGCGCGCCGACGACCGCACAAGGCTCCTCCCCGTGGTCATCCTGGCCTCCTCCAAGGAGGAATCGGACGTGGTCAATGGCTACAAGCTCGGCGCCAACAGCTACGTCCGCAAACCGGTGGACTTTGGCCAGTTCGCCAAAGCGGTGCGGGACCTGGGGCTGTACTGGCTCATCTTGAACGAAGGCCCGCCGCAGGGAAGGAGGGCCTGATGGGCAAGGACCTTCGCGTGCTGATCCTCGAGGACTCGGAGGACGACACCGCGCTGCTGCTGCGGGAGCTGCGCCGCGCCGGCCATAAGACGACGCATGAGCGCGTGGATACGGCCGAGGCGATGACCGAGGCGCTCGCTAGGCAGGATTGGGATGTCATCCTCGCCGACTACGCGATGCCGCGCTTCGACGCCCCTGCGGGACTGGCGCTGTTGCAGGAGAGCGGGCTTGACCTGCCGTTCATTCTCGTGTCAGGCACTGTGGGCGAGGATACCGCGGTTGCAGCCATGAGGGCTGGCGCGCACGACTACCTCCTCAAAGGCAGCCTGGCGCGACTCGTCCCCGCCGTCGAGCGCGAGTTGCGGGAGGCGGAGAGCCGTCGTGCGCGCAACCAGGCGGAGGAGGCGCTGCGGGAGAGCGAGGAGCGCCTCCGCAGCATCTATGAGGCCGCTATCGAAGGGATTGTCATCCACGAGAAAGGCGTGATCGTGGATGCAAACGTTGCCTTCGAAAAGCTGTTAGGCTACCCGCTGTCGGAACTGATCGGCATGTCCATTATTGACCTTACGGCTGAGGAATCGCGCGCCCTTTTAGAGGAGAAGGTACGGTCAGAGACGCAGCAGCCATACGAAGCGGTTGGCTTGAGGAAGGATGGCACGACTTTTAGGGCGACGATTAGCAGCAAGGACCATATGTACAGAGGGCGCAGCACGCGGGTGGCTGCCGTGCACGACATCACGGAGCGCAAGCGGGCGGAGGAGGCGCTGCGGGAGCGGGAGGAGTGGCTCTCCACGATCCTCATCAGTATCCGCGGCGCGGTGATCGCCACGGACGCGGAGGGCCGCGTTGCGTTCCTGAACCCCGCCGCCCAGTCGATGACCGGCTGGTCGCAGAAAGAGGCCGCAGGCAGGCCCTTGGGAGACGTCTTCAATATCGTCAACGAGAAGACGGGGAGCCCGGCGGAAGACCCTGTGACGAGGGTGATGCGGGAAGGCCTCATCGTTGGCCTGGGAAATCATACGGCGCTGATCGCCAGGGACGGGACAAGGCGGCCCATCGACGACAGCGGGGCGCCCATCCGTGATTCGCAGGGAAACATCACAGGCGTCGTCCTGGTCTTCCACGACATCAGCGAGCAGAAGCGGGCGGCAGAGGAGCTGCGGCGGCTGACGGGGCGCCTCCTGGAGGTGCAGGAGGAGGACAGGCGCCAGGTGGCCTACGACATTCACGACGGCCTGGGCCAGCTTATGACCGCGGCGTCCATGCATCTGGAGGCGTTCTCCGGACACCGCCCGCCGGCCCCCCCGCCGCCTGCCAAGCAGGAGTTCGACAAGGCGAAGAGCTGCCTGCGGGACGCCGTGGTGGAGATGCGACGCATGATCTCCGAGCTGGGGCCGCTCCTCCTGGAGGAGTTGGGGCTGGTGGAGGCCAGCAGGCGCTTCCTGGCCGATATGGCGGAGCGGCGGAGCTGGGAGACGGAGTTCGAGGGCGAAGTCGACCTGGAGCGCCTGGACCGGATGGCGGGGATGGCCCTGTTCCGCATTGTGCAGGAGGCCCTGTCCAACGCCGCCAAGCACTCCGAGACCAAGAAGGTAAGGATCGCCTTCCGGGGCGAGAAGGATGTCCTGTTCCTGGAGGTCCAGGACTGGGGCAAGGGGTTCGATGTGAACCGTATCCTGGCGCAGCGGGGTCCCGGCCTTCATGTCGGCCTGCTGGGCATGCGGGAGCGGGCGGCGCTACTCGGTGGCGAGTTCAAGATCGAGAGCGCGCCCGGCAAGGGGGCCAAGTTGATCGTTACGGTACCGGTGGCGCCAGCGACAGCGCCGACGATAGGCGGGAAGAAAGTGGAGGTGGTTGGCATGACGGAAGCCAGGAAGAACTGTGACCCTTCGGCAGGAGCGATAACGGTGCTCATCGCGGACGATCACCCCATGGTGCGGGAAAGGCTGCGCAGCATGCTGGACGCCGAGGGGATCGAGATCATCGGCGAGGCGGCCACCGGCACCGAGGCCGTCGGGGGTGTGCAGCAGCTCAACCCGGACGTGATGCTGATGGACGTGCGGATGCCGGACATGGACGGCCTGACGGCCACGGAGATCATCAAGCAGGGGTCTCCGGAGACCAGCATCATCGTCATCACAAGCTACGAGAGCAAGGACTACCTGCGGCGCGCCATCGAGGCGGGGGCCGCCGGCTATCTCCTGAAGGGAATGTCACGGGAGAGCCTGATAGAGGCGATCCACCTTGTCAGAGGAGGGGGGTCCTTGATCGACGCCCGGCTCCTCAGCAATCTGCTCAGGGAGATGGGCGTCCAGGAGAGCCGCTTCCGGGGCGCGGAAGGGGCCCTGGAGGCGTTGACCCCCCGCGAGCAGGAGGTGCTCCAGTTCCTGGTGCGTGGCCTGACCAACAAGGAGATCGCTTCGGAGATGCACTACAGCGTGGGTACCGTCAAGAACGTTGTCCAGCGGGTCATCGAAAAGCTGGGCGTGTCCGACCGCACGCAGGCCGCGGTGTACGCGGTGCGGGCCGGCCTGGACCTACCCCCTCCACCGTAGCGCCACCATGTCCACCCGGGCTGCGGGGCGGGACAGCTCGGGTTAGCCACGAGGCGCCCCAACACATCCGTTGGGGCGCCTCTCTTTGTCCGGTAGACACCATCCCGTACTGGCCTAGTAGGATAGCCTCTCATAGCCGCTTTCCACTAACCAGCGCCCCTATCGCCAGCCCAAACTGGAAGCGTCGAGATTTCGATGCGGAAGGCGAGGGGAGGAACGATGGAAGGGCAGGGAACAGCGGTTCTGGGAGACGGCACCGCCGTACGCACGGGTGCCGGGCGTGGCGCCCAGGCGAGCTACGAAACAGCGTTTGTGGAGGCGTACGAGCGCCACTACACCAAGGTGTTCGCCTACGTCTACAGCCGCGTCGGCAACGTGGAGGTGGCCAAGGACCTGACGGCGGAGGTGTTCGAGAAGGCCTACGTCAAGGGTCACAGCGTGCGGGAGTCCGCCGCCTACGCGACCTGGCTGTTCATTATCGCCAAGAACGTCGTGGTCGGCCACTACCGTCACCACAAGCGAGAGATCGACGGGATGAACAAAATGAGGGAATCCGCGCGGCTGAACGGAGGTTCGTCGAACCCGGAGGACGATGCGCTTCGAAGCGAGACGGCGTCCAACCTGATGAGTCACGTAAGGAGGCTTTCGCAGCGGGACCAGGAGCTGCTCGCCCTCAAGTTCGAAGGCGAGCTCACCTACGCCGAGATCAGCCGCGTGCTCCGGATGTCGGAGGTGAACGTGCGGGTGTCCATCTACCGTGCCCTCAAGCGCCTGCGCGGTCTGATGACGGAGGAGGCGCAATGATGGCGGACTCAGGCTGAACGGGGTGTGGGCGGCGCATCTCCCGCTCATGGTGAGCTTGTCGAACCATGAGCGCCCTGGCGCAGGATCGGCCTAGGGGGATCCCCTGCCGGACGCGAACTCTTCTTTGGCGCGCTGGAGCAGGTCCGGGTGCAGCGCCACGTCCACGCCGGTCATAGCCAGCGCCTGGGCGGTTTGGACCATGGCGGCGTGGGCCGCGTCGGTGGCGCACACCTCCGTGAAGGCCGGCGTGTGGTTGAACGCCGCCGCCCCGATGCCGAACATCGGGTGGATGGACGGTATCGCCTGGCTCACGTTTCCCATGTCCGAGCTTCCGGTGGAGTCCAGCCTGACGTTCAGGAAGGTGCGGCCCAGCGACTCGGCGTTGCCCCGGTAGGCTGCGGCCAGGGCGCTGTTGCTGCGCATGGGGGAGCAGGACCATGGGCCCCAGCGGATATCCAGGGTTGCGCCGGAGGCCGCGGCCCCCGCCTCGAAGCAGCGCTGCACCTTCCCCTTCAGCTCCTCCAGGTAGGCGGGATGCAGCGCCCGCACCAGGAACGACCCCGTCGCGCGGTCCGGTACCACGTTGGGCGCGGAGCCCCCGTGGGTGATGATGCCGTGGATGCGGGAGTCGCGCCGGATGTGCTGCCGTAGCTGGGCGATGGCCTGATAGGCCACCACCAGCCCGTCCAGAGCGTTCACCCCCATCTCCGGCGCGAAGGAGGCGTGCGCCGACTGTCCCCGGTACTCCACCTCCACCTGGTCGATGCCGTACATCGGGGGCATGTCTATGTCCGCAGGCGAGGGGTGAGCCATCAGCGCCACGTCCACCCCTTCGAAGGCGCCGCGCTCCAGCATGATGATCTTGCCGCCTATGCTCTCCTCCGCTGGTGTGCCCACCACCAGGAGGCGCACCTGGCTGGGGGATAGGGCGGCCTTGAGGCCGTAGGCGGCCCCCAGCCCAGCGGTCGCGATGAGGTTGTGGCCGCAGGCGTGGCCCATCTCCGGCAGGGCGTCGTACTCGCAGAGGTAGGCGATGGTCACCGGGCCCTCGCCCCAGGTGGCGCGGAACGCCGTCTCCAGGCCAACGGCGCTGCGCTCCACCTGGAACCCGTGCGTCTCCAGCCGGTCGGCCAGCAGGGCGGCCGCCTGCCGCTCCTGCATCGCCAGCTCGGGGTTTTCGTGAATGCGGCGACTGACATCTATGAGCTCGTCGGCCGCGGCGGCGACACCTTCCTTCGCACGTGTCTTCGCTCCCTCGATGTCCGTCACGCTGTCTCTCCTTGCTCCAGCTCCATCAGATGGCCTGTACCTCTTCGACCGTGTGTTCCAGCGCCTCGGCCTCAGCGTGGCCGTTGCCCTCGGAGGGGTCTGGCATGCGCCGGGTCAGGAGGTCGCGCAGGGCGAAGGCGGCTGCGGCTACGGCTAGCGGCCCGAGGACGATGAGCAGGTAGAGGACGAGCAGTCTGCGCGCCATGCCGTCACCTCACTTCATGGCCAGGGCGTTGTCCACTTGCTGAGATCGATGGCCATCGCCGCGTCTCCTATGCTGTCCTGAATCTCACGCTGAGTATCTGGTTGGGCCGGGCCGATAGCCTCACCCAGCCGTTGTCCACGTCCGCCGGGCCCAGCGCCGTGCCTGCTGGCAGGCAGGGTTCCTCGTTCAGGTCCACCACCTGGGCGGAGGCGTGGGCCGGCCTGCCCGGCCAGGGGAGCAGCCGCAGGCGGCCCTCCTGGGACGCATCGGACGTATTGTACACCCTGACGACAACGCCGTCGCCGTCCTCCGCGATCTTGAGCGAGGAGAGGACGAGCGCCGGCGGCTCGATCTCTACCAGGGAGCCTTCCGGCGGCAGGTCTCCCGCGCCGCGGTCGGTGCGCAAGGCCCGGAGGGGCCGCGCGAAGCGGTGCGCCTCCCGGAACGATGTCTCCCACCCGCCCCCATGGGGGATCAGCGAGTAGTGGAACGTCCAGCGGCCGGGCATCTGCGCCCCCGGCGTCTCCATAGAGGGAGCGGCCGGGCCGCGGCGGGTGCGGATGTCCGTCCGCGACAGCCAGCCGACGCAGCGCAGCAGGGTGAGGACGATGGTCACCGTTCCGTCCATCTCCTGAAGCGCCTCGTATTCCGGCAGGCCGCGATTGGCTACCGCCAGCCCGCGCTGGCCGTCGCTGACGTCCACGAAGGACTTCTGGGGATAGGTGGCGATGGGGGTCTCCGCGCAGGCGCCGTCGTCCGCGGGCGGGGCGGCCGGGCGGCGCAGGACCCCGAAGTGTTGCTCGGCGTGGGCGTGCTCCGTGCGCACGTCGGTGGGGAAGTGGACGCGCAGCCGGTGGTCCCGGGCCCGATTGTCCACATCGGTCTCGATGTCGATGCGGGCGACGCCGGGGCAGAGGCTGGCGCGGCTGACGATCCGGCATTCAGACCGCTGGGGGGAGCGGGCGTCGCGGTCCTCTGTCAGGCCCGAAGGTAGGGAGTAGGTCTGGATGATCTCCAGCGTCCAGCGAGCGGGGCCGCGCTCGATCACGCGAACCTGGGGTGGCTTCGAGGGCCTGTCGACCAGTTCGTCCGTTTCGGGCGGGCAGTAGGTGTACTCGTCGCCGCGGTCGCCCCCGTCCACGAAGCGGTTGAAGCCGCTGAGGACGGCGCCGGCCCTCCGGTCCTCCACGGTGAGGGTGCCGTCCGCCGGGTCCGCAGTGACACGGAAGAATTCGTTCTCGATCTCACGTCGCCTGTGGCGCGTTTCCTGTCGCGTCTCACCGTACTCCACCCGGCAGGCCCGGTAGCCGTAGGCGGGCACGTCAGCGGCCACGAACCCGGCGATGACCCGCTCGCGGGCGTCCACGGGCGAGCTCAGGTGCCGCTCCAGCAACTGGAGCGGCGCCTCACGGCCGGCGGCGTCCACGAGTGAGGCGGGCAGCTTGCCGCTGTGCGCGCCTGCGTCCTCCAGCGGCAGGCGGACGCTGCAGAAGTCGGTGCGGGGGCCGCCCTCCGAGTTGAAGACGACGACGCTGCTCCCGCCGGGGCGCGAGGCGAGATCAGCGATGTAGCGTTGCGATTCGTACAGCACCGCCTCCGCTATCTGCTGACAGCGGTCGAATCGGGGACGCATCTCCTCGTGGACCTGGTCTATGGAGCAGCCACAGATGGAGTCGTGCGGCGCGTTCTGGAGGAGGAGCTTCCAGGCCTGGCGCAGGAGGGCCTGGTCGGATGGGCCGTTGCTCGGCTCGCCATTCTCAAGCCGCAGCAGATGGGCCCAGGCGGCCAGCGGCTCCGCGTAGCGGGCCAGCAGGTCCTCGCACTGCTGGTAGCGCTGCTTGATCCACATCCGCGTCGAAAGGACGCCGGCGAGGACGTGAGAGCGCTGGCTGGAGCGGAACTCGCCCTTGAGGCGGGGAAGGCCTGCCTGCCGGTAGGCATGGCTGTCCTCGGGCAACTCCTGGCGTATCGCCTCGATAAGCATCGGGTAGTGCCCGTGGACGAACTCGGCGTCGTCGAACAGCTCGTTTGCGGTGCGGATGACCAGGGAGAGGTCCTCCTGGGCCGCGACGTGGTCGTTGCCGTTGGGCACGAGGACGTAACGAGTGGTGGCCAGGGGCTCCAGCAACCCCCGCAGGCTGGTGAGAAGGTTGCGTAGCCCCGGCGGGTCCGCGGGCAGGGTGGCGGCGACGCCGTAGCCGAAGGGCAAGTGCAGCGCTAGGATTTCGGAGCCATCCGGCGCCTCCCAGAGGAACTCGCTCGTGGTGGCCTCACGGCCGACGCCGCGCCAGAGCACGACGGAGTCGATGCCGAAGCCGCGCAGGATAGCCGACAGGTGGGCGATGTGCCCGAAGGCGTCCGGGGAGTAGCCCACCATCATCACCGGGCCGAACTCCTGCGCCCCACGGATGCCGATCTGGAGGTCGCGCACCCAGGACTCGCCGCCGATGAGGAACTCGTCGGGGAGCACGTAGTGGGGGCCGATGAGCAGGCGGCCGGCTTGCACCAGCCGCTGGACATCGGGGCGGCGCTCCGGGCGCACCTCCAGGTAGTCCTCCAGAGCGATGGTCTGCCCGTCCAGAACGAAGTGGCGGTATTCGGGGTCGCGGTCCAGCAGGTCGAGGAGCTTGTCCAG
>Ga0214473_10005815_pt1 | contig 14748 bp, 14 predicted proteins | sample RVTome_7_FD_203509 | JGI IMG/M metagenome (GOLD analysis project Ga0214473, IMG submission 203509) | Soil microbial communities from uranium-contaminated site in the Upper Colorado River Basin, Wyoming, United States - RVT98D197 | ecosystem: Environmental > Terrestrial > Soil > Contaminated >... | reverse complement strand
ATCTCGGCGACGATGTCCCGGATTTCCTCGCGCGCCGCTTCCTGCTCCATGGTGGCGAGCTGGGAAAGATCGATCGAATCGATCAGCGCGTTAAAGATTGCCGACTTGGTCTGGAAGTATTCCTTGTCGCGCGCCGAGGCTTCGGGACTGCGCACATCGACAACGTCGTCCTGGCGCGGCTTGCCAAGCGAGTTGTCCAATTGCCGAGTGGCGAGCTCGGTGCGCTGCGGCGTGATCACGCTGGGCTGCGGACGCGGCAGCTCCTGCACGCTCGGGGTATTGCCGCCGAAGGTGGTGCGCTTGCCGAACATTGCTAGGCCCGCTTGCGCTTGAGGAAGGAGGGCAGCTTGAGGCTCGAGGCCTTGCTGGAGGCACGCTCGGGCGTATTGCGGCCGGTCACGTGCATGCCGATCAGGCGGTAGATATCGTTGCTGCGGTGATTGGCCGAGACCTCGGCGATCATCTGCCCGTTATTGGCCGCGGTGCCATAGGTCGCCGCGTCGAATGCGATCTGCCCGAGCAGCTTGCACTCCACGGATGTGGCGAATTCGGCCGGCGCGATCTCGGGCCGGCGCGGCACGCCGATCCGGTTGATCACCAACAGCGGCTCGGACTCGGCCGGCCGCAGCGCCTTGATGGTATCGGAAAGGTTCTTGGCGTTGCGCAGATTGGCAAGATCGGGCTCGGCGACGATGATGATCTCGTCAATGGTCGCGAGGGTGTGGCGGACCCAGCTGGTCCAGAGGTGCGGGATATCGAGCACGACCACCGGAGTGCTCTTCTGGCTCAGCTCGATGATGTGCTCGAAATCGCGCTCGGCGAAGTCGAAGGTGCGATCGAGCATGACCGGCGCCGTGAGGAGGTTAACGTGGTTGGCCGCCTTGGACATCAGGCGGTCGAGCATCGTCTGGTCCATCTGGGCAGCGTCCATGGCGTCGGCAATGCCGTGCGGCGGGTCCTGATTGTAGTTCAGCCCGGCGGTGCCGAAGGCGAAATCCATATCGAGGATCAACACGTCCTGCCGCAGATATTGCGAGATGGCCCAGGCGACATTGTGGGCGACGGTTGATCCGCCGGAGCCGCCCTTGGCTGAGACGAACCCTATGGTGCGGCCGATAGGCGCCGCGCCTTCAGCGGCAAAGAGTTCGGTAATGGCGGAGACGATCGACTGCGCGCTGGCGGGCAGGACGATATATTCGGAGACGCCCGAGCGGATCAGCTCGCGGTAGAGCACCACATCGTTGACATGGCCGAGAACGATGAGCCGGGTGGTGGCGTCGCAGACTTCAGCCAGCCGCTCCAGCGCACCGGGAATCTCGTCGGGCTGCAGGGACGTCTCGACCATGATGAGGTTGGGTGTCGGGTTCGACTTGTACGTCTCGATGGCGCCTTCAAGCCCACCATTGTGGGTGGTCAGGGCAACCTTGGACATGCGGCGATCATGGATCGCCGACTCGACCAGCTGAGCGGTCTGGGAGTGCTCGCAGAACGCCTGGATGGTGATGCGGGGAATGAGCCTGGCGCCAGTCGCCACTTCGGCAGCCGGTTCGTCCGTCTCAGGCCCGTTCTTGGAGAGAAAACTCATGACTTACGCACTCCACATCAATCCAAGACGAAGCCTACAGACCCGTCGTAACTGCCACGCATGCCATCGGAACCGACGCCATACATCTTCTCCATGTGACCGAGGAAGATCGCCTCGGCATCGCCGGCGACAACCATGCCATCGGTCGGCAACGTCGGAGCGTCCCCAGGAAAGGCGAGGTAGGGGGTCACGAGGATCACCAGCTCGGTCTGCGCGTGGATGAAATCGCGCGACCGGAAGAGCGCCCCCAGGATGGGAATGTCGCCAAGGCCGGGAAGCTTGTTGATCTGCTGGCGCACGCTGTCCTGGATGAGCCCGGCGATGGCGAGGGTCTCGCCTGCGGCCAGTTCCACCGAGGTTCGGGCCTGCCGATCCTTTGTCGCAGGTATGGTGACGCCGCTGACGGTGAAGCCTCCTTCGGTGGTCGGTTCGGAGACCTTGGTATCGACGACGAGGCCAATGATGCCGTTGGACTTGACCGTCGGCGTGAACTTCAGGCGGACGCCGAACTCTTTGAAGGTATAGCTGATCTGGCCCGTATCGCTGACTTCGGTGGGGACCGGGAATTCGCCACCGGCGAGGAATTCGGCCTCCTGCCCAGACATGGCGGTGAGATTGGGCTCAGCCAAGGTGCGCAGGGCGCTGCGGCGTTCGAGGGCGCGTAGCGTCGCCGTCAGCGAGAAGCCAGGGACCGTCACCCCGGCGCTGGCGCCGTTGGCGGTGACGACGTTGGAGGCGCCGCCGAGCGAGGGGTTGTTCTGCAAGCCAAACGTGGCCGCGCCAAGGGTGGCGGTGCCGTTGAGGTTGATACCAAGCTGCTTGACTGCCTCGCGGTTGACCTCGGCAACGGTCACCTTGAGCATGACCTGCTGGGCGCCCGTAATGTCGATGACGCTGGCAACGTTGGCGGGATCGCCGGCAAACTGGACCGCGATCTCGATGGCGCGTTGCTCGTCGTCCTGTGAGCCGACCGTGCCGGAGAGCACGACGCGGTTAGTGCCGTTCAATGCCACCGATTCCACGCGGATGGCCGAACCGGGGATGATCCGCGCGAGGCTGGCCTCAAGCGAGCTGCCAACCTCGGAACGGGTCTGGAAGACCTCGATGTCGAGCACCGAGATGGTGCGGCCCGACGCGTCGAGGAAGAAGATGTTGGTGTCGCCGGCACCGACCCCCTGGATGATGGCACGGTTCTTCGAGCGCATCACCGCTGCTGCTACCTGGGGTTGCGATACGATGACTTCGCCGACATTTGCCGGCAGGTCGACAATCAGCGATTTGTTGATCTCGAGCGAGATCGGCTGGGTGGCACCAATGGCCCCCTTGCTGACCCGAAGGTGCGTCGTTTCGGCGCCTCTGGCGACATCGAGGCCAAGCGGCGCCAGCCCGAAGAGACCGCCGAGAAGCGCCGCGATTGCAGCGAAGCGCAGCGTCTGGCGCAGAAGCGTCGCGTCGGCCCGCGGCTCGGTTGTCATCGACATGATACTATCCTTGCGCATTGCGGCCTCATTCCTGCGGCGCCGGCGGTTCATCGGTCGCCGCTTCGGGCGGCGTGAAGCTCGCCGGGTCGACTGCGGTGGGCTCCATCGCAGCCGGGATCGGGGTCGAGCCGCCTGCCATGACGTTGGTTTCAAGGCCGTACTTGATGACCCGGACAGCCTGGTTGCTCGGCCGCCGGAGGACGTCACCGGGCGCCTCGATGAAATCGGCGATCGAGCGCAGGGCGAGCGAAAGCTGGCCGACGCGGGAAGCGTTGATAACGGTTTCGGCCTGGACCGGGTCGAGTTCGAGCGTCGCGATGGCCTGATCCTCGAACACCTCGGCGCGCGGGTTATCCGGGTCCGAAGGTGCGCCGGTTGTGCCGACTTCCCCAAGCCGATTGCCGATAGCGAGCACTCTGACGTTGTGAAGCAGCGTCTCGCTGACTTGGCCGGTCTCGCCGTCGCGGGTCAGTACCACATCAACGTGATCGTTGGGAACGATGAAGCCGCCCGAGGCAGAATCGGCGTTCACTGCAATCGATACCCCGCGCATGCCCTTGGCAAGGACGGCAGAGAGATAGCCCTGGTCGGCCCGCACGAGCTTTTGTTCGCGGATCGGCTCGCCGGGAAAGAACTCAAAGCGCGCCACGGCACCGCTCATCTCGGTGATGGCGTCAGGCATGGCGGCGATGGTCACGTATTCGGGGCGCACCGCGCCCTCCGGCCAGTCCTGCCACTCCAGTGTCTGTGCGGCAAGACGCTCGCCGACCCCGATCGGAGTTTTGGCGACGAGGACCTGAACCTTGGCTTCTTGGATAACGGTCTGGGGGCCCTGTACTACCTGTACGGATCTGTCGCCGCGCGTGGCGAGGAAAGCAGCCAGGCCGCCGGCGAGAATCGCGACCAGCAAGAGCACGATGCGCGACGGTTTCATTCCCCAGACTCCGTTTACACCTGGGACGCGCTGCGCCCAGCTTCACTTGGCTCAACTATCGCGGCAAACGGTCAAGGTTTGGTTAATCGATGCTTTGCAATTACGGTTAACGAGGAATTGTCCCGCCCCGGGGGGTCAGGCGGCGAGCCGCTGGAAAACTGCGGTGTCCGAGTAGACCATGATCCCGGCGACGGCGAGGGCGATACCGTAGGGGATGCCGGTCTTGGCGTCGTGCAGGCGGTCGATCCACTCGATGCCGATGAGGGCTGTCGGCAGAGGCCAGCGCCGGACCATAAGGATGACCAGCGTCAAGGCGCCGCCCAGCAAGGCGGCATAGATGAAATAAGGCAGCAACTCGCCAAAACCGACCCAAAGCGCGGTGGCCGCCGCCAGCTTGGCATCACCCCCGCCGATCCAGCCCAGGGCGAAGAAGGCAAAGGCGATGCAGAGAACCAGCAGCGCTCCGGCAACGTGCATGCCGAGTTGGGGCAGTGGCAGCCCGGTCGCGAAAGCGACGACGAAGAAGCCGGCAATCAGCACCAGCACCAACCGGTTGGAGATGCGCATGGTGAGCAGGTCGGACGAGGCGGCGAAGGCCATCAGCAGCGGAAAAACAAGCAGCGCCAGAGCCGAAACCATTGCCACGAACCGGCACCCGCGCCGGCCTCCCCGTCCGAAGCACCGGACAAGGCAGTCTTGGCGGCGCTTGGTTAACAAAGCGGAAACGAAAAAGGGGGCCGCGCGGCAGGCCCCCTTTTTTTGCATTTGTTTGGCTACGGACCTCGCCGGATTCCCTAGCAGCCGGCACCAGATTGACTGACCAACCCGTACCGGTGCCGGATCACGGAGTGACTACGAGCTCATTGCTGACTGTGTTGAACAGTGACGACAGGTTGTTACCGAGCGTGGTCGCTGCGGTGATGATGGCCACTGCGATGAGCGCGGCAATAAGGCCGTATTCAATCGCAGTCGCACCGGACTCGTCCTTCACGAAACGAGCGAAAATCTTCATTTCTTGGCTCCTTGCACATGTCACTCATGACAGCATCGATGGATGCTCTCTGCACCGTTCGATACGTCATAGATCGAACTCGTGCCCAAGCTAGGCCGGACCTGTTGAAATTGGGTTAATCGGAGCCCCTGGCAGGGCGGCGAGTGCAGCAGGGTTTACAGTGCCTTCAAGACATCACTGCAATTCTAGCTTTCGACGACCCTGGAGGGAACTGCCAACTTTTCGAAAGCAAGTATTGGCGTAACGCGAAGTGCGCCGATGCCCCCTCCCCGAGTTCTAGGCCGTTTGCCAAATCTTCACCATTCCGCGCAAGACTCGGTTCACGAGTATCAGTACCCCGGGTTCCATCATGACGCCGTTGCGCCACATCTCCACTGTCCTCTTGGCCATGCTGCTGGCAGCCGTCGGAGCGGCACCGAGCCTTTCGGCCGAGGGAGCGCCGATCAGCGTCAAGGTCAATATGGCGCGCATCCTGCGGATCAATGCGCCGGCGGCCACAGTAATAATCGGCAATCCCGGTGTTGCCGACGTCACCATCCAGGACCCGCAAACCCTGGTGCTGACGGGCAAGAGCTACGGCCAGACCAACATGATCGTGCTCGACGACATGGGGAACCCAATCGCCGATACACTGATCGAAGTGGTGCAGGCGCAGGCGGACCTGGTGACCGTCTACATGGGAAGTCTGCGCACAACGCTTGCCTGCTCGCCCGTTTGCCAGCCGACTATCATGCTCGGCGACGATCCAGTGTTCAGCTCGCAGGCCATCGCTTCATCGGACCTGGTGGAAGGCGCGGCGCGCTAGGTTGTGTTAACCAGCAGTTAACCTCGAACGAGGGCCGCCCCTGCCGCGATGCCCACACTAACGTTCGATTAGGCATCGCGCTCCTAGGATCGGCGGTCACAATTGAAGGATCGGCGGTCCTCGTGCGTCGCAGGCGTTCATGGATCAATCGCACTTGGCTTCGCGCGGCTGGCCGCAGCGGCCTCTTGGCGCGCGATGAAAGCGCTGCCACTGCCGTCGAATTCGCCATCCTGGCACTTCCGTTCTTCACCATCATCTTTGCGATCCTCGAAACCGCGATCGTGTTCTTCGCCGGGCAGGTCCTGGATAGCGCGGTCAACGACTCCAGCCGCCTGATCCGGACCGGGCGGGCGCAAACCGCCGGATACACCGCCGACGACTACCGCGACGCGATTTGCGACGGCCTCTATGGCCTGTTCGACTGCACGGACACCAGCAAGTTCAGGGTCAGGGTCACAACGATAGCCGACTTTGCATCAGCGGCCCCCTCCACCCCTATCGACCCGACCTGCTATGCATCCGGCACGAACTGCGATTTGAGCGTCGCTCAGGCGTATGAGCCTGGCGTCGGCTCGAGCGTGGTGCTGGTCGAGGCCTACTACAAATGGCCGACGATCGTGAACCTGCCGCTGTTCAATCTCGCGACCATGGAAGACGGAACACGGCTGCTGGCGGCAGTGCGCATTTTCCGCAATGAACCATTCGGAGGCGGCACGTGAGACGCCAGATCAGAGCCACGGGCAAGCTGATCGGGCGTTTCGTCGACGCGACCGGCGGCGTTGCCATCGTCGAGTTCGCGCTGGTGGTACCGTTGCTGCTCCTCTTGTACGCGGGATCGATCGAGGCGAGTTCGCTGTACACGGTCGACCGCCGCGTCACCGTCATTGCCGGGACGATGGGCGACCTGGTGGCGCGCTGGGACCCAGGCCAGGGCAACATCCCGCAAGGGACGATCGACGACTACTTCACCGCCTCCGAGATCATCATGACGCCCTACGATCCCGCTGGCCTCGGACAGGTGGTCAGCCTGGTCTCGGTCGATGCGGACGGGGACACCGCGGTGCTGTGGAGCGAAGCATCGGGCGGAGCCACCGCGCGCGCCGAAGGCGCCAGCTTCCCTCTCGCGGCCAGTACGCAGATGAATGAAGTATCGCGCGGTACGGGTTGTTTCGTCGCGTCGGAGACCACCTACGGCTATACACCCGCCATTGGCGTGGTCTTTCAGGGTGTGTTTGCACTTAGCCACACCAGCTACTTCCTCCCGCGCTTCGGCTCAGAGCTCTGCGCCATCGACGTGAGCTGAGCGATCTGGGTGCTTGCGCCGTCTGGTGCGCCATGCAATAGCCGACGCGCTACCCCCTGGCTGGAAATTCCTCTCATGTCCGAAACTCTGGTGCCTGTCTTCGATCTGGGCGGGGTCTTTGTCGACTGGAACCCGATGTATCTGTTCCGCAAGCTCTTTCCGACGGAGGAAGAAGCGCAGTGGTTCCAGGACAATATTTGCACCAAGGACTGGAATCTGGAGTTCGACGCCGGGGACATCTATGCCGAGGGTGTAGCCAAGCTGATAACCCGTTATCCCCGCTATTGGCGCGAGATCCAGGCCTACAATCTGCGCTGGAAGGAGACGCTGGGCGACTTCATCCAGGGTACCATCGACATTCACGACGAACTGGTCGAAGCGGAAGTCCCTACGTTCGCAATCACCAATTTCTCATGGGAAAAATGGGTGAGCTGCCTGCCGGACTGGCCGTTCCTCGAAAAGTTCGACGGGGTGGTGGTTTCCGGCCTCGAGCGGCTGGTGAAACCGGATCCGCGCATCTACCGGCTGTTCTGCGAGCGCTACGGATTTGCGCCGGAAAGCTGCGTCTTCGTCGACGACAACCTGGCCAATGTGGTGACTGCGCGCTCGGTGGGAATGCACGCGGTGCACTTCTCATCGCCGCAGGAATTGCGCAAGGAATTCAAGAACCTCGGCCTGCCACTGAAGTAGCACTGCGGGACCCCGGGGCGCTCATGACAGGCTATTTTGTGCCATACATGCGGTCGCCGGCGTCGCCGAGGCCGGGGACGATATAGCCCTTTTCATTGAGATGGCTATCGATGGCGGCGGTGAAGATCGGCACGTCCGGATGGGCGTGCGTGAACTTTTCCAGCCCCTCGGGCGCGGCCAGGAGGCAGAGGAACCGCAAATTGTTGGCGCCGCGGCGCTTGAGCCGATCGATGGCGGCGATGGCCGAATTGGCGGTGGCGAGCATCGGATCGACGACGATGATCAGCCGGTTCTCCAGCTCGGACGGCGCCTTGAAGTAATATTCGACCGGCTGCAGCGTCTCATGGTCGCGGTAGATGCCGATATGGGCGACGCGGGCCGCCGGGACGAGATCGAGCATGCCGTCGAGCAGCCCGTTGCCGGCCCGCAAAATCGAAGCAAAAACAAGCTTCTTGCCCTTGATGGTGGGCGCATTCATCGGCCCCATGGGGGTCTCGATGGGGATCAACTCGAGTTCGAGATCGCGCGTCACCTCGTAGCAGAGGAGGTGGGCGATTTCGCGGAGGAGGATGCGGAAACCGGCGATCGAGGTTTCCTTGTCGCGCATGATGGTAAGTTTGTGCTGGATCAGCGGGTGATCGACAACCGTGACGTTCTGCATGGGGGCACCCGCGGGTTAGAGGAAGCTCCGCCCGTGCTTGCCCGGCGCGAGGCCGAGCCAATGGGCGATGCTCTCCCCTATATCCGCGAAGGTGAGGCGAATGCCAACAGTTCCCGCCGACAGGCTTGGGGAAAAACACAGGATCGGCACCTGCTCGCGGGTGTGATCGGAGCCCTTCCAGGTGGGGTCGTTGCCGTGGTCGGCCGAAAGGATCAGGAGGTCGTCCGGCCTCAGCCTGGCGATCAGCTCCGGCAGCCGATTATCGAATTGTTCCAGGGCGTTGGCATAGCCGGGGACGTCGCGGCGGTGGCCAAAATCCTGGTCGAAATCGACGAAGTTGACCATGGTGAAGGCGCCGTCCTGCGCCATGTCGAGGGCTTCGAGGGTGCGGTCGAACAGCACCATGTTGCCCGAGGCCTTGATCTTGTGGGTGACGCCCTGCCCCGCATAGATGTCCGAGATCTTGCCGATGGCAAAGACCTGCCGGCCGGCCGCCTTGGCGCGATCGAGCAGGGTCGGCGCCGGCGGCGGGATGGCGAAGTCGCGCCGGTTGCCTGTGCGCTTGAAATCATTGGCGTTTTCGCCCACGAACGGCCGGGCGATGACGCGGCCGATCATCAGCGGCGCGGTCAAATTGAAGGCGATTTCGCAGATCTCGTAGAGCCGTTCGAGGCCGAAATGGGTCTCGTGCGCGGCGATCTGGAAGACCGAGTCGATCGAGGTGTAGCAGATGGGCTTGCCGGTGCGGATCGACTCCTCGCCGAGCTCGGCGATGATGGTGGTGCCCGAGGCGTGCTTGTTGCCCAGGATGCCGGGGAGCTTGGCCTCGGCGACGAATTTCTCAATCAAATCAGTGGGAAAGGTCGGTTCGGTGTGGGGGAAATAGCCCCATTCGAAGGGCACCGGCACGCCCGCCATTTCCCAATGGCCGGAGGGCGTGTCCTTGCCCTTGGAAACCTCGCGGCCGACGCCGAAGCGGCCGCCCTTGGGGGTCCCGGAGAGCCCCGGCGGCAGCGTGCCGGTGGACAGCTCGGCGGCGGCGCCCAAGCCCAGCGCATCCAGATTGGGCAGTGATAACAAGCCCTTGCGCAGGCCGTCGCGATCACCCCGGCCATCGGCGCAGGCCTCGGCGATGTGGCCCAGCGTATTGGCGCCGACATCGCCATAGGCGGCGGCATCGGGGGCGCCGCCTATGCCGAAGCTATCGAGAATGCAGAGAATGGCGCGGGGCATCAGGCGTCCTTGGGTGGGTCGATGTGGTCGGCGATCAGTGGGTAATTCTGTGCTTTCTCGCCGATGGTGTAGGCGGCCAAAAGCCGCCGTTCGGCCTCATTTGCCGCAGTTTCGTCACGCGCATGAACGGTTCCTAAACGGGTTTTTCCGTCCACCAGGGCCCCGAGGCCGGCAAGCGCACTGAACCCCACCGCGTGATCGATGCTGTCGGTGGGCAGGCGCCGGCCGCCGCCCAGCGCCACCACCCCCATGCCGACGCCGCGCGTGTCGATGGCGGCGACGACGCCGGCCTTCGGCGCGAGGATGTCGCGGATGACGGGGGCGGGTTTCAAATGCGCGTCCATGCGCTCGACGAAATCGGTGGGGCCGCCGAGCAGCGCCACCATTTTCGAGAAGTGCTCTTTGGCCTTGCCGCTGGCCAGCGCGGTCTCCACCGCCTTTCGGGCGTCGCCGGCAAAGCCCGATAGCTCCAGCGCGGCGGCGGAGAGCGCCAGCGTCACTTCCTTGAGCCGGGCGTCCTGCTTTTTGCCGGTCAAAAACTCGACGGCGTTGCGGACTTCGAGCGCGTTGCCTGCGGCGCTGGCCAGCGGCTCGTTCATGTCGGTGATCAGCGCCCCGGTCTTCAAACCGGCGCCGTTGGCGACCTCGACCAGGCTCGCGGCCAGGGCGCGGGATTTTTCCAGCGTCGGCATGAAGGCGCCCGAGCCGGTCTTGACGTCGAGGATCAGCGCCCCGAGCCCGGCGGCGAGCTTTTTGGAAAGGATCGAGGCGGTGATCAGCGAGATGTTCTCGACCGTCGCGGTGACGTCGCGGATGGCATAGAGCAGCTTATCGGCGGGGGCGAGATCGGCGGTCTGGCCGATAATGGCGCAGCCGGCGTCCTTGACCACCTTGCGGAACAGCGCGTTGTCCGGGCTGGTCACGTAGCCGGGGATGGAATCGAACTTGTCGAGCGTGCCGCCGGTATGGCCGAGCCCGCGCCCCGAGATCATCGGCACATAGACGCCGCAGGCGGCCAGGATCGGCGCCAGCATCAGCGAGACATTGTCGCCCACCCCGCCGGTCGAATGCTTGTCGACGGCCGGGCCGGGCAGATCGGACCAGTCGAGCACGGTGCCCGAATCGCGCATCGCCTCGGTGAGGGCGACGCGTTCGCCGAGGTTCATGTCGCGGAAATAGATGGCCATTGCGAAGGCGGCGGCCTGGGCGTGCGAGACCGTGCCGGTGGCGAAGCCGGAGATGAAGGCGGTGATCTCGCCGGCGGTGAGGATTTCGCCATCGCGCTTCTTGGCGATGATTTCCTGGGGGAGGAAGGTCATGGGGTCCTGGTAGTGGGTCGCACCGGGCGGCAATGAAGCACTGGCGTCAACACGGGGCAAGTCCATAGCTGGTGCTGCGGCCGGGCGATGGCTGGACGGCGCTCTCAGACGATCAACAGGACAACATCGGCATCTGCATCAGAAATTCGCTGCATGCCACCATCAGCCGTCAGTAGCGTCAGAGATCGCTCCTTGGACTGGGCGCAAAGCCACAGATCATTTTCGTCGACCTGAAGCTTCTGGCCGCTGTTGTTGATAGGCCACTGCTCAAGCCAGCGCGGGCGGTCGCGCCGGTTGACCTTTGGCAGATAGCACTTTGCCAGATTCGTCTTGAGGTCTGCGTAGGCGGCAGAAGTGTGGTGCCCAATTTCAAGCACGCCATATGCGCGCACGTCGGCTAGAACCTGACGCAGAATTGGCATCTTGGCCGGAGCGAAGGTTTCGCTCATTCGGACGCCGAAGGTGAGCTCGGCAAGGGAGATGGCCGAAACGAAGTGACTCGAATCCTGTGCGAGCGAGGTGACGGCCTGTTGAATATCATGGTGTCGCGCATGGGAGGCGTCGAGCAGCGCTGACAGCACGGAGGTGTCGTAGATATAACCCTTCATTGAAATCAGGCCCCATAGGCCCGCAACATCTCGGCCTCCCCTTCGGGTAGCGGTTTAAAGACGTCTGCGACCCAGTCATTTTCGGCCTTGAAACGCCCTGAAACGCGCTCCGCCAGCGTTAGGCCCGTCGTTGGATAGAAGTTGTTCCAGTCGGTCCAAGCATGGGCTACGGGCCGCTGAGCATCTTCGAAATAGTCGAGCAACGCGCATTCGAGGCGGGGCGGCAAATCATAGGCGGCCAAAACGAGCGCATCGATGCGAATGATTAGATCACATAGCCGCGCATCGCGATCGCTACTCAACTCTCCACCAAAGAGCTGCCTGCGATAGTCTGCAATCAGTCCCGAAACATCGGGCAGCGTGTCGGGCATGGGGATAGCATGCACGGCTGAAATGCGCGTCCCTTTGGCGGGCGAATGAACGGCGAGGAAGGCATTTGCAATGGGGCCATTTACAATGGCGGCGAGTCCTAGAAGCTCGGCCGCACTTGCCTCCCGCTTTGGCCACATGCCCAGCCACTGTTGCGACCCCACTAGACCATCGAAATCGGGGGTGGCGGCAATTCGCCACGGACCTCGGCTCAGCCGCCCCGCATTCGCCATCAGCTTCGGCTTATCCCAAGGGTGCTCGATAGCATTCCCGCGTAGCGACTCTTTGCGGCAATCGAGCCACACTGGTTGAGGCAGCACGAACTGCTTAAGACTACGTGCCGTATGAAGGCCGCGTCGATAGCCGGGCTCTGGATCGCGGCTCCAAGCGAGATCCTGTTCATAATTCCACTCGATCCCGCGATGGCTTATGAGCAGATCGCTCAGCCTGCGGCGCCCAGAAAAATGAGCCCACACGGTTTCGAGGGGAGGAATCCACAGATCGCCGCGCGGAGGGTCGGCGGCGACCCGATCAGCCGAACGCTGAACAGACACTTTGCCCGTCTTGAGGAAGGCGAGCCGATCACGGTCGGCGACTTCGGTAGACACGAGCGAGATTTTCTTGGTTTGCGGAATTTGCCTATCGCGCGCAATCAGGAGCGCGGATTCGGTTGCGGCGGCGCCGAAGATGCGGTCGGGAAGTTCGACCAACTCGACGCTTCCGTATAACCTCTCGATCTGACGCCGCTGTCCCGCGAACTGCCGATCTTGGATAAAGGGCCGTGGTAAGACGAAGGCCATCGCCAGAGGTGCGGCGGCAATAGCGGCATCAAGCACAGCAATCGGCTTGGAGTACGTGCGACGCGCCAATGAATACTTGTCGCGATCGTCCGTGCTGAATGCCTCAAACGGTGGGTTGCACAGGATGATGGTCTGGTCGCGAAGCCGCTCGGCCAACACGCCATCGGCGAAGAGATCGCGCTCCTGGATATGCCAACCATTCTGGTTGGGGTAGTCGGCAAGAATCAGCGAAAGTGTCGCCACCTCGCACGCAAATGGGTCGAACTCGTCGCCTGCAAGGTGACCGACGAGAAATTTGTGCCGCTCGAGATCGCTCCATTCTCTTGGCAGCAGGTCGCGCAGGTGGCGGAGTGCCGAGACCAAGAACACGCCTGCCCCAGCGAAGGGCTCATAAATCTTGATGTTCTCGGGCGCAAAGAGATGCAGTTCCAAGCGCGAAACGGCATACTCGGCAAGTCGACTCGGCGTGCTGTGCGTGCCAAGTTGCTTGCGAATCTCGGGCGTCACAAAGGTGTTTTCGTATACGAACGCAAGGTCATCGGACGAGATGTTCGAGAAGCTAATACCCTGCCGCAACGTCTTCCAGACCGCTGCGTAAGGCGACAGCTGCTCATTGGCCGTGCTGATTAGAACCGGCGGGAGAGTGTAGTACGTCTCAATCGCACGCAGGACCGACATCAGGTCCGTCGGTACCCAGCTAGCGGAATAGTCGTGGCCGCGGTCCTGCAGGACCTTGGCAGCTAGCAGACGGAAGACGATCCGAAACAGCTGTCTTGGGTCGGTCTGGCGGTAGCCGGGTGTTTCCTCGGCAGCCTCGATCGCATCGACTAGTAGTTGATCGAGCTTCGAATGGATTTCGCCCTCGACCGCCGGAAGCAGACCGATGTCCACGAAGTCCAGTTGGTAATTCCGATCTACGGCGCCGATCGATTTCGCACGATGGATGATTTCCGGCTGCCAATCGGCGCGATTGCGCTCGAAAAGTGCGGGAACTTCCTCCAAAGCGAGTCTGTACAATCGGCGCGGTGCCTCGCTAGCACGAACTTGCCAGACGGACACCTGTCCCGTGCCAATGACGAATAGCAGCGGTGCGCCGAGCGAGCGATGCCGCCGGACGACAGCGATCTCATCCTCGTTGTCTAGTTCGACCATGGCGAGCGCTGCCGATCGATAAGATGGAGGAGTCTGCGTGAAGGCCGCGAAGGGCACGGTCCGCGTTTCACCTTCGCCGCCGAGCACGTCGGCGAAGGAGTAGTTGCGGACGAGCGCCTCCCTCCGGTATCCGGTCACATGCGCCAGCTGTTCGAAAAGCTCAACTGGAGTCACTGGCTTGCCTTTCGACGTTCGTCAGCGGCCGGCTGCGCAACGGGTGGAAAGCGTAACACCTCTTGCCCATCGTCGTCGCCGGCGAGCAATGCTCGGCGCAGCCTGTCGATTATCTGGCGCAGGGGGACCACAATCGCGGGGTCGTCAAAAACGAGCGTGCTGCTCTCCGGCTTCAGCTGAATTGCTTCGCGCGCGAGATCGATTAGCAGAACGCTTCGCTCCAGCGCCGGCCAAGATCGTTCATTGCAACCATAGAAGAGAGCATCGGCGAGTCCGGCAAGAGCGCCGACTCGGATGCCAAAGTCGAGAACCACGAGCCGCACTATCGCTGTCGCGAGGAGATCGCCTGCGGTGAAGCATGGGCTATGACCTGCCTCGCGATAAAGTGGCGGCAGCGCTTTCTTCCAATGGCGATATGTCTCTTGGGTGAGCCCCGCGGCGTCTCGGAGCTGACCGGGGGTGGAGTGAACGGCCATGCCACCATCCAACTTGTTGTTAGCAACAAGATCGCACGGCCGGCCCCACAACACAAGTTTCGCGCGATGCCACTCGGCAGAGGGAGTCGCCATCGTAGGCCAGCGCGCGCGTAGACCATCCCCCAAGACATTGTCGAACGGGGCCA
>Ga0214473_10005814_pt1 | contig 14749 bp, 21 predicted proteins | sample RVTome_7_FD_203509 | JGI IMG/M metagenome (GOLD analysis project Ga0214473, IMG submission 203509) | Soil microbial communities from uranium-contaminated site in the Upper Colorado River Basin, Wyoming, United States - RVT98D197 | ecosystem: Environmental > Terrestrial > Soil > Contaminated >... | reverse complement strand
TTGGAGGAGATAGATCCAACAGGAGGCATTCTTGGGCCAACGACTTACTACAAGATGCGTGCTCTAGCAGACCCAGGACCAGGATACGAATCATGGGTCGTTTCCGATACTCCTGACTTCGCAGGGACTTTCGCCCCAGGCCCAATCTTTGCGGGCACAGCAATTGTAGCAGACACCTGGTCTGTCTAAGCCACGGTGGCATCCTGGTTCCTCTACATCCTCCAGAGCACCGTCACCGGCAAGCTCTACACAGGGATCTCCACCAATCCAGACCGACGCTTGGTTCAGCATAACGCCGGCAAGGGAGCAAAATTCACCCGGGCGGGTCAGCCCTGGATCATCATCTACCGTGAGTGGGTAGGCTCGAAGTCCGAAGCCCTACGCAGAGAGCTAGCCGTAAAGAAGCTCAGCCGAAACAAGAAACTCAACCTTCGCCCATCACTTCCTTGAACAAATCTTCAGGAGTTGCTTCAAACTCGTAGACCGGAACGGGGGGGACATCCACGAGTCCCGTGACCCCCATCAGAAACGCTCGCCATTTCGGCTGGACTACAAGACCAAGGCACTGGGTTTCGAAGAGATTGGAGGCATCCCAGAGGTCAATTTCAGGCTCCTTGGTCTTCGAGATGATCCGGAGAAGCCACTGCGTATTCAATGGGATATCCAACAAATAGGCGTACTCGTCGGTCTTCAGGAACTCCCGGAGGCGCTCTACGGAAGTCGTCCTCAAGCCCTCCGGCTTCATCCGGAGCATCCGAAGCACGCCTTCGAGGATACTAGGTGGGACATTTTCCAAGAGAGGCAGCTTGTTCCCTCCCTGGATACCAATGAGGAACACCCTGTCTGTCAAAACAGCCCAGGTTTGACCATCAACCTCGGCCTTGAACGGTTTATCCCACCACTCAGCCATTCATCAGCTCATCGAACATGTCTCGCTGGTCCTGCTCGCCCTGTTCCTTCTGGAGCACGAACCTCACACGCTTCACCGTATCTGCATAGAAATCCGCATCCTTCTCGATTCCGATGAAGCGCATTCCCTCCTCGATGGCAGCTACACAAGTTGATCCAGATCCACAGAAGGGGTCGAGACAGATACCCTTCTTTGGAGTCACAAGTCTCACGAGCCACTGCATCAAGGCCAATGGTTTTTTAGTTGGGTGCTTGTTTGGCACCTGACCATCAATGGTGGCTTCTCGCTTCGTAGCTTTCCCTGTGTATAAGAAGGGAGCTTCCGGGGGTGCTTGCCCCTCAAACTGAGGAAAGAACCGAGAGGCTCCACCGGAATCACCGTGTTGGTTGGAGGGACCGGACTGTCCTCGTAGAAATCCAGTAATCGACTCACCTTCATAGGCAGGAACCTCCCGCTTCATAGCCCCGGACGATGTTACGCCGGTCTGCTCATCGAGAGCCTTGACAGGGCAGCCCTCAACACACTCCCAGGCTTCGACAGTCTCGAACCCGTCCTCAGCAATAGGGCTAGTGGTGGTTTTGTTTCCGGCTGGAGCATATACGAGACCCCTTGAAGGATAACTCCTCTCCGAGGATGATCCGTTAGCAGCATGGCTGCCTGATCTTGGGGTGACTCTCATCGTCCCTACTCTCTTACAACCTTCAGCGTGAACCATTACCGCATTAGGAGGCCACCTACCCGCTGTCTTCACCTCGTTGGCTCCAGAGAGGTCAGAGGAATTCTTCCAGGAGTCCCCAAGTGAGCCTCCCTGCTCCTTGAGACGATCCACCATCGCTTTGTGCTTCTCGAAGTCCTCCGGGCTGGCATGCCTGACCCGGGTCCCCTCGATGTTGATCCCGCCCGTACCGTGCTTGAGCACGTTCTCCGTGATGGTGCCTTCAACGGGCTTGCGGAAGACCAGGATGGGCTCCCAGGAGGGTTTCAGAGCCGTGCCCCACCCTTCCCACTGCTCGGCCTCTAAAGTCGCTGGAGCCGTAACTGGGACAGTTGAACTGGCATTCGTTCGGACATCCTTCGTTGTGGGGGCCTTGTTCAACCACAGGGCGGTCTCATCCTCCCCACCACCTTCATTGCCAGGCTTGTTTCCGAAGCCCCCTTCTCGATGACCAAGGACTTCTCGCTCAGCTCCCTTGGACTTGTCGATGGCCTTCCCGATGTTGAGGGATTTCGGAAATCCCTGGCCATGCTTCCATTGTAAGCCCGGATGATCTTCGGCAATCGTGTCCCGGTTCTCGAACCCGGCTGCACGTAAGCCTAGAGAAATCAAATCCCAGGTCCGGGTTCCTCCAAACGAAAGTAAGTGGCCCCCGGGTTTGAGGACACGGAAGCATTCCCTCCAAATGGCCACCGAGGGGATCTCCCAATTTGCGCCCATGAAGTCACCCCCGTGAGCCAAGCTTTCACCTTGCAGGTAGGCGATGATCTCCTCGACCGTGGGCTCGTGATTGCCAAGCCCATAGGGCGGGTCGGTGACAACAGAATCTATCGAGTTGTCTGGGAGCTGCTTGAGCACGTCCAGACAATCACCAAGCACAATCTCGTTCTCGTAGAGCACGGAACGACACTACACCGGGATCAGCGGTCCAGGTACTTCTTCATGACCTGCTGGATGCGTGGCAGCCACTTCTTCTTCCACTTGTTCAAGGCTGCTGGTGTGACGGCACGTTCCATGGCTGGGAGCATCGCATTCTCGGCGATTTCCTTGTCATCATAGCCCTGGAAGGCTAGATCAATGTAGGCGGCTGCGTTCGGGTGGATGGCTTCAAGATCCCGAATGATGGCCCTGAGCGTGTGCTCGGGAAGCATCTCAGCCAGTTCCTTGAACGAGTTGGGATCCATCACGTCGATAGTGACCCCTTCCTCGTCTCGGAGTTCAGGCACGTTGATGTCCCGTCGGCGGCCTTGGCTCTTCCAGATGTCCTTGGCTCGGTTCTTGAGCATCATCAGAATGAAGCCCTCGGCCTCGGCTCGGGTCACGCCTTCTCGGATGACGTGAGGATTCGCAAGAAGCCGCTCGATGGTCCAAGTCATCAGCTCCTCGACCATCTCTGGGTTCTTGGTCTTGGCTAGCATGACGTTCCAACACATCTGACCAAACTTCCGGCCATAGTTCTTCGGGAGACGATCAGCGGCTCGGGTGCCAAGTTTCTGAAGCTTCTCTTGCCAGGAGAGAGCAGGAACATCCCCGATGTCCGGGAGGTCGGTCACGCCTCGCTTGATCATCTCAGCGAGGACAATCCGCCCGAAGGCATCGATCATATCGGAGGCCAGCCTCATGAAGAAGTTGGCCACCCGCAGACCCCAAGGCAGGGAAGCGTAGATCCGCCTGGCTAGGTCGGAAGCCCTCTTGGCAAGTGATCTCGGCTGCATCTAGCTGAGACAGCCGATAGAAAGACTAGCCGACCCGGGCCTTGAGCTTCTCTTCCTGAACCTGAGCCCGGACCATTCCGATGGCTTCACGGAGAGTCAAACCCTCGGCAATCAGGTCGAGAACGTCTTCCTGACGCCCCGGGCAGCTCTTGTGGATACGGTCAATCTGCTCCGTGAGATCCTCGTGAAGCTCCTCCACAGAGTCCACCTCAGGCAGATCCAGCCCCTCATCGGGTCGAGCCTCAGAGTGATCCTCCAGAGCATCCTCCCAAGAAGTCATGTCGCCATCGAGAGCAGATCCCAGGTGGCCCCCGTTGACACGGGAGTTCTCGTTCGGGACCACGTTGTCCTTGATGAACCGACGGACACGGGTCCGGCAGTAGTTTGCAAAGTGGTTGTGAACCACGTTCGTGAGATATCCCCGGAAGACCTTGGTCATGTCCGAGGCCGGGATAGCATCGACAATCGGGAAGATGCCCGACTCCTCGACGTTCCGAATCTGGTCTCCGGAGAACACCGCCGAAGCCGAGAAAAGAGATCCCTCGCTCGGCTGAAGCCACTTCAAATCCCGACGCATGAGACCCATCCACTGGTCCCAGGTGATCCCGAGGTACTCCACCGCCTCAGTCGCCGTGAGCTTGGCCTGGATCTTCCGGTACTTCGCCTTCTCGACGAACTTCTCGATAGTTCGAGACTCAACGAGCTTGAGCCAGATGTGCTGCTTCACATCCTCGATTTGCTGGGACGGGCACGGCTTGACGTACCGGTTGAGAGTGCGCTCCACGAACACACGATACTCCCGGTAGAGTGCATCGTAGTTCCTCGGGACTCCAATCGGCCAGCCCACGAAAGACACAACCGCCTCGGGCTTGTTTGCCCGGACGATTGTCTTCTCTGTGGACTTCTCGGACATCTTTTTCCAGTCGTAGATGACTCGCTCTGCGGCAGCCCGGACGTAATCCTCGAATGCTCGAATCGTCTGGGCGGGAAAGAGGGAACGATGTTTGTTGAAGAACCTGAACCGGGGATTGCGATAGAGCGAGAGGATCTCGTGGGTGTGAAAGCTGGCCTTGAGACTCGTGGGAGTGGCACCCATGACCGTCAGCGTCTTCCCGTGACGATTCATGAAGCCCATCCACGAACCATACTTGGCGGACAGCAGGTCATAAACCTGCTGGACATCGAGCACCCGGGGCAAATGCTCCCGGAAGTCGAACGTGGAAAGCACGTCCCTCGCCAGAAGCTCTTGGGTCAGGCTCTCCAAGGTCTTCCCTTTGAGCCCAGTATCCACCAGAAGCTCTTCGAGCATCGAACCACAAAGAGCTTTCAGCTCCCCAGCATTCTGCGGGAGTGGAAACCCAGTGGACCGCCGAAAGCACACATGACTCTTCCAACCAGCGGTCCGAAGCTCAAAAAGCTTCTCCGCAGTCCAAACGGACTCGAAAGATTTGTTGGCGGACATTCTATCTCCCTTGTGAGGTACGAAGGAGGACGGGTTAAATTAACCTTTACCCTTCGAGCGTCCCACTCTCTCACTTCAAGGAGGAGAGATTCCTGTTCACCCCGGTGTCGTCCTTGGTCCTATCGCAGAGCCCCAGACTCGTCAACTTTTTTCAGCAGTTTACCAAGGGTTCGAGCGGTGTATTAGGGGAGGAGGTCTACCCCTTCGACCTTCCAAGGTTTATGATGCACACGTCCACAAGTTCTCCACCACCCAAGCCACCAGGAGACACTTTTTTACAGCCCGTGACTGTGAACGAGAGCTTCCAAGAGATCAGCCGGCTCATGTCCGAGAGTCGGGCAGTGGCTATGGTCTGTGAAGCCATCGAGGGTCGGGAGAGTCCGCTCCGGGTCCAACAGTTCATCCAGGGACTCTTCCGGAACCAGCCCTCGGACACCGTCGAGGACCGAATCACCTGGTACGCCATGGGGAAGATCCTTCAGTCGGAGCTTCCGGCCCCAGACCGCTTCGATGAGGAGACCGAGGACGCCGAGCGGGCTCTGTTTCTCTCGGTAGCCTGGGCCTGGGTGGTCTGGGCATCAGGTGGCTCCAAAGACTCAGCCCTGGCCGAGCTGGATAAGCTGAGACTCCAAGAGGAAGGTCCGAACGTTCTACATCACCTGGCTCTTTCGAACTGGGCCTTTGCAGTGCGTGCTCTCCTGACAAGCAAAACCAAAGAAGCCAAGCGTCGTTACCGAAGAGCCCTCGATGTCGGTTCCCAATTCGGAACCGAGAGCAATCCAGTGATCACCTGGACCTACGCCGCGTCTTTCTTCCAACCCGGAACATGACGTTTCACGTGAAACTGTGTTCAGTCCTTCCGTGAACTGATCATACCACCCCTAGCTCTTTCTGCCCTAGAGGTCACTTTGGCAGATAGACTTTGGGGGTCGAGGGTTGGATCTCCAGGAAGTTGTCGAGGATCGCTCTCTCAGCGGAGGACAAACTCGGGAGTTTGTCCAAGAAGTCTTGTGTGGGATCGACAACAACCCTCGTCACGAAGAGGCGAGCGAAGGTCTCATCTGAGAGGTTTTCTTCAATGTCAGTCAAGACCATATCTCGTTTGGTCTTGACTGAATCCTTCTCGAAAACCACAGAAGCCGTCCCGATATAACCGATGATCTCGGTCGTTCGGAGACCAGAATCCCCCACTTCTTCCTTCGCAATCTCCCGAAGGTATCGTTTGGCTTCATCCAACTCTCTCCCGAGAGCCGTGATCCTTCGATGTAGCTCTATCGCGAAATCGACAGCGGCTCGCACGTCGCCTGCTGCTATCACTTCCTTGGCTGTTTTCTCCATGAGGGAGTGCTTCTTGATGAGGGGGTTCTAGACTAGCACTTCGTGGATTCTCCGTATGATGAATGAGAGCTTCTGTTGTTGTATGGAGAGGAGTATTGGGAGATCAGGTTTCTTGGATTTATCTCTGTTGATCTAGGATCTTGGAGGTAATGAGAAGGGGATCCTCTCAGGACTATCCCGTACTTCGCTGTTCGATCTCACTTCATCCGAGCATTTCCCGCTCTGTGGGATCTAGCTGGTGCATCACTGGGCAGTTCCTCTAGCTGACCCAGGAGAGGCTTCAGCGGGGCATTGGAGCCTCTGGGAAGCTCCACCTGATCAGCCGGCTTTTTTGCCCGCTAGAGGACGGGCCACTCCTGGAGCCTTGGAACCAGGAGCCTCCCCTCTACACCGAAGCATAGGCACCGTCCAGCCTCTTGGTGTACGGTCCGTCCATGCTCTCAGTGGTTCAGCTCATGGATGTGACAGGTCAGCCCCGAGCCAAGCTTGATCTTCCTGGCCCGCTGAGGTTGGGAGACCCAGTGGCTCTCCGTTTCAAGCTGGAGCGGAACCACGCCGGTCGGCATGAGATTCTGGAGGTGGATCACAAGTTCCGGGTCTCGGTCGTCGGGTTTGATGCCTCCTCCTGGCCTCAGAGGCAGCTCCTAGCCCTCGACTCGATGGGCAAGCCCCCGACGTGGCGAGCCGTCAAGAAAGCTCCCAGCGGGGCTCGCAGACTCGGGAAGGCCCCAACTCGGGCCGGCCCCAAGACCCCCGTCAGTTGAGCAGCGAGGCCACCCGGACGAGTGACCAGCAGTCGATGCCTTCGTCGTCCAGGGCCAGCATGGCTTTCACGATAGCCTCAGCCTGATTCTTGGCCTCGACCTCGATTCGACGCTTGCCACCACCGCAAGACGGCATCACCTCGATCTCGACTGCAAACTTCTGCATGGCCGGACTACGCTCCCAAGCTTTCAGGATCAACCCTTGAAGAGGGTGTCCAAGTCGGAATTGACCTTTCGCCAGTGTTGTTCTCGTTCAGGCTGCTCAGCCTCCCACCGGGAGGCAGCCTCTAGAGCCGCTTCGACCGTGGGGAAACCGATCGAGTAGATCATGGGCCAGCACTTCTCTTGACCAATGATGTACGCGACGGCATTACCGCCCCAGTAGTTCTCCAGAGTCCAGTCCGAGGGCTGGAAAAAGAAAGGTCCGTTCTTCTCGGCTTCCTCGCAAAAGCTCTCGGGGATCTTCCTGCCAGGCAAGAACTCTGTGATGTCGAGGATGACGTACTTCCCTTGTGGAGTTTTCACCAGCGGCACCTTTTCTCTCGCTGCTTTTGGTACTTGAGGTAGTCCTTTTGCCAAGAGTCCATCCAGGCACCTGGAGTTTTCCGACGGGCGAACTTCCGATGGAGCTTCTCCATGTCCTTCAAGTTGTCCGTACACATGTCCGGCCAAATATCAAAGTAGAGGGTATCCCATTTCCCACCCTTTGGTGGCACCCACTCGAAGATATCCGCCACGATGACTTGAAGTTTTTTGCCAGCGTCCCCAGCCGCTTCCCGGATGTGGGTCTCCACGAGCTTGATCACGTCCTTGTATTTCTCGATGACCGTGACGGTCTCGACCTCAGGCTTCTCCAGGATGGGGAGCAGAACCATCCCGATGCCGAGCCCTGCAATCAGGACATTCCCTCGGGAGTTCTGCACGACACCGTAGTTGGAGCGCTTCTCCATACTGGTGTCGGTCATCATCAAGGTCCGACCTACCGTCAGACGACAGTAGACGCCCTCGGGCACGTAGCTCAGGGGATTCTGCATCGCCCGGATCATCGTGAAGGTCGAGTCCATCTTCGAAACCTCGAAGTGGCTGATCTTGACTTCGCCTTCGACACCCTCGGGCACGACCTGGAACATTGGACGAAACTTCATAGCCGAACTACGAAACAAGCGGCTCGGAATCAACCCTTGGCAAGAGAGCACGGCCGAAAGCATGAACATCCTTGATTCTAATAGGGTTCTTATGAACCTCCAGCTTGCCCTCCTGGAATAGCTTCACGGCTTCTTTGGCTGCTTCGAGGGCCGCCTCGCAGTCCTCGAAGTGCCGCTGAAACATCTTAGAAGCCTGGACCTTAGCTTCCTCCAGGGTCAAAAACGCCTCGGATCCAACCGTCAGCAAGACGACGCCCCAACGATGCCCCGGGATGTAGACTTCATAGAGATTCCGGTGTTGCCGAGGGGTTATCTTGTGCGGTTCGCCTTCCGCCACGATTATCCCCCGAGCGAGCACCCATTTCGTGATGTAGAGGGTGGTCAACTTCCCTCTATCTACACCAGGTTGATTCCATCCTCGCATGCTCGTACTCAGGGCATGGAACAAGAAATTCTGCCGGAGCACGAAAGTGTTGATGCCTTCGCGGAATTCCTTGTGGCCGAAGAACGAGACTCCTTCACGTTTGTCGAGGCCGAGACCATCGCCATGGGCCTCAAGGTCGCCACCTACGTGGTCATCGACGGGCTCAAAGACTACGGGCTCACTTACGAGGGGCGGTCCTCGGAAAAGAGGGTTCGAGGTTTTCGCTCGAACAATCACGATCGTTGGTATGGTCCTGGGGCTTGCAAGAGTCATGGTGGCTCAGGCTGGGAACAAATCAGCGGATTCGCTGGACAGAAGGGCTGATTCCTTTAGTCATCCCGGAGTAACAGAATGTCGCGCTTCAGCTACGAGAGAACTGCCACGACCTTCGACCCGTCGATCCTGGGAATCTACCCGGACGAGTTGAAAGACATGGAACCCGAAGAGCGGAAAGAAGCTCTCTACGAGCATTTGATGCGAGCTTCAGACGTCGCCGAACATACCGCCCGAGCCTTCAAAGACGACCTGAGCCCCTCGGATCACTCGACCGTCATGAGTGCCGCCAAGGAACTTAGTCAATTGGCTCGTCGCTTGCACAAGTGACTTGGTGTAGCATGCCGGGATGATCCTCACCGGCCCTGAGATTCTGAAGCAAGTCAAAGCGAAGAAGATCCACATCTCGCCCTTCGACAAACAGCGAGTGAATCCCGCCAGCTACGACCTTGCGTTAGGCGACCAGGTAGCCGTCTACACGAACTGCATCGAATGCTATGAGCGTCCGAAAGTGACTTTCGAGGATGGCCGTGAATTTGTTGCCAAGCCGGGTTGCTCACTGGACTCGAAACAGGAGGCATCTGTCCGAACCTTCCAGGTCGATTCGAAAAATGGTTGGCTTCTCAAGCCAGGATTACTTTACCTGATGCACACAGCCGAGGTGATCTCGACTGATTGCTATGTCCCTATTCTTGACGGTAAAAGTTCCATAGCAAGGCTTGGCATAGTGGCTCACCTCACGGCCGGATTTGGAGACCCCGCATTCAATGGCCAGTACACGTTAGAGGTGACAGCGGTCCATCCTGTGAGGGTTTACCCAGGGATGAAGTTCTGCCAGATCCGATTCCATAAGATGGAGGGAGAGGTGCAGCTCTACAAGGGGAACTACACGGGAGAGGCCGCTATGGGGCCTGTGGGTTCCCGGAGCTGGAAGCAATTTGGTTGAGCTTCCCCTTGTGGTAGAGCTTCTGGTATGGACCAGGCCAGCTTGGTACGAGCCCTGGGCACTCTCGGAGTCAACCTGCAAGATCTGGAGAATCTCCGACGGATACCTTTTCCTCACGCCATTGAGGGACTGAAGCGCATTCAAGAGGAAACCAAGGCACGTTACAAGAAGCTTGCCTTCGAGCTTCATCCGGATCGCACCGGAGGTGACGAAGCGAAGACCCGACTCTTCAGCGAAATCACCGTGGCCAACAAGTGGCTCCAGGAACTCAAAGTTCAGCCGCCGCAGCCACAGATGTTCGTACAGATGACACACTATCCGGCCCGTCACCCATTCGGCGGAACGGTGAACGTGTGGAACACCACGGGTTCCACCACAACCTCGACGACAGCGCACCACTACAATGCTGCCAGGGTAGTCTTCATCAAGGTGGGATGATTCGTTTTTAGTCCTGACCTGGTATGGATACTGAACTAGCGCAATTGGAGGCGGAAGTCCGAAAGGAGTTCCCCAACTTCAAGGTGATGCAGAAGGCTAACTCCAGCCTGATGAAAGCCATCGACATCTTCTTGAAAGTCATCACCTTCTGGAAGATGAAGGACTTCATGCAGAGCTTCATCACAACGGTCGGCGTGACAGTTTACGTTCCGGGTACCTGGAATAAGCGACCAGCCCAGAGCAGGATGGCTGTGCTCCGACATGAACGAATTCACATGCGGCAAGCTAAGAAGTACACCCGACCGCTCTTCAGCTTCCTCTACCTATTTTTCCCGCTTCCTATTGGCTTGGCGTACTTCCGAATGAAGTTCGAGAAGGAAGCTTACGAAGAAACACTCCGAGCCCTGAAGGAATACTACGGCATCGAGAGTATCGCCAACGTCCGGTTCCGAGATGATCTGATCAAGCACTTCACGACTGCCGAATACTACTGGATGTGGCCCTTCAAGAAGAGCCTAGAGAAGTGGTACGACGGATTCGTGGAGAAGCTCAGGAGCTAAATCAGACCATCGCCAAAGGCAATGGCTCGGGCCACTGCCTTTGCTAAAGGGTCGTCCCCGAACCTATATGCGATGGCTTTGGCCACAGCTTGGAGTACGTCCTCCTTGCTGATTTTGTCACCACCGTGGACCTTCTTGATGGCGAGATCCCATTGGGCATCGACTTGGTGGTGGACAGCCTGGCCTCGTTGGATCATCAGTTTGAGGAAGTCGTCTATAGCCTTCCTGACTTCTTCAGTCAGTATCTCGTTTTCTACCCACTCGACTTCGTTTCGACCCGCCGCCCTGTCATAGCTGTAGGTCATGGCTTCTGGCCCTTGTGGTACCAGTTCACGAGGATCTCTCCCTCCTTTGGGAGGGGACGTTCCTTCCAGTGCTGAACAAGACGTGTGTAGATACCGACATCCTCTTGGGTCGTCTTGATTCTACTCTCGGTCTCTCGAACAGCTTTCTGAAGATACATGCCCCATTGAGGGTCCTCGGGCGTAATGTACTTGGGGAGGCTGAATCGACTTGCGGTGTTCAGCTTCTCCACATCGCCCCGATTGAGGCGTTTCAGATAGTCCTTGAGCTGATCCAGGGCAGGCTCCAGCTCCTCTTTGAGGTAAGCCTTTGTACCCTCCACCTTCAACTCAAAAGCTGGGTAACCATACCCAAAACAGTTGCCAACAGTTGAACCGTGCCCTGGGCGCCTGTATCCGTGCAGCACCATTCTCTCATTGTTGATCTTGATGTTCTGAAAACAGACAGGACACGAACCTGTGTTCTCACGAGTTCTTGGAACCGCCGGCTCATGTGGAGCCATGTCAAGCTTACGGCTGATCTGATCGAGCCAATCCGTGTTCTTGTTCAGCCACGGGATGACATCGTAAAGGGGTAACTTGGACCTGGCTTGCCAGCCGTACCAAGCATTTCCTGAAAGACTAAATCTACCAGGAAGACCGTTAAATACCTCTCCTTGTGGTGTTACGACTTTCCAACCGGAGTGCCCCATCCAAGGTTTGAAAGTGAACTCCCATTCTGTTTGTCCTCCATGACGCTTCACCTCCTGCATCGGGCTCAATTCCAGGATATAGAGCTGATCGTGCTTTGGTTTGGAGGGTAAGGAGGAGACTGCCCACTGACCGTAGTTCCTGTATCTCTCTTCGACTTCTGATTTGTCCTTACTAGACACCCACTCAGGAGCCTCGTCTTTCTCACTGTAGAGTTTGACGAGACCCGTGAACTTTTCCAGTTTCCAGCCTGGATCCAACACAGCCAAGACTTGACCGAGCTGACTCCAGTTGAGGGAAGCGGTGGCACCCTTCCGAATCTTGAGGAGCAGCTCCTTGAGCTTCTCCTCTGACATCTGAGCAGCCTGGTGCCTAGCCGCAACCCGAAGAGCAAGCGAGGAGAGTTTCAATAGTTCTCTCCTTGGATGATCTGATCAGCAAGACCAGCAGCCAATGAACGTTTCATCCCGTAGTTCGAGAGAAGATGCTTGAGGATAAGTCCTCGCAAAACCAGGTTATTCACAACCATCTCTCTGCGAGCCATGGTCTCCCCAGCAGCTATCTGAGCATCCAGATGTCGCACAAACTCATTCAGAGGTTTGCGGTACGCCTTCACTAAGTCATCTAGTGCTTTGAGTGGAGGAGACTTAGGGTCATAGAACCCCCGGAGGAGATCCTCAGTATCGTCCGTTGTCGCTGTGCGATCGTACGTGTAGTTCACGTTCTCAGTCCATCGCGCAGTATTCGTGGTACTGGATACCAAGATCGCCCATTGCCTTCGTGACTTCGCGGAAGGTCATGTTCTCGATGGCGGCACGATTCTCATCTACCCAACGGTAGAACACTGGGATGGCTTTGAGCCCACCCTTGATGGCCGGGATGCACGTTGGCAGGTTGTTTTGGTCAACCTTGTCCCGAACTGAGAAGTCTTTCCAACCGACTTCAACGTACACGTGCTTGCCGTGAATGCTAATTGGGCCAAAGTTACCGGGAGCCACATCAACCCCACGGTCTGATTCCTCGTAGAGGTCGGCAATCCCAGCCTCGGTTGCCTCTTCAGCCACCTGCTTCATCCGAGCGTAGGAAGCCCCACGCTTAGCGTGCATGATGAACTCCATGGCCAGGGACTCCATGCCGGCCATACCCTCACCCCGGTATCGTTTGGCAACGACCGAAAGGATCTGAACCTTCTTGCCACGCTTGCCGGCGTTGGTCAGGTCAGTAACCTTGATGCTGTCAGCGTACCGGTGGACTCGCCAGTTTTCGTTGTCCCAGGTGCGGCCGACATCGAGAGCGAGCTTCCGGTGATAGGCGTTGACGACTCGGGCAGTCAGATTGTCCATCTTGTCCTTCTCGGCGAGAGCTTTCTCTTTCACGTCGGCTCTCCAAAAGTGATACAAATTCAAGAACTTGTTGGACTTTCTACCCTTGGGGATCGGTTCCACCTCAACAATAGGATTGCCCCAGTGATCCTTGGAGAAGGCGACGATTTTGCCTCTCTTATTCTTCCACTTCCCGTACAAAATGATGGTCCCGATTTCGAAGTAACCCTTGGCAACGAGATACCTGATTGCAACTCGTTTCGAGGTCATGCGTCCACCAGATGTCTGTACAAGCGGATGACCTCTTGTGCCCACAGAACCTTATCCACCACACGTTGACCAGGCGGCTGACTGGAGGACCAGAGTTCTAGGTTTTCAATCCGGTTATCAGATCGTATACCATTCAAGTGATGAACGTTTTCATGCGGTAGGAGAGCACGACCTAGGTGCTGCTCCATAACTAGACGGTGCTCTAAAATGCGACGCCCGTCCTTAACAAAAACACGATAACCTTCTGGAGTGATACAACCTGTACCTTTATGTCGAGAAAGTCTTGGGTGCAAAGGGTTACCGTAACGTCTCCATCTGTAGTAATGGTCTTCACAACATCCTTTGGATGCGTGTGGTTTCGAGCAACCCTCAACAGAACAAACACCTCTGCGAACTTGAGTCCCTAATTCTCTACGCTGTTTGAGGTAATGTGGTTTGCACAGCCCGTTCCGGCCGGCTGGAGTTTGACAACCTGCTTTCTCACATAACCTACCTGCGCGGAGATCAAGGTATAGTGGATCCTGGTACTTTCGTGCTGTATTGTAGTGGTACCCACACCATCCTTTCGCCATGTGGGGTTTCCCACAACCAGGAATTGTGCAGAGAATGTGTGTAACGGGACGAGCCATACCCTTACGGGGAGTATGAGAACAAAAGTTACCCCATTTTTCAGTGGTGACTTGGCGGGCGAGCTTGTCCATAGTTCACTGTGTGAAGGCAGCACCGCTGGTTGGAACCCAAAGGTCTGTGGTCTTTTTCCAGCCGAGGTATTCCGGCTCCATGATCCAGAAGCCAAAGTCACCCCAATCCCGGCCCCAGGAGTTCTTAACGATGAAGCCCAGGCCGGCCAGGTAACCAACGACAATCATCGCATGGCCGCCTTCGGTATCTCCACTCGGAATGCCGACAGGCGTATCTCCGGAGAGATTCATGAACGCCTTGTCGATGAGCGTTCCAAAGACCACTGGATGGTTCGATCGGAGAGCCTGGAGTACCGCATCACAACGGTCATCCCCGGTCTCCGCGATCCTGTAGTATGAGTGAATGTGGTGCCCCGTGGCTTCTCGCATCGCCTTGAGGCTCGGGAGAGTGTAGAGCTTCGAGAGATCATAGGGCCACTTCGCCTCGGTACAGATCCCGAATTTGCTCAGCACGTCGAAGGCGAGGCGGATGTACGTCCCGTGGTCCTGATTGGTGTCCGGGCGACCGTCGCGGTCCTCATCCATCAGGTTCCTGGCGAGGGTGTAAACGAAGAGCCTCGATAGCTGAACCTGAGGCCGGCCCTCGATAGCATCGAGGATCTCCACGGAGTCTGCTGTAGCGTTGCCCACGCAACTGCTGGCGGAGAGCTGGATGGTCTCCGTGCAGTAGGGCCGAAGGTCAACATCTCCCGAAGCAACCACAGCCAGTCTGGAAGCCAAACTGTTCTTGAAGTTGAAATCCGCCGGGTTGGGAAGATCCTGGAGGTAGCCAAA
>Ga0214473_10005813_pt1 | contig 14750 bp, 13 predicted proteins | sample RVTome_7_FD_203509 | JGI IMG/M metagenome (GOLD analysis project Ga0214473, IMG submission 203509) | Soil microbial communities from uranium-contaminated site in the Upper Colorado River Basin, Wyoming, United States - RVT98D197 | ecosystem: Environmental > Terrestrial > Soil > Contaminated >... | reverse complement strand
CACCGTTGCGCGCGATTCGCAACGCAGGTCGCTTCCAGCCGAGAATCTCGTTGTCGGCGACGTCGTCGTGCTGGTGCCCGGCGATCGCCTCGCGGCCGACCTGCGGCTCATCGAGGTGAAAGGGCTTGAGACGCAGGAAGCCGCCCTCACCGGTGAATCGACGCCCGTGGCGAAATCGGTCGAAGCCGTGTCCGCCGCCGCGCCGGTCGCAGAACGCGCTTCGATCGCCTACGCCGGTACTCTCGTCACGCGCGGTCACGGGCGCGGCGTCGTGGTCGCGACCGGCGTCCGTACCGAAGCGGGTCGGATTGGCGTGCTGCTCGCCACGATCGAGCCGGTCGCGACACCCCTCACGCGCTCGCTCGACCGGCTCGGGCGTTGGCTGACGGTCGCCGTCCTGCTGCTCGCCGGCATCGTGTTCCTCGTCGGCGTCGCGTGGCGCGGCGCCGCTCCGATCGAGATGATGCTGGCGGCAGTCGGGCTCGGCGTCGCCGCGGTTCCCGAGGGATTGCCGGCGATCATTTCCATCGTCCTCGCCATCGGCGTCCAGCGCATGGCCCGGCGCAACGCCATCGTCCGCCGCCTCGGGGCGATCGAGACATTGGGCGCGGTGACGGTGATCTGCACCGACAAGACCGGCACTCTCACACGCAACGAGATGGTCGTCGAATGCCTGGTCACCGCCGCCGGGGCGCTGAAGATCGATGCCGATATGCACGCGCTGCCACCGGCTGCGACGGAGCTGCTGCGCGCCGCGATCCTGTGCAGCGATGCAGAGATAAGGGCCGGCAGCTTCGAAGGGGATCCGACCGAGGTCGCAATGATCTTGCTGGCTGATCGGCTCGGTCTCGCGCGCGACGCCGAGGAGCGACAATATCCGAGAGTGGATAGCGTTCCCTTCGAGTCCGAGCGCCGTTTCATGGCGACGCTGCATCGAACCCCCGAGGGACACCGGCTCATCGTGAAGGGCGCACCGGAGCGCGTGCTCGCATTCTGCGAGCCACTGGCGCGAGAGGATCGCCTGCGCTGGGAAACGGCTTTGCGCGAATTGGCCAATCAGGGCTACCGCGTGCTGGCCGTTGCCGAGCGGGGTCACCAGGCGTCGACCATCGACCCGAATGCCGTCGGCGACGGGTTCACTGCGCTCGGTCTCGTGGGCATGACCGATCCGCCGCGCGAAGAGGCGCGCGCTGCGGTGGCCCGCTGTCGCGAGGCGGGCATTGCGGTCAAAATGATCACCGGCGATCACGCCGACACCGCGCGCGCGATCGCCATGCGCCTCGGCTTCGGATCGGACCTTAAGATCGTAACCGGCGCGGTGATCGACCGGATGTCCGCGGCGGAGCTGGTGACGACGGCGCGCGAGGCGAGCGTGTTTGCGCGGACCGGGCCCGAGCACAAGCTTCGGCTCATCGAGGCTCTCCAGGCGGATGGCGCGGTCGTCGCGATGACCGGCGACGGGGTCAACGACGCGCCGGCGCTGAAGCGCGCCGACGTCGGCATAGCGATGGGCAAGGGCGGCACAGAGGCCGCCAAGGAGGCGGCGCAGCTGGTGCTCGCGGACGACAACTTCGCCACGATCGCCCGCGCGGTCGAAGATGGCCGCGCCATCCATGAGAATCTGAAACGCACCGTGCTCTATCTGCTGCCGACCAACGGCGGCGAGGCTGCCGCGATCGTCGTCGCGGTGTTGTGCGGGATCACCTTGCCGATCTCCCCCCTGCAGATCCTGTGGGTCAACCTGGCGACCGAGGTGACGCTGACTTTGGCTTTCGCATTCGAGCCGGTGATGAGCGGGTTGATGCAGCGTCCGCCGAGGGGGCGGAACGAGCCGCTGCTCGGCGCGCGGCTGCTCTGGCGGATCGGCTACGTGTCGCTGATCATGGTCGCTGTCTGTTTCGGCATGTTCGAATGGATGCGCGCCGGCGGCGCATCGCTCGAAGCCGCGAGAACCGCCGCTGTCAACGCGATCGTCGCCGTCGAGATTGCCTACCTCTTCAATATACGTTGCCCCGATGATGGCCGGCTGACCCGCCAGCAGTTCTTCGGCAATCCCTTTGCGCTCGGCGCAGTAGCGTTCGTCGTGCTGTTGCAGCTCGGCTTTACCTATCTCCCGCCATTGCAACAAGCCTTCGCGACCGAGGCGCTGCCGGCGTCGGTCTGGCTCGCCGTTCTGGCGATCGGGGCGGGTTCGTTCGGTTTGATCGAACTCGAGACGGCGCTGCTCGAGCAAGGGCGCCGCCGGCTCGCGGCAGATCGCCCCTAGTCGTCGGTACCGTCGCCGCCTTGGGCGAGGTCGCTCAGTCCCTCGAGATCGAGGATCGTGACCAGGCCATGCGGCTCGAGCCTGATGATTTTCGCCGTCTTCAACTTCGTGAAGCTGCGACTGACCGTCTCGGTGGTGAGGCCGAGATAGTCGGCAATGTCGGTGCGGCTCATCGGCACGGCGACTTGAGCGTCGGGCCGGCCGCGCCGCCGCGCCCGGTCGGCGAGGGCGAGCAGGAAGGATGCGACCCGCTCTTTTGCGGTCTTGCGTCCGAGCAACAGCATCTGATCCTGCGCCGCCACGAGTTCGTTGGCCGCCTCGCCCAGCAGCCGATGCTCGAGATTGGGGATAGATTTGACCAACCGCTCCATGCCGCGGCGCGGAAACCGGCAGAGGTGCGTCGCGGAGACGGCTTCGGCCGAGTAGGCGTAGATGTCGTTGAAGGCGATACCGAGGAAGTCGCCCGGAAACACGAATCCGGTGACCTGTCGGCGCCCGTCGGGCAACAGTTTGCTCAACCGGATTGCGCCGCGGACGACGTTATACAGATTTTCGGCAGCATCGCCCTCCGAGAAGACGATGCGACCCTCGGGGCAATCCGACTCCTTGACGATTTGGCAGAGTTCCCTGAGCTCGTCAGCGTCGAGGGAGCCACAGACGCCGATTTTACGAATTTCGCATGTAGCGCAGGGGCTGCCGAGGTTGGCGAACGCCACCGAACGCGCAACAGCAAATTCCAATCTAGCCATGATCCACCGCCCTGTCAGATATGGCATCTGATGAAAAATACCATAGTCAAAGTGCGTTTACCGGGTCGATATGCCGCCTGCGACAATTTGCCTTGATCTGCGTCAAGGCGCGCGGATCGCGTCCGGAAGATGCTGATCTTGGGCGGTTATCAACGCATGCAGTTCAATGGACCAGTTTGTCGCCCGACTGCTCGAAGATCCGGAGCAAATCGACCAGTTGTTTCCGGTCGCCAACTTGGCGTCGGGCGTGTCGCTCGAGCGGTGGCGGCGGTTTGCCCTGGATTGGCTGCAGCCGCCCCAAGCCGGACGCGGAATTCTGATTGTTCAGGATCGGTCAGGCTATGTGCTCGCGCTGTGCAGCTTTCAGGCGATCGAGGATCTCTGCCGCGGATCGGTCCTTTCCGTCGAAAATTTGGTTGCCGTCGATCTCATAAGCGGCGAACGGATCGCCGCCATCATGCTCGAGAACCTCGAGGGCTACGCTCGGGCCCGTGGGCTTTCGGGCTTGCAGATCCATATCACGCGAGGGTTGACGGCCGACGACGGCGCATCCTCGGCGCTGGCGCTCGCGCTCGGCGGGCAAGGCTATAGCTTGGGCGCAGTGCGTTGGGTGAAGACCATCGATCGCAGTCGGCAAGCCGCCAAGGCGCTGCGGCCGATAGCAACGCGCTAACCCGGGCTGCGGAGGTTTCAGCGTGGCGAGGCTGGTTCGGTCCGCGCGCCGATGCTAGCCTGCGGCGGTCTGCGGCAGCGATTCGACGCCATGGCGACCGCCAGCATTCCGGCGAACTCCAACCTCAATGCGGTAGCGACCGTCAGCGGCTATTTCTCGTCGGCCGAACGCGAGCGCATCATCGCATTGGGCAGCGCCCGGGCCGCGACCGAGGCGACCGTCTCGGCTGCCCGCAAGCGCCCTGCCGAGGCGCTTTCGGCATTGCGCAAGACGACCGTGACCTGGTTGCAGCGCGACGCCTCGACAGCCGACCTCTTCGCCAAGATCGAACGCATCGCGCAAGACATAAACAAGCGGTTCTACAAGTTCGAATTGGCCGGGTTCGGCGACCCGATCCAGTTCACCCGGTACGAGAAAACCGGCGACTACTACACCTGGCACCAGGACCTCGGCGGCGGCCCGATGAGCCTGCGCAAGCTGTCGCTCGTCGTGCAACTGTCGGACCCCGCCACCTATCGCGGCTGCAACCTGCAGATCTACAGCGACGGCGAGCCGTCCGACATGGCGCGGGCCCAGGGCACGATCCTGATCTTTCCCTCTTGGCATCTGCATCGGGTGACGCCGCTCGAGGAAGGCATTCGCTACAGCCTGGTGACCTGGATTGCCGGTCCGCCGTTTCGCTGAATCGGCCGAACGTCGGCGGTTGGCGCAGAAAAGGTGAGCCCCCGGTCTCGGGCGGATGACCGGGGGCCCCTCTCAACCGACAGGCGGTATTACCGCTTGCCGATCGGGATGCTGCGCCGGCGCGCCACCGCTGCTGGGCTCTTCGGCAGCGTCACCGTGAGTACGCCTTTGTCGAACTTCGCCTCGATCTTGGTGGCGTCGACGTCCTCCGGCACTCGGAACGCTCGTTCGAAATTGCCGTAGCTCAGTTCCGACAGGTACCAGTGGCGTTTCTCGTCCTTCTCTTCTCGCCGCGACTCGCGCTTGCCCCGGACCGTGAGGATCTCGTTCGCGAGGTTGACCTCGACGTCCTTCTCGTCGATTCCCGGAAGCTCCGCGATCAGCTCATAGGCCTTCTCGCTCTCGGTGAATTCGGCGCGCGGCGTCATGATCCCGCCATTGTCGCGTGCCGCAAATCCCGGAAGATCGAACAATCGCCGCTCGAACGGCGACATGAAGAAGCCGCGCATCAGCTTCTCGAACATGCCGTCAAAATCGCCGAACAGGGCACTTGGCGCGAACTCGTCGGCTTCCCTCGATACCGCAACGTCCCTCTTGCGCGTATCTATCGTTTGCTCCGTGTTGGCCATTGTCTCCTCCATCAATCCCGCCGCCCCAATTCGTGTCGATTGATCATCGACGGATCGCGTCTGGCGGCATTGACATGGATCAACACCGCCTGCGGCCATCCACTGGACTTCCGGGCGGATGGGCCTATTTAAGAACGGTTGGCTCTTGCAACAGGACGGTGGAGGGATGATCGTAGTTCGACACGGCGAGGAGCGGGGGCGGGCCCGGTTCGACTGGCTGGACAGCCGGCACAGCTTCTCCTTCGGCCACTATCACGACCCCGCGCACATGGGGTTCCGCAGCCTGCGCGTCATCAACGAAGATCGCGTCGTGCCCGGCGGCGGCTTTGCGACGCATGGGCACGCGGACATGGAGATCATCAGCTATGTGCTGGCCGGCGCGCTCGAGCACAAGGACAGCCTCGGCACCGGCGCGGTGATCAGGCCCGGCGAGGTCCAGCGCATGACGGCCGGTACCGGGATCACGCACAGCGAGTTCAATCCGTCGAAGAGCGAGCCCGTGCATTTCCTGCAGATATGGATTCTGCCCGAGCGGAAGGGGCTGGCGCCCGGCTACGAGCAACGAGCCTATCCGGCAGCGGAACGGCAGGGCCGCCTGCGATTGGTCGCCGCACGCGACGGCCGCGCCGGTTCGGTCACGGTGCATCAGGATGCGTCGCTCTATGCCGCGCTGCTGGCGCCCGACCAACAGGTCGAGCACCGGTTCGCCGACGGACGGCATGGGTGGATCCAGGTCGCACGGGGTGCGGTCGAAGCGAACGGCGTTCGCCTTTCGGCGGGCGACGGCGCCGCGATTGGCGAGCAGCCCGCGGTCTCGATCCGCGGCATGGAAGACGCCGAGATCCTGCTCTTCGATCTCGCCTGAAGCCCGGCCGCCGGCGCGATTCAGGCGCCGGCGCGGGCCAAGCGCTGGGCCAGGCGCCGGTAGCGCGCCTCCGGGCGACCCTCGAACAAGGGATCCTTGCCGGCACCGACCCTCTCGACGCTCGCCCAATCGGCCGCGTCGAGGAGTTTTCGCGCCTCGGCGAAGAGCAGGTCCTCGCTCGCCATGTGGCCGCGGTAGGCCGAAATCAGCGTACGCAGGTCACCGACGATCCGGTCGCGCGGCAAATTGACCTCCTGCCCGAGCTCGCCGACGGTCGCCTTGGCGCGCGCAGCCGATCGTGCGAGCGCGGCATGTTCCCGCAGGACTTCCTGCGTGGGCGCCGCGCTTGTCCCGCGGCGGCGCAGCAATTCGAATACCAGTTCTTCGCGCGGACGATGAACGAGCGTCGGATAGCCGGCGGCATAATCGATGATGTCCGCCAGCAGTCCGAGATCGGCACTCTCGCTGCCGGCGATCTTCTCGACCTCGGCTTCCGCAAGTTCGAGAAGGCGCCGCAGGTTCCTGTGATCGGTCTCGAGAACGTCCAGCACGAGCTCTGCAGCCATAGGATGCCTTTCGGTCCGGTTCCCGCCACAAAATCATGCCACCCGGCCGCGGCCCCGCCTTGATCCAGGTCAAGCTTTCGCGCGCTTGACCGCTGCCGCCCCGTGGCCCTTCAATGATCCGAGCCCGTGCCCGAGGGCGCGAGCCACATTTTTTGCGCGGAGGTCGGACGGATGTATTCCCTTAGAACGGCGTGGCGGGCCGCGGTCGGGCTCGCGCTCGGCGGCTTGCTTTGGATCGCCTCGGCCGAGGCTGGCGGCGAAATCCATGTGCTGAACTGGCAGGGCTACGGCACGGACGAGCCCTGGGCGCTCGAGATGTTCGAGAAGCAGACCAGCATCAAGGTGGTGCACGACTACTTCAATTCCGAGCAGGAGATGCTCACCAAGCTGCGCACCAGCCCCGGCGCCTACGACGTCGTGCTGATCAACAGCACCTATACCGAGCAGGCCGCGAAGGAGGGACTGATCCAGCCGATCCCGACGGGGAAGATCTCGCATTTCGCCGATCTCATCCCGTCGATGCGGGATTCGCCCTACCTCAATATCGACGGCAAGACCTACGGCATCGCCTGGGTCTGGGGCATGACCGGTCTCGCCTACAATACGCAAGACCTGCCGCAGGCGCCGGACTCGATCGAAGTGCTCTGGGATCCGAAGCTCGTCGGCAAGGTCAGCCTGCGCGACGACGCGGTCGAGGTGGTGAGCTTCGGCGCGATCGCCACCGGCCAGGACATGAACCATCCCAAGGACCTCGACAAGATCCGCACGAAGCTCCTGGCGCTCAAGCCGCAGGTCAAGACCTTCTGGTCTTCCGAGGACGAGTGGAACAAGTATTTCGCCGCGAAGCAGTTCGACGTCGCCGCCTATTGGAGCGGCTCGGCGGCGCGGAGTGCGACGAACTCGGGCCTTCCGGTCGGCTTCTTCATCCCGAAGGAAGGCGGCATCGGCTGGTTCGACGGTTTGTCGGTCGCGGCAGGGGCGCCCAATCCCGATGGCGCGGCGGCGTTCATCGGCTTCATGGTGGATCCGGCATTCTACGTCGAATGGGCGACGCGGGTCGGTGCGCCGGCTTCCGCCAACGCCAAAGCCAACGCGATGCTTCCCGAAGGCATGGCGAAGGCGATCCATACCGATGCGGCGGCGATCGGCCGATTGACCTTCATGGCGCCGCTCAGCGACGAAGAACGGCAGCGCTATCAGGACTTGTGGGCCGAGGTGAAGACCGAGCTCGCGCAGTAGGACGCCGGCGCGCACCGGCCGCGCCTCGTGGCGGCCGGCTGCCGGCGGCAGGGGATCTTGGGGCGTGACGGCGGCGAAACGGCGCAGGCTCGCGATCGGCATGCTTCTGGGGCCGGCCTATGGCTGGCTCGCGGTGACCGTCCTGCTGCCGCTTGCCGCCATGCTCTATTTCAGTTTTCTCACCGTGGCGCCCATCGGTGGCCGCGTCGCCGAGCCGACGCTCGCCCAGTATGCGGCATTCCTCGACAAGGATTTCTACCGCGTTCTCACCTGGCGCTCGCTCCGGCTCGGCTTCGACGTGACGCTCGTTTCCGTGCTGCTCGGCTATCCGGCGGCGCTGGTGTTGGCGAAATACGTGTCGGGACGCTGGCGCGAGGCGCTCTTCCTTCTGGTGGTCCTGCCGTTCTGGAGCAACGCGCTGGTGCGCACCTTCTCCTGGACGATGGTGCTGCGGGACGGCGGATTGCTCGACCGCGCGATCCGGGTTCTCGTGCCGGATGCCGAGCCGCTCGGTCTGCTGTTCACCTATCCCGCGATCGTCATCGGCCTCGTCCACGCTTATCTGCCCTACATGATCCTCACCTGCTATATCTCGTTGCAGGCGGTCGACGACGCGCTGATCGAGGCGGCACGCAGCCTCGGAGCGTCGGGCGCGCAGCTCTTCGTGCGCGTCGTGCTGCCGCTCAGCCTGCCGGGACTGCTCGGCGGCGTGCTGCTGATCTTCGTGCCGGTGATCGGTTCCTTCATGGAGCCGCGGATCCTCGGCGGGCGCACCGGAATCATGCTCGGTACCGTGATCGAGGACCAGTTCACCGCGGTGTTCAATTGGCCGCTCGGCGCGGCGCTCTCGTTCATCATGCTGGCGATCGTGCTGGCGATCTTCGCGCTCGCCGCGCCGTTCCTGCGCGAACGGCTGCGCGGGATTTGAGGCGCGGACCATGACTGGCGGACGCCTCGTCGCGCGTTTCTATCTCGGGCTCGTCCTCGTCTTTCTCTACCTGCCCGTCGCGGTGATGATGTTGATGGCGTTCAACCGATCGCCGCTCTACGAGCTGCCGTTCGCGTTCGATACGGTCTGGTTCCACGCCCTCGCCGGCAACGAACGGCTGCTTCAGGCGGGTGCGAACAGCGTCATGCTCGCGATCGCCAACACGGTCGTGGCGACCGCGCTCGGCACGCTCGCGGCGCTCGGACTGCAGCGCTACGAATTCCGCGGCAAGACGGCATTGCAGCTCCTGCTGTTCCCGCCGATCACGATCCCTTGGCTCATCATCGGCACGGCGATGCTGATCTTCTTCTTCTGGGTCGGGATCGGCCGCGGCCTGCACGCCATGCTGCTCGGCCATGTCGCGCTCTCGCTGCCCTACGTCATCGTCGTCGTCGGCGCACGGCTCAAGGGCCACGGGCGCGCGCTCGAAGATGCCGCCGCGACCCTCGGCGCGACGCCCGGGCAGAGCTTCTGGCGCGTGACGCTGCCGGTCATGGCGCCGGGCGTGGTGGCGGCGGCGCTCTTCGCCTTCGCCGTCAGCTTCGACCAGTTCGTCATTTCCTATTTCCTCGCGCCGCCGGGCGTCTCGACCTTGCCGGTCGAGATCTATTCGGCGATCCGCAAGGGATTCACGCCGGAGATCAACGCCATCTCGACCATCATCATCCTGGTCTCGATGGGATTGATGCTGCTGTTCGCGCGGCTCTACCGCTTCGGCGGGGAGCGCTGAGCTCGGATGAGCACGGTCCAGCTCAGCCATGCCGTGAAGCGTTTCGGCGCTGTCGCGGCGCTCGACGACGTGAGCGTCGATTTCGCCGACGGCGAGTTCTTCGGCCTGCTCGGCCCGAGCGGCAGCGGGAAGACGACGCTGCTCCGCGCGGTCGCAGGGTTCGTCGATCTCGATGCCGGCGAGATCCGCATGGATGGCGCGCCGGTCGGCGATCGGCCGGTGCATCGCCGTGAGATCGGCATGGTGTTCCAGAGCTATGCGCTGTTCCCGCATCTGACGGTCCGCGACAACATCGGTTTCGGGCTCGCGGTGCGCGGCCGACCGCGATCCGAGATCGATGCCGAGGTGAAGCGCATGCTGGCGCTGGTGCAGCTCTCGGGCCTCGAGGCGCGCAAGCCGCGCCAGCTTTCCGGCGGACAACAGCAGCGCGTGGCGCTCGCCCGCGCGCTCGTCACGCGCCCCCGGGTGCTGCTGCTGGACGAGCCGCTCGGCGCGCTCGACAAGCGGTTGCGCCAGGAGATGCAGGTCGAGCTGAAACGGATCCAGCGCACGGTCGGCATCACCACGATCTTCGTGACGCACGACCAGGAGGAGGCACTGACGCTTTCCGACCGCATCGCCATCCTGAACGAGGGCCGCATCCTGCAGGTCGGCCCGCCGGCCGAGGTCTATGAGCGGCCGGCAACGAGCTTTGCGGCAAGATTTCTCGGCGATGCGAATCTCCTCGAGGGGCGCGTCGTCGCCGGCGGCGTCGAGGTAGCGGGGGTCGGCGTCGTCCGCACAGCCGGGCGGCTGCCAGCCGTCGGCGAACTGGCGCGGCTCGCGATCCGCCCCGAGAAATTCGCCATCGGTGGCGCAAACGGCACTGTCGTCCCGCCGTTGAACCGCATCCGTGGCGTGGTCCGTCATGTGGTCTATTCCGGGACCAGCATCACCTATCAGGTCGAAGCCGGGCAGGAGGCGATCAGCATCATCGACATGCAGGAGATCCGGCCTCGGATCCTCACCGTCTTCCAGCAGAACCGCACGGCCGAGCCGCTTGCCATCGGCACGGCGATCGAGCTTAGCTGGGCCCCCGCCAACACGATCGTGCTCGCATCATGACCACGCCGAAACTCCAGCCGCTCGGGCCGAAGACCCTGCATCTCTGCATCGACATGCAGCGCCTGTTCGCGGAAAAGACCGTCTGGTACACCGCCGCGCTGCCGAGCCTGATCGATCCGATCCGGCGGCTCACGCTGCTGCATCCCGGCCGCACCGTCTTTACCCGGTTCGTGACGCCGCCGACCGCGGCCGAGGCGCCCGGCACCTGGCGGCGCTATTACCGCCACTGGTCCACGGTGACGCTCGATCGGATGCCGGCCGAGATGATCGACCTCGTGCCGGAATTGGCCGAGCTGGTGCCGCCGGAGCGCGAGATCGACAAGCTCACCCATTCCGCCTTCACGAGCGACGCATTCCTGGAGATCCTCCGCCGCGACGGCACCGATGCGCTGGTCGTTACCGGCGTGGAAACCGATGTTTGCGTGTTGACGACGGTGCTCGACGCGATCGACCGCGGCATCCACGTCGTGGTGGTGACCGACGGCGTGGCGAGCTCCGTGCCGGCCGCTCACCGCGCCGCGATCGACCATATCTATCCGCGCTACGATCAGCATCTGGAGCTGATGACCGCGGACGAGGTCGTGGCAGCATGGCGCTGAGCGCCGCGGCTCCGCCCGAGACGCGCATCCCGGCCGCGCAGGCCTGGAACAGCTGGGACAGCGTCTACCCGGCCGAGTTCGTGCATCTGCCGTCGGGCGTGCGGCTCGCGATCGCGGCCTACTCGGCGAAGACCAACCGGTTCACGCGGTTTCCGCCCGGTCCGGCCGTGCGGCTCGGGCCGCGCACGATCGGGCTCGAGCGGGCCGCCCTGACCCTGAGCCATGCCGACACCGAGATCGCGTTGGAGCTCGCGCTCGACGGCGAGGATCGGCTGGTCGGCCGCTGGTCGGCGCAACGCTTCGGCGAGTGGGGCTTGCGATTCTGGCTGCTGCTGGGCCTGCGCTGGGAGCCGCCAGCCGGCGGCTCCGCGGCGATCTGGCACTTCGACGGCCGCGCAGCCGAGCTCACGGCGGAGGAGAACGGCAGAACGGCTGTTTGCCGGACCGCGCCGATGCCGCTCCTGGCGACCTTCCACGAGGGCTGGGCCGCGCTCCGTACCGAGTTCGAAAGCGAGGGCTATTTTTATTTGGGCTCGCGTGGGGTCGCGGGTCGCTTCGCGGTGCTGCGGTTCAATCTGGAAGAGAATCCCGCCGGCCGGTTCGATATCGCGGTCGTGCCGCAGCGCACGCCGGCGCCTTCGCGGTCGACGCGTGTGCTCGCGGAACCCGCGCTTGCGCAGCCGTCGCGCGAGGTGCCGCAGGATGCGCTCGAGGCGGTCCGCGACGTCGTCGCCTGGAACACCGTTTGGGATCCGGTCAACCGCCGGCGCTATACCTCGCTCAGCCGGCACTGGGTCGCGCAGAAATTCGGCGGCTGGGGCGTCTGGCTCGACGACCTTTTCTATCACGCGCTGATGACGGCACCCTTCGATCTCGATCTTGCGCGCGACAACCTTCGTGCCGTGCTCGCCGGCCGGCAACCGGCCGGCAACCTGCCGTGCCTGCTCACCGGCAACGACGCCTGGGTCGACCGCTCGCAGCCGCCGATCTGCGCCTTCATCGTCTGGCTGATGTATTTGCGGACCGGCGCGCGCGATCTACTCGAACTCGCCCACAAGCCGCTCCTCGCCAACCACGATTCGTGGTGGCGCCTGCGCGACGGCAACGGCGACGGCTTGCTCGAGTTCGGCAGCTCGCCGGTGGGCGAGGGCCTCTATCGCGGCACCAAGCTCGCGGCGAAGGACGAGTCCAGCATGGACAACTCGCCGACGCATGACGAGGCGGTATTCCGTCCCGAGAGCGGCACGCTCGACTGCGCCGATGTGGGGTTGAACAGCTTGATCGCTCTCGACGGCGAAATGCTGGCGCTGATGGCCCGCGCTCTCGGCGACGGCGCGACCGCCGGCCGGCTCGAGGATCGCGCCGCCGCGCTGCGCCAACGCATCGCCGACCGGCTCTGGGATCCCGAACGCCAGGTCTTCGCAAACCGTCTGTGGTCGGGACGCTTCGTGCGCAGCCTCGCGCCGACCAGCTTCTATCCGTTGCTCGCCGGCGCCGCGCGGCCCGACCAGGCTGCCGCCATGCTTCGCTTGCTCGAGGATCCCCGCCGCTTCGGCGGGCATTGGCTGCTGCCTTCGGTGACGCGCGACGATCCGGCCTTTCCCGACAACGTCTATTGGCGCGGCCGGATCTGGCCGCCGCTCAACTTCCTGGTCTGGCATGCGCTCCGTCGCGCCGGGTTCGAGGCGGCGGCGAGCGAGCTCGCCGACAACGGCTACCGGCTCTTCATGGGCGAATGGCGCCACCATCGCCGCAGCCCGGAAAATTACAGCGCCGTCAGCGGCGCCGCCATGGATCAGCCCGATACCGATCCGTTCTATGGCTGGGGCGCCTTGCTGCCATATCTCGCGGTCGCGGCGACGGTCGACGTCAATCCGTGGGGCGGCTGGGAGATCCAGCACCGCGGCGACGCGATGGCCGTGGGTCCGATGCTGCTGCCGGCCGGCCTGGTGAGCCTCGCGAGCCGCGGCGGCATCCTGACCGTCGCGCTCGACGGCAAACCGCGGTTCGAGACCAACTTGCGCGGCCGGCTTGCCGAGATCGAGCTTGCGCCCCAGCGGTTCGCCGTCACCTTGCCGGCAATCGCGGCGGAGGGTGCCTGGTTCGATTTCGTCGGCGGCGCGCCGCACTCGGCCACGATCGACGGCCGCACGCAGGCGCTCGCGGGCAATCGACTGCAGCTCTTTCCGAGCCGTGCCGCGCAACGCCTCGAGGTGCGGTTCGGATGATCCACGTCTTCGGGTCGCTCAACGTCGATCTCGTGGTGTCCGTGGCGCATTTGCCGATGACGGGCGAAACCGTACTCGGGCGCAGTTACCGCGTCGTCGCCGGCGGCAAGGGCGCAAACCAGGCGCTTGCGGCCCGGCGCGCTGGCGCAGCGGTCCGCATGGTCGGCGCCGTCGGGCGCGACGGCTTCGCCGAAACCGCGCTCGCCGAGCTTGCAGCCGACGGCGTCGATCTTGCCGGGGTCGCCCGTGTCGATGCGCCGACCGGCGCGGCCTTCATCGGCGTCGACGAAAACGGGCAGAATCAGATCATCGTCGCATCGGGTGCCAATCTCGAGGCGCGCGCCACGCAGGTCGCCGAAGACTCGTGGCGGCGCGGCGACACGTTGTTGTTGCAGATGGAAGTGCCGCTCGAGGAGAACGAGAAGCTCGCTGCGCGCGCGCGCAGGGCAGGGCTGCGCACCATCCTCAACGTCGCGCCGGCGCTGGCGCTCTCGCAGCAGGTGCTCGGAACGCTCGATTGGCTGGTGGTCAACGAGGTCGAAGCGGTGGCGGCGGCTGCGGCGCTCGGCGGCGGCGGCCTGGCGCCCGAACCGGCGGCGCGGTTCCTCGCCGGCAAGGGCGTCGCGACTGTCGTGACGCTTGGCGCCGCCGGGGCCGTCGCGTACGTCGGCGGTCGCGCGTGGCGGATCGGCGCCCTGTCCGTCCAACCGGTCGACAGCACGGGCGCGGGCGATGCGTTCGTCGGGGTATTCGCGGCTACCCTCGATGCGGGTGGCGATCCCGCCGAGGCGCTGCGTTGGGCGAGCGTCGCGGGCGCGCTTGCCTGCCTCGTCGAGGGCGCCCAACCGAGCCTGCCGCGGCGCGCCGCGATCGAGGCCCGGGTCGGCGAACTCGCTCCAGCCAGGCCGGTCTAGCTCCCACTGGGCATTGGCGGAGCGCGAAAATGGTCGCCCGGCGGGTGTTCTAGCGCTATAAGGGCGAGGGAAGCCCGCTGGGCCGCTCGAACAACCTAGAGTAAGAACTTGCTCGAACGCTCACTTCTCGCCCGGCCCGCGCCCGCCGTCCGGTTCGTCGATCTACAAGCACAGCGTGCGCGGCTCGGCAGCCGCATCGACGCGGCGATCGCGGGTGTGCTGGCGCATGGCAACTACGTTCTAGGGCCCGAGGTCGCCGAGCTCGAGGCGCGGCTCGCGGACTGGGGCGGGGCGCGCCATGTCGTGACCTGCGCCAACGGCACCGACGCCCTGAAACTCGCGCTGCGGGCACGCAGGATCGGCCATGGCGACGCCGTCGTGGTGCCGGCCTTCACCTTCGTCGCTGCCGCCGAAGCGGTCGTCATCGCCGGTGCGACGCCGATCTTCGCCGATGTGCGCGAGAGCGACTTCACGCTCGACCCGGCGGCGATCGAGCCCGCGATCGAAGTGGCGCGC
>Ga0214473_10005812_pt1 | contig 14750 bp, 15 predicted proteins | sample RVTome_7_FD_203509 | JGI IMG/M metagenome (GOLD analysis project Ga0214473, IMG submission 203509) | Soil microbial communities from uranium-contaminated site in the Upper Colorado River Basin, Wyoming, United States - RVT98D197 | ecosystem: Environmental > Terrestrial > Soil > Contaminated >... | reverse complement strand
GTCGAGCGTTCCGAACTTCATCGCGATCAGGGCGAGGCCGATCAGCATGGCGGTGTCGCCGATCCGCGTCGTGATGAAGGCCTTCTTGGCGGCCTCGGCGTTCTCCTTCTTCTCGAACCAGAAGCCGATCAGCAGGTACGAGCACAGCCCGACGCCTTCCCACCCCAGGTACAGCACGAGGTAGTTCTGGCCAAGAACGAGCATCAGCATGAAGAACACGAACAGGTTCATGTAGGCGAAGAACCGGCCGTAGCGCGGGTCGCCTGCCATGTAGCCGATCGAGTACAGGTGGATCAGGGCCCCGACACCGGTGACGACCAGGATCATGACCGCGGACACGGCGTCCAGGCGCAGGTCGACCCCCACATGGAACGACCCGACGTCGATCCAATCGAACAGGTGGTCCGTGAACAGCCTCGTGTCCGCGGGCAGCGCGAGCAGGTCGCGCACCGCCGCCGCCGCGATCAGGAACGAGACGCCGACGGCGGCGGCGGCCACCCATCCGGCCGCCTTCCCCAAGCGCTTGCCCAGGAACAGGTTCAGGAACGAGGCCACGAGCGGCAGCGCCGGAACGACCCACAGCAGCCGCAGCGCCTGCGAAGGATCGGTGATCGGCCGCAGCGTCTCGGTCACCACCGAAGCTCCCGTGCGTCGTCCACGTTCACGCTCTGGCGCCGGCGGTAGACCGACACGATGATCGCCAGGCCGACCACGACCTCGGCAGCCGCCACCACCATCGAGAAGAACGCCAGCACCTGCCCTTCGAGCGAGCCGTGCAACCGGCCGAACGCCACCAGCGCCAGGTTGACGGCGTTCAGCTGCAGCTCGACCGACATGAAGATCAGCAGCGCGTTGCGGCGGATCAGAACGCCCACCGTTCCGAGCGCGAACAGCACGCCCGAGAGCATCAGGAAGTAGGCGATCGGGGTCCTCACGCCGGCACCCCCGGTTCCGCGGTCGCCCTTGCGGCGGCCGCTTCCTCGGCCTCGGCCTGGGTCACGGCCCTGGCCTTGCGCTGGGCCAGCACCATGGCGGCGATCGCCGCGACGAGCAGCAGGATCGACGTCACCTCGAACGGGAAGAAGTAGCGGCTGAACAGGACCTTGGCCAGGGCCTGCGTGTTCCCGCCCTCGTTGACGGCGTCGAACCCCCCGGGCGCCCTGGTCCCGAATCCGACGCCGGCGCGCAGCGCGACGAACAGCTCGATCACGAACCCGACGCCCAGGCCGACGGCGAGCCACCGCTGCCCGAACAGACGCTCGCCGCGGACCTCGGTGCGGTCCACGCCCAGCAGCATGATGACGAACAGGAACAGCACCATGATCGCCCCCGCGTAGACGATGATCTGCACCGAGAACAGGAACGGGGCGTCCAGCAGCAGGTACATCACCGCCAGGCAGAAGAAGTTGACGACCAGGAACAGCGCGGCGTGCACCGCGTTGCGCATGACCAGCAGCCCCACGCCCGAGGCGACCGCGATCGGCGCGAACACCCAGAACACGACGTTGTCGAGCGGCAACGCTACCTGCCCTCCCGGTCGACCTCGACGGTGCCCAGGGGCGGCGGCGGCTCGAGCAGCTGCTCCTTGGTCAGGACGGCGTCCTCGCGGCTGGTGTACGCCATCTCGTAGTTGTTGGTCAGCGTCAAGGCCCGCGTGGGGCACGCCTCCACGCACAGGCCGCACATGATGCAGCGCAGGTAGTTGATCTGATAGTCCTTCGCGTAGCGCTCCCCCGGGCTGACCGGGTCTGCCGGGTCGTTGTCGGCGCCCTCGACCCAGATCGCATCGGCCGGACAGGCGAACGCGCACAGCTCGCACCCGATGCATTTCTCCAGGCCGTTCTCGTGACGGTTCAGCAGGTGCCGGCCGACGTGGGAACGTTCGGGGCTCGGGACGATCTCATTCGGGTACTGCTCGGTGTTGTCCGAGCGGAAGGTTTGCTTGAAGACGGTCCCCATGCCCTTGGCGATGGCGACGGCCGCGTCCCAACCGGTGCGCTCGCGCTCGGGGGTCTGATCCTCGCTCACGCCGGAACCTCCTGTCGGTCCTTGAGCAACGGGGCCAGCATCGAGAGCAGCAGACCGACCCCGACGATGGCCGCGACCGCGATGGCGGAGCCGCGCGCGCGTCCGTAGCGCTCCGGAAGCACCACGATCGCGCCGGTGGCGAGCACCCAGAACAGCCCGAACGGGATCAGAACCTTCCAGCCGAAGTTCATCAGCCGGTCGTAGCGCATGCGCGGCAGCGTGGCCCGCACCAGGATGAACACGTAGATCACCGCGGTGATCTTGAGCAGGAACCACAGGAGCGGGCCCAGCCACTCCCAGGCACCGTGGAACGGCCAGTAGCCGCGCCAGCCGCCCAGGAACAACGTGACAGCCACGGCCGACACCGTGACGGTGTTCACGTACTCACCCAGGTAGAACATGGCGAACGTGATCCCCGAGTACTCGGTGTGGAACCCGGCCACCAGCTCGGTCTCGGCCTCGGCCAGGTCGAACGGCGGTCGGTTCGTCTCGGCCAGCGCGCACACCAAGAAGACGACGAACGCCGGGAACTGTGGGATCACGTTCCATACGCGGCCCTGCGCCTCGACGATCTCGGACATGGACAGGTGCCCGCTGTACATCAGCACGCTGACCAGGGCCAGGCCCATGCCCACCTCGTAGCTGATCATCTGGGCGCTGGAGCGCACCCCGCCGAGCAGGGGGTAGTTCGAGCCGCTGGACCAGCCGGCGAGCACGACCGCGTAGACGCCCAGCGAGGTCATCCCGAGGATCCACAGGACCCCGACGTTGAGGTCCGCCAGCTGGAACGGCACCTCGCGCCCGGCGATCGTGACGCCGGTGCCGAACGGGATCACCGCGAACGCCAGGAACGCCGGGAGGATCGCCAGGACCGGGGCAAGCAGGTAGACCGGCCGATCCGCGTCGGTCGGCGTGATCCCCTCCTTGAAGAAGAGCTTGATCCCGTCGGCCAGGGTGATCAGGACGCCGCGGGGTCCGGCCCGCATCGGACCCGTGCGGGTCTGCATGTCGGCGATGACCTTGCGCTCGACCCAGATATAGAGGAGCACGGCGATCAGCAGCGCGAAGAACACGATCACGATCCGCGCCACGAGCAGCAGCCAGTCGATCCAGTCCATCAGGCGGGCCTCCCCGCGGCCGTCCCGGCCACCGGCTCCATGTCGAGCCCGTGCTCCGGCGCGGCCGTCACGGTCACCGTCCGCACGAAGGAACCCTCCAGCAAGGTGTTGGCGGCCAGACCCTGCTGGGCGAACGGGACGAAGACCGCCCCCTTGGCCACGTTGGGCGTGATCCGAACCGGCAGGACCGCCTGCGCGCCGCCCGCGTCCACGATCGCCGAACCACCGTCGGCCAGACCGGCGTTGGCCGCATCGGCCGGGTGCAACTCGACGAACGCCGGCTCGCCGAGCGCCGCCTGCAATGCGTCGGCGCCCGTCGACAGACGGCCTCGGTCGACCAGGAGCGGGTACGTGAACAGCTGGAGCCCGCCGGGCCCCGTCGTGTCGGCGATCGGCACCGGGGCTGGCTGGCTGGGCTCGCGGGGCGCCAGCACGCGACCCATCTCGTCGTGGAGCTCCGGTAACGTCTCGAACCCCAGGTCGCCGCCCGAAGCCAGCCCCAGCATCGCGAAGATCTCCCAGTCGGGCCGGGCCAACCCGGGAGCCGAGCGCACCGGCGTCAGAGGCTGCCCGCGCCCCTCCCAATCCGTGACGTGACCCTCCTTCTCCAGGAACGCCGCCGCCGGCAGGAAGACGGAGGCCGCGTCGGCGTAGTCGCCGAGCTCGAGACCCTGCACGATCAGGAACGGCACGTTGTCGATCGCCTGGCGGGCCAAGGCCGCGTTGGGGAAGTCGCGCAGCGGGTCGACGCCGATCAGGAACAGCACGTCGATGGTTCCGTCGGCGCACGCGCGCAGGATGCCGGCGGCGTCCAATCCCGGTTCGCGAGCACGCAGCGGACCCCACATCGGTTCCAGGTCCGCGGCCTCGCTCAAGGAGCGACCGCCGGGGAGCAGCGATGGATGGACTCCCGCCCGGAGCGCGCCGCGGTCGTTGGCCCGGCGCGTGACCCACGCGAACGCGGAGCCTGCGGCCTGCGCCAGGGCGAGCGCGGCATCAGGCGCGCCCGCGGCGAGGCCGAGCCGCTCGCCGGCGACCACCACACCGCGGTCGCCGGCCTCACGCAGGGCGGCGACGGCCTCGTCGAACGCCGGGTCTCCGCTCGAGCCGCCGGTCGCCGCCGCCGCCAGCAGACGGCCCTGGTCGGAGGGGGTGACCAGCACGTGGGTGGCGACGTCGTGCAGCCGGGTGCGCCGCGGGTGCAGCACCCAGATCCGGGCGCCCCGGGCCGCCGCCTTGCGCAGCCGCAGGTGCAGGATGGGGACCTCCTGCTCGGCGTCCAGACCGGCCACCACGATCACGGCCGCGCGCTCCAGGTCGCGGTTGGTGACGCTCATCGGGCGCGCGGCCGCGAACCGCTCGGCCGCGCCCCCGTCGACCCGCCGGTGGTCCAGGTCGTTCGTGCCGAACACGGCGCGCGCGAGCTTGGACAGCGCGAAGCAATCCTCGTCCATCAGCCTTCCGCCGGTCAGGAACGCCACGCGCGCACCTTCGGCTGCCGCCGCGACGCGCGTCAGCGCCTCGCCGAACGACGCCGGCTCCAAGCCTCGGTCACGTACCAACGGCGTCGTGATCCGCGTCGGATCGTCCGGCCAGCGGAACGCGAACCGGCCCTTGTCGCAGATCCACGCGTCGTTCACGTCGACGTTGTCGCGGGCCAGCTGGCGCACGACCTCGCCGCGCCTGACGTCGACGCGCAGGTTGCACCCGGCCGAGCAGTGCGGGCAGACCGAATCGCCGCTCGTCAGGTCGAACGGTCGCGCCACGAACCGGTAGGGCGTGGCTGTCAGCGCGCCGACCGGGCAGATCTGCACCGTGTTGCCGCTGAACGGCGAGGCGAAGTCCTCGCCGGCCGCGATCGATACGCGCTCGCCCGCCCCGCGCGCGAACAGCTCGATGAACCGGTCGCCCGAGATCTGGTCGCAGAACCGCGTGCATCGCGCGCACAGGACGCATCGCTCGCGATCCAGGTTGACCAGCGGCGAGAGTGGGATCGGCTTGGCGAACACGCGCTTGGCCTCACGGAACCGGCTCTCGCCCGGCCCGTACGCCAGCGCCTGGTCCTGCAGCGGGCACTCCCCGCCCCGGTCGCAGATCGGACAGTCCAGCGGGTGGTTCAGCAACAGGAACTCCAGGTTGGCCACCTGGGCTTGCCGGGCGTCCGCGCTGGTGTTCTGGGTCCTCACCACCATGCCGGGGGCCACGGTCACCGTGCACGACGTCGCGAGCTTGGGCTGGCCCTCGATCTCGACGTAGCACTGGCGGCACGCGCCGGCGGGTTCGAGGAACGGGTGATCGCAGAACCGGGGGACCTCGACGCCGAGCTGTTCGGCCGCCCGGATGATCAGCGTGCCCCTGGGCACGGTGACCTCCTTGTCGTCGATCGTGAGGGTCACCAGGGCCGCGCTCACACGGCCACCCCAAGCGCCCCGTGCGCCGCGCCCATGGGGCAACGCCCCTCTCGCACGTGCGCCTCGTACTCGTCGGCGAAGTGCTTCAGGCTCGAGTTGATCACCGAGGCGGCGCCGTCGGCCAACGCGCAGAAGGCCTTGAACATGATGTTGCGGCCCATCTCGGTCATCAGCGGAAGGTCGTCGTCTCGCCCGTGCCCCGCTTCGATCCGCTCGAGCACGCGCGTCGCCCACCAGGTGCCCTCGCGGCATGGGGTGCACTTGCCGCAGGACTCGTGGGCATAGAAGCGCACCATCCGCTCTGCGGCCTCGACGACGCAGTCGGTCTCGTCCATCACCATCACGGCGCCGGTACCCAGCAGGGAGCCCGCGGCCGCGATCGACTCGTAGTCGAGCGCCACGTCGATGTGCTCGGCGGTCAGCATCGGCGTGGACGAGCCGCCGGGGGTCCAGGCCTTCAGCGCGCGGCCGTCGAGCACGCCGCCGGCCAGGTCCTCCAGCAGCACGCGGAACGGCGTCCCCATCGGCACCTCGTAGTTGCCGGGGCGTTCCACCTTGCCGCTGACGGTGAACATCTTGGTGCCCGGCGACTTCTCCGGTCCCACGGAGCGGAACCAGTCGCCGCCGAACGCCAGGATGTCCGGCACGTTCATCAGCGTCTCGGGGTTGTTGATGACCGTGGGCGACGCGTACAGGCCCTCGACGGCCGGGAACGGCGGGCGCAGCCGCGGCTGCCCCCGAAAGCCCTCCAGCGAGTTCAGCAGGGCGGTCTCCTCCCCGCAGATGTATGCGCCCGCGCCTCGGTGCAGCACGACGTCGACGCGTTTGCCCGACCCCAGGACGTCGCTCCCCAGGTGTCCGCCCGCGTACGCCTCGTCGACCGCCCGCTGCAGGATCGTGCCCTGCCACAGGTACTCGCCGCGGACGTAGATGAACGCGGTCTCGCATCCGATCGCCAGCGCCGAGATCACGGCGCCCTCCAGCAACCGGTGCGGCTCGCGCTCGACGAGCTGGCGGTTGTTGCAGGTGCCCGGCTCGGACTCGTCGAAGTTCACCACCACGTACGTGGGCTTGCCGGTGTCGCGCGGGACGAACCCCCACTTCATCCCCGTGGGAAACCCGGCGCCGCCGCGCCCGCGCAGGCCGCTCGCCTTCACGGTCTCGACGATCTCGGCGTCGCTCATGGCTAAGGCGGCGCGCAGCCCTGCGTAGCCCTGCTTGGCCTCGTACCCCTCCAGCGAGACGACCTCGGGATCGTCCCAGTTGCGCGTCAGCCGGGGCTCGAAGGTCGCGCTCAAGCGTCCACCTGCTCGAGCCCGGCCAGGATCCTGGACGCATGGCGGAACCCGTCCACCCGCGGGCCGCGCGAGGGCTCGGGGACCTCACCGGCCCGCAACCGCGCGATCAGCGCGCGCGCGCGCTCGGGCGTGACCCGGTCGTGCCCGGCGAAATCGACCTGCACCGCCGGCGCGAACTCGCACACGCCCAGGCACTCCTCCTCGTGCACGGAGACCGCGCCGTCGGGCGACACCTCCTGGCCGGGAGGGATCTCCGCCGCCTCGACGGCCGCCCGGTACACGTGGTTGGCCCCCCGGAGCATGCAGGAAAGGTTGGTGCAGACGTTGACCAGATGCTCGCCCGTGGGCCGCAACCGGTACATCGAGTAGAACGTCGCCACCGCCTCGACCTCGGCGGTGGTGAGCCCAAGCAGCTCGGCCACCTCGCGCAACCCTTGCCGACTGACCATGCCCTCGATCGACTGCACCAGGTAGAGCAGGGGCATCACGGCCGAGCGCTCGCGACCTTCCGGATAGCGCGCCACGATCGCGTTGGCCTGATCGAGCGTCGTCCCGGTCAGGAGCTCCATCTCAGCGATCCACCCCTCCCAGGACCGGATCGATCGATGCGATCGAGGCGATGGCATCGGCCACCAGGTAACCCTCGACCATGGTCGGCGTGGCCTGCAGGTTGACGAAGGATGGGTCGCGGATCTTCACGCGGTAGGGACGGTGATCGCCGTCGGACACGAGGTAGAAGCCGAGCTCGCCGCGCGGGGACTCGACGGCGCTGTAGACCTCGCCCTCGGGGACCCGCACGCCCTGCGTCACCATCTTGAAGTGATGGATCAGGGCCTCCATCGACTCCTCCATGATGTGCGCCAAGTAGGCGGGGTCGTTGCCGATGCCGTCGGGACCGACCGAGAGCTTGGCGGGCCACGAGACCTTCGGATCCTCGACCATGACGGGCCCGCCCACGTCGTCCAGCCGTTCCAGGGCCTGCTCGACGATCCGCAGCGACTCGCGCATCTCCTGGATGCGAAGCGAGTACCGCGCGTAAGCATCGCCCTCGGAGGCGACCGGAACGTCGAACTCGTAGGTCTCGTAGCCGCCGTAGGGCGCGTCCTTGCGAAGGTCCGCGGCAACCCCAGAGGCCCGCAGCATGGGACCGGTCACACCGAGCGCCAGCGCCTGATCGGCCGTCAGCTTGCCCACGCCGACGTTGCGCTCGCGCCAGATCGGGTTCTCGTTCAGGAGCGTCTCGAACTCGTCGATGCGCTTGGGGAAGACGTCGAGCAGCTTACGGATCCTCTGCGGACCGTCGTCCGGCAGGTCCATGATCACGCCACCGATGCGGATATAGGCGTGGTTCATGCGCAGGCCGGTGATCGCTTCGAAGATGTCCATGATCACTTCACGCTCGCGGAAGCCGTACAGCATCACCGAGACCGCGCCCAGTTCCAGACCGCTGGTCGCCAGCCACACCAGATGCGATGCGATCCGGTTGAGCTCGCTGACCATCACGCGGATGATCTGAGCCCGCGGCGGCGCCTCGATCCCAAGCAGGCGCTCGACGCCCATGCAGTAGGCCATCTCGTTGAAGAACGGCGACAGGTAATCCGCGCGCGTCACGTAGGTGATGCCCTGCATCCAGGTTCGGTACTCGGTGTTCTTCTCGATGCCGGTGTGCAGGTAGCCGACGATCGGCTTGCAACGGATCACGGTCTCGCCGTCGAGCTCCAGCAGCAGGCGCAGCACCCCGTGTGTCGACGGGTGCTGGGGACCCATGTTGATGATCATCGTCTCCTGGCGGATCTCGCCGGTGACGACGTCGCGCAGCTCGTCGCGGGCGGCGGCCATGTCCGCCTGCTCGAGTCTCATGCCATCCCTCGCTGGTCGATCGGCGGGTGGAACGCCCCGCCCTTGAACCGGGTGTTCACGCCGCCCAGCTCCTCGTCCTTGCGCAGCGGATGACCCTGCCAGTCGTCGGGAAGCAGGATCCGGGTGAGATCCGGGTGACCGTCGAACCGCACCCCGAACATGTCCCAGGTCTCGCGCTCGTGCCAGTTCGCCGTGGGGAACATCGCGGTGACGCTGGGCACCCAGGCGTCGTCCTCGGCAAGCCCCACCTTGACGCGGCATCGCCGCGCCGGGTCGATCGAGCGCAGCTCGTACACGACCCAGAACGCCGGCTGGCGTCCGGGCCAGTGGGTCGCGGTGACGCTCGACAGGAGGCCCAGGGTCAACCTGGGCTCGTCGCGCAGCCACGCCAGGGAGTCGAGCAGCTCGTCGCGGGGCACGACCACGGTGACCTCCTCGCGCGCCACGATCGTCTCGGGGAAGCGCTCGCGCGCGACGGCGGCCAGCTCGTCCACGCTCACCGGAAGCGCACCTCGGTCCGCACCTTCTCCTGGAGGGTCAAGATGCCGTGCATCAACATCTCGGGCTTGGGCGGACAACCGGGCACGTACACGTCGACCGGCACGATGGTGTCGACGCCCTGGACGATCGCGTAGTTGGTGAACATGCCCCCCGCCGACGCGCACACGCCCATCGAGATGACCCACTTGGGCTCGACCATCTGGTCGTAGATCCGGCGCAGCACCGGCGCCATCTTCTGGGACACGCGGCCCGAGACGATCATCAGATCCGCTTGCCGCGGCGAGGCGCGGAACAGCTCCATCCCCCACCGGGACAGATCGTATCGGCCGGCGCCCGTGGACATCATCTCGATGGCGCAGCACGCCAAGCCGAACGTTGCCGGCCACATCGACTGCTTGCGCGCCCAACCGACCGCCCGGTCCAGGCGGGTCAGCAGGACCCCGCGCTCGACCTCTTCCTCGACCTCCTCGGGCGTCTTGCCCAGGTGCACGCCCTCGATCCGTTCAACGGGCACCGATGGCCTCCCGGATCTCCCGTTCGCGCCGTTCGATCTCGTCGGTCTCGTTGGGGGTGACCGCCGAGCCCGACCAGTCGAGCCCGCCCTTCTTCCAGACGTAGACGTAGGCCACGAACACCAGCACGATGAAGATCGCCATCTCGATCAGTCCGAATAGCCCCAACTGACGGAACGTCACCGCCCACGGGAACAGGAAGATGGTCTCGATGTCGAAGATGATGAAGAGCATCGCGACCACGTAGAACTTGACGCTGAACCGCTCGCCGCGGGGCAGTCGGACGGGGTCGTTGCCGCACTCGTACGCCGAGAGCTTGACGGCGTTGGGCCGACGCGGCCGCAACAGGGAGGAGGCTCCGAGCGAGGCGACGGCGAAGAGCAGGGCCAGGATCCCGAGGATCGCGATCGGCAGGTAATCGGTCAGCATCGGGGCCCCATCCTAGGGTTCACGTCGGTCGCGCCACGCGCTGCATCACGTGGAACAGCTTGTCCTGGAGGTCGCCGTCGCGCCCGTCGGTGAGGTTGGCCATCACGCGCAGCGCGAAGCCCATGACCTTGGGCCTGGGGAGCAGGTACTTCGTGGCCCGGCCCATGATGGCCGGCCGCCCGACGACCCTGGCGAACTGGCGCCCGATGAAGAAGTACCGGCCGTACCGTTCGCGCAGCACCTGGGGATAGGAGGCCACCAGGCCGGGCCGGTGCTGAGTCAGGGCTTCGTGGATCAGCTCGGCGGCGATCTCTCCGGTCTCCATCGCGTAGGCGATGCCCTCGCCGTTGAACGGGTTGACCGCCCCGGCCGCGTCGCCGATCAGCACCATCCCCGGCACGGCCTGCGGCGACCGGTTCAGGCTCATCGGAAGCGGGCCCGACAGCACGCGCCCTTCGGCGGTGGCCTCGTCGATCCCCCAGTCGGCCGGCAGCATCCTGGCGAACGCGCCGAACAGCTGCTGCGCGCTGATGTCCCTGAAGTTCTTGAAGGTGTTCAGCAGGCCGGCGCCCAGGTTGACGCGGCCTCCGGCGACCGGGAACAGCCACCCGTAGCCGGGCAGCAGCAGGTCGCCGTCCCACAGGTCCAGCCACGACTCGAACCACGGGCCCGGGTGATAGGACGTGCGGTAGTAGCGGCGCGCGGCGATCCCCAGGGGCCGGGACGCGTCACGGCGCACGCCCGCGGGCTTACCGAACCGGCTGGACGCTCCGTCCGCGGCGATCACGTGGCGCGCTCGGATCTCGGTCGGTTCGGCGTCGCGCTCGCCCGCGTTGCGAACGAGCGCCCCGCGGATCCAGCCCTCCTCGCGGATCGGGCTCACGGCCTCGGTGGTCTCGAACAACCGGGCGCCGGCCTTGACCGCGCGCTGGATCAGCAGGTGGTCGAACCCTTCGCGCGGCATGACCAGGCCGTACGCCGGCCAGCTGGCGAGCTCGGGCCACGGGAGCTCGACCGTGGCGTTGCGGGCGTAGACCCGCAGCCCCATGACCCGCTCGTACCCGGGAGCTTCGGTGTCGACGCCCATGCGGACCATGGCCGCCACGGCTCGGGGGGTGAGCCCATCGCCGCAGACCTTCTCGCGAGGGAAGGTGGCCTTGTCCACGACCGTGACGTCCACGCCGTGGCGAGCCAGGTGGTACGCGGAGGCCGCGCCCCCCGGACCGCCGCCGACGACTAGGACGTCGGTCTCGAGCGTCCCTGCGATGCTCACGGGTCCCCCCTTTGCATCCACCGACGCGCCTTCCCCCTCACGGCGCGCTTGTGAAATGTTTCACAAGCGAAGGCTACCGCACTCCGCGGCGAGCGAACGGCAGTCTACGAGGCGGCGTCGGAAGCGAGGTCCCTCAGCCGAACCGATGATCCCAGGCCTCGATGCGCGAGGGCACCACGTGCAGGAACCCCAACGAGGGCACCGCCTGCGTGAACCGCTCGAACCCCTCCCCACCCAGGAAGGCGCGGTGCTTGTCATGCCAGGCGGACATCGGCCGGCGAAGGTCCGGGTGATCGGCCGGGAACAGCTCGGCGACCCCTTCGACGCGCACGCCGGCCATCTCGAGCCAGTCCCGGCCGCGATCGATCACGATCGAGACACGCGGGTCCCGAGTGGCGTTCTCCCAGGTGGGATCCCCCGTGCGCGTCGTCACCCAGAGCGCATCATCGAGCCAGACGAACCACCGGGTGGCGACGTGAGGTCCGCCGTCGGGCCGGACGGTGGCTATGCGGCACGCCGCCACGTCGCGGAACGAGCGCCGCAGGCTCTCGAGGTCCTCGGTCACGGGACGGAGACGGAGTCGGCGATCGACGCGAGGGCCTCGGCGGCATCGAGGTCCATCGCCTCGGGGTCCAGAGCCTCCTTCGAGCGCTCGACCAGGCGCTTCACGTCCTCGAGCTCCAGGTCGACGGCCTCGCCGTCGCGAAGATCGTCGTGCAGCTGGAAGGCGAGCCCCAAGGGCTCGCCGAATCGCTGCAGCCGCGTGACGAGCTGCAGGCCGGCGCCCCCCAGCGCCGCGCCGATCAGCAGGGGTCCCTCCACCGTGTAGGAGCCGCCCTTCAGCTTGGCGACCCGCCCGGGGTCGCGCTCGACCCCGGTCACGTCCAAGAGCTGGCCCGCAGCCATCTCCAGGCGCATCCGGTGGTATCGGTCCAGCCCGCCGACCAGACGTTCGGGCGGCAGTCCCGACTCCAGGAACAGCTGGTCGGCAAGCACCGCGGCGATGTCGCCGGTCAGGATCGCCAGGGCCCATCCCACGTACTCATCGTCCGCGCCGAGCTGCACATGGGTGGTCGGCACACCTCGGCGCTCGGCCGAGTCGTCCATCAGGTCGTCGTGCACGATCGCCATCGTGTGCAGGAGCTCCAGCGCGGCCGCGGCCTTCACGATCTCCGGCCCGTCCTGTCCCCCCGCGGCGCGGTAGCCCCAGTAGCAGAACACCGGGCGGATCCGCTTGCCGCCCGCCTCGAGCAAGCGCGAGATCTCATCGACCGGGATCACGGCGTCGGGATCGATCCAGGCGAGCTCCTGTCGGCGGGCTCGCAGGAAGTCCCGCAGCGCGTCGTCGACCCGGTCGCGCAACTCCAGGAGGGACGGGGGCCCGGAACGACGGAACGCGCTCATCGCCCGCAGTATCCCAAGCCCGCCGCCCGAGCGCCGCCTATCATGGGTCGGTTCCGACGATCCCATGACCCGACTCCTCCGCCAGCTCGCGCTCGCCACCGCGGCCGTCACCGTCGCGCTGTTCGCGGTCGGAGGCTTGGTGCGGGGCTCGGGATCGGGGCTCGGCTGCTCCACCTGGCCGCAATGCTTTCCCGGGCAGCTGTTCCCAACCGGCACCGTGCACTCGCTGATCGAGTTCTCGCACCGCGGGCTGGCGTTCCTGGTCATCGTCCTGACGCTGGGAACCGCGATCATCGCCTGGGCCGAGCGCAGCGCGGGCCGACCGGCTCCCCTGTTCCCGGCCCTGTTCGCCTTCCCGCTCGTGATGAGCCAGGCCGTGCTGGGGGGCGTGGTCGTCAAGACCGACCTGAACCCCTGGTGGGTGACCGTGCACTTCGTGGTCGCGCTCGCCCTGATCGCTGACGTGGTGGCGGTGGCCGTCCTCACGCGTCCGGCGCGAACCGATGATGCGACGGTCGCCCCCGGCCTGGCGAACCTGTGCCTGATCACGGCGGCCACGATCGGCGCGCTGCTGCTGGTGGGGACGTACCTGCGGGCCCGGGGCCCGCAGGTCGGGCTCGCCTTCACCGACTGGCCGCTGATGGATGGACGGTTGATCCCCTCGCTCGACGCGGTGACGACGCCGATGTTCACGCACCGGGTGCTGGCGTTCGGCGCGGCGATCCTGTCGGGATGGACCCTGATCCGGGCGCGCACGGCCGTCCCCCGGTCGGGCGCGCTCGCCGCGCGAGCCGGAGCTCTGGTGGGGCTGCTGGCCCTGCAGGTCGGGGTCGGCGCGGCGAACGTGCTCACCCGACTCCAGCCTTGGGCCGTCGTCGCCCACGTCGCGCTGTCGGTGGCGATCTGGGCCGACGCCGTGTCGCTCGTCCTGCTCGCGCGGCGGTTCCGCCGCGGATCGACCGTTGACGATCTGCAGCCCGAACGTGCCGAGCGCGCGTCGCTCCGCGACGCCCTCGCCACCTACGTCGCCCTGACGAAACCCCGGATCATCGTGTTGCTGCTGATCACGACCGTGCCGGCGATGATCCTGGCCGATCGAGGCCTGCCCAGCGCGTGGCTGGTGCTGGCGACCCTGCTCGGCGGCACGCTCGCCGCCGGCTCGGCCAACGCGATCAACATGTACCTGGACCGCGACATCGACGAGCTGATGCGTCGAACCCGCGGCCGCCCGCTCCCGCGTCACGCGCTCACCCCCGACCAGGTGCTGCGGTTCGGTTACGTCCTGGGCGCGTGCTCATTCGTGTTCCTTGCCTCGGTGGTGAACGTGCTGGCCGCCACGCTCGCGCTTTCGGCGATCGCCTTCTACGTGGGTGTCTACACGATGTGGCTCAAGCGCACCACGTCACAGAACATCGTGATCGGCGGGGCCGCGGGGGCCGCGCCGGTGTTGGTGGGTTGGGCGGCGGTCACGGGGACGTTGGCCCTGCCCGCGTGGGTGCTGTTCGCCGTGATCTTCGTGTGGACCCCGCCGCATTTCTGGGCGCTGGCGATACGCGTCCGCGAGGACTACGCGGTGGCGGGGGTTCCGATGCTGCCCGTCGTCAAAGGCGACGACGAGACACGACGACACATCTTCGTCTACTCGCTCGTCCTGTTCGGCACGACGCTCCTGCTCGTCCCGATCGCCCGGATGGGTCCGGTCTATCTGCTGACGGCCGCCGGGCTGGGGGGTGCGTTCGTCTGGCGAGCCCTGGTGCTGTACCGGACGCCGACCGACGCGCGCGCGTGGGGTCTGTTCAAGTACTCCATCGTCTACCTGGCCGCGCTGTTCGGCGCGGTCGCCATCGACGCGCTGGTCTGACGGCGCCGGCCGCGGCTAGCCCGGTGAGGGACCGCCCTCGGAGCCGGCCAGCACC
>Ga0214473_10005811_pt1 | contig 14752 bp, 11 predicted proteins | sample RVTome_7_FD_203509 | JGI IMG/M metagenome (GOLD analysis project Ga0214473, IMG submission 203509) | Soil microbial communities from uranium-contaminated site in the Upper Colorado River Basin, Wyoming, United States - RVT98D197 | ecosystem: Environmental > Terrestrial > Soil > Contaminated >... | reverse complement strand
GGCTGAGCCTTTGCACAACAGGGCGCTGGCGATTGATGAGAAAGCTCTGGGTCCTGAGCATCCGGGCCTGGCGACGGACCTGAACAACCTGGCTTCACTGTATCAGGCCCAGGGCCGGTATGCCGAGGCTGAGCCTTTGCACAAAAGGGCGCTGGCGATCAGAGAGAAAGCTCTGGGTCCTGAGCATCCCGATGTGGCAGCGAGCCTGAACAACCTGGCTTTACTGTATCGAGCCCAGGGCCGGTATGCCGAGGCTGAGCCTTTGCACAAAAGGGCGCTGGCGATTGATGAGAAAGCTCTGAGTCCTGATCATCCGGGCCTGGCGACGGACCTGAACAACCTGGCTTCACTGTATCAGGCCCAGGGCCGGTATGCCGAGGCTGAGCCTTTGCACAAAAGGGCGCTGGCGATCAGAGAGAAAGCTCTGGGTCCTGAGCATCCCGATGTGGCAGCGAGCCTGAACAACCTGGCTGGACTGTATCAGGCCCAGGGCCGGTATGCCGAGGCTGAGCCTTTGCATACGAGGGTGCTGGCGATCAGAGAGAAAGCTCTGGGTCCTGAGCATCCCGATGTGGCAGCGAGCCTGAACAACCTGGCTTTACTGTATCGAGCCCAGGGCCGGTATGCCGAGGCTGAGCCTTTGTATAAGAGGGCGCTGGCGATTGATGAAAAAGCTCTGAGTCCTGATCATCCGGGCCTGGCGACGGACCTGAACAACCTGGCTTCACTGTATCAGGCCCAGGGCCGGTATGCCGAGGCTGAGCCTTTGCACAAAAGGGCGCTGAGTATCGTTACGAAAGCCCAAACGTCTCGGAGCTTGTGGGCGACTGTTCTTGAGACCTACAGCAGGGTGCTTCGTAGTATGGGCGAATACGTCGAGGCTACGAATCTGGCCGCTCAAGCCCACGCTCGGAGGTGGGAGGATTTCGTCAGCAACTCGGCGACGCTCTCTGAGCGGGACGCTCTGAAGTACTCAAACTCACTCTACTGGTCGACATCGAACTACTTGAGCTGTTATTCCGACCTTGGATCGAGCAGCGATTCGGTTACAAGACGTACGGCCGACATGATTCTTGCCAGCAAGGGCCTGGTTTCCGACGACATGTTTGAGCGTCAGAAAGCTCTGATCGAAGAGACGGACTCCGCCACATTAGTCCTGGCGCAGTCCGTGAAATCGACCAGGTTCCAATTGTCCGATCTCTATATGAAAGGACCGGGTGATGATATGAAGAGCAGTCGACATCGACTTGACTCGCTTAGCCGGATCGTATGCGACCTTGAGGCTGATTTGGCGCGCCGGAGCGCGAGCTACCGCAAGCGTCAGGACTACCATCATGTTTCTGCTGAGCGCATCTCATCCCTGATACCGGCCGGCGTGACACTCGTTGAGTACATACGGTACTATCACCGACAGTTGGATCCCGAAGAGGTTGTTCCGCGCTACCTGGCCCTGGTGATGACGTCAAATGATATCCCGAGGATCGTAGATCTGGGCAGCGGCTATGAGATTGATAATCTGGTTGGTGAATACCGGGCGCATATTCTCCGGGTTATCGGAGCCGAAGGCACAACGCCTGCTCTTGAGCAGGAGTATACCCTGCTAGGCCGGGAACTGTACGCGCGGGTCTGGCAACCCATAGCGGAACTTATCGGTGAGGGTGGATCGGCGATGGTTGCCCCGGACGGCGCCTTGAACATCGTTTCCTTCGCAGGTTTGCCGGATAACTCGGGCAGATTTCTTATCGAGAAGTACGGCCTTCACCATCTGTCGTCCGGCCGTGATCTTATTCGACTGCAGGATCGGCCCCAGGGCGCCAGGGGACTTCTGGCCATGGGCGACCCAGACTACGACGCCGGTGTTTCATCTCGTTTGCATGCCGCTGATCGGGGTGAATCCGGTATCGGCGGCGCCACCTATGCTTCTCGTGCGGTTCCTTCGCGATTCGGTGAGTTTCAGCAAGTGAAGGTCGATAGCTTACCAGCCACCAGGCGCGAAGTGGAGCTGATCGTAGACAGTTGGCATCGACACACGGACGAGCCGGCGGTGGCCTATTTTGACTCGGCTGCTTCAGAAGAGATGTTCAAGACCCAATGCGCCGGTCACCGCGTACTGCACCTTGCTACTCACGGGTTCTTCATGCCCCCCAGGTTTGATCCGGCGGCGTATGATAGCCGTCGCGACACGACCTTTGAGGGAGAAAACCCACTGCTCCTATTAGGACTGAGTCTGGCTGGAGCGAACCGGCACGGCACAGGCGCAGACACTCCGGGAGCGGAGGATGGTATCCTGACGGCATACGAGGTCTCGTCTCTGGACTTGAAGGGGACCGAACTGGTGGTGCTGTCGGCATGCGAGACGGGACTTGGTGAGGTCAAGGAAGGCGAGGGTGTTTATGGGCTTCGGCGGGCTTTTCAGATGGTTGGAGTCGGCACTGTCATCTCGGCGCTCTGGCCTGTTTCGGACTCAGTGACGGCTGAAACCATGAGCCAACTGCATGACCGTGGTGAGCAAACACTCTCAGATCGGCTGCGCGAGCTGCAGTTGGAGGCAGTGGCCGAGCTTCGAGCGCGAGGCGAGTCCGACCACCCGATCAGTTGGGCCGCCTTCATCGCCATCGGCGACTGGCGGTAAAGGTGTGCAATGCGCTCTGGTGAAACAGGTGGCGCACTTTTCGACCACCACCCGGTACACTTTTACTCCGTCGTTTACAACAATTCCGTGAATCGCTGAGACGTCTCCTCTATGTGGCCCGTCCGGCTCGCTGAAAAGCCTCCGATAGCGCCTCCTGCGGGCACAAAGAACACCGTCAGGGCCGCGACCGCAGAGGTTGGCGCCGGAATCATGGCCTTTGAGCCTTTGAAGAGGCAGAGTCGTGGGCGGAGGCCGACGTGTTTTTATCTGTTGCCGATGAATGTGCGAATTGATATTATGAGTTGTAAAACCCTCACGGTTTTGGATCGTGTGGGTGGATTTGAGAGGCCCCCGTAGCTCATCCGGACAGAGCATCTGCCTTCTAAGCAGAGGGTAGCAGGTTCGAGTCCTGCCGGGGGTATTTACTTGTTGACTGGAGAGGCGTCAGGCTGTAGATTTTCAAACAGAGAACAGAGTATTCATAAAAATGGGCGGTGATCCTGGGTCCAAGTACCGAGCGCGGGTTTCGGCTCGGGGCGTCAGGACGCATGATGCACAATCCGGTTATCCGGAGCGCCGCCCCCATTAGGACACCGCCCATGTTCTTATCTTTCGAAGGCTTGATGGGTCGCAGCTTGCTTTTGACTCCGTTCCCAGTGTCGGAGTTCCCCCCGCTTCGATATTCTGATTTCTCGGTCTGTTCGCATTGACCAAACAAAGCGCAGGTCCTTATCATTCCCGCATGCAGCGCATCATCGTAATCGGCACCAGTTGTTCCGGTAAGACCACACTGGCGCGGAAGCTGGCGGAGCGTTTGAGCATTGAGCATATCGAAATCGACCGGATCAACTGGTTGCCGGACTGGCAGCATCTGAGTTCGGACGAATTGCTGGCCGCTATGAAGCGGGCGACCGAAGGCGATCGGTGGATTGTCGACGGCAACTACCCGTCCGTGCGCGAAATCGTCTGGCCGAGAGCGACGCATGTCGTCTGGCTGAACTACTCGTTTCCGCGTATCTTCTACCGGGCGCTGAGTCGTACTATCAGACGAGTCTTTACTCAAGAGAAGCTATTCGCGGGTAACACCGAGTCATTTGTGCAGTCGTTCTTGACTCGTGATTCGATTCTGTGGTGGGTGCTGACAACCTTTCGACTCTACCGCCACCGGTACCTGAAATACCGTGACGAGCGCACCTATCCGAATCTCGAATGGATCGAGTTGCGCCACCCGCGTGAGGAGGAGCAGTTCTTCGCCGGGTTGTTGCGAAAGCCATAAACGGCCTATCTCCGAGCGAGCAGGTCGAAACCCGATGCCTGTCCCGAGCGAAGCCGAAGCATGAGCGAAAGGGGTAGGGTAGGTCTGTCCGCAGACCCGCCGTCTACGAGGCTACCGGACACGCACTCCGTTTAGTTCGTTGACAGCGACTCCATTAACGAACTATACTTCACCAGATGATATGGTCAGGTAAGCGATCCGGGCGTCGGTCGTCTTTATTCACGAATCAGCTTTCGGCCGGCGCAGACCACCGCAGGAGCAAAGACATGCGGTGCGGAAACTACAACGACAGGGGCGCCGAGTTGCGTTATACATGAGAGAGACGGTAACCTATACTGAAGGCCGGAGGTCGCAACGTTGCGAATAAGATCTTTTTACAGAGCTCTGCACTTGATGCCGACCTTATTGTCCGCATGCCTACTCGTTGTCGTGGGAGGCTGCCAGTCCGATGAGAAGGTCATACCGGATACCGGATACCATCCCGACGGCTGGGCAATTGCGGGTCATCCTGAATTTCACGGCGATTACGGCCTGGTCTACGGGATTCAGAGTTGCCCTCAATGTCACGGCGCCGACTGGGCGGGCGGACTGGCCGAACGATCTTGCCGCGAGTGCCACTTCGACGGCGAGGACGACTGCGCCGCCTGCCACGGCGGCCTGTATGACGCCACCGGCGCGCCGCCCTACGGCTTGGACGGAGAGATCGATGACGACGTCCTTGCTGTCGGCGCCCACGAAAGCCACGTCCACGGCTCGGACTTTAGCGACGGCGTGGCCTGCTTGTCGTGCCATGTGGAGCCGGCCATGCCGTGGGACTCAGCTCACTTTGACTTTGATATCCTCGTGGGACCCGGCGTGACAGATTCGGTCGCCGAGATCACGTTCGGCGGCATCACGACGACCGGTGTCTGGAACCGCGACACGAAAACCTGTTCCGAAGTTTACTGTCACGGTAACTTCAAGAAAGGGTTCCCACTCAACAGACCGGTCTGGACCGGCAGCGATCAGGCGCTATGCGGTTCATGCCACGACGCCGGCGCCAACCCCGGCTTTTTGGACCGGCTGCACAGCAGCCACTGGATCAGCAACATCAGATGCGAACGTTGCCACGCCGCCACTGTCGACGCCGGCCTGGAGATTATCGGACCTTCGGTGCATGTTGATGGTCAGTTGACAATTGACTTCTCCGAGTCCGGCGCCTACATTGACGGAACCTGCTCGGATTTGGATATCGGCTGCCACCAACCGAAGGATTGGGACTAACAACGTTGCCCATACTTCCAGGAGAGTTATGACAATTTCAGAAAAACAAGCGAGTAGGGCATGGCCCGGGACGTCAATCCCATGGTTACGGACCATCAACGAAGCCAACGGCGCATGCTTTGCCGACGCTGTGTGCCTGTGGCTCATATCATTGATGCCGGTTGCCGCCGTTGCCGCCGAGCACCATGTCGACCAGGCGAAAGAGAACCGGGTCATGTTCGTTTCGGAATCCCCGCTGGTGGATATCGACGTTGAGGGCGGCCAAATCGACGGCTACGCCTACTGGGAGGGTGACGGTTTCCCGCCTGAGAATGGGCAACTGAACGGCAGCGAACTGTACTTCGAGGTGCCGTTGAACTCACTCGACGGCGGCAACAGCATGTACAACCGCCACCTGAAGGAAAACTACCTCGAAACCGAGAAGTTTCCGTACGCGTCATATAAAGCGAAAATCACACGGGTCGAGCCGGCGCCGGACAGTTCATACGCCATTCATGCCGAGGGTGTATTCAACATCCACGGCCGCGATAAACCCCTCCGCGTGGTCACAACGGTGACAACGGTTGAGAACGGTCTGAAGGTGACCTGCGAATTCACGATCCCGTTGGCGGACTTCGACATCGAAGTGCCGAGCTTGATGTTCATGAGCCTGGAAGAGAAAGTCGCCGTTAGACTTGAGTTCCACACAAAGCCTGCACCCAAGCAGTAGAGGACAGAGATGACCAGTAATACGATGTTCCGCCTGTTCCCGGGGTTTTTAGTCATGGTCTCTTGGTGCGCCGAATCGCACGCCCAGGTGCAGTGGCAAAGAACCGAACAGGAAATCGAACACGACGTTCAGGTTTTTCATGCTTCCAAGGTGCTCGGGCTGCCCACCGCACAGATGCTGCGCAAAGGGAATTTCGAGTTCGAGATCTCGCATCGGTTCGTGCCTCCCGTAAAAGATGGGTACGCAGCACTCTTTGGTTTCGACGGGCCGGCCCGGATGAGGTTGGGCGTAAGTTACGCCGTCGCCGACGACTGGGTCATGACGGTGGGCCGCAGCAGTATCGACGCCAACACCGACCTGACGATCAAATACCGTTTGTCTCAGACCGAGATGTCAGGCATGCCGTTTGTTTCTGCGCTTCAGATCGGCGCCGCCTGGAATCCGGTGGAGACCTTTCGTCGTGACCACAAGGACAGCGTGATCGTCCGTGGCAAAGGACATAGCCGTCACTTTCAGATCTTTGCCCAGCTGATGATTGACTTCCAGCCGATGGGTCAACTGGCGGTGGGCGTGGTGCCGTCGTTTCTTTATAATCGCGATATCGGCGCCGAGGATGTCGAGAATACGTTCGTCCTGGGCACACACTTGCAGCTTTTCTTAAACCGCCACTGGAGCATCATCGGGGAGTATTCTCCGCTTCTCAAGGAGAAGTCAACGTGGCGCAACCCAGCCGGCTTAGGAATGGAGTTGGAAACGGGAGCGCATATTTTCGAGATGTTCATCACCAACCAGGTGCGGATAAACCCCGCTCAGTTCCTGGCCGGCGCGGAATACTCCTTTGATGGCGACAACCTGCGCATCGGTTTCATGATCACCCGCATTCTGTGAAGGCCACTTCAGCGGTTTTCGAACAACCCATCACGTATCCACCGACCGACGCTGTCGACCAGCGACTGAGGCAGGCGCTCGCCGACCGGCATCTCCGGCGTGCTGGTGTGGGCCATAGTGCGGTATAACAGGCTTGTCTCCGGGTTGCCCGGCGTAACCACCGAACCGTTCTCCGAGCCGCGCAAGATGTTATGGTAGCTCGCCATACCAAGTCCGGCGGCCGGGGTGTCGCCTGAATGGCAGCCGGCGTTGAGGCATTTCACGTCAAAGATGTACCTAATGTCACTGTAGTACGTCGTTGCTAGGGACGGAACAATCGTCCGCTCCTCCGAACAACTCGGCACGGTCGCCAGACTCGCCAGCAGGATCAGAATCCCCGCCATGATACCGGGGGCGAACCTACTCTGTTCAATTGACTCGGATCGATGCATCCTGCCTCGTGTCATTTTAGTCTACCATAGATACGTGGGCCGACCGGCGTCCGCTTGCCGGCAAAATCACAGCGTCGGGCACAACCGTTGCGACGCCCCTTAAAGCTAAGAAGGCGCCTATTCAATGGCAACGGCTTTCTAATAGTAGGGTGTTATTGAGTCCTCCCGGCCGACCCTGATTGCGAAGTAACGGTTTGATTGAGGGACATAATTGACGTTTCAGCAAGCGGATGCGTATCCCCAGTTGCACCCTGAAACTCGCTCGGGGCGGCGCCGAAGGAATGCTCATAAAGCTCATTTTCTTGTAGACATCGCAAAAATGAATCGATATACTTAGGCGTTAAAAGTAGTTTCCGTGACGGCTCTTGTCGAGACTTTGTTTATCCGATCAAATCTCTGATAAAGCTCAATGAGGAGACTGAAGCGCAATGGTGCGCAAGAACGGGTTTATCTCAGCAACTACATTTCTCTTGGGTTGAGGTTTGGTGTTGAGATAGACGAGACTGGATGGCAGAATGAACATTTACATCGGTAACCTGTCGTATGACACGACGGACGAGCAACTGCGCCAGGCCTTTGAGGGTTTCGGCGAGGTCACAAGCATCAACATTGTCAAGGACAAATACAGCGGCGAGTCGAGAGGGTTCGCGTTCGTGGAGATGTCGGACAAGGACGCGGCGGCGGCCGCTATCGCTGGCCTCAACGGCCATGAACTGAATGGCCGGGCGCTGAGCGTCAACGAAGCGCGTCCGCGCACCGAACGTGGCGGCCGCGGCGGCCGGGGTGGTGGTGGCCGCGACCGTGGTGATAATCGCGACAACCGTCGCCGGTCCTGGTGATGTGCTCTCGAGGTACCGGCTGGTAAACGTGTAAATTATCGGTAAACAAGGAGGTCGGCCGACGCCGACCTCTTTTGCATGCGGAACAGTCGGTCGATTGCCGCTCCAGGGCCGCACAAAGTATTCGACATAAGCACCCGTCTGGATGTATCCCAGCTTCTCGGCCAGCTTCCATGATTCGGGATTAGCGGCGTCCCAGTGCGGCTCCAGACCACAGCTTGCGGTACTACCCACACAGCCGGCTCTCCTCAATATTGCAGGCGACGGGAAGGCCCGCCGCACGTGATGGCAGATCGATTCTTTGGGTATACGGACGTCACCTGCGCCGGGTTGCGTAGTATCCTGGTGGACAGGGATCGCTGACGGGAGAATTATACTGGGGGGCGGAGTCGAACCGCCGACCTCCTGATCCACAGTCAGGCGCTCTAACCATCTGAGCTACCCCAGCAACGTAGCTCTAAGTAACGGCATTTTCGACATCAGTCAAGCCATACTTTAACCGGCCGGTCAAGCCGGCTCGCTCGCGCTACGCGCGCGGAGTGTCTACCGTACAGCGGCTTCAGACTCGGCTATCTGCAGAAGAGCCTACGGCCGCCCGCGTAGGCGAATCTTTTTGATGCTGACAACTCCGGGCTCTCTCATTTATACTTGGGAACGAGAAATAGTATGACATTCCGGAAGAACAACCGGTCGGATCGCGAGTTCGACGAAGAGCGCCGGCGGATGATCGAGGACCAACTGTGCCGACGCGATATCACCGACGCGCGCGTGCTGGCGGCCATGCGCCGCGTGCCGAGACACCTATTCGTTCCCGAGCGACGCCGCGTGAACGCCTACCGCGACGGTCCGCTGGAAATCGGTTTCGGGCAAACCATCTCGCAACCCTATATTGTCGCCTCGATGACCCAGCACCTCTCGCTTAAGAGAGAGGGTCGCGTCCTGGAGATCGGCACCGGCTGCGGATACCAGACCGCCGTTCTGGCCGAGTTGTGCGAACACGTTTTCTCAGTGGAGGTGGTGCCGGAGTTGCTGGACCGAGCCCGGCAAACGCTCAAGCAACTCGGTTATGACCGGGTCCGCACCGCCCTGAAGGACGGGTCTCTGGGCTGGCCGGAGGAGGCTCCTTTCGACGGCATCGTCGTGACGGCGGCGGCGCCCAGGCTGCCCGCGGCCCTGATCGATCAACTGGCTGTCAGCGGCGTCATGGTGATACCGCTTACTACCGACCGTTACGGCCGTCAGTTTCTGGTGAGAGTCACCAAGGATGCCGAAGGCATCAAGCGCCACACGCTCTACGAGGTCCGCTTCGTGCCGATGGTGGGTGAGGTGGAGAAGTAGGGCGCCTGTCAACGTTCAAGATCAATACATGCAAAGAGGGACCGGGCCGAGCCCGATCCCTCGCCTGTATTCAACGAAAACCGACCAGAGTGACTCTCTAGGCAGCTACCGCGCGGCGACGGCGGTAGAACACGTACAGACCAGTGCCCAGCAGCAGCAGAGCCAGAACGGCAATGCCGTAGCCGGTGACACTGGGGATGACATACTGGATGCCACGATCCACCGTGAAAGTACCGATCGCCCCCACAATATCGATCACTTCCCCATCACTAAATTCAATCCCTAAATCGGCCGTGGAGTTTTCAAAGGTTTCGCGAATGCCGCCACCCTCCAACTCTAACGAATCAAGAATCGGGCCGACCTTGTGCTGAACCTCGAGGATAACGCCAAGGGCCACATCCGCAGCGTTGCCGCTGGCCAGCAACGCCTTGACGTCCCCCTCGTTTCTGTAGGTGGTGTCCTCCGGCGGCGGCAGACTCGCAAGGGTAGCCGACATGTGGATGCCTGGTGAACCCAGCTTCAGCACGAAGATGGTATCACCGGGGAATTGGGGAATTATCACTTTGGGGTAAATGTCAAAGAAGCTCTCAGCCGGAAAATCCTCCCCCACCATACCGTATGAAGGTCGAGTCTCGTCCAAAGTAATGACAATGGGGCGAGCACTGTACGGGTTTGGTGCTTCCAAGTGCATATCGACCAACTGGGTCTTGATCACGGCCATAGCCGGCGTGGCCAGCAGCAGCAGTAATGCGAGTATGAGTAGTTTCTTCACGGTACTCTCCATCTATTGTTTAGTTTCTTTTGATTATGACCGCACGGAAGACTCCCGCGACACAGCTATGGTATGCGGCGCCTTCGCGGCCGGTGGCTAAACCAAGACGGAGAGAGGCGGACCGCGGCTTTCCGGGATGAGGTATACGTCGCTGTGCTTTGTAGTACAGGCAGGAATGAACCAACGCAGCCGCGGGCGGCCGGTTCGGATCTTCCGGCCGGAGAAAATCATTGACGCCATGGCCCGGAAGGCCAGGACCAACAGCGAATTGACAAGGACAATCAGGGCGGAAAACGCCACAAACCCGAGCAGGGCGGCCAGACCGCGCAGGTAGGGATCGGACAAAGCCGGTTGTCCCAACAAACCGGCGGAGAGACTGACTTGGGAGTAACCGAATTCGAAGGCAATCCACAACACGGCCACCACCGAGGGGCGGAAACCGAACGCCGCACGCGCCCAGCCCATCGACCAGCCGCACAGAGTGAACAAGGTTGTGCCGGTAGCTAACGCCAGGCACGGGCTCGCAGTGGGGGACGGCACTGTAAGGCTGGACACGGTAAGATACGACAATCCCATCAGAAAGCCGAGCCGCGCCCCTTCCTCACCGTCAGCCCGACTGACCCGGGCCAGAAACGGGGTAAGCGCCACCAGAGACAGATACCAATGACCGGGAAACAGATTGGCTATCAACAGCAAAAGGGCCGACAGCCCGGCATAGAGGAAGCTCTCGACCCACTTAGCGAGCCGGAGCGAGCCGTCACGCTGACAGCCGGAGGCCGCCGCGGCGCTGCCCTCGCCTGACTGCGGCGAGTCCTCTTCCCCCGCGGTCGGGTAGGTTGTCTGTCTCAGTCTGTCGGATCGATCGGTCACCCAACCCTCTGGTTTTGATGCTTCGTGCCTTACAACTCGACCTGGTCCGGGCTATATCTATGCCCGGTAGCACGAAACCGAAAATAGAAAACTCGTCTCAGCGTTGCTCAATCAATGGTGTCACGAATCAAAAGACGAGCAAGAAGGCTTATTACTTTTTCCGCTGACAATATATACACATCGGTCGGGTTTCGTCAAGTAGAAACTGGCTCGACCCCTTTTTTGATCTCATCGCGCAGCATGATCCGCGCTTGATAGTCGCGCACCCCATCCCAATGCGTCGTCTGCCCCGGCTCGTTCGCCAGGTCGTCTATCGAGAAGCAAGAGGGCTCGGCTTTCAGTAGTCGGTATTTCTTGGGCAGATGGTTCCTTATTCGGATGAAGTGCGCCTCAAGGAGAACTATATCGTGGCCAAGTGCTGCGCCCCCACGCCCGGTTGCGACATTGTCGCGTATTACGCCCACGACGGTGTGGTGCTCAAGGTGCACCGGGTCGAGTGCGGCAATCTGCTGAAAGCGGACCGGGCGCGGCTATAGGCCCGTTTACTATCTCATGAGCCGCGTCGGGTATCGCTTGCCAAAGCGTTGCGGTGTGAGCTTATTGGGTACTGTTGCGTACCGAGAAACAAATGTTGTGCGATGTATCAAAGGAGAGAACATGCAACCGAGGAGAGTCCTAACAGCCGTCCTGGTCGTTACATTCATGCTGACTTTTGCAGGCAGCGCCGAGGCCGGGCGCCGCGTGCGCACTTTCGGCGAGAAGGGAAAGCCCGCCGAGAGTGAGGAGAAGAAGGACAACGGCAAGAAACCGGACGAGAAGCCGTTCGACGAGATGATCAAGGACAAGGTCGCCATCGAGGGGTTGTTCACGTTCTACCACGACACCACCGACAACAGCTATCTCATGGCGATCAAGCCGGAACAGATCGGCCCGATCTATCTATGCGGGATGACGCGCTCGGCGGCCGCCGGGGCGTTCTACGACAACGGCAGCATGAGTCAGACCTTTCCGTTTTATGTTCAGCGCGTCGGCAAGAACATCATGCTGATGGAAAAAAACGTCCGCTTCCGCGCCGACAGTTCGGCCACTTTGTCGCGTGCTCTCCCCCGCGCCGTGTCGGATCATCTCTTCGCCTCCACCAAGGTCGCCTCCCGGCCGGACGACTCCACCGGCGCCGTCCTGATTAACCCGGACGAGCTTTTCCTGAGCGACGTCGCCAACGTCGCGTACTTTTTGAACGAGGCGGTGAAGACCGGACTCAGTTTCGACAAGAGCAACAGCTACTTCGCACTGATCAAGTCATTTCCCGGCAATACCGAGATCGACGTCAGGCTGCATTATAAAACCAACCGTCCGATCACGGCCGCCACCATGCAGAACCCCTACAGCCTGTTCCATGTCTACCATTACTCGTTGTCGTCGTTGCCGGAGACCGATTACGTGCCGCGGATCGGCGACGATCGCGTCGGTCATTTTATGACGCTGTACCAGGACTACACCGACCTCGATCATGAAACGCCCTACGTCCGCTACATAGAACGCTGGCCTTTGAAAAAACAGGACCCCTCGGCCGCCTTGTCCGAACCGGTCGAGCCGATTGTCTTCTGGATCGAGAATACGGTGCCGGAGGAATACCGCCAGGCGGTCAGAGAGGGGATCGAGTTCTGGAATCCCGCTTTCGAGAAGGTCGGATTCAAGAACGCTGTTGTCGCCAACCAGATGCCGGATGACGCCGATTGGGACCCGGCCGACGCCAGCTACAACGTGGTGCGTTGGATGATCGTCCCCGGCGGGTCATACGCGGTGGGGCCGAGCCGAGCCAATCCGTTCACCGGACAAATCTACGACGCCGACATCAGGTTCTCGGTGGATTGGATACGCTACATGTACAACCGCATGGAGTATTTCATCGATCCCGTGACCGCCAACGGGAACAGCCCGGAGGGGGACGATCCGTCTGCGCCGCCGTGGCTCGACGGCCGGCCGATGTGCACCTACGGCGCCGAGGCAGCCATGGAGGCGGCCTTCGCTTACTCCTACCTCAGCGCCGCCACCGACGATCTGGCCGACAAGGACGACCTGCTCAAGAAGTATGTCCACACCTACCTGCGGGAGATTATCGCCCACGAAGTCGGCCATACTCTGGGCTTTCGCCACAATTTCAAGGCGTCGAGCATTTACACCCTGGATCAGATCAACGACCCGGAGTTCACCGCCGCCAACAGCACCATCGGATCGATCATGGACTACTCCTCGCCCAACATCGCCGGGCCAAACCGCGTCCAGGGGGATTTCTACTCCTCGATTCCGGGTCCATACGACGACTGGATAGTAGAGTATGCCTACTCCGACTTCGGGGCCGCGACACCTGAGGAAGAACGGCCTCAACTGGCGCAAATAGCCGCCAAGGCGGCCCGTCCCGAATTCGCCTACGGCACCGACGAGGACGCTTTCGGCTGGAGCACGAAATCGATCGATCCTTACTGCAACCTGCACGACGCCGGTAACGACCCGCTCGGCTTCGCGCTGCATCGGGTGGCGCTGACCCGCGAGCTCTGGTACAACGCCATTCACAGTTTCGAACGACCGGGTGAACGATTCCAGAAAGTGTACAACGCCTTCCTGGCCGGCTGGCGTTCCTATGGTGAGTTGGCCATGATCGCATCCAAGTACGTCGGTGGGCTGACCCGCACCAATTACCACGTGGGTGACGCGCCGGGACAAACGCCGTTTGAGGTCATCCCGGCCGCCGACCAGCGGCGGGCGGTGGCGGCGCTGCGCGATCATCTGTTCGCGCCGGATGCTTTCGATTTGCCCGACGACTTGCTGAACAAATTGCAACCGGAACGCTATCCCGATTTCGAGTTCTCAGTCTACAGTGTCCCACAGGTAGACTATCCAATTCACCAGAGTGTGCTGACCGCCCAGAACACGGCGCTGGAGCGGTTGTACAGCCCGCTGGTGGTCGAACGACTTCTGAACAACATGGAGCGCTTCAAGCCGGGTGAGGATGTCTACACGATGTACGACATGTTCAGCGAGGTGCGCCGGGCCGTCTGGGGCGAGATCACCGGGCCGGAGAACGTAAACAGTTTTCGCCGGCAGTTGCAGTTGGCCCATCTGGATCGAATCATCGGCATCTACCTGAGTCTGCCGACGCAGTATCCGGCCGACGCCCGCACGCTGGCCGCTAACGATCTGGACACCCTTGAGGGAGCCGCCCGCCGGGCGGCCGGCGCCGGTACGCTTGATGAAATGTCGCGCGCCCACTTCAAGGAAGTCCTTCGACAAATCGAAGCCGCCAAGTCGGCCAGCCATTACTACGGCTCGAGCGTCATCCGCCGCTAGGGCATGCGGCCGGACGGCTGAGAATGAGCGGCGAAGCAGGGTGGGGTCACCAACAACCCCACCCGTTTTCTTTAGCGTAAATTCTCGTGTGTAAATTGCGGGTTAGAATGTAAAGAAATAGGGCATATCCGTTTAACAACTTTCCCGGAAGGATATGCCCGCGCGAGAAGTGGATTTCTCAGAGAAGAACCTATGCAATCGTTGGTTGGGAGTCAACAGTTTTTGGTATCCGATTCAGGGTGCGAATTGCCTCACAATAAATGTTACCGAAGGGCAAGAAAGGGGAGTTGGGAAATGATACGTTGCCTCCTCATTGGTGTTACCGAAGGGAGACACGAATATGGGTGGAAACTCGAGGCAAGAGTATCGGGCGGCGATCCTGGCGC
>Ga0214473_10005810_pt1 | contig 14753 bp, 15 predicted proteins | sample RVTome_7_FD_203509 | JGI IMG/M metagenome (GOLD analysis project Ga0214473, IMG submission 203509) | Soil microbial communities from uranium-contaminated site in the Upper Colorado River Basin, Wyoming, United States - RVT98D197 | ecosystem: Environmental > Terrestrial > Soil > Contaminated >... | reverse complement strand
CTGAAAGCACAGAAGCAAGCACCTCAAGCGCGTAACTGTCTCCATCAAAAATATTAGGAACCCTGTATGCACTGAGTACATAAGGCAGTTCTGCCTCTTTTTTGACAAAAACCTTTTTCTCACCTCTTTGCTCAGGTTCTTCTACCCTGATTGGTTTGACATCATCACCTCTCGGGATAGCACCAAAGTCCTTCCTCATCATTCCCATCAAAGAATCTATATCAATATTACCAGCAACGACTATCAATGCATTATTCGGCACATAATATGTCCTGTAATATTCCCAGAGGTCATCCCTTGTTATCTGTTTTAAATCTGACATCCAGCCTATAACAGGCCATCTGTATGGATGGTTTTTAAAAGCCGTGGATACAACCTCCTCATACACAACATTTTGAGGGTCATCTTCGTATCGCATCCTCCGTTCTTCCATAACAACATCTCTCTCAGAAAGGGTTTCCCTCGGGTCTATAATCAAATTACGCATCCTATCAGATTCAAGCTCTATGGAAAGGTTAAGCCTGTCAGGTGCAAGCTTTTGATAATAAAATACATAGTCTTTGCTTGTGCCAGCATTATCAATACCCCCTGCCCTCTTTATAATCTTTGAGAAATCCTTTGATCCGTATTTATGCGTCCCCTTAAACATCATGTGCTCAAGGAGATGGCTGAGTCCTGTCTTGCCCACCTGCTCATTAATTGAGCCTGCGTTATACCATATCTGAAAAACAGCCAAGAGAGCAGATGGGTCCTTAAGGGCGAGAACCTTGAGACCGTTGGGAAGTACTTCTTCGTGTAAAAATACGTCTTCAGAGACCTTTATATCTGTGCCTGTATGAGCACAACCTGATTGAAAAGAGAGGAATAGAGAAATGATTATTAAAAGAATTTTTTTCATGTCCATACATATTAGCAAAGATAAAAATTGAGGTCAAATGTTTGAACAGATAAAGCCTTCTCACCTGTCTCTGCAACTGTTACATCAAAGCCTTCTTTTTTAAGATAAGCCTTAACTATGTCGGCTATTTTCTCCTCGTCTTCGACTACAAGTATCCTGCTGCCTTTCATGCTAAAATGATACCATAAGTATTGTGAAATATTTATGAAAAAATGCTAACCTTCTTAATCAATGGGAATCTCAGAAAACCTCTCCACAGTCCGAGAAAAAATTAACAACTCTGCCATTAAAGCAGACAGAAATCCTGACGAGATAAAGCTCGTTGCAGTTACAAAAACCATTGAACTTCCCAGAATTATTGAGGCAATAGAAGCAGGAGTTACTATTTTAGGAGAGAATAGGGTTCAGGAAGCACAGAAAAAAGTGACGAGTGATGAGTTGAGAGTGATGAGTAACCGAATTCAGTGGCATTTAGTTGGGAGTCTCCAGAAAAACAAGGTTAAAACAGCGGTTCACTTATTTGACCTTATTCATACTATTGACTCTATTTCTCTTGCTGAGGAGGTCAACAAACAATCTGAGAAAATAGGTAAACAACAAAGAGTCCTTATTCAGATTAAACTCGCAGGGGAAGAAACAAAGCACGGGGTTTTAGAGAAAGATTTGATAGAGTTGCTTGAGAAAGTCGCTAAAATGGATAACCTCAAACTGGAAGGTCTTATGACAATGCCGCCATTTTTTGAGGACACTGAGAAAACAAGACCATTTTTTAAGAGATTAAGAGAAATCAGGGATAATATTAACAAGTTACAAGTTACAAGTTACAAGTTACGAGACTTATCTATGGGTATGTCAAATGATTTTGAGGTTGCAATAGAAGAAGGTGCAACAATGGTGAGAATCGGCACGGCAATTTTTGCCGATGGCTCGTCTACGACTCGTAGAGTAGAGGGGAAAGAAAATAGTATTGTTTAAAATAGTTCAAACGGTTTAAACTGTTTGAGCAGCTTGAACGGTTTGAACAACTTATTTACAGAGGTTTGTCTTATGAAAATAGGCTTTATAGGTGGTGGGAATATGGCAGAAGCCCTGATAAAAGGGATAGTCAGAAGTCAGATACTTGTCTCTGAGCCGAGGGAGGAAAGAAGAAGATACTTAGAGCAGACTTATGGTATAAAAACAACAGAATCTAATAAAGAAGTGGTTTCATCATGTAGTATAATACTCCTTGCAATTAAACCGCAGAATATGGAAAGTGTACTGGATGAGATAAGCAATTCTATCACAGAAGAAAAGACTGTAGTGTCAATAGCTGCAGGTATTACCTTTGCCTATTTGTCTTCAAAGCTAAAGAGCAGAAAACTCATCAGGGTTATGCCAAATACACCCGCCCTCGTTCAGGAAGGAATGACCGTGATGTCTTTATGTGAGTGTCTTTCTGACAGGGATGTATCTACTGTCAGGGAAATCTTTATGTCCATAGGAAAAGTCATTACACTGCCTGAAAAATACATGGACGCTGTAACTGCACTTTCGGGAAGTGGACCTGCATTTATTGCCTATTTCATTGAGGCAATGATTGAAGGTGGAATAAAGATGGGGCTTAATAAAGATGATGCCCTTGCACTTGCTGTCCAGACAGCCGTTGGCACATCGAAACTGCTTGACACAGGAATGAATCCTTCAGCATTGAGAGAGATGGTAACCTCTCCAGGAGGTACCACAGCAGCAGGACTTAAGGTATTTAATGAGAAAGGATTTAAGGACATTGTAATAGCTGCAATTGAAGCAGCAAGAAATAGAGCAAAGGAGATTGGAAAAACAAATTAAAAATGCAAAATACAAAATTTAAAATTAAGGAATTGAGGGATTGATATGTTCATATTTGCAAACTTATTGCTTGCGATAGCACAGATAGCTGACATCGTGCTTTCAGTATATATGTGGATAATAATAATCGCTGCACTTATAAGCTGGGTAACCCCTGACCCGTATAATCCAATTGTGCGGTTCTTATATTCAGTTACAGACCCGGTACTTCATCCTATAAGGAGACGTATCAGATTAGGTCTTGGAGGTATTGATATTTCTCCTTTAATCGTAATCTTAATAATCATGTTTATCAAACGTTTTTTAATAACATCCTTGATTGAACTATCCCTTAAGATAAAAGGAGGATAAGGAGGACATATATGAGAATCACACCGTTAGACATTCAGCAAAAACAGTTTCCTGTTAAATTCAGGGGATTTGACGAGGAGGATGTAGACTCTTTTCTTGAACTTGTAAGGGAAGAGATGGAGGAACTCTTACGAGAGAATGCCTCTCTCAGGGAAGAAGCTAAAAGGCTGGAGAAACAATTAAAAGAGTATAAAAATATTGAAACAACCCTTAGAGATACGCTTATTGCCACTCAACAGATGGTGGAAGAGTATAAAATTAATGCTAAAAAAGATGCTGAACTCATCAAAAAAGAGGCTGAACTAAAGGCAGAAGAGACAATAAAGAATGCCCAGGAAAAGGTCATCAAAATCCACGAGGATATAACAGACCTTAAGGGTGTAAGAAGACATTTTAAAGAAGAACTCGGAAGGCTCATTGAGAACCATCTGAGGATGTTGGATTTCGATAAAGAACGAGAGGCAGAAACACCTGATGAGATTTAAGTCACTCAAAGGAATTCAGGACATCCTACCGCCTGAAATATACATCTGGCAGCGAATAGAGCACATATCCCGGGAAGTCTTTAAAAAATATGGCTATACAGAAATCAGGCTTCCGATAATTGAATCAACAGATGTCTTTACTCGAAGTATAGGGGAGACAACAGACATTGTCGAAAAAGAAATGTACACATTCCTGGATAAAGGTAACCGCAGTGTAACGCTAAGGCCAGAGGGCACAGCCCCATTTGTAAGGGCATTTATTGAACATCATCTATATAACGAGCCTACACCGCAAAAATACTATTACATGGGTCCCATGTTTCGTTATGAAAGACCACAGGCATTCAGATACAGGCAGTTTTATCAAATAGGAGCAGAGGCACTTGGCACGGAAGACCCTAAACTCGACGCCGAGGTTATATCAATGCTTACAACTATTTTAAAAAGAATCGGGCTTGAGGAAATCAATGTTGAAATCACATCAATCGGCTGTAAAGACTGCCGCCCTGATTACAGAGAAGCCTTAAAAAAAACCCTTCAAAACAGGCTTAACCTCTTCTGTGAAGACTGCCAGCGAAGATTTGAATCCAACCCTTTAAGGATCCTCGATTGTAAAGTCCCTTCCTGTATTGAGGCGCGGAAAGGTTCACCTGCTATAATAGATTTTTTATGCGACAAGTGCAAACAGCACTTTGAAGATTTAAGGCGCCATCTAAAACTTTTAAACATCCTATATATTATTAATCCCAACCTGGTCAGGGGCATTGACTATTACACAAGAACCGCCTTTGAAGTAACAAGTGAATCTCTCGGGAGTCAGAAAGCTGTTGCTGCAGGTGGGCGGTATGACAGGCTTGTCAATGAATTTGGCGGACCACCTACACCTGGCATAGGATTTGCTGTCGGCATAGAAAGAATCATCCCCCTCGTAAAAGAATCTATAACTGAAAAAGAAAGTCCTGACCTTTTTTTCTGCTCATTGGGTAAAGAGGCTTCTGAGAAGAGCCTTATTCTCACCAAACAATTAAGGGATAGGGGTCTATGGGTTGAAATGAATTATGATGAGCCGTCACTTCGCAGCCAGATGAGAAAAGCAGACCGCATCGGAGCTAAAAATGTTATTGTCCTTGGAGAAGATGAATTGAAGAAAGGAAAAGCTGTAATAAAAAATATGCAGAATAAAAAAGAAACCGAAGTAGCCCTTGAAGTTGAAAAAATACTAAAAGTAATAACTCTTAACCCCGAACTCTAAACTTCTTCCTCCAATATCTTCTAAGTGCTAATGTTGCCCCACCTGCGAGAAAAAGGAGAGAGCTTATTGGTTCTGGGACAAGAGATGTAGAGTATGTTAATGTTGCATCGCTTATGTCGTAATAGTATACAGAGGTATCCGCCCACCCTTCTATATAAAATTCTATTTCATGTCCAATTGGAATAGAGAGGGCGACTGTGGAAGGAATTGAGGGTGCAAAGGAGAAACTAAAAAGCTCTATTCCTTCTGTTAAATCGTCCACGTATATCCATCCCCCTGCAGCGGATGGCTTATTATTATTGCTACTTAAGCTATAAGTAAAGTTTAATAAGGGGGCATTAGCTGTAAAAGTTCCTTTAAACTGTGCATCTCCCACTGCCCTGCCGTATAACAACCAGAATTCATCATTATATCCAGAAAAAGCTTGAGCATAAACATTCATGGTTGAATATGTTATCTCACTAAAAGCATTTGATTCTTCTCCCATAAAATGAGCGGAAGCAGAAGCACTAATAGGAAAGAAAGATTCTGATGTATATTCGTCTGCCTCATCCATTATGTTAATCGTAGGATAACATGAGTAGTCATCGCACCACATCCCCCAGACTCCCATATTTGCATATGCATATGCCGTATAGCTTTCTGAAGACCATGGCACTGGCGCAGCAGTTGCCATTAATGGTAAAAACACAAATGAGACAACAAACACAATTATTGAACATAGTGTTTTAACTCTCATAATTTACCTCCTGCTATGATTTTTATTTATTATTCCATAAGTTTTTAAAGCAAGTTATATGCCAATTTATAACATCTTGATTTTATTGAATTTATGAATTTGCTATTTTTAAAAGTGTAAAGTTTTTCTTAATTTAAAAAGCTGTTAAGGTGTGCAATGATAGATAGATAGATTATTTCTTTATAAATCAAGCAGTTATGAGATGTATTGAAGTCAAAATAAGTAATTTTTTAGTTTGTCGGAAAACTTAACTGCATTCGGAAAACCTTACACTATTTTCCACCCTCATATGCCTATTGACAAAATCTTATTAAGAATATATTATTATCATAAATGTTAATTAAATATATTTACTATGCGCTACGCTGAATTGAGAAAATTAAGAGACAGACTCTATTTTACCTTACAGGATTTGCAGGACTTGTTGGGGATAAAGCCTGAGTACGCTCGTGTCCTATGCACACGCTACAAAGAAAAAGGAATTTTTATAAGGCTAAAAAAGAATTTTTATGTATTAAACGAGAAGTGGGATGGTTTTTCTCAAGAAGACTATTTAAAGATTTCAAATCTTCTGCAGGTTCCGTCATACATATCCTTTATGACAGCCCTTTCTTTTTATGAAATTACTACTCAGGTTCAAAGAGATTATTTTGAAAGTGCATCAGTGAAGCGTTCAGTCAGCTTCAATATTAATGGAATAACCTTCAATTTTTATAAACTTAAAAAACAATACTATTTTGACTTTATAAAAAAAGATGATATTTTTATTGCAACTAAGGAAAAGGCTTTTATAGATGCAGTCTATCTTTATTCTTTTGGGAAATATAAATTAGATTTTAGCTCTCTTGATCTGGATAAGCTTGACAAAGACAAAATTAAAAAAATTTTAAAGGTATATCCTCAGAAAACCAGAAATATTGCAAAGAAACTATGCGGGATTTAGTTAAGCAGGAGCAATTTGAATTAGAGGTTCTGGACAAGCTGAACAGCAGAAAGTTCCTTAACTACTTTGTATTCGGCGGTGGAACAATGCTCAGGCTTTGTTTCGGCCTGAACAGATTTTCAGTGGATTTAGACTTCTGGATTATAAGAGACATTGACACAGATAAATTATTTGAGGATTTTAAAAAATATCTTTCGCAATTTTACACAGTAAAAGACTCGGCAAACAAATTTTATACATTATTGCTTGAGATAAAATCTAAAGATTATCCGCGCAGTCTAAAAATAGAGATAAGAAAAGAGACAAAAAAGATTAAAACAGAAACGGCAATAGCTTACAGCAGATATTCCAACATGCAGGTTTTCTTAAAAGTTATATCCTTGCAAGACATGATGAAAACAAAGATAGAGGCATTCTTAGATAGAAAAGAAATAAGGGATGTATTTGATATAGAGTTTTTATTAAAAAAAGGAGTTAGCTTAGATGCACCTGCGCAGACTCTTAAAAGAATACTTGAAGAAATTGACTCTTTAACAAAAAAGGATTATTCAGTAAAGCTCGGCTCTCTATTGGAGGATGACCAGAGAAAATATTATGTAAGCGAAAATTTCAAGATCCTGAAGTCAGCGATAAAAGAAAAGCTATCATAAAAAAACAAAACGCCTGTTGTCCCGATAATTCAGTTGGTATGAGTGCTTTTTCAGTTTTTGAATATTGTATTTTTTTTAACTTTTTACTTCTTCTTCCTAAAGTACCCCCTGACTGCAAAGGTTGCACCGCCTGCGACAAAAAGGATTGAACTTACTGGTTCAGGGACAACAGGAGGAGTAAAGTCACCATCACGAACAGCCCAGGCGTAGCGTTTATAATCTTTATCAATGAAGTTCTGGTCTCCAGAAGAAAAACTAAACCGCCACGCTTTTTCTGAATCATATTCTGTGCCAGACCAATATGTATACGATTGTACATTTATAAATAAACCATGTGTTGACGATGTTACGTCCTCCGTATAATAGAGATGTCCCATCTCACTCCCTGTGCAGTTTTTACCGGTACAGGTATCAGACTGGGGAAGTCGCCAGTCATCAAAGCCACCATACTCCAGGTTTGATACCCACGCTATAGCTTCACCCCAGCTCATAGTACCAGTTTCATCATAGCCTGATGTCATTGCATAGTTTGCATCTTTAAGCCATGTGATTTTCAAATCATCATCGTATATAAGACCGCCTCCTCTGTCAATAAGCCCTGCTCGAGCAGAGTCCAGAAAACCGAATACCATCAGCATTAATAACATGAATAGCCATTTCATTCGTTTTTGCCTCCTCTTTTATGGTTTTTATATATGAGGCAATTCTCATGCCAATTTATAACATGTTGATTTTATTAAAAGTCTTAATCAGCCTTTTTGTAACACTTGATAGAAATGTGTGTCGCAGATATGTGCCATATCACAGTTTAATAGTATCTTTCTTCCCCAAGTAATAAAAGGAAATGTGGTATAATTAGAAACTAAAGTTTTTAATAGACTAAACCCCATAATCTCAAACCTATGAATACTACTTTAAAAAATTGCACAGGTGTAATTCTTGCAGGCGGTGAAAACACGCGAATGCCTGTATTGAAGGCATTTATTGAGGTCAATGGTGAAAAGATTATTGATAGGAATCTTAAAATCTTTAAACGACTCTTTAAAGAGACATTTATCGTCACCAACCAGCCCGAATTCTACTCTTATCTTGGAATCCCCCTGCTCGGTGATGTCTATGATGTGCGGGGACCAATGACAGGAATATTTACCGCCCTTTTAAACTCATCAAATAGATGGGTTTTTATATCTGCATGCGACATGCCCTTTATAAACGAACAGCTTATAAGATATATGGCTTCAAAAAGAGATGGTTATGAGGTAGTAGTGGGGGAGGAGGGGGGATTTTTAGAACCCCTTTTTGCCTTTTATTCAAAACAGCTCATACCTTCTATGGAAAAGGCAATTCTCGCCAGTAAGACAGGCGTTAAAGATTTTTTAAATAATAAAATGGTAAAATGTTTAAGTATAGAGGAGATAAAAAACATAGACGCAGAGTTAAAATCTTTTATAAATCTTAATACTCTTGAAGACATAGAAAGGGTTCGAGGACTAAAGGAGGAAAAATGTTTGGTCTTGGAATGACAGAATTAATTGTAATCCTGGTAATTGTGGTGATTCTATTCGGAGCCTCGAGACTGCCTCAAATAGGTAAAGGCATAGGAGAAGCAATAAGAAACTTTAAAAAAGCTACTTCTGAACCCCCGGAGATTGATGTAACTCCTAAGAAGACTTCTGGAGAAGTAGAGGGAAACTCGGCACGAACTGACTCTGACAGGGAAAAGAAATAATAAGTGAACCCTTTAAAAACCTTCGCAGAGATAGACCTTAATGCCCTTTCCCATAACCTCAATATCGTAAGAAAAAAAACAAAAAACAAAACTGTCCTTGCCGTTGTAAAGGCAGGAGCCTACGGACACGGCTCTATAAAAGTCTCAGAACATCTTTTAAAAAGCGGCGCCTCTATGCTCGGTGTAGCTTTTGTTGAGGAGGCAATTGAGCTCAGAGAGGCAGGGATAAAGGCGCCGATACTCGTCTTCTTTGACCCGAACAATACAGATTCATATCTTAAATACAACCTTACGCCTACTGTCTTTGATTTTAAACACGCAAAAGCCATTTCTGACAGGGCATATAAACACAATCGTAAAATAGCCGTCCACATAAAGGTGGATACGGGTATGGGCCGCGTTGGATTAAAAATTGCAGATGCCCTTTCCAAGATTCCAAAAATAGCTGAACTAAAAAATCTTGAGCTTGAAGGTATCATGAGTCATCTCTCAGATGCAGAACTGAAAGATAAAGATTTCGCCGATATGCAGTTAAAGAGTTTTATTGCACTTATTGAATCTTTAAAAAAGAGAAAAATCCATTTTAAATTTTCCCATATAGCCAATAGCGCTGCAGTATTACAATTCCCAGAGGCACATCTCAATATGGTAAGACCTGGCATAATGCTTTATGGTTATGGACCGACAGGAAAAGACACTCTAAAACCAGTATTAAGCCTTAAAAGTAAAATCATTTTCATAAAAAATGTCCCTGCTAAAACCCCCATAAGTTACGGAAGAACCTTTATTACAGAAAGAAAAAGCACCATAGCAACAATCCCTACAGGTTACGCAGATGGATACAGCAGAAAGCTCTCAAACAGTGGAGAAGTTCTTATAAGCAGCAAACGCGCACCTGTGGTAGGCAGAGTTTGTATGGACACTATCATGGTTGATGTTACAGAAATACCACACATTAAGGAAAATGCCGATGTTATACTGATAGGAGGTGAGGGGAAAGAAAAAATCACTGCTCAGGAGATTGCAGATAAGACCGGGACCATACCCTACGAGGTCCTAACAGCCATAGGACATAGGGTTAAAAGAATATATAAATATTGACAAGTCACCAAAAATTGTGATAAAATTTTTTACACTTTAAGTGAACATCGCCAATTTCTAAATCTATACAGTCTTAAGCGGTAACGGGAAAGCAGATGTCACAGGGAGGAAATACGCTGAATACAAAAAGCCCTCACGAAAAAGCAGAAAAAACAATGCTTAAGCATATCCTCTCTTCAAAAGAATGGCAAGATTCTCTCCACAGCATATCAAAGGTTACAGGCTTTGACTTCAGCATTTATGATGAGAACGGTATTTTATTTTTAACTATAAATGAGAATTCCATTTGCAAATTCATCAAAACTTCCTCAGGTAATGGCAAAGAATGCCCTGCTTCATGCAGCGAATTTATTACTGAGTCGCTGAAACTCAGTGAGCCTGCAATATATAAATGTTATTTAAAGGTAATAAACTTCTCGGTGCCGATAAAATACCTAAAGGAAAAGGCTGTCATTATAGGGAGAAAAGGCTTTACCTCTTATGACAATTTTCTTGAATTTTTAAAGCTCGTAAAAGATAAAGGTCTTCACGAAATACCGGTTACACCGTCTCTTGATTTTGTTGATGAGAATTACATAAAAGATATCTCCCAGTATATTCACACAACAATAAATTATCAGTTAACCAATCTTCAGGAGAAAAATAGACTAACGGAAAAACTCGGGCGTTTTACATCGGTTGTGGATACAAATGTTCTTGAAAAATTATCTGAAAACGCAGATTCCCTTTACAGATATATTATAGATACTATCGAATTTATTATCAGTCCAGCTTCTGCTGCCATGTTGAATCTGGATAATCAAGCATCAATGTATAAGACAACATGCGCTGCCGGAAAATATAAGGATATTCTCCTGGCCATTCACCTTGATTCCGAAAATCCTCTTATCAGGCAAATACTCACTGCTAAGGTTCCCTCATCTCCTGTAGAGATAGAAGCTGAAAAACTTATAACAACTGAGGCTCCCGGAGAACTAAAATATGTATATCTTTTCCCTATTTTTGTTTCCGGTACCATGGAAGGATTAATAGGGGTATTTGGTGGAATGCTTTCACAGGAAGATGTAAGAATCGTCAACGCCATCCGTGACTATGTTGAAGTAACCCTCAAAAATCACATCCTTACCCTTACATTAGATAAAAAAATTGATGAGATATTGACATCTATTTTTGATTCGTCAAAATCCATTGCCCCCCTGTTAAACTGGGAACGCCTCCTTCACACTATAATTGAGAAAGCCACGCAACTCCTGAGGGCGGAACAGGGGTCTCTCATGCTATTAGAGGAAGAGACCGATGAACTTCTCGTAAAAGCCAAGAAAAGCATAGACGACATAATAAAGGAAAACATGAGAACCCGCAGCGGGGAAGGGATTGCAGGAAAGGTCTTTGAGAGCGGAGAACCATTACTGGTTGAGGACGTGGAAAAAGACCCGCGAACTAATCAGAAAAATAGACCACGATACAAAACAAGGTCCTTTGTAAGCATTCCAATAAAGATTGAGGACAGAGTGGCAGGGGTACTCAATGTATCTGATAAGATAACCGGGGAGGTCTTCAATGAGAATGACCTGATACTTATACAGGCTTTTGCAACTTATGCCTCAATTGCTATCGAAAGAAACCTCTTTCATAAAGAGGTTGAAGAACTTAAAAAACTATCCATAACTGACCCATTAACCGGGATCCTGAATCGGCGTTATTTAAACAACAGGCTTTCCGAAGAGATTGCCCGTTTTAACAGGTATAAACATCCTTTCAGCTTTTTGATGATTGATATAGATGGATTCAAGGAATATAATGACGCCTATGGTCATATCACAGGAGATAAGGTTCTTAAAAATATTGCAACCACTATTGTAAACTCTCTCAGGAGCATAGATATTGCAATAAGGTTTGGTGGAGACGAATTTGTCCTGATACTGCCACAGACCCCTAAGATAGAAGCTATAAATATCGCAAACAGAATAAAGGAGAACGTTGAAAATCTCTATATTCCACTCCAGCAGGAATTACCATCTAAGTATTTAACCGTCAGCATAGGGCTATCTTCTTATCCTGAGCACGCATCTTCGGCAGCAGAGATTCTTGAAAAAACAGACCAGGCACTCTACCTTGCTAAAAAAGGAGGGGGAAATAGATTAGTATACCTGTAAATTTAAAAATAAAATCTCAAAAATCAAAATTATGGAATTCCTTAATTTTGCATTTTAAATTTTTAATTTTTAATTTTAAAACATTATGCCTTTTAGAACAGTGTTAGAAAAAGATTTTATAGGAAGAACTGAGGAACTTGAAGTTCTCTCTGGCATCTCTTACGAAACCAGGAAGGGAATTGCTACAAGTATTTTCCTGTCAGGACAGTACGGAACAGGCAAAACAGAGCTTTTAAGTCATCTGTTTAACCAGCTTTTCTGGAAACAGGGCGAAGTTGCCCCGTTCTTTTACACTATAAACTCAGCGTTTATCTCACCCTATGATTTTTCAATGGACTATCTGAACAGATTTATATGCCAGAGAATAGCCTTCCAGAAAAAGGATGTTTCACCTATCTGCGCATATGCGCCCTCTACAGAAAATCTGATGAATCTCGCAGAAAAGTCAGGTGCATCCTGGGCAGCGGATATTATAGGGCGACATCTGCAGACAAAAACGTACGGAGATACAGTAAAGCTCTTTTTATCTGCAATCACTGCACCATATCAGAGTTACCTGAATACCGGAATACCTGTTGTGGTGATTATAGACGACTTTCACAGAACAAAAGAGTTTGATGGAACTGCCCCAGAGAGCCATAAAAATTTATGGATGCTTTTTGAAGAAGCGATTAAATCCAGATATACACCCCACATTCTTACAGGTTCCCGGGCAGAACTGCAGGATATGTTCTTCCAGAAAACCCCCATTGGAAAATCTCTGGAATTCTTTAATCTTTCAGGGCTCAACAAAAACACCTCACTGAGGCTCTTTAGTTTACTCTGTGAAAATTACAATATAATAGTTGAAAAAGAATCGTTACTTCCTTTTGTTGACCTATTTAATGGCAATCCTTTTTATATCAGAAATTTTATTCAAACAGCACGGCGCGAAAGGAAAAAACTATCCGAGGATGACCTGTGGCGAATATATTTCAACGAAATTACTAACGGAAAAATTTACACCTACTGGGTATCCCGACTCAGAACATATATGCCGCAACTCGAACTGAGAAAATCCTCTCTCGAGATACTTTACCACCTCATCAATCTTGGAAGAGACACATACCGGTACAGTATCTCCACCACCTCAGCAGATCTTTCAAATATGTTTTTAATCAGCAGGAAAGATGTTGACGACATAATAAACTTCTTTCAGTCAGTGGACCTTATAGACATAAATTTTAGCACTTTTAAACTTGCAGAGGACAGGGTATTAACTGACGTTATAAGAGGGCTTTACAGTAAAGAGATAGTGGAAGAACCATTAGATATAACCGAAGAGATATTTATGAAAGAAAGACATAAGCATGTAAAAACAACAGGAACACCATCATTTGAGGTAATAATTCCCCCTGCTCCAAAGGCAGAGTTAATAGCAGTAAGTGCCCTTGAGCAGATTGCCAGAAATCAGAATATCTCAACAGAAATTACAGGACAGCTACAAATAGCATTAATTGATCTGCTCACCAATATAATTGCGAAAAGCGAACCTCATGACGAAAATCTTCATCTTAGATTTAAGCGGGATGAGGATAAATTCATAATAGAGGTAAAAATTCCCTATCAAGAGCCTGTATTTCCAGCCTCTCCTGAAGCCCTTTCAGAAGAACAACTAATCAGGAAATTTACAGATGATATAAAATTTGAGAAGATAAAAAGCGGCGTAAAAATAATCCTTACAAAAAATTTAAAGCCTTCCTAATTCGAGGAACTAAATAAAAGATTAAAAATTAAAATGTAAAATGACAAATCAAAATAAAATTAAAATGTAAAATGACAAATCAAAATTTAAAAATATCTTTGATTTTTAATCTGTATTTTTAATCTTTTATTTTTAATTTTTGACTTTATTTTTGATTTGTATTTTTGATTTTTTATCTTTGATTTTTGATTTTCACTTAAGCTGTCTTTCCCGTGAGTCTTAGTGGGTCCAGAAGTCGTTTTGCCTCTTCTTCTGTCAGGATTCCCTTTTCAACAACTATCTGCCTCACTGTCTTACCTGTTCTATAAGCCTCTTTAGAAACACCAGCAGCATCTGTATAGCCAATAATCGGATTAAGTGCTGTTGCTATAGCAAGACTTGCCTCTGCAAACTCCCTGCATCTCTTCCTGTCTGCCTTAATACCTTTCAAACATCTCCTGTCAAAGGCATTAATTGCGTTTGATAAAATCTCAAGAGAAAAAAGCAGGTTATAAGCTATCACGGGCATCATAACATTAAGCTCAAGCTGCGATGCCTGTGTCGCATAAGTAATCGCTGTATCATTCCCTATGACCTGAAAGCAAACCATGTTGAGCATCTCAGCCATAACAGGATTTACCTTACCTGGCATTATTGACGAGCCAGGTTGAACAGCAGGCAGTTTAATCTCGGCAAATCCTGTTCTGGGGCCAGAACTCAACAGACGAATATCATTTGCTATTTTTATCAGTGTTACCGCAACTCCTCGGAGTGAAGCGCTGAGTTCAAGGGCAGGATTCACATTCTGAATGCCCTCAAACAAATTCTTTGAATTCCTGAATTTCATACCTGTAATTTTTCTAATCTCCCTGATAACATAATCCTTAAATCGTGGA
>Ga0214473_10005809_pt1 | contig 14753 bp, 16 predicted proteins | sample RVTome_7_FD_203509 | JGI IMG/M metagenome (GOLD analysis project Ga0214473, IMG submission 203509) | Soil microbial communities from uranium-contaminated site in the Upper Colorado River Basin, Wyoming, United States - RVT98D197 | ecosystem: Environmental > Terrestrial > Soil > Contaminated >... | reverse complement strand
GGTAATTTCATCGGAGCGGGGGCTGTCTTCCTGGCAGAATCCACTCTGCGAATCGAAATCTGACAGACATACGATGCGGTTGCAGGTCGGGCACTCACGGAAATGCACCTGGGTTTGATTCCAGGCGGATTCAATCTGGGCGGGGGTCATCTTGTAGCTGTAGCGAGGGTCTTCCCCGACCACATTATCTGCTACACTGCTCCCCACCAGAGGCACTTTACGCAGCAAACCGCCGAGAGCAGACCGCCCAATATCCTGCTTCACCGTATTAGCGAGATCCGGCTGGCTGCGAAATTCGCGACCGCAGATATCGCAATAGAAAATTGCATAAGGACCAGCGCCATCATTACGGATGTCGTAACGTGGCATACGAGAAAATGTTGTCATGGATTACTCCTTATATCAAAGGATGATCTACCCATTGGGGCGGGATAATATGTAAGTATACATCCGCCATTTGGGTGGTGTCAAGTTGTGCCACCGAGAAAAGGTCGAGGATTACAAAACTGTGAGGTGATTTAGAGCCATCCATGAATATGACCCGAATACACGAATGATGGAAGTAGATGAGGAATTATTCGTGTATTCGTGATGATTTTATTCGTGGATGGTATTTTACATAACCATTCATGAAAACACGAATAAAGAATGGTGAGAAGCTAGTATAGTAATATTCAAGGTATTTTATGGTTGAAAGTTGTGGCAGTATTACTGTCCATAGAGGAATGAACGGAGAAGTATCTATGAAATCATTGGTAGTGTATACGACTGGTAATGACTTGACATACCGGATCATTGGTGCCGCGAGGAAGGTACACAATCAGATCGGTATGGGTTACAAGGAAGAAGTGTATGAAAGCTCCTTGGAAGCTGAGTTAAACCAACTTGGAATCGATGGAATCCGACAGTATCCAGTTTCAGTCGAGTACGAAGAACAACAAGTTGCAATCTTCTACCTCGATTTATTTGTTAACGACCACGTAGTAGTGGAAGTAAAAGCATTTAGCCATTTATTGACGAATGATGAACGTGCGCAGGTAATTAATTATCTGAAAGCAACCGGCGCATCAATTGGGTTGTTATTTAACTTTGGGCGACGAAAGCTAGAATACCGCCGGATATTTCCTGGGAAAGCTGGAACTGGACCTATCCAGCGTATTGGACGGGACGATATCCTCCGATCAAGTCGCAAGACTTGAGGCATCATGCCTTCCACGAATATGGCACGAATACACGAATGAAATTCAGCGAGTTCTTATTCGTGGATCGTACATCCTCCCATCTGTTATACTTATTCGCATGACCATACGAGCCATCATTTTTGATCTCGGCGGAGTGCTGTTGCGCACCGCCGATTTTACACCGCGCGAACGGCTGGCAAGCCGTCTGGGAATGAGCCGGCATGAACTCGAGGGGTTCATCTTTGGAGGAGAGTCGGGAGACCGCGCTCAGAAGGGTGAGATCAGCGTTCAACAACACTGGGAGACCCTGCGCCAGCAGATTAATTACTCACCGGAGGAATTTACTCACCTGGTGGATGAGTTCTTTGCCAATGACGAGCTTGATCTCAGCTTGTTGGATTACGTGCGTAAGCTGCACCGAACCTACAAAACTGGGTTGATCAGCAATGCCTTCGATGATTTACGCCAGGTGATCTGTGAGCGCTGGCACTTCGAGGATGCTTTCGATGATATGCTCATTTCGGCTGAGGTGGGGTGGGCCAAACCGGATAGGCGAATTTTCCGGTTGGCAGTGAAACGGTTGGGGGTAGAAGCCGGGCAAACAGTCTTCGTGGATGACATGCTACGAAATGTCGAAGGTGCAAAGTTGGTGGGATTACAAGCGATACAGTTCCAAAACCCATCGCAGATGCGGCTCGACCTGGAGCAGCTCCTGAACGGACACGAGGATTGAGGCATGGCGAACGTCCTGGCAGCGATTTTTGATTTTGGGGGTGTTCTTGTGCGGATGGTCGATGATCGCCCGCGCCTCAAGCTGGCTAAGCAATTGGGCGTGCCATTATCCCGCCTGGATGACCTGGTGTTCTTCAGTAGCTCTGCTGCTAAAGCCTCGATGGGTGAGATCAGCGTCAAAATGCATTGGGAGGCTGTACGGGAGGCACTGGGGATTCTACCCGATGATATGCCAGGTTTCCTGGAGCAATACTGGTCTGCGGATGACGTGAATTGGGAGCTGTTGAATTATATTAAGAGCCTTCATCCTCGCTTCAAGGTTGGTCTGCTGAGTAATGCCTGGGATGACTTGCGCCAGACCATGCATACCCGTTGGGATATTGCCGGGTTATTTGACCAGCTGATCGTCTCAGCTGAGGTGGGCATGGTCAAGCCGGACCCACGCATATTTCACCTGGCGGTGGGAAGGTTGGGGGTGCAGCCCGGGCAAGCGGTGTTTGTTGACGACATGTCAGTCAATGTGGAGGCAGCCCGTCAGCAAGGGCTGGTCGCCATCCAATTCCTGGATAACCAACAGACCCTGGCAGAGCTGCAAATTATTTTGGGAGCGGATACGCCGGTTGGATGAAAGAGATCATTTTTTCCCATTTTCAAGCCCAAATCTTACTGGATGCCAGGAGTAAAAGGGTAGAGGTAGTACAGATTTCCACTGACCTGGGGCTCAGCACTGAACCGGTAATATTGGACACACTGGGGGTGCAACTCATGCGAAGTCAGGTTTTGAGCTGGGAGGGGGTGAAATCTATCGCAAGTTCACGCTCAAGCTGTTTTGTCATTGAAGATGGCTCCCCACGCGCCATCCAGTTCTATTCCGATCTGACCGATCGAGTTTACAGCCTGTACCCTACGATAGGTGCACCCAGCATGCTAATTTCCGGCATCCCGATGCATCGCATCAAGGATACTGAGCCCCACCAGGACACATTGGAGAAGGTCCGCACCATCAAACCTCTGGTGGGGCAGGTGTTGGATACTGCCACTGGATTGGGTTATACAGCCATACAGGCTGCACGAGCTGCAGAACATGTCACAACCATTGAGCTGGATCCAACTGCCCTACAGGTATGCCGGCATAATCCATGGTCTCAGGAATTGTTCGATAATCCGAAGATCACCCAGCTGATGGGTGATAGCTTCGAGGTGGTGGCAGAGATGGATGCAAGCCGTTTCACAAGGGTGATCCATGACCCGCCTGCTTTCAGTCTGGCAGGTGACCTGTATTCAGGGGAATTTTACAAAGAACTTCATCGGGTCATGCGTAACCAGAGCCGGCTATTTCATTATGTAGGTGACCCGGAAAGTAAATCGGGGCGTAGTATTACTGCAGGGGTGATACGTCGGCTGGAGCAGGCAGGTTTCCGGCAGGTGAGGCGCACACCCAGGGCGTTTGGGGTAGTGGCAGTGAAGTGAAATGGGGATGGTTTGCTTTAAATGAGGTTGGCGGGTATATTCGAGATAAAATAAGCCTGGACGATGCTTACGTATCGTTTACGAATGGTGAAGATTGCTGCGACGGCGAAGCACCGCCTCGCAAGGATAATAATCAGGAGCAGATCATGGCGCTTACTTCCCTCACAATACATGCAGCTGCCAATCTTCTTAAAGACAGGGAAATTTCCCCGGTCGAATTGACCCAGGCACACCTGGAACGCATCCAACTGCTTGACCAACGCCTGAACAGTTTCATTACCTTAACCCCTGAGATCGCACTCGAGCAGGCACGCCAGGCGGAAGTGGAAATCCTTGCAGGTGGGTATAAAGGACCTTTACACGGCATCCCCCTGGCATTGAAAGACCTATATGAGACTCAAGGGATCCGCACAACTGCCGGCTCGACCTTTTTTGCAGATTACATCCCCGAAGAAGATGCTGTTGCAGTGCAGAGACTGAAAGAAGCTGGAGCGGTGATTTTAGGCAAGCTCAACATGCATGAGATCGCCCTGGGTGTGACCAACGAAAACCCGCATTATGGCGATTGTTGCAACCCCTGGGACCTGACCCGCGTCCCAGGTGGCTCATCGGGCGGGAATGCCGCCGCCCTGGCAGCCGGACTATGCATGGGCGCATTGGGTAGTGATACCGGAGGCTCCATCCGCATCCCATCCGCATTGTGTGGAGTGGTGGGTCTCAAGCCAACCTATGGTCGGGTGAGCCTGCGCGGGGTGATCCCATTGAGTTGGAACCTGGATCACGCCGGTCCGATGGGGCGTTGCGTAAGGGATGTAGCCATCCTGCTGCAAGCAATCGCCGGATATGACCCAGATGATGCCTGGTCGATCGATGTGCCAGTGGATGATTTTATATCCACCCCAAAAGGGGATGTGCGTGGATGGCGGATTGCCCTGGCTTCGGATGACTATTTTATGGATCGTGAGATTACGGATGGGGAAGTCCTTGAGGCAGTCCAAAAGGCTGCCCAAGTATTTGAGAACCTGGGGGCGCGGGTTGAGCAGGTGACATTCCCGAATGCGCGCGAGGCTGCCATGGCAAATGGACTGATGACCACCAGTGATGCAGCCGCATTCCATCACCAACGTCTGGCTCAGAACCTTCAGGGTTTTGGACAAGACGTGCTGAAACGCTTGCAGACTGGGGCAGCATATACCTCCACGGAATACTCCCTGGCACGGCGGATGCAGACCATTCTACGCTGTCAATTCGATGAATTTCTAAGGGAATATGACCTGTTGCTCACGCCAACCACATCCATCACTGCACCGTTACGAGGTTCAGCGGATGCAACCGATCGGGCGCGATTGCTTACCCGTTTTACCGCGCCATTCAATCTGACCGGACTACCTGCTCTCTCCATTCCTTGTGGCTGGTCGGGTGAAAATATGCCTATCGGTTTACAGATGGTGAGTAAAGCATGGGCAGAAGCCAGGCTGATCCATGCCGGTGAGATATACGAGCAAGCCAGGGGATTTCGAATTCCCCTTGCTTCACTCGCCTGATTTACGTAAGGCAATGGACTGCTGGACGCTCGTCACCGCAAAGAAATAGATCAGTAGGAAAGTGATGGCCATTACGTATAAATCATAAGGGCTGATGGCTGCTGTGACGGAACCTAGGGAAAGCTTGAAGGTATAAAGACCACCAAAATACATGCTAGTATTGAGCAAAATAGCAAGCAAACGCACTTCGGTGGGTCCGAGTTTACCATACGAGATTTTAAATTCCCCCATAACATTCATGCGCACGTACACTAAAACTGACATGGCAATGTAAGCGATGCAACACATACTGGCAACTGAAAACTTGATATATGGACTTAAACCAAGACCCAGAATGATGATGATCTCAGTGAGTACATCGGATACATGGTCTATATAAAAGCCAAACTTAGGACGTTCGATGTGACGGTAACGTGCCAGAGTGCCATCCAGACTATCACCGAACCAATTAATAATATAGCCTAACGTAGCCAGCCACAAGAAGGCCGGGTGGAAATTACTGAGTGCATAGGCAAGGGTGATGATAAAAGCGCCTGCAATACCGGTGATGGTCATCAAATCCGGTGTCGCCCAAGCAGGTAGATGAGCTGCCAGCCACTGCAGGGCTGGTCGTTCCAAGGGTCCCAGAAGGATGTCATTTACCCGCGTATGCTCTTTGATATCACCCATCGTATCTCTCCCTCACTAATATTATATTGGCAACCTATCAAGATAATCGGGCCAGACTGGGAAGGTCATCGCCCATTGGCTGGGATCGTGACGAATAAAATCTTCGGCCACATGCAAGATATTTTCAGCATTGAGCATGAGTTCCTTGTGCCTGTCAGGGTGCGGCTGCATCTCGATTGGCTCAGAGAACAGGAAGTGGTATTTACCATCGGAGTGCCGGATTGTGGCACCTACAATCACCGGCACACGGGCTTTCAATGCCAGGAAGATGTGGTGGATGGGCACGGTAGCTGGACGACCGAAAAAGATTGGGCGGTAGTTGGAACTATTATCCGGTCGGTCAAGACCGGTAATGACCATTCCGCCAGCCTTGAGATAGTTCACGCAATGCTTGATTGAGCCGACGGAAGCCGGGATCAGCTTCATACCGCGATTAACCCGCATCTCAAATTGCTTACGATATGCAGGATTGAACTCGGGCAGGGTTAAACCGAGCGCCTGGATGCCAGCCAATCCCCCGGCTTGAAAGACCAAATCAAAATTACTCAAATGCACTCCCGCCAGGATCACTCCCCGCTCGGAAAATTCAGGACGACTGACAAGTTGGATCGCGACCGGGTGGGGTTCGATGATGCGCAGGAATCCTGCAGGATTATTCAAGTTGTGATACAGGTCAAATATCGAGCCAGCAATGCTGCGGAAATTTTCAACCACAATCTTATCCAGGGCAGCTTTATCCAGTTTCTCTCCATTGACTACCCATTGGTTGGCGCGCACCGCCTCAACCAGCTTCCAGCTCTTGTGAGACGATATGCGATCTGCAGCGAAGAGTGCAATTTTATACCCCAGGCTATAAGGCATACACCTGCCGATCAAATAGGCGATGTTTAAACCGAATGGGCTGTTGATAATATTGCGAGGTTCGATTGTCATTATAGATTCCCAGTAGCTCAGCCAGGACAATTTTAACATGAACTGGTCAATATTTTAGCGCTTGCACGCTTGAAAGGCTGGTTTAATTCAGATGGAAAAAAGCAAGAGTCACATAGTTAATGTGATGTTATACACTCGAAAAATTGGCTATTTATCGGTTACGATGAGATTTAGCGAAATGTATAATGATTGGATAAGATAAGTCTAATTTTCTCAAAGCAGGGCGAGGATAATCTATAATGAACGAACCCTCAGTGGTCGAACAACCCAAAGCAGAAGTCAAAACTGCTACGAAGAAAAGCCCACGTGGCCAGGTAACGGTCTTTGCAAATTGGTGCAAGGGCTGTGGCATCTGCGTGGCATTCTGTCCGACAGGTGTCCTGGCATTGGATGATGACGACCATCCAGTGGTGGTGTACCCCGAAAAGTGTACTGCCTGCCACTGGTGCGACACCCATTGCCCTGATCTTGCCATTATTGTCAAGAAAGTTGAGATATAAGGAGGGTAGTTTGACCGTTCGATTGATGCAAGGGAATGAAGCTGTAGGTTGGGGGGCGATTGCCGCGGGATGCAAATTTTTCGGGGGTTATCCCATCACGCCCTCGACAGAAATTGCCGAGATGTTATCCAGAGAATTGCCCAAGGTGGGTGGTAAATTTATCCAGATGGAAGATGAGATCGCCAGCCTGGCGGCTTGTATTGGGGCTTCGGTGGGCGGTCTTAAGTCAATGACTGCTACATCGGGTCCGGGTTTTTCGCTGATGCAGGAGCATATCGGATATGCTGCCATGACCGAGATCCCGGTCGTTATTGTGGATGTGCAGCGGCTCGGTCCCAGCACCGGGCAACCTACCAGCGCCTCCCAGGGGGATGTGATGCAGACACGCTGGGGCGCCCATGGTGACCACCCGATGATCGTACTTTGCCCGGTCTCGGTCAGCCAATCCTTTGACTTAACAGTGAAGGCGTTTAATTTTTCAGAAAAGTATCGCACTCCAGTCATCCTTCTAATGGATGAAGTCGTGGGGCACATGCGTGAGAAGATCGAGCTGCCTGAGTTCGAATCAGTTGAGCGGGTGGAGCGGATTGCCACAGATGTACCTCCAGAATGGTACAAACCCTATGGGGATTCGTTGAGTGACGTTCCTCCCATGGCGAATTTCGGGGAAGGTTATCGTTATCATATCACCGGGCTTTTCCATGATATGTTGGGTTATCCAACCACTCGTCTGGATGAGATTGACCCCTGGATCGAGCGGGTGCATCGCAAGATTGAGCGCAACCTGACGGATATTGTTCAGGTGGAAGAAGATTTATCGGAAAGTGATAAGACCATTGTTGTCGCGTATGGTGCAAGTGCGCGTAGCGCCCGACATGCGGTGAAGCTAGCCCGGCAGCGGCGCACCAAAGTGGGGATGGTCACCTTACTGACTATTTGGCCATTTGCAGAGGCAGAAATCAGCCGGGTGGCACGCTTCGCCAAGCGCATCATCGTCCCTGAGATGAACCTGGGGCAGCTGGCGCTGGAAGTGGAAAGGGTAGCCGGGCGCAATAAAGTGGTGCGCGTCAACCGGGCGAATGGTGAGATGATCACCCCCCAGATGATCCTTGAAGCGATTGAGGACAGGTAATTATGCCTACGCAGTTTGAACACACAGAATATATGTATCTACGCCCCACGAAAAAATTCCCCAACGTGTGGTGTGCCGGGTGTGGGATCGGGATCGTAATGGGTGCGCTGATCCGTGCGATTGACCGTATGGGTCTGCAAAAGGACGATGTAGCCCTGGTCTCCGGGATTGGCTGTACGGGTCGGATGCCAGTCTATATGGATTTCAATACTATTCATACCACACATGGTCGTGCATTGGCATTTGCGACGGGTTTGAAAATCGCAAGACCAGACATGAAAATAATCACCATCATGGGTGATGGTGATGCAGTGGCGATCGGTGGGAACCACTTCATCCATGCCGCCCGCCGTAATATTGGCCTCACCGCCATTGTGGTTAACAACGGCATCTACGGCATGACCGGTGGACAGTACAGCCCGACCACACCCGTCGGTGGACGTGCCTCTACCGCGCCCTATGGGAACATCGAACCTCCCATGCCGATCTGTGAGCTGGCAAAAGCAGCCGGAGCGACTTATGTTGCCCGAAGCACGGTCTACCACGCGGTTGAGCTGGATAGGTACATTGAGCAGGCAATCCGCAATAACGGCTTTAGTCTGGTGGAAGCAGTCAGTTACTGCCCCACGACCTATGGACGAATGAACAAGCTTGGCACGACAGTGGACATGATGCGCCTGCTTAAGGATAGAAGTGTTTCGTTGAATACAGCTGAAAAATTATCGGCAGAGGAACGTGAGACAAAAATTGTAAGAGGCGTCTTGCATAATGTTGAAAAGCCGGAATATACCCAGCTTTATGAACAGCTGGTACAACGGGTACAACAAGCCAGCCCGAAGAAGTCCTAAGGAGGTGGCGGGTGACAGCAAAAAACCAAGTTAATCGGATGGAAATCCGGCTGGCAGGTGAGGGCGGGCAGGGAATGATCCTGGCTGGCATCATCCTGGCTGAAGCGGCTGCAATTTTTGATAACAAGAATGCCACCCAGACCCAGAGTTACGGACCGGAAGCGCGTGGAGGAGCCAGCAAAGCTGAGGTGGTGATTGCCCAGGGAGAGATTGACCATCCGGAGGTGATCATCGCCGACGTCCTGGTCGCGATGAGCCAGGAGGCATGTGATAAATATGCTGGTAATTTAAAGAGGGATGGAATCCTGATCGTGGATCAGGAGAAGGTGGGGCGAGTGCCATCCAGCCATGCGGTCAAAGTTCCCATCACCCGTCTGGCTCAAGAGAGCAGTGGGAAATCCATCACCGCCAACGTGGTTGCACTGGGGGTGCTGGTAGGACTGACAGGAGTCGTCTCACGGCAGGCGATCATCCAGGCAGTGGCGGCTCGTGCCCCCAAAGGTACTGAAGAGATGAACCGGGCGGCGTTGTCAGCGGGTTTTGCCGCCGCCGACCTGGTGGGAAAGAAGCGACCTCATAAAGCATAAATGGATTCATCAACCTGCGGTTGAATATACCGCAGGTTTTTTTATTTATTGCTTGAACCATTCACGACCTTGGCGGGTAAATATGTAGTGAAATCAGGAGGAAATTCAATATCCCATGCATGAAACCCGGATAACCCAGCCCAGAAAGATCCTGTTTTCGCGGGCTTTTATGTGGATGACCCTGTTGCTCATCGTGTTGGTCGTCACTGGGTGCAAGAAAGACCCGAAGGTGGTATTCATCCAGGGAGCCTGGTATTATAAGGATGCTCATCTGGCGAATATTCCAGCCGAGTCTGCCCAGGTCACCAGCTGGGTGTTTGATAACAGCTATTTCAGCATGGATTCGTGTTGCTTTGTTAAGGCTAACTACTCAGGCTATTATTCCATCACAGGCAGGCAGGAGAACGAGCTGACCCTGGAACTATTTAATATGAAAGGTCAGATTGGGGGTACAGTCCTTTTTAAAGATGACACGCTGGCGATTGTCATTAAGATCGATCCGGAGACAGATACGATTAAGGTGAGTGGAGACGGTCCTTATACTCGCCTCAGACCATAATCTGCTTGACGTGATCCTTTTCCCGTACTACAATTAGAATACAATTGAATACTTTCCAATTTGGGTGCCATATCCCCCGGATGGGATGGCTTAAAGGCGAAGCCGGTGCATAGTCCGGCGCTGTCGCGCAACTGTAAGGGATCAAATCCCCAGCCAGGTCGCCTGCCCAAGTTGGGTTCACCAAAACCTCGCCGAAAGGAGTTGTGAACACATGCCGTTACCCAACCCATGACTTCAACCCCTGTCCAAGCGACAGGGGTTTTATTTTTCAGAACTGTAAGTGGTAATTATGATTAAGAAATCATCTTGGAGGCCAACATGCAGCGTGTAATTAATTTATCCCTGTCAATAATATTCGCCCTGGGACTCATCTTGGGGATGTCACTTTTACTTCAATCCACCCCGGTTATGGCACAAACGCCCGCTGAACAGTCACAGGTCATCCAGTCAGCCCTGGCGTATCTGCAGAACCAACAACAAGCGGATGGGGGTATCCTGGGTTTCAGTGGCATCTCCGACCCCGATACGACCGCCCGGAGTGTGCTGGCGTTCGTCGCATCCAGAGAGCCGCTGAGCGGGGTCGTCTCTACCTCTGGCAATACCATGCTGGATTATCTTGCCACGCAGGCAATCTCTTTCACCCATGACACCACGGGTACTCTGTTCCCTGGTCGGGTGGGATTGTTGCTCGCCGCAGTATCTCTTGCGGGCAGCAGTCCAGTAGATTTTGGTGGGATGGATCTGGCAGCCGAGCTTGAAGCGAGCCTCCAGCCAGATACAGGTGCTTACAGCACGACTGCCCAACAAGGCTTTAGCAGCGGGCAGGCCAGTGATCTCAACCAGGCATGGGCAATCCTGGGATTAAGCCTGGCGGGTAAGAGCGTGCCAGAAGGTGCCAGCCAATATTTACTCCAAACCCAGGCGGTGGATGGGAGCTGGGGTGCTGGTGACCCGGATACGACTGCACTGGTAGTAACCGCCCTGCTTGGTAGCCAGCCGATAAGCGCCCAAGACCAGGTCATCCAAAATGCATTGGGATTTTTCCATACCACGCAGGTGGCCGGTGGAGGCTGGAAACCCTCCTGGGATACTGACCCACTCAATGCTGATTCCACGGGTTGGATATTGCAGGCAATAATTACAGTGGGAGAAGACCCAACCGGAGGAAGCTGGACTGGTGAACAAGCCAACCCTGTGCAGGCTTTGATGAGCCTGCAAAAACCAGATGGCTCGATCGGTGGGACTTATGCCAACACCTACAGCACCGCTGAAGCTATCATCGGTCTTTCGGGAGTGCCTCTTTTCAGCCTTGGATCATCCCCAATTAGCCACCAGGCCGGTCTGGCGGTATTCCCTGGAGATGGTTCGGTTTACACCGCATGTGTGAGTTATTCTGAGAGCAGTACCTCTGGCTTGGAGCTATTGGAGCGCACAGGTTTATCAGTAGAAACCGCCACTAATCCAACCCAGGGGACTGCGGTCTGTAAGATTGGGGATGTGGGTGATCCCTCAAATGATTGCTTCGGAAGCATGCCCGATTACTGGTCCTACTGGCGGATGGGGGAGAATGGATGGGAGTATTCCGTGGTTGGTGCAGCCCAGAGCCAGGTGGAAGAGGGCGGCGCGTATGCCTGGAGCTGGGGAGCTGGAGACCCTCCCGCCTTACTTACCTTCCAGAATATCTGCGAAGGCGTCCCATTTGTGTTGTCAGCCGCCACCCAGACGACGACCCCCCCAACCGATACCCCCGAGCCAACCCAGCCAGTTCCATCCCCAACACCCGCAATCATTTCCCTACCAACTCCATCCGTGACTGGACCGCGGAGTGGACCAGGTACTTACATCGTGTATGCGTCCGTTCTGATTGTCTTGGTGGCTTTGGTCATTTTCTTGGTGCGGTCACGTCGTAAATAATGTTCGAAATTCGACCCCTGTGAAAGACAGGTGATGTAGATGAAATCCCGTTGGTTAAGCCTGGCAATCTACCTGGCAGCCACGCTATCTGGGATTCTGGTATTACTTTACCCGTTCTTCCTGCCCACGAACTCTGTGCAAAAAGGTTTTGCCACTTATCGGGCGGGAGAGATGCCAGCCATGATGACCTTGCTGTTGGGGTTGTGCCTGATGGTGTTATTACTCGAAGCACAGGGACCGATGATGAACACCAAGCTGATCGCGCTTTTAGGCGTCCTGGTGGCGATTAACTCGGCTTTAAGGTTTATCGAGACCGCCATTCCTGGTCCGGGAGGTTTCACACCGATTTTCTTCCTTATCATCCTGGTGGGATATGTATTCGGAGGACGGGTGGGTTTTCTGATGGGTGCCCTCACCTTCCTGGTCTCTGCCCTGGTGACGGGAGGTGTGGGTCCGTGGTTACCCGGGCAGATGTTCACCGCTGGATGGGTGGGGATGAGCACACCGTTGCTAAGACCCATCGTCCGCGTGTTGATGAGCGAGCGCCACTCGAGGAGCCTCTCGGGTATCAACCCGGAGATTATCCTTTTGGCGATATTTGGATTGTCCTGGGGGTTCCTCTACGGTGCGATCATGAATTTATGGCAATGGCCTTTTATCGCCGGACCCCAGGGGCAGTCCTGGGTGGCAGGCATCGGATTTAGCGAAACTCTACAGCGGTACCTGGCTTTTTACCTGGTTACTTCACTGGTCTGGGATGCCATTGCAGCCACTGGGAACGTGCTGCTTATCGCTTTTTTTGGGGCACCTGCACTCAGGGCATTGAGACGGTTCCAGCAGCGATTTTCCTTCAGTTACACTCCTGAACCCGCTGGATCATCCGTTCAACCGAGTGAAGGACCGACTGGATGAAACATCCCTGGGTGTGGGTTATCTGGCTGGCAGCCGTGTTGGTGATGTTATCGATCACACGCAATCCCCTCTACCTGTTGACAATTTTATTTTGTGTCTTATGGGTTGGCTTAGCCTTACAGAGGGCAGGCGCGGAAATAACCCGACCATTTTCACTGTGGAAGTTCGCTGCCTGGATCATCCTGCTTGCCACTAGTTTCAATGCCCTCACTTCACATTATGGAGAGACGGTCGTGTTCAATATCCCGGGCAGGCTACCGCTGATTAGCGGGAACGTAACCGTTGAAGCCATGGTCTATGGGGCGACGAGTGGGCTGATATTAACCGGCATGTTGGCAAGCTTCACGGTGCTCAACCTGGCGTTACCCGTGCGCGATTTAATCAGCTTAATTCCGAGGGCATTTTTCCCGGTGGCGGTAGTGACCTCAATAGCAGTCACGTATCTGCCCACCACGCTACGCCAGTTCCAGCTGATCCGTGAAGCTCAGGCGATACGAGGGCACCAGATGCGCTCCTTGCGGGATTGGCTGCCTCTGTTGATGCCGCTTCTGGTGGGAGGATTGGAACATGCCATGCAGCTGGCTGAAGCGATGACTGCCCGTGGGTTTGCAAGCTCCAGGGCTACGACTGGCAGGAGCATGATTTACCCACGCTTGTGCATGCTTTTAGGCGTGGTGCTGCTGGCTGCTGGCTGGTTATCTCAGTTGAGCGGAGCTGCAGTGGGTGGATGGATGATGATCGCCACTGCAGCAATTTTGATCCTGGGCGGGTTATGGTACCTGGGCAGCCAGTCTCAGCGCAGCACCTATCGCCGTCCGGCATGGAACTGGAAGGATGGGCTGACATTGATCGTGGCGGTGGGTGTAATGGTGGTATATTTGCTCCCTATACCAGGACTGAACCGCGCCTCGTTATATTACGAGCCCTATCCTCAGCTAACTTTTCCACCCTTCAGTCCATTGCTCGGGATGGCTATGCTGGGGTTACTGATTCCAGGGATATTTGTGATAAAGCGAAACCCGGTATAGTGAATAAGGCGATTGCGTGAAAGGAATAGACACATGTCAGAGCTAGAATTTGAATATCATGGGATGATGGCGCAAACCTGGGACTTATTTCGCGGTGATACCTCCAACTGGGAGGACCGCAAATTTTACCTCGAGCTCATCCGTGAATTCGGTACGCCAGTCCTGGATGTGGGCTGTGGTACCGGGCGCTTGCTGCTGGGCTACCTGTCACAAGGCATCGATATCGATGGGATGGACATCTCACCTGAAATGCTTGATCTATGCAGGCAGAAAGCGGAAGCCATGGGACTGAAGCCAGCTCTCTACGAGAGTCACATGGAAAGCATGCGCCTGCCGCGACACTATCAGACGATCCTTGTGCCATCCAGCTCCTTCCAGCTGGTGTTGGATCCATCCAGCGCGGATGCTGTGCTGCAACGTCTCTTTACGCATCTATTACCCGGTGGCACATTGGTGATGCCATTTATGCTGCTGTGGAAGCGAGGCGAGTCATTCGTATGGTCCTGGCATCAGACCGGAGAAAAGGTTCGCCTAGGGGATGGGGCAACCGTGAGACGTTGGTCGCAAAGTCGTTATGATCCGGATACCCAATTGGAGCATACCGAAGATCGATACGAAGTCATCAAGGATGGCATTATCATTTCCAATGAGTATCATGTACGTTCTCCAGCCACGCGTGAATATACCCAGGCACAAGCACAGGATTTATTTACCAAAACAGGTTTTATGAATATCACGATTTAT
>Ga0214473_10005808_pt1 | contig 14756 bp, 12 predicted proteins | sample RVTome_7_FD_203509 | JGI IMG/M metagenome (GOLD analysis project Ga0214473, IMG submission 203509) | Soil microbial communities from uranium-contaminated site in the Upper Colorado River Basin, Wyoming, United States - RVT98D197 | ecosystem: Environmental > Terrestrial > Soil > Contaminated >... | reverse complement strand
ATTCCGGTACCGGAACCCCATCGTGGACGAAACCACGCTGGTGATCGGCCTGTCACAGAGCGGGGAGACGGCCGACACGCTGGCCGCCGTCCGCGAGGCGCGCCAGCGCGGCGCCCGCACGCTCGGCATCGTGAACGTGGTGGGGTCGTCCATCGCGCACGAGGTGGACGGCGGGATCTATCTCCACGCCGGCCCGGAGATCGGGGTCGCCAGCACCAAGGCCTTCACGTCCCAGGTGGCGGCGCTCGCCCTCTTCACCCTGCACGTGGCGCGGCTCCGCGCCATGTCGGTGCTGCAGGGCCGGGAGTTCGTCCACGCGCTCCGTCGCCTGCCCGACCAGGTGGCCGCGGTCCTGGACCGGGCCGACCAGGTGGAGGCCGTGGCCCGCCGGTTCGCCGACGCGACCAACGCGCTCTACCTGGGCCGCGGCAACAACTTCCCGGTGGCCCTCGAGGGCGCGCTCAAGCTCAAGGAGATCAGCTACATCCACGCCGAGGGCTACCCCGCGGCGGAAATGAAGCACGGGCCCATCGCCCTGATCGACCACCAGATGCCCGTGGTGGTGGTGGCGCCCCGCGACGGGACCTACGCCAAGATCGTGTCCAACGTGCAGGAGGTGAAGGCGCGGGGCGGCCGGGTCATCGCCGTGGTCACCGAGGGCGACGAGGAAATCACCGCCCTGGCCGATCACGTCTTCACCATCCCGGTCACCATCGACGCGCTCACCCCGGTGCTGAGCGTTCTCCCCCTCCAGCTCTTCGCCTACTTCATCGCGGTGGCGCGGGGCTGCGACGTGGACAAGCCGCGGAACCTGGCCAAGTCGGTTACCGTCGAATGATCGGCGGATGACATCGGCATGCGGGTCGTCGTCCAACGGGTGACCCGCGCGTCCGTCACCATCCGCGGGCAGGTGGTCGGGAAGATCGGCGCCGGGCTGCTGATCCTCGCCGCCTTCACCGAGGGCGACGGCGACGCGGCTATCGAGTGGATGGCCGACAAGCTGGCCAACCTCCGCATCTTCGCTGACGCTGACGGCAAGATGAACCGGTCGCTGCTCGAGGCCGGCGGCGCGGCGTTGGTGGTGTCCCAGTTCACGCTGTACGGCGACGCCCGCAAAGGCCGGCGGCCGTCGTTCGTGGACGCGGCCCCGCCCGAGATCGCCGAGCCGCTCTACCAGCGCCTGGCGGCGGCGCTCCGAGAACGGGGCGTGCCGGTCGAAACCGGCGTGTTCGGCGCGATGATGGCGGTCGAGCTGGTCAACGACGGTCCGGTGACCCTGGTGATCGAGAAGTGATCGTCCTTGCCTCGGGGTCTCCCCGCCGCACTCAGCTGCTCGCCCTGCTCGACATTCCCCACGAGGTGGACCCGGCCCACGTGGACGAGACCCCGCTGGCCGGCGAGTCGCCCCGGGCCATGGCCGAGCGGCTGGCCCGGGCCAAGGCGACCGCGGTCGCGGCGCGCCACGCCGGCCGCGAGGTGCTGGCGGCCGATACGGTCGTGGTGCTGGACGGCGAGATTCTGGGGAAGCCGGCCGACGCCCGGGAAGCCGCCGCGACGCTCCGCCGGCTCGCCGGCCGCGAGCACCTGGTGATCACCGCCCTCGCCCTGGCCCGCGACACCCGGGTGTGGGAGCGGTGCGACGAGACCCGGGTCCGGTTTCGGTCCTTGAGCGACGAGACCATCGCGGCCTACGTCGCCACCGGCGAGCCGCTCGACAAGGCGGGCGCCTACGGACTCCAGGGCTATGGCTCGGTCCTGGTGGAACGGATCGAGGGGGATCCCTTCGGGGTGATCGGCCTGCCGCTCCGCCTGGTGGCCGACCTGCTGGCCGCGGCGGGACGGCCCTACCGCTTCACCCGGTAGCGCGGCGTGAAGCCGCGGCTCGGCCATCTGTCGTCAGAGACGACCGGAGGGTCAGCCGCTTCATGCGGCAGTTGGCCGAGCCGCCAAAGAGCACCTCGCTCGGCACGGTGTTGAACGGCGAGACGACCGGGGCCCTCGGAGTCATCTTTGCCAGCGCCTCGGCGCCCGAGGCGGTGTGCGCGATCACGAGGTCGGTATCGTCGGCATTCATCGGGAGCGAGCAGGTAACGATGACTTCGCCCGACGCGTCGCCGGCCTGTTTCAGCACGTCCTCGACCCGGGACCAGGGCACCGCCAGCAGCAGGGCGTCCGCATCCCGCGCGGCCTCAGCCGGGGTGCCGGCCCACGCGTTCCCGCCGGCGTCCCGCGCCAGCTTCTTCAGCTTTGTCTTGCCGCGGGCGTAGCTGAACACCACCTCATGCCCGGCTCGCGACCAGATCGTTCCGAGCTTGCCGCCCATCAATCCTACCGCTTCACCCGGTAGACCTGGACCGCCTTGGCCTTCCCTTTGAGGGGAATGGCCTCGAGCGCCTCCAGCGCGGGCGGCGACTTGAGCGCCTGGCGGAAGTCGTCCGACACCAGGATGTCGCCGGGGCCCGCCTTGGCGCAGAGCCGCGAGGCGACGTTCACCGGGTCGCCGATCACGGTGTACTCCAGCCGCTGCTCGCTGCCGATGTTGCCGGCGAACACCTCGCCGAAGTTGACCCCGATGCCGATCTGTACCGGCCGCCGGCCCTCGCCCGCCCACTTGGCGTTGAGCGCGTTCAGCACGGACTGCATCTCCAGCGCCGCGCGCATGGCACGGTCGGGGTCGTCCTCGTGGGCGATGGGCGCGCCCCACAGGGCCATGATGGCGTCCCCCATGAACTTGTCCAGCGTGCCGCCGTGCTTGAACACCACCTCCACCATCTCGGTGAAGTACTCGGTGAGCAACCGGGCGATGTCGTCGGGCAGCATCTCCTCCGACATCGGCGTGAAGCCGCGGATGTCGGAAAAGAACACCACCACGGGGCGCTTGGTGCCGCCCAGCTTGACCTCGCCCTCCTGATTGGCGATCTGCTGGGCCAGGTTGGGCGCGAAATAGCGCTGGAAGTTGGACAGCACCACCGCCTCGCGCCGCACCCGCTCGGTGAGCTGGCCGTTCTCGATGGCCACCGCCGCGATCCCCGAGAACGCGATGAGGAAGTCGAGGTCTTCGTCGCTGAACGAGTTGGTGGCGGTGAGGTTGTCCACGTAGATGAGGCCCAGCACCTTCCCGCCGCTCCCCATGAGCGGCGCGCACATGGCGCTCCGCACGCTCTGCATGAGGATGGACTTGCCCTTGAACCGCTCGTCCGCGGCGGCGTTGTCGGTGAGAATCGCCAGCCGCTCCTCCACCGCGCGCTGGGCGATGGAGCGGGGCACGTGGCGGCTGCCGCCGCCGGCGGTGTCGGACAGGCGGTTTTGCGAGATGCGGGGAATGAGCTCGCCGGATGCGGCCTCGACCATGAGGATGGACACCCGGTCCACGCTCATGACCTCGAAGGTGATGTCCACCACCTTCTGGAGGAGCTTGTCCACGTCCTGGTGCTTGGACAGCTCCTTGGAGATCTCGAGCAGCAGGGCCATGGCCCGGGCCCGGCGCTCCTCGGGCGAGCCGCCCTGGACCCGGAGCTGGACGCCGGCGCTGGGCCGGGCGGCGGCCAGCGGCTCCTCGGCCACCGCCACGCGCCGCACGATGGTGGCGCCGGGCGGCATCCCCGGCTGGCCGGGGTCGATGGCGGGACGGGGGACGGCGGGCGTCACCTCCCGCACGTGGAAGGCGACCTTGCCGAACGTCACCACGTCGCCGTCCACGGCCACCGCTTCCTCGATGCGGGCGCCGTTCAGGAACGTCCCGTTGCTCGATCCCAAGTCGCGCACCCGCACGCCGTTGGGCGCCAGCACGAGCTCGGCGTGGCGCCGGGAGATCGTGGGATCGTAGATCGGGACGTCGCTGGTGGCCGCGCGTCCCACCAGCGCCGCCCCCTGCGCGGGGGGGTCGATGGTCTGGGAGCCGGCGGTGGCGAAGAGCTTGTAAGCCCTCACAGGGGTCTTCCTCGGGGCGACAATATATCCCGGGGCTCGTCGGGGCGCGAACCCGCCAGGGTGAGCGCCGCGAGCACGGCGCGGGCCTTGGCGTCGGTTTCCTCCAGCTCCCGGCCGGGATCGCTGTCGGCCACGATGCCGGCCCCGGCCTGGACGTGCGCCCGGCCGCCCCGGAGGACCGCGGTGCGGATGGCGATGGCCGTATCCAGCGTCGCGGCCCCCCACCCCACGTAACCAACCGCGCCGGCGTACGGCCCGCGCCGCGTGGGCTCCAGCGTATCCAGCAGCTGCATGGCCCGCACCTTGGGTGCCCCGGTCACGGTCCCCGCGGGGAACGCGGCCCGGAGCGCGTCCAGCGCGTCCAGCCCGGGGCGGAGCCGGCCGCGTACCTCGCTCACTAGGTGTTGGACGTGCGAGTACCGCTCCAGGACGTGATGGGCCGTGACCCGCACGGAGCCGAACCCGGCCACCCGCCCCACGTCGTTCCGGCCCAGATCCACCAGCATCGCATGCTCGGCCAGCTCCTTGGGATCGGAACGGAGACCCTCGGCCAGCCGCTGGTCTTCGTCGTCGGTGGTCCCCCGTGGGCGCGTGCCCGCGATGGGGCGCACCGTGACCTCGCCGTCTTCCACCCGGACCAGGACCTCGGGGGAGCTGCCCACCACGCTCAGGTCGTCCAGCTCCAGGTGGTACAGGTACGGCGCCGGATTCAGCGCCCGCAGGGCCCGGTAGACCTGGAAGGGCGGCGCCGCGCAGGGCAGGTCCTGACGCCGGGACAACACCGCCTGGAACACGTCGCCCGCGCGAATGTGCTCCTGGATGTCTTCCACCCCGCGCAGAAACCGTTCCGCCGGGAACGGGCTCGTGGGTTGCGGCGCGGTCGCATCCGGAGGGTGTCTACCCGCCGAGGCTAGCCCCGGGCGCAAGCCCGGGGTTGGCAGAGGCGGCAGGGAAACCGGGTGGTGGAGGCGGTCCAGCAGCCCGTCCAGCCGGGTCACTGCCGCGTCGTAGGCGCGCTTCAGGTCGGCGTCGCCGGCGCGGGCATCGGGCGGGGCGGTGGTGAGCGCGATGGCCCGGCCGAACGCGTTGTCGAAAATCAGGACCGTGTCGGCGATCAGAAACAGCGCGTCGGGGAGTGCCAGGTCGTCGGCCGGCCCCCCGTCCAGGGGCTCGAACGCCCGCACCGCGTCGTAGGCCAGGTATCCCACCGCGCCACCCACGAAGCGGGGCAGGCCCGGCAGCGCGGCGCCGGGGCGCCGCCGCACTTCGGCCGACAGATGCGCCAGCGGATCGGGGGCGGGGCCCGCGGCGCGCCAGCCCGCATCCGGCTCCCAGCGCTCGGCCTGACCGCCGCGATACCGCCAGGCGGCCGACGGCTCGGTCCCGAGGAACGTGTAGCGGGCCCAGCGCTCTCCGCCCACCAGGGACTCGAGCAGGAAGCCGAAGGGGGGGCGGCGGATGGCGGCGAACGCGGCCACCGGCGTCAGGGTGTCGGCGGCGAACTCCCGGACCGCGAACCCCAGCCGTCCCGCGCGGACCGCGTCGCGGAACTCCGGGAACCCGCCGCCCCGGGTCACCGCCGGGCGGCGACCAGCAGCTCGCCCGGCGCGTCCACCGCCGCGGCGACGGCGTCCACCCCGGCTGGCCCGGAGGCGCGCGCCACGCGCCACTGCCCCAGGGTCACCTCTTCCCAGACTTCGAGCGCCGCCAGGTAGGCCGCTTCGTCCGGGAACGCCGGCTCGCCGTCGATGACCGAGAGGTCGGCGTACCGGCCGTAAAAGAACGTGACGGTGGGGGTTTCCAGGGTGAACTCCAGTCCCGACGGCGACAGGGTGAGCCCGTACTCGCCGGGACGGGCCTCGACGGTGACCTGGACCGAGTCGTCCACCGAGAGCGGCGACCCGTTCAGGCTCGAGAGGCACTCCGGCGGGAAGTCGATCCGGAGGTACGCGTTGAGCCCGGCGTCCTGGTGGCGGAGGAACTGGGACACCAGGCGGTCGTTGTAGACCCAGAACGTGGCCGGGGACACCGCCGGCGCGGCCGACTGGAGCGGCAGCACCACCAGATCGGCGGTGGGCACCGTGCCGCCTCCCGGGAGCTGGACGTCCTCGCACGCCGCCCCGGCCAGCACCGCGGCCAGCGCGCTTGCCGCCGCCAGCGCCCGCCGTGATATTGCGCCACGATGGCCCGATGCCCGCCGCTGCTGGTTTCGCTGCTCGCCGCTCTCGCTCCCGCGCCGCTCACCGCTCAGGATTGGAACAACGCCCAGGCCCGGGCGCTGGTCGAGCGCGCCATCGCGCGGCGCGCCGGCGACCCCGCCCGGGGGCTCCAGGATTTCCAGGCGCGGGCTCATGGGTTCGTGTTCTTCCTGGCGCAGTTGGGTGACGAAGGGCTCGAGGAGCCGCCCCAGCTGGTGAAATCCGACCAGCTGGAATTGGAAGTTTACTGGAAGGCGCCGGGCCGCAGCAAGCAGCGCATCGTCGGGTGGCGGGACCGCACCGACCTGCCCACCGAGATCCAGTACCACCGCGACCATTTAGGCGTAGTCCAGAACGGCTTCGCCGACCGCATCCGCATGGGCGAGGGCGACGAAGTGCGCGACGTGCCCCACCCGCTGGCTCCCGACGGCCCGTCGCTCTACGACTTCGCCGTCTCCGACTCCCTGACCGTCTACCTCCCCGACCGCACCGTGCGGGTGCACGAGCTGCTCTTCCGGCCCCGGGAGCCGGACGCGGCGCGGATCGTCGGCAGCCTCTACCTCGACGCCACGGGCGGCGAGCTGGTGCAGCTGCGCTTCAGCTTCACCCGCCCGGCCTATCTGGACCCGAGCCTCGAGGACATCACCATCGTGCTGGAGAACGGCCTGTGGGAAGGGACGTACTGGCTGCCCCGGCGGCAGGAGATCGAGATCCGCCGCCGCACCACGTGGCTCGACGTCCCGGCCCGCGGCATCATCCGGGGCCGCTGGGAGATTGACGCATACGCGTTCGACGCCGGCCTGCCGGACGGCCTGTTCACCGGGCCGGAGATCGTGGCCACCGCCGCGGCCCGCGACTCGTTTCCCTGGAGCGAGCCCCTCGACCGGGCCGTCGTGGACGCGGTGGGGCCGCAGCGGAGCCTCAGGCTCACCGACGTCCGCCGCCAGGTGAGCGAGCTCATGGGCGGCCGCCCGCTCAGTGGGCTCCGCGTGTCCGGGCTCGCGATCGGCTCGTTCTCCGACCTGCTCCACGTGAACCGGGTGGAAGGGCTCACGCCCGGGCTGGGCGCCGTCTGGCGGCCGGGCGGCGGCTCGCTGGCGCTCCGGGGCTGGGCCTCGTTCGGCTTCTCGGACGAGCGGGTGAAGGGCGGAGCGCGCGTCGAGCTGGCCGCGGGTGGCGTCACCCTCGGTCTCACCGCCGAGCGGGCCGTGCGCGACATCGGCGATCGGCCGGTGATCTCCCGCGCCATGAACTCGTTCCTTGCCCAGGAGCTGGGCCGGGACTACGGCGACTACGTGGGCCTGGACCTGGCCGAGCTGACGCTGGGCACGCGCGGGTTCGACGCCAGGGTCGGGGTCCGGCGGACCCGCGCGCTCCCCGTCACCGCGACGTCCGGCGGGGGCAGCTACCGCGCCAACCCGCCGCTCGGCTCGGGTGACTGGCTGATCGCCGCGGTCGAGGGACGGGTCCGCACCGGGACGGCGGGCCGCGCCACGGCGGGCGCGCGGCTCGCGGCCGAAGCCGGCCTCCGGTCCGATACCTCGTGGCTCCGCCTCTCGGGGCGTGGGACGCTCGCCATTCCCACGGGCGCCGCCGAGCTCGTGTTCGAGGCCTGGGGCGGCTGGGCCTCGCCCGCCCTACCGTCCTTCCGCGCGTTCGTCCTGGGAGGGCGCGGCACGCTCGAAGGCGAGCCCTTCCGGGCCTACGGGGGCCGGGCCGCGGCCGGGGGTCGGATGGAATGGCGGGTGCCGGTGCCGTTTCCCGCGATCCCGATCGGCCGCTTCGCCTCCACCGGCCGGCAGCTGGTGGCGGCGCCGTTCGTGGCCGCGGGCTGGACGGCCGAACCCATCGCCGGCCTGCCGTGGGCCGGCAGCGACGGGGTGCGGCCCGTGGTGGGCGTCGCGGTCGAGGCCTTCCACCGCCTGCTGCGCGTGGACCTGGGCTGGGCGGTGCGGGCGCGGCGCGTGGGGGTGACGGTGGACGTGCGGCGGGCGCTGTGGCCCATTCTCTAGCGGCCTCCCGCTATGCCGCAATGCGGCCGCGGGTACTATCTTAGACCACCACCATGTCAGCCGTGAACGAGGCGCCGGGCGGCGCGGGGAAGGTCTTCAAGGACGAGTGGGTCACCTCGACGATCGATGGGCTGATCGGTCGCGAGGGAGGCGAGACGTTGCGGGCCGACAAGCGCGCCACCGACTCGCTCTGGGAGACCGCCGTGCTCTGCGGGGCGGCCACCGACGAGCAGATCCTGACCGCCCTCTGCACCCGGTTCCGGCTCAAGCTGGCCGACGTCATGCAGAGCGAGCGCCAGGCGCGGGACTTCGTGCCCGAGCAGGTCGCCCGCCGCTATCACGTCCTGCCGCTCCGCGCCACGGATTCCTACCTCGAGATCGCCACCGCCAACCCGTTCGACCTCGACTGCGAGAAGACGCTGGCGTTCGCCACGGGCCGCGAGGTCCGCATGCAGTTGGCCAGCCCCTCGTTGATCCGCAACAAGATCGACGAGCTGTACCGGCCCGAGAACGTGCTCGACAAGCTGATCGAGGGCATGGAGGCGGCCGAAGTCACCCAGATGGAAGACCAGCTGGCCGACGAGCTCACCGCGTCGGCCGAGCAGGCGGCCCAGCGGCCCGTGGTGCGGCTGGTGGACCTCATCATCTCCGAGGGCATCCTCTCCCGGGCGAGCGACATCCACATCGAGCCGGAGGAAGGCGGGGTCGCCGTCCGCTACCGCATCGACGGCGTGTTGCGGCAGGTGATGAAGGTGCCCCGGGCGGCGGGCCTGCCGCTGATCTCCCGCATCAAGGTGATCTCGTCGCTCGACATCGCCGACCGGCTCCGCCCTCAGGACGGCCGGGCCCGGGTGGCGGTGAACGGCACCCCGGTGGACCTCCGGGTCTCCACCCTGCCGGCGTCGCTGGGGGAAAAGGTCGTGGTCCGGATCCTGGACTCCCGGCGCACGGTGCTGTCGCTCGACTCGCTGGGGCTGAGCGAGCTGGAGGCCAACGAGATCCGGGGCATGCTCGAAACCCGGGACGGGATCATCCTGGTCACCGGCCCCACCGGATCGGGCAAGACCACCACGCTCTACTCCGCCCTCCGGCACGTCCAGAGCGAGGGCGTCAACATCGTGACCGTGGAGGACCCGGTGGAGTACCGCCTCGCCGGGATCGTGCAGGTGCAGGTGCATGAGCGGGCCGGGCTCACCTTCTCCTCGGCGCTGCGCTCGATTCTGCGGCAGGACCCGGACGTGGTGCTGGTGGGCGAGATCCGCGACAAGGAAACCGCGCAGATCGCGGTACAGGCGTCGCTCACCGGCCACTTGGTGCTCTCCACGCTCCACACCAACGACGCCCCCAACGCGGTGACCCGGCTGCTCGACATCGGCATCGAGGGGTTCAAGATCGCCACCGCGGTGCGCGGGGTCGTGGCCCAACGGCTCATGCGCCGGCTCTGCCCCTCCTGCAAGGAGGTGTGGGTCGAGTCCATACCGCCCCGCATGCATCGCTGGATCCCGTCCGAGACGCCGCTCTACCGGGCGGTGGGCTGCGCCGAGTGCGCCCAGACCGGCTACCGGGGCCGGTTCTCCATCGTCGAGATCCTCAAGGTGACGGCCGAGGTGGAGAAGCGGATCGGGGCCAGCGCCACGGCCGACAAGATCGCCGAGGCGGCGCGGGCGGCCGGCATGCTGGGCCTGTGGGAGAGCGGCCTGGCCCACGTGCTCAAGGGCGAGTCCACCATCGACGAGCTGCTGCGAGTGGTGGACATGCCCGCGGACGACGAGCCCCTGGAGCGGCGGCGCTCGGGGTCCGGCGCCAAGGTCCGGCCGGAGGCCGGCGCGGCGCCCGGCCCCGAAGCGGCGCGGCCGCCCGACGTCCGTCCGCCCGAGCGGCCCCAGACCAGCTTCGAGGGCGCGTTCGATCTGCTGGACGAGAGCGGGGCGGCCGCGCGCACGCTTCCCCCGGCGATGCCGCCCGTGGGCGACCGGCCCACCGGCGCCAAGGTCCTGCTGGTGGACGACGAAGACCAGCTGCGGCGGGTCATGCGGGATCTGCTGGAGCGCGACGGCTACGACGTGATCGAGGCGGCCGACGGCGTCGAGGCGCTGGACCAGGTGGACCGGCACGGCCCCGACATCATCGTGCTCGACCTGAACCTGCCGGGCCTGGACGGGTACGGCGTCCTCTCCCATCTCCGCTCGCGCCGGGTGACGCAGCACATCCCAGTCGTGGTGCTCACCGCCCGGGGAGACGAGGAAAACGAGGTGCGGGTGTTCGAGTTCGGCGCCGACGATTTCCTGAGCAAGCCGTTCCGGGCCCGCGCCCTATCGGCCCGGCTCGACGCCGTGCTCCGGCGGGTCAAGCGGGATCACTGACCCACCAGGCGCCGGGCTCGGAGGATCCGGGCCGTGGCCGCCTTCAGCTCTCCAATGCGAAACGGCTTGATGAAATAGGGGCAGCCGAGGCTGGTGAGCCACGCCTCGGTCTCCGGCCGGACGTCGGCCGTGAGGAGGATGCTCCGCTCCTTGAAGTCGGGCCAGCGCCGGAACAGGTGGTCGGCGAAGCGCTCCCCGGCCGAGACCGGGGCGCGGGCGTCGGCGATCACCACGTCGAACTCGCGCTCTTCCAGCAGTCCGATGGCCGCCCCGGCGTCGGACGCCGTCTCGACCACCTGGATGGGCCCGGCCAGCAGCACGCTGATCATGCGGCGGATGGCCGGGTCTTCGTCCACGACCAAGATGTCGTATCGGGGCACCGGCGCCGCGGCGGTGACGTCCTCGACCGGCACGGGCACCGCGGCCGACGGTCGCTTGGGGACCGCCGGCGAGCGGATGGGCAACCGCACCACGAACACCGCCCCCCCGTCCAGCCCGCGCTGCACCGTGATCGTGCCCCCGTGTCCCTCGACGATCCGGTAGGAGATCGAGAGGCCGAGCCCGGTGCCCTGGCCCGGGGCCTTGGTGGTGAAGAAGGGCGTGAAGATCTGGGGCAGCATCTGCTCCGGGATGCCCGGTCCCGTGTCGCTCACCCGGAGGACCACCTGGCCGTCGGCCACGGTCGTCGCCACCCCGATCCGGCGGGGCCGGTCGGGCGGGTTGTCCTGCACCGCGTGGATCGCGTTGGTCACCAGGTTCAGGACCACCTGCTGGACCTGGTAGCGGTCGCCGGTCAGGGTGGGCAGCCCCGGATCGAGCGTGCTCTCCAGCCGCACCTCGCGCAGCTTGAGCTCGTAGCCCACCAGCGACACGGTCCGCTGCACGATGTCGTTGATGTCCAGGTCGCTCACGTCGGCCGGTCCCTTGCGCGCGAAGGTGAGCAGGTTGCGCACGATCCGTCCGGCGCGCTCGGCCTGCTCCCGGATGACCTTGAGGTGGTCCCGGTCGCGTTCGCTCGGGGCCGGCTGCTCCAGCAGGAATTCGGCGAGTCCGGCGATCGAGGTGAGCGGGTTGTTGAGCTCGTGCGCCACGCCCGAGACCAGCTGCCCCACGGCCGCCATCTTCTCGCTCTGGATGAGCTGCGACTCGAGCCGCTCCTGCTCGGTGACGTCCTCCACCAGCACCACCGCCCAGGGCGCGTCGCCTTCCCCCCGCATGGGGGCCGCGGTGAAGCGGAGCAGCCGGCCCAGCGCCGGCGCCCGCTGGGTCAGCGGCGGGGCGGGGGCGCCCCGGCGCGCGGCGTCGAGCAGCTCGGCCAGCTCCATGGAGCCGCCCAGCGGCGTCCCGGCCAGCGGCGTGCCGGCCAGCGAGACGCCCGGGCCCCCCACCATGGCCGCCAGCGCGCGGTTCGCCCGGCGGATGCGGCCTTCCTGGTCCACCACCGCGAGCCCTTCGACCAGCGCGTTGAAGGTCGTCTCCCACTGGTCGCGACCCGACCGCACCAGGTCGAAGAAGCGGGCATTGGACAGCACGATGGCCGCGTGGGTCGCGACCGTCGAGAGCAGCCGCAGGGCCTCGGGCTCGAACCCGCCGCCCGCCGGGTCCACCAGCGCCAGCGCTCCGACCGTGACCCCGTGGGCCCGGAGCGGAAACACCGCGGCGTAGGCCACCGGCACCCCATCCACCAGCAGGGGCCGGATCCCGCCTTCGGTCCGGGCCAGCACCAGCTGCTCCCGGCCCAGCGCGGCCGTGAGCAGCCCGGGGTCGGTCTCGGAGACCTCGCGGCCCCGGAGCCCGGACACCGACCCCGACGCGGCGGCCACGCGCACCGCCTGCCCGCCGTCGGGAACGAGCGCCACCAGCGAGCCGCCGGCGTCGGAGAAGCGGGCGAGGTAGCTGGTCACCTGCTCGGCGATCCGCGCGGGCTGCAACGACTCGGACAGGACGAACGATAGCTCCTGAAGCGCGAATACTTCGTTGAGCCGGCGGGACAGCTCGGTGCGGGTGTGGGACAGGAGGGCCTGGCTCCGGCGCCGCGCGCCGGAGCGCCCGACCAGAATCCCCACGACCAACGCCGCCAGCGCCGCCAGCCCGCCGATGAGCGGGGTCACGCCTTCGCTCCGCCTTCGCGAACCTCCGGCGGGGCATTGGGCTTCACCATCTTGGGTACGGCGGGAATGCCGAGATTCACGTGGTACGGCTTAATGGGCCGGGTGGCCACGGCCAGCGCGCCCAGCATCCCGTGTTCGCCGATGCTGGCGCCTTCGAGCACGGTGGCGTGATAGGTGATCCGGACCCCGTTCGCCAGGGTCAGCGGCGAGGACGTCACGTCCTCCTGGTCCACCAGGTCGTGGGAGTGGGTGTACACGTTGGCGAAGTCCGCGATGGACACGCGATCGCCCAGGACGATGGGCGCCCGGTCGTCCAGCAACACGTACCGGTGCACCACCACGTTGTCCCCCACCTCCATGTTGTAGCCGAAGGAGAACTCCACGTGCTGGAAGCACTTGAAGTTGTTGCCGCAGCGCCGGAATACGTGCCGCGCCAGGATCCGGCGGAACCGGACCGCGAGGTCCACGTTGCCCCCGCCCATGGGGGAGCGGTCGAAGCCCTGCCACAGCCAGAGCAGGGGCTTCACCCGGGCGTACCGGGCGGGATCGTTCTCGGCGTAGTATTCCGGCTCCATGGTGATGTTGCGCGGGTCGAGCGCCAGCAGCGCCGCGCGGGTGGTGAGCGGAGTCGCCGGATCCTGCACCAGCGCCTCCCAGTCGTCCAGACCGGGATAGTAGAGGTCGAACAGGATATCGCGGCACAGGCGGTTGCGGTCGCACGCGGGGTCGGCCAGCCGCTCCTCGAGGGAGGCGAGCCACGGGTCGTACACGCGCCCGGCCTCGGCCGGGAGGGTCAGGCGGCGCAGCGGCCGTTTGGGCATCGGTCAGCTCCTGCCGGCCGCCGCAGCCCGTGACAGCACCGCGGCGCGCTCTTGGTCGAGCCGGGGGATGATGCGGGACCAGGCGTCGGTGGAGCTGGTCCCGTAGGACACCGTCAGGTCGTCGAACAGGGCGATCCCGGGCTCGAACAGCGCCACCGCCACGGCTTCACCCCGCCGGGCCAGACGCCGCTCGCCCCAGCCCGTGCTCAAGGGCGCGAACGCGAACGGCCGGAACAGCCGCCCGCGGCTCTGCACCGTGAGGTCTTCCGGGGTGAAGGTGGCCTGCTCCTTGAGCCCGAACAGCGTGATGAGGAAAAGCGTGGGGGTGGCGACGCCGTAGCGCCGGCCGGCGCTGTCGACTTCCGCCGCCGTGAGGCGCTTGAGGCCACTTAAGGACGCGTAGGAGTCGGGCGCCAGGAGCCGGAGCACCCGCTCGTCCAGCGGCAGCACCCGGATCCGCAGGTCGGACGTCTCGAAGAGCAGCGCCAGATCGTCCACCTTGAGGGTGCCGAAGCCGGCGGGCGGCATTTCCTCGATGCTCTGCTGGGCCATGACCGGCGTCCCGACGAACCCGGCCCACGCCAGCACAATCGCCCGCGCGGTCATGCGCTCGCCTCGTTGCCGCGCTTTCCGCCCTCTACCAGGGACTCGATCGAGTCCCGGAGATCCCCGATCCCCTCGTTCGTACGGGCGCTGGTGATGATGCATTGGTCGTCCCCCAGGTCCAGGCCGGCGAGAATCGCGCGGACCTGATCCGCGCGGCGCCCGCGGGGCACCTTGTCGGCCTTGGTGATCGCGGCCAGCACCGGCACGGCCACACCCCCGAGCAGCTCGCCCATGGCCAGGTCGTCCCGGGAAGGCGGGCGCCGGATGTCGAGGAGCCAGACCACGCCGGCCAGAGTCCGGCGCCCCGTGAGGTACGCTTGGAGCAGCCGGGCGAACCCGGCCCGCTCCGTACGGGACGCCCGGGCCCACCCGTAGCCCGGCAGGTCCACCAGATAGTATCGCGTATCGGCCGCGAACACGTTGCACAGCCGGGTCAGGCCCGGCGTGCGGCTGGTCCGGGCAAGGGCCCGCCGGCCGGTAACCGCGTTGATGAGCGAGGACTTGCCGACGTTGGATCGGCCGATCACGGCGATCTCGGGGAGTACGGGGTCGAGCGGGAAGTCGGCGGTCGGATAGCTGCCGACGAAACGAACCCCGGTCAGGCTTCCTTCTTGGCCCGCGCGCGCTCCGTGACCAGGAGCGGCGGCCGTCCATCGGTCACGCATTCCCGGGTGATGACGACCTCGCGGATGTCGTTCCGGTCGGGCAGCTCGAA
>Ga0214473_10005807_pt1 | contig 14757 bp, 15 predicted proteins | sample RVTome_7_FD_203509 | JGI IMG/M metagenome (GOLD analysis project Ga0214473, IMG submission 203509) | Soil microbial communities from uranium-contaminated site in the Upper Colorado River Basin, Wyoming, United States - RVT98D197 | ecosystem: Environmental > Terrestrial > Soil > Contaminated >... | reverse complement strand
CCGAGGCATCGCGCGCCGCCCCGGGTGGCCATGGAGAGCACGTCGTCCGCGGTGAGCCAGCGGGCGGGGTCGGGGTCGCGGCGATGGGCGAGGAGGGCCTGGCGCGCCTCGGCCAGCATGTTCGACGTGTCGTTGCTCGCGGAGCCGTCCACCCCCAGGCCCACGGGCGCGCCCGCGTCGAGGAGGTCGCGGACGGGTGCCGTGCCCGAGCCCAGGCGGAAGTTCGAGGTGGGGCAGTGGGCGACGCCGGTCCCGGTCTCACCGAAGAGCGAGACCTCCTCCGGCGAGAGGTGCACGCAGTGGGCGAGCCAGACGTCGGGGCCGAGCCAGCCCAGCCGGCGCAGGAACTCGACCGGCCGGCAGCCGAAGTGCTCGAGGCAGTAGACCTCCTCGTCCTTCGTCTCCGCGAGGTGGGTGTGGAGGCGCAGGCCGTGCTCGCGGGCGAGATCGGCGGTCCGGCGCATGAGGTCCTCGCTCACCGAGAACGGCGCGCAGGGCGCGAGGCCGATCCGCAGCATCGAGCGCGGGCGCGGATCGTGGTACTCGCGGGCGAGCCGCCTCGAGTCGGCGAGGATCGTGGCTTCATCCTGGCAGACGTCGTCGGGCGGAAGCCCGCCCCGGCTCCTTCCACGGCTCATCGATCCACGCGTGGGCTGGAAGCGGATGCCGAGCTCCCTTGCCGCGCGGATCTCGGCGTCGATGAGGCGCTCCTGGCCGACGGGGAAGAGGTAGAGGTGGTCGGTGGTTGTCGTGGCCCCCGTGAGCAGCAGCTCCCCGAGGCCGACCTTGGCCGCGACCTCCACCGACTCCTCGTCGAAGCCCCGCCACGCCTCGTAGAGCTCGGTGAGCCAGCGGAAGAGCGGGGCCTGCTGCACGCGCGGCACCGCGCGCGTGAGGACCTGGGGGAGGTGATGATGGGTGTTCACGAGCCCGGGGAGGACGACCTTGCCCGTCGCGTCGATCCGCCGGTCAGTCCCGAGCCTGTCCGGTACCGGCGGGGCGCCCAGGGCTTCGATTCGGTCGTCCTCGACGAGCACCCAGCCGCCCGGGAGGCGACGCCGCGCGTCGTCCATCGGTGCGACGAGCCGCGCGTCATGGAAGAGCGTGCGCACGATAGCCTAGTCTCGGTCGGCGCGGGTCGCGGGGCAACCCGGGATTACAGGTCCATCGACCTTGAGGCGACTCCAGGGCCGTCTAGCGCGAGAATCGGCCCGCCCCGCTAGCGCGGCCAGAGCCAGCCGAACGCCCCGGCCGTCAGCAGGCCGTAAAGGAGCCCGTCCAGGATCTCCTTGATGGCGACGCGGAGCGGCTTGCCCCACCAGATGGTGTCGGGCAGTTGGGCGCCGCTGTAGGCCAGGAAGGCCACGGTGCCAGCCACCCGGAAGACCTGCAAGTAGTGCGCGCCCGGGTCGAGGACGCGACCGGTCACGTAGGCGACGAAGATCCCGACGACGACCAGGTAGACGGCCCAGAGCCCCAGCGAGCGGCCCATGCTGAAGGAGCCGCTCGGCAGGACGGTGAGGATGCCCACCGGACCCTTGTTGATCTTCTCGACGAAAGCGGGGTCCTTCATCTCGGCCATCGAGTTGGCCCACGGGAAGCGGTAGAAGCCCGGCTTCAGGCCCTGCTTGCCCAGGGTCAGGGCGGCCGCTGCCTCGTCGGGAAGCCGTCGGGCGTCCGACTTGTGATGGGGGAGCACCATCCAAACGACGCTGCTCGCGACGAACACGAGCACCGTCGCGACGAGGATCGGCAGCCAGAGTTCGGGAATCGACACCATCGCTCACCTCCGTGCCCCGCGCGAGCGAGGCTCAGGCACTCGCAGGATGCTACGAGTCTATAGCAGCTGGCTATCGGCTATCCGGGGGGGGTCCGCCCCGCTACTCCAGCAGGCGCGCTCCCGCCACCGGGCGGCAGGGGTAGAGGGCCGCCGGCAGGTCGATCTTCGCCTTGTAGGCCGAGAGGACCGCGTCGCAGAACGCCGGGACCGCTTCCGTCCTCACGAGCGCCACCGCCGAGCCGCCAAAGCCGGCGCCCGTCATGCGGGCGCCGAAGCAGGACGGATGCGCCCGGGCGATCGCGGTCACGAGGTCGAGCTCCTCGCACGAGACCTCGTAGAGGTCGCGCAGGCTGAAGTGCGAGTCGTTCATCAGGCGCCCGGCGAGCGCGAGATCGCCGCTCGAGAGTGCTTTCGCCATCTCGACGGGACGGCGGTTCTCCGGGACGACGTGGCTCGCGCGCCGGTAGTCGGTCGGATCGAGCCGGCTCCGGCCTCGCTCGAGCAGCTCCGGCGTGACGTCGCGGAGCGCCCGCACCCCCGGCTCGAGCGTCGCGAACCGGGCAAGGGCTCGCTCGCAGGCGGCGCGGCGGTCGTTGTAGGCGCTCGCCGCGAGTGCACGTCGCGCGCCGGTGTCCATCACGACGACCGCGGCTCTCTCCGGTACCGGGACCGGTACCGTCTCGAGCGAGCGGCAGTCGAGGAGGAGCGCCTTGCCTTCTTCGCACATCGCGGAGGCGAACTGGTCCATGATCCCGCAGTTCATCCCGACGTATCGGTTCTCGGCCTTCTGTCCGATCCTCGCCATCCGGACGGGGTCCCACGCCGTGCCGGCGGCGGCCGAGAGCGCCCGGGCGGTCGCCATCTCCAGGGCGGCCGAGGAAGAAAGCCCGGCGCCGATCGGCACGTCCCCATCCACGACCAAGTCCGCGCCGCAGACCGCAAGGCCCTCCGAGGCGAACGCCCACACGACGCCCGCGACATAGGCCAGCCAGTCGTTGCCGCCGGGGGTCTGCAGGGAGTCGATCGAGACCTCCCGCGTCTCGTCGAAAGCGACCGAGTGCCCGCGGAGGATCCGGTCGGAGCGCGGCCGGAAGACGACGACCGCCACCTTGCCGATGGCCATGGGGAGGACGAATCCCTCGTTGTAGTCCGTGTGCTCGCCGATCAGGTTCACCCGGCCCGGGGAGACCGCCACGCGCGGCCTGGGCTCGGGCCCGAAGCGCTCGGCGAAGCGCGTGGTGGCTCGCCGGAGGAGCTGCGGATCGAGCCCGCCGGCGGAGGGCGCGGGCGTCACTCCGCGCCGGCCTTCCGGTAGTGGGTCTCGGCCTGCGCGCGCAGACGTTCGGCCGCTTCCTCGGCGGTGATGTCGCGCTGCGGCTCGGCCGTCAGCTCGAAGCCGACCAGGAACTTGCGCACCGCGGCCGAGCGCAGGAGCGGCGGGAGGTAGACGGCGTGGAGCCGCCAGTACCGGTGCTCCTCGCCGTCGGTGGGCCTGCCGTGGAAGCCCATCGAGTAAGGGAACGAGGTGTGGAAGAGATTGTCGTAGCGGACACCCACCCGGTGGACGACGTCCGCCAGGGCGTCGCGCTCCTGGCCGGAGAGCGCGGGCAGATCGGGGACGCGTCGGACCGGGACGAGCATCACCTCGAAGGGCCACACCGCCCAGAAGGGGACGAGCGCCACCCAGTGGTCGTTGCGGCACACGATCCGCTCGCCGGCGGCGAGCTCCTTGGCGAGGGAGTCGCCGAGGAGGTCCCGTCCGTGTCGCTCGAAATAGGCCCGCTGGGTGGCGAGCTTGCGGGCAGGGAGGAGGGGCACGTGGCCAGTCGCCCAGACCTGTCCGTGCGGATGCGGATTGCTGCACCCCATCATCGCGCCCTTGTTCTCGAAAACCTGCACGTAGCGGACCGCGGGGAGAGAGCCGAGCCCAGAGACCTCGTCCACCCAGGCGTCCACGACCCGCCGGATCTCCGCCACTTCCATCTCCGCGAGGGTCAGGTCGTGCCGGGGCGAGAAGCAGAGGACGCGGCAGCGGCCGGTGGCGGGCTCGGCCACCAGCAGTCCGCCGTCGTTCGATGGGAGGAAGTCAGTCTCGGTGAGAAGGGCGGGGAAGTCGTTGTCGAAAGCAAACGTGGTCGCATAGTCGGGGTTCCGGCGGCCGCCTGCCCGGACGTTGCCCGGGCAGAGGTAGCACGACGGGTCGTAGCGCGGCCGGATCTCGAAGGCCTCGTCCCCGACCTCCCCCTGCCAGGGCCGCGCGAGCCGATGCGGGGAGCAGAGGACCCACTCGTCGAGCAGGGGGTTGTAGCGGCGGTGGGGCGTCTCGGTTGTCGCGGACATGCGCGTGGAGCCGGCCGCCGGCGGAGCGGATCGGGGCCGGTCCGGCTCGGCGACCAAAGACTAATCGGTCCGGCCGCCTCGCGCCACCTCGCGCCTCGCCGGGCGCTACTACACGCCGGGGTTCGACGTGAACGTGCGGATCTACGACGCGTGGGGAGTGCGGGTCATTATCCGGGAGTTCAGCGCCCTGAAGCAGTTCGGGCACTGGCTGGAGGGCCTCGCTTTCACCGCCGGCGTCTGCTGAGGTCCCGAAGGTCAGGCGTCGGGCGTCACGCCGGCGGCCCGCGCGACCGCGGTCGCGATCTGGATGTCCTGGACGGCGACGCCGGTCGAGTCGAAGACCGTGACCTGGGCGTCGTTGGTGCGGCGCGGTGCCCGGGCGGCGATGACGTCGCCCAGCTCCACGACCCGATCGAGTGAGATGGCCCCCCGGTCGAGGGCGTGCGCGATCTCGCCGCGGAGCCGGCACTGCGCCCGGCTGTCGGCCACCACCAGGTCGGCCCGGGCCAGGATGCCCGGATCGAGCTCCTGCTTGTGCGGTGCGTCCGAGCCGATCGCGCTGACGTGAGTGCCGGGGCGGATGTCACCCGTCTTCAACAGGGGCTCGATGGCAGGCGTCGCCGTCACGATCAGGTTGCACCTCGCGCCCAGCTCGGCGGGGTCCCGCGCCGCCTCGACCTCGAAGCCTTCCTTTGCCATGTCGTGGCGGTACGCCTCCAGCCGGCCCTTGTCACGCCCCCAGGCGAGGACCGCGCGGCAGGGGGTGATCGGCTCGAGGTGCTGGACCTGCAGGCGGGCCTGGACCCCCGTCCCCGCGACCCCGATCCGCTCGACACGGCTCGGGGCGAGGTAGCGGGCGGCGATGGCGCCGGCCGCCGCCGTCCGCAGATCGGTGAGGCGGCCGTGGTCGAGGAGCGCCGCCACCGGGCGCCCCGTGGCCTGGTCGAAGAGCAGCATCATCCCGTCGCCCGACGGCAAACCCCGGGACGGGTTCCCGTAGAATCCCGAGGCGATCTTCACGACGTAGAAGGGGCCGCCCCGGATGAAGCCGTACTTGATGTGCACCTCGCCCGTGTCCAGGATCAGCTCGCCGACCGGCGGGACGACCGCGCGACCCTCGGAGTAGGCGACGAAGCCCTCCTCGATGAGGGGCAGGAGGTCGAGCCCTTCGAGCGCGCGCTCGATCTGCGCGAGGGCGATGACCTGCACGGTCAGCGCCCCCGGTCGTCGAGCTCGACGAGCGTCCGGTGGATCCGGTCGAGGCCGTCCCTCAGGTAGTCGTGGGGGAGCCCGAAGCTGATCCGCAGGTGCCCGTCGAGGCCGAAGTGGTCGCCGGGGACGATGAGGACGCTCTTCTCGTCGCGGAGACGCTCGACGAGCGCGGTCGAGTTGACCGCGAGGCGGTAGCGCACGAAGGCGATGGCCGCGGCCTGGGGGGGCTCGTAGCGGAACATGTCGCCGTGCCCCTTCATCCACGCCTCGAGCACGGGGAAGCCCTCGCGGATGAAGCGCCGCGTCCGCGCGAGGATCTTCGGGCGCACCCCTGGCGAGAGGGCGAGGGCGGTCAGGCGGTTCGCGAGCGCGGTCGTCGAGATCGTCGTGTACTCGTGCCGCGCCCACATCTCGTCGAGCGTCTCGGCCGGCCCCACCGACCAGCCGATCCTTAGGCCGGGCAGGCCGTAGGCCTTGCTCATGCTGCCGTGGGCGAGGACCTTGTCGTAGCGGCCGTAGAAGGTCGGCGCCTCCTCGTCGGTCTCGCGTTCGGCGCCGCGGTACACCTCGTCGGCGAGCAGCCAGGCGCCGCTCCGCGCGGCCGTCCGGACGACCGCGTCCATCTCGGCGCCGGTCATGATGCGGCCGGTGGGGTTGTTCGGATTGCAGACCGCGATGAGCTTCGTGCGGGGACCCGCAGCCTCCTCGAGCTCGGCCAGGTCGGGCGCCCATCCCCGCTCCTCCGACAGGTGGCACTCGCGGACCCGCACGCCCCGGTTCTTCGCGATGCCCCAGACCTGCATGTAGTTCGGCAGGAGGATCACGGCCTCGTCCCCCGGCTCGAGGAGCGTCGTGAGGGCGAGGTAGTTCGCCTCCGCCGCTCCCACCGTCACCAGGACGTTGTCGGGAGTCGCCCCCGGGTACATCGCGGCGACCTTTTCCCGCAGCTCGAGCGTCCCGTTGGCCTGGGGGTAGTTGATCGGAGTGTCGGCGATCGCGCCGGGGTCGAGGCCCGCCATCGCGAGCAGCTCGCCGAGCGTCATGGGGTGGACCCCGCTCTCCGAGAGGTTCACCTCCACGGCGTTCTCCCACTTCGACATCATGCGTTCCATCACGAACGGCTGGAAGGTGTTCATGCGGCTCCTCGCGACTGGTGTACGGCCGGGCCGCCTTCGCGCCGGCCGTGGCGAGTATCGCTCAAAAGAGCGGCCGGGGGCCTGCTATAGTGAAACGAGAGATGGTCGCCGACTTCCACCTCCACACGGACGCGAGCGACGGCGAGATGGAACCGGTCGCGGTCGTCGAGCGTGCGGCGGCGTACGGGGTCACCCGCCTCTCCACGCGCGGCAGCGACGTCCATCGCCGGGAGGACTTCGATCGGGTCTACGGCCCGGTACCGAGGGTCGGCGAGGAGGAGGGGTGAGGCGAGGGTCGGCGGGCAAATGCGTGGCCGTGCTCTCGCTGTGCTGTGGAGCGGCCGCTCCCGCACAGACCGTCGACGACGTCGTCCACCGCTACCTGGAGGCGCGGGGCGGGCTCGCCCGGCTCCGCTCCGTCGTTGGCCTGCGGTTCACCGGGACGATGGAGCTCGCGGGCGTCTCCACCCCCTTCGTGCTCGAGCTCAAGCGCCCGAACAAGATGAGGACCGAGTTCACCGTCGAGGGCCGCAAGGGCATCCGCGCCTACGACGGAAGGACCGGCTGGACCCAGCCCCCGGTGCCGGGAGAGCCGGCCCGGGCGATGGAAGCGGAGGACGCGGCCGAGGCCCGGGCGCAGGCGGACGTCGACCTCTCGCCGCTCGTGGACGCGGCGGCCAAAGGGTACACGGTCGAGCTCGTGGGGCGCGACCGGCTGCCGGGGGGCGACACCTGGATGCTGGTGGTGCGCGGGAAGGACGGACCGCCGCGCACGTTATCCCTCGACGCAAAGACGCACCTGGTCGTCCAGGTCGAGGACCGGAGGACGGTCGACGGGCAGGCGGTCGACTTCGTCACCGAGGTGGGGGACTACCACCCCGTGGCCGGTGTCGTCTTCCCCCACCGCTTCGAGGTGGGTCCCAGAGGCAAGGCGGAGCGCCAGCGCCTCCTGATCCAGAAGGTCGAGGTCAATCCACCCCTCGACGACGAGCGGTTCGCGATGCCGGGGCCTCCCGCCCCGCAGCAAGGGGCCCCCCACCCCAGGTCGCCCGCCGTGCTACCCTGACGCCCGCGGCGGGTGGTCGGAAAGCGGCCCGCCCAGCGGCGAGGTGGCCATGGCGTGGTGGATCTGGGTGCTCGGCGGTCTCGTCCTGCTCGTGGCGGAGGTGCTCACGCCCGGGGGCTTCTTCGTCATCTTCTTCGGCGCCGGGGCGATTCTGGTCGGGGCCTTGAAGGGCGCGGGCTGGAGCGGGCCCGCGTGGGCGGAGTGGCTGGTGTTCACGGTGCTTTCGGTCGCTTCGCTCGCGCTCTTCCGCGAGCCGCTGATGCGCCGCTTCAATCTCAAGAACAGCAAGCCCGTCGACCAGCTCCAGGGCGAGCGGGCGCTGGTGACGGAGGACGTCGCTCCGGGTGGCGTGGGCAAGGCCGAGATGCGCGGCGCTTCGTGGACCGCGCGCACCTCGGGTGGGGTAGCGCTCGCGCGCGGCCAGCGCTGCCTCGTCGAGCGCGTCGAGGGGCTGACGATCTGGCTCCGGCCCGAATGAGGCAGGGGGGGATTTCATGACGGGTGGGTACGTCGTCGGCGTCGTCTTTTTGCTGTTCGCCTTCATTCTGATCGCGCGGATCGCGGTCGTGGTCCCGCAGCAGCACGCCTTCGTGGTGGAGCGGCTGGGCCGTTTCGCGGGGGTGCTGCATGCGGGCTTCCACATCCTGGTCCCCTTCGTGGACGTGATCCGCTACCGGCACGTGCTCAAGGAGCAGGCGATGTACATCCCGGAGCAGGTGTGCATCACCAAGGACAACGTCCAGGTGGCGGTCGACGGCATCCTGTACCTGAAGGTGATGGACCCGGAGCGCGCGTCCTACGGGATCTCCAACTACAACTTCGCGATCACGCAGCTCGCGCAGACGACGCTGCGCAGCGAGATCGGCAAGATCGACCTCGACCGCACCTTCGAGGAGCGGACCTACGTCAACACCCAGGTGGTGACCGAGGTGGACAAGGCCTCCGAGTCGTGGGGGGTCAAGGTCCTGCGCTACGAGATCAAGAACATCACCCCGCCCCAGGACATCCTGGCCGCCATGGAGAAGCAGATGCGGGCGGAGCGGGAGAAGCGCGCGGTCATCCTCCAGTCGGAGGGCGAGCGCGACGCCGCGATCAACACCGCCGAGGGGGCCAAGCAGCAGGTCATCAAGGCCTCGGAGGCCACGAAGCAGCAGCGTATCAACGAAGCGGAGGGCCAGGCCGCGGCCATCCTCGCGGTGGCCAAGGCCACCGCCGAGGGGATACGCTCGGTGGCCCAGTCCATCCAGGCCGAGGGCGGCTTCGAGGCCGTGCAGCTCCGGGTCGCCGAGCAGTACCTCACGCAGTTCGGCCAGCTGGCGAAAGCCGGCAACAGCCTGATCATCCCGTCCAACCTGGCCGACGTGGGCTCGATCATCGCCACCGCCATGAACGTGATCCAGTCCCGTGGCGGTGCGCCCGGCCGCCCGCCGGGGCCGCCGCCCCGGTAGCCCCCGAGAGCCACCCGGCACATCCGCGGGGGCGAGCAGGCTTGCCGAGCGTCGCTCCCGACCTCTCGGCGTTCACCCGCGCCGAGGGGGCGCTCGTCGAAAGGCTGCGCACGCCACGCTCGCTGCAGCGCTGGCTCCGCTCGCTCTCGTACAACTGGGAGCGGCGGGGCGAGACGCTACGCTCGCTCCGCCGGGTCGTGCGCCTCAGGACCGCTCATTGCCTCGAGGCCGCCCTCGCCGCCGCGGCGATCCTCGAGCAGCACGGCTACCCCCCGCTCCTCCTGAGCTTCGAGAGCCAGGACAAGCTCGACCACGTCCTCTATGTCTTCCGCCAGAACGGGCGGTGGGGCTCGGTCGCGCGGTCGCGCGACCCCGGGCTCCACGGCCGCAAGCCCGTCTTCCGCTCGCCGCGCGCGCTCGCGCGAAGCTACCAGGAGCCCTACGTGGACGCGACCGGGCGCGTCACCGCGTACGCGGTCGCGGACCTGCGGGACCTCGGGAGGTACGACTGGCGGCTGTCCGAGCGAAACGTCTGGAAGGTGGAGCGCTGGCTCATCGACTACCCGCACCGGCCGCTTCCCATGCCCGAGGCCCGCTACCGCCGCGCGTTCGAGCGGTACGAGCGGTTCAAGGCCCGCTTCCCCCACAGAAGGCCCGCGAACTTCGCCGGCCGTGAGACCTGGATGTGACGGTCGACGAAGCTCTGCTAGGCTCTGGGGCGGGCGGGTCTACGGGAGGGGCATCCATGGACAGGTGGCGCGTCGGCATCCTCCTCTTCGACGGTGTCGCGCTGCTCGACGTCGCGGGCCCGTTCGACGTCCTCTCCCGGGCGCGCCTGGAGCCGGGGGTCGAGTCGCGCCGCTCGGAGGACGCGGCGCTCTTCGACGTGTTCACGGTGGCGAAGACGAAGGAGCCGATCACCGCCACCGGGGGTCTCGTGATCACCCCGCGGCACTCCTTCGCCGACGCACCTCCGATCGACCTCCTCCTCGTCCCCGGGGGGTTCGGCACGCGGCCCGTGCTGCAGGACGCGGAGACGATCGACTGGATCCGTCGGACGGCCGCTCGCGCCCGGCGCACCGCCTCGGTCTGCACGGGTGCGCTCCTCCTCGCCCGCGCGGGGCTCCTCGACGGGCGGCGGGCGACGACGCACTGGGGTTCGTTCGGCCTCCTCGGCTCGCTCGGCCGCGACATCACGGTGGACCGCGAGGCGCGGTTCGTGGACGACGGGGTCCTCACCTCCGCCGGCGTCGCGTCGGGGATGGACCTCGCCCTCCACGTCGTGGAGACGCTGTTCGGACGGTCCGTAGCCGACGAGACCGCCCGGTATCTCGAGTACCGCCGGGGCTAGCCTTGGCCGAGGAGGACCGGAACCGACGGCTGCCCTGGCACGAGGGACCCGACGAGGGCGCCGCCGCGGACAGCTGGCTCTCGCTGGACGACGACGAAGTGCTCCAGCGCATCGAGACGCTGGACGCCGCCTGGGACGCCGACGAGCGGCTCCTCGAGGTCGTCCGCAGCTCGCGCCACTTCTTCATCCGTCAGGAGGCGGCCAAGCGGGTGCGTGACCGTCGCACGCTCTTCGCTTTCGAGGGCGACCGGCACGTCGGGCAGATCCTCGTGCGGCGCCTGACGCGCCGCGAGGACCTCACGTACCTCGAGAGGCTCGCCATCCGCAGCCACTACGTGGAGGTCCGGAAAGCGGCTCAGGTCCAGCTCGCGCAGGTCTGGGCCCGCCTGCAGATGCCGACCCCGGAGCCGGGCGCGGTGGTGAAGCGCGCGCACGGTCGCGCCGGGGACCCCGACGCCGGGCGGGGAGAGGTCGACGGCAGCCTCCTCGGCTGGGCCGTTCACTTCATCGTCGAGCAGGCCTGGGGTCAACTCGGCACCGAGGTGACCGCGAACCTCCTGCGCCGAGCGCAGCAGGAGCTGCGCGAGGCTCACCCGATCCTCGGCCGGTTCCAGCTGGACGAGAGCGCGCAGGTCGCCCTGGAGCTCGCGTCGGGGGGCTCGAGGCTGCAGGGCGACGCGGTGCGCGGGGTGGCGGCCTGGATGGCCTCGTTCCTGGCCGCCGCCCGGCGCGAGAATCGCGAGCTCGGGCAGGTCTCCGTGCGGCACGTGACCCGCCTGATGGCGGACGCGCTCGAGGAAGCCGGCTTCTACACCGCGTACGAGGAGGCCGAGCGGCGCCGGCTCGCCTGAGCGCTCCCGGCCGGAGCCCCGCTCACCGCCCGGCCCCGCGTCTGCCCCCGCGGGTCCACTCCGGGACGGGGTCCTTGGCGAGCCCCATGCGATCGAGCACCCGAGAAACGGTGTGGCCCACGATGTCGTCGACCGTGCGCGGCTTCTGATAGAAGGCGGGCACGGGCGGGTACACGATCCCGCCCATCTCGGCGAACGCGACCATCTGCCGCAGATGGCCGAGGTGGAGCGGCGTCTCGCGCACCAGGGCGAGAAGCGGACGTCCCTCCTTGAGGGTCACGTCCCCCGCTCGCGCGACCAGGGTGTCGGCGTAGCCGGTGGCGAGGGCGGCGAGGGTCTTGATCGAGCAGGGCGCCACGATCATGCCCGCGGTCCGGAACGAGCCGCTCGCAAGCGATGCGCCGATGTCCCGGTCGTCGTACACGACGTCGGCCAGCGCCTCGACCTTGCGGACTGTGTAGGGCGTCTCCTCGACCAGCGTGCGCTTGGCCGAGGCGCTCATCACGAGGTGGGTCTCGACGGTACGGTCTCTCCGGAGCTGCTCGAGCAGCCGGATGCCGTAGATCGTGCCCGAGGCCCCCGAGATCGCGACGACCACGCGCTTCACGACAATCGACATGAGCCGATCGTATGCCATCCACGGGGTCTGGGGGATACTCGCCAGTCCCCGAGTCGCTCGACTACGAGGCCTGCTCGCCAGTGCCCGCCCTGCTCGATGACCGACCCTACTCGTCCTAGAATGACCTTCCGGGCCCCGACGGACGAGCTGACATGCCGATCTACGAGTTCTACTGCCGCCACTGCCACCGCGTGATGAGCTTCCTCTCGCGAACGGTGGACACGGGGAAGACGCCCGCCTGCCCCCGCTGCGGCCGGGAGGACCTCGCGCGCCGCGCCTCCGCCTTCGCCATCTCGAAGGGGCGGAAGGAGGAGCCGAAGCCGGAGGCGCCCCTCGGCCCCGACATCGACGAGGGGCGGCTCGAGAAGGCCATGGAAGGCCTCGCCGGCGAGATGGACTCGATCGACGAGAACGACCCGAAGCAGGGCGCGCACCTGATGCGCAAGCTCTTCGCCGCGACCGGCATGTCGGTGGGAAGCGGCATGGAGGAGGCCCTCAAGCGCATGGAGGCCGGGGAGGACCCGGAGAAGATCGAGGAGGAGATGGGGGACGTCTTCGACGAGGGTCCCTTGGGCGGTCTGCTCGGCGCGGAGGGGGCGGAGAAAGGGCCCGAGGGGGCGAAGAAGAACCTCGGTCGCCTGCGGCGGATGCTGCCGCCCACCCACGACCCGGAGCTCTACGAGATGTGACGCTAGGCGTGGGCGTGCTCGCCACAGCACCGCTCCTCGAGCTGCACCGTGACGTGGCTGATGGGAAAGCCGTCGGTCACCCGCGACCGCAGAGCCTCGAGGACCTCCCGATGCGTGGCTCCTTCCACGAGGACGGCGTGGGCGGAGAGGGCGTGCAGCCCAGACGTCAGCGTCCACACGTGCAGGTCGTGGATGGCCTTGACCCCCGGTACCCCTTCCATCGCCGTGCGCAGCGTCACGATGTCCACCTCGCGGGGCGTGCCCTCGAGGAGCACCTGGAGCGCTTCCTTCAGGAGCGCCCACGTCCGCGGCAGGACGAAGAGCGCGATCCCCACCGCGACGAGCGTGTCCACCCAGAACCAGCCGGTGGCGGTGACGACCGCGGCGCCCGCGATGACCCCCACGGAGGAGAGGGTGTCGGCCACGACCTCGTTGTACGCCCCGCGCACGTTGAGGCTCGCCCGGGCGTCGGTCCGGAGGAGGATCGCCCCCGAGAGGTTGACGAGGAGACCGACCGTGGCGACGGCCAGGACCTCGGGGCCGGCCACCGGGTGGGGGGTGAGGAAGCGCTGCCAGGCCTCGGAGAGGATGTAGCCGGCGACCCCGAGGAGCACGAGGCCGTTCGTGAGGGCGGCCAGGATCTCGACCCGGTGGTAGCCGTAGGTGCGCCGCGGGGAGGGCGGACGCTCGGCGAACTTCATGGCGGCGAGGGCGAGGACGAGGCCGGCGGCGTCGGTGAGCATGTGGCCGGCGTCCGCGATGAGGGCGAGGCTGCCGGTCAGGAAGCCGGCGATCACCTCGACCGCCACGAATGCGGAGGTGAGCCCGAGGACGAGGGCCAGCCGTCGCCGGCTGGCCGCGTGGGGGTGCTCGTGGGCGTGCCCGATGGCCATCCGCTTCCGAGGATAGCGGAGGGGGACGCGTGGACCAAGCTCCCGATCCGGCCCTCGGGGGCGGCGCTATACTGAGCGCGGTGCGCCCGTTCCCTCCGTCAGAGGAGTGCCCGTGAGCCATCAGAAGAGACTGGCGATTCTCGTGGGAGGCGGCCCTGCCCCCGGCATCAACAGCGTGATCGGCGCTGCCACCATCCGCGGCCTCCTGGAGGGCGTCGAGGTCCTCGGAATCCGCGACGGTTTCGAGTGGATCATGCAGGGCGACGTCGAGCACGTCCGTCCCCTCACCATCGACGAGGTGAGCCGCATCCACTTCCGCGGCGGATCGCACATCGGCATCTCGCGCTCCAACCCGACCAAGAACCCCCAGCACCTCGAGAACACCGTCATCTCGCTCCTGCGGCTGAACGTCTCGCAGCTCATCACGATCGGCGGCGACGACACCGCTTTCTCCGCGATGAAGCTCGAGGAGAAGGCCCAGGGGCGCATCCAGGTCGTGCACGTCCCCAAGACGATCGACAACGACCTCGACCTCCCCGCCTACGTGGACACCTTCGGCTTCCAGACCGCCCGGCACATCGGCGTCGACATCGTGAAGAACCTGATGGTGGACGCCAAGACCACCTCCCGCTGGTATTTCGTGATCGCGATGGGGAGGAAGGCCGGCCACCTCGCCCTCGGCATCGGCAAGGCGGCGGGGGCCACCCTGACCCTCATCCCCGAGGAGTTCTCGGAGGGACGGATCCGGCTGAAGACCCTCGTCGACACCCTGGTCGGCTCGATCGTCAAGCGTCTCAGCTACGGCCGTCGCGATGGCGTCGCCATCCTGGCCGAGGGCCTCGTGCTCGACATCCCGGCCGAGGACCTCGCCCAGCTCGACGAGGTCGAACGCGACGCCCACGGCAACGTCCGGATCGCCGAGGTCAACATCGGCGAGATCCTCAAGGCGCGGGTCCAGGCCCGGCTCCGGGAGTTCGGCATCAAGACGACGATCGTGGCCAAGAACATCGGCTACGAGCTGCGCTGCGCCGATCCCATCCCCTTCGACATGGAGTACACCCGCGACCTCGGCTACTGCGCCACCAAGTTCCTGCTCTCGGGCGGCAACGCGGCGATGGTCTCGATACAGGGAGGGCACTTCGTCCCCATCTCCTTCTCGCAGCTGCTCGACCCCGTCACCGGGAAGGCGAAGGTCCGCCTGGTGGACACTCACTCGACCCGCTATGCGATCGCGCGGCGCTACATGATCCGCCTGCGCCGCGACGACTTCGACGACCCGCACGAGCTCGCCAAGTTCGCGGCCACCTGCGGGATGAACCTGCAGAAGTTCCGCGAGGAGTTCGAGGGCCTCATCCAGCACGAGCCACCTCCC
>Ga0214473_10005806_pt1 | contig 14758 bp, 13 predicted proteins | sample RVTome_7_FD_203509 | JGI IMG/M metagenome (GOLD analysis project Ga0214473, IMG submission 203509) | Soil microbial communities from uranium-contaminated site in the Upper Colorado River Basin, Wyoming, United States - RVT98D197 | ecosystem: Environmental > Terrestrial > Soil > Contaminated >... | reverse complement strand
GGCGGCGCTCGAGTTCGGGAAGCTCCCGGGGACCGTCGCGAACCCGGGGTCGGGACTTATATCCTCGCCGAAGCAGACCGTAGTGGCGCCGAGCGTGCAGGCGCTCGGAATCGCGCCGGCCGGAGCGACGCCGGCGAGGAGCGCGGCCGGTAGCGCGAGGGTGAGTGCCCGCGCGACGATCCGAAGGCGGGTGGGCGGGGCGAGGAGGGGGCCGCGGCGCACGGGATTCCTCTGCTCGATCCGGATCGCGGCGGGGGCTCGAACGGGCACCCGGCGTCCGGAGTTGAGTCCGCGCGAACACGCGGTGGGATCCCTTCGACTATCTAAGTGCCTCCGAGCGGGGCCCGGGTGTCAAAGCGGCGAGGTGCGGGCGCCCCGGCGTCGGCCCGGGCTCCGGCGGTGGAGCGGCTTGCAGGGGCCACCGCCCAGCGCGTAGGCTGGCAGCTCGGGAGCGGTCGCGTCGACCACCTGCACACAGGAGGCAACATGAGCCAGGAGACGCTTGCCAGGATCGAGAGAGCCGTCCAGTCGCTAGCGACGGAGGTGGCATGCCTTCGGGAAGCCGTCGATGCGATCCGCGGGAGCGGCGGGCCGCTCTCGCCGCGCGAGATCGCCGAGTTCCTCGATCAGTACCGCGCGGCGGAGGCGCTCGGGGAGGCAGCCTTCGGGGCCTGGATCGCCCACTGCCGGAGCGATTGCCTGCGCGGCGGGCTCCGCACGGCGCAGCTGCGCGAGGGCTCCCACGCGAGGCTCCTCGAGGCGCGGCTCAAGGAGCTCGGCGGATCGCCCCGCTTCGAGCTTCCCGAGTCGGCGCAGGAGGGCTTCTTCGGGGTCCTCGCCTCGACCGACAAGACGGATGCCGAGAAGCTCGAGTGCTTCTTCGGCCAGGTCCAGACGGACCAGGTCCTGCGGCAGCTCGGCGAGAAGGCCGACGGCATGGGACGCGACCCGGAGACCCAGGCGCTGCTGCGGACCATCATCGACGACGAGCGCGCAACCCTGGGTTTTCTGCAGCAGGCGCGCGAGCTGCTCTGCTCGTGAAGTATCTCCACACCATGGTGCGCGTCCGCGACCTCGACGCGTCGCTCGACTTCTACTGCCGCAAGCTCGGCCTCGTGGAGCTGGCCCGCCACGAGGTCCCGGCGGGCCGCTTCACGCTGGTCTTCCTCGCGGCGCCCGGCGACGAGAGCGCGCAGATCGAGCTCACCTACAACTGGGACCCCGAGGAGTACGGCGGCGGGCGCAACTTCGGGCACGTCGCCTACCAGGTCGACGACATCTACGCCCTCTGCCAGCGCCTCGCCGACGCAGGTGTCACGCTCCACCGTCCACCGCGCGACGGCCGGATGGCCTTCGTGCGCTCCCCCGACGGCATCTCGATCGAGCTGCTCCAGAAGGGCGCCCCGCTCCCGCCGAAGGAGCCCTGGGCCTCGCTCCCGAACGTCGGCAGCTGGTAGCGCCGCGGCAGCCGCGAGCAACCTCGGGCTCGTGAACGACCGTCTCGTGCAGGTGATGACGGTGCTCCGTGCTGGTAACGCTGCCGACGTAGCGGCGGGAGGCAGGGAAGACCCATTGCCACCCCCAGCTTCGCGCCGCATGCGATCGAGCAGCCGCGGTGGAGCACCCGCCGCCGCCCCGGCGGCCGCTTCAGGAGGCGCGCGGAGCCGATCGCCGGCTTCCGGATCGGACGCGACACCGCGCTCCCGTTCGAACCAGCCGGTGTTGCCACGGCCGCCGCCGCCACCTGGGTCGGGGGGTGGATACGCCGGGCGGCCGTCGAACGGTTCCGGTAGGTTCACGGGCGGCCGGCAGCTCGATGCCCTGTCCGTTGGGCGGCAGCAAGAGCCATGCTTCTCAACCGCGTCGAATACGTGCTCATGAACAACCCGCTTCGGGCCAGCCTCCAGCGACGGTTCGAGGCGCGCCGCCTGCTGCGCCTGGGCGGCCCGCTGCGGGGCGGGCGGGCGCTCGAGGTGGGATGCGGCCGGGGCGTCGGGGCCGAGATCATTCTCGACCTCTTCGGTGCGGAAACGGTCGATGGCTTTGATCTCGACCCCAGCATGGTCGGTCGCGCGCGCCGGCGCCTCCGATCCCGCGGCCCTCGAGCTCGCCTCTGGGTCGGCGACGTCACCGCCATCGCGGCGCCCGACTCCGCGTACGACGCGGTCTTCGACTTCGGCATCATTCATCATGTTCCCGACTGGCGAAGCGCTCTAGCCGAGATTCGGCGGGTTCTCAAGCCCCGCGGTCGGTTCTATGCGGAGGAGATGCTGCGTCGATTCGTCACCCACCCCGTGACCCAGGTCTTTCTCGACCATCCCCAGGCGGATCGCTTCGACTCGGACACCTTCTTCAATGGTCTTCGGGAGGCAGGGCTCACCCCGCTCGCGTCGCAGCAGCTGGGGAGCGCGGCCGCTTGGTTCGTGGCTACGAAGCCGGCTGTGGCCTAACGGCATTGGAGCCCGAAGATGGTCCGTGGAAGCTGCCACTGCGGACGCATTCAGTTCGAAGCAGATAGCGTCCCCCTCATCACCAGCTGTCATTGCTCGAAATGCCGAAAGTCTCGTGGGTGCGCCTGATCGGTAGGCTATACGCTTTGGCTTGCGCGCCGCGTCCGGGCCGCGCTACCCCGCTGCCAGGGCCGGCTCGGCGCCCGCATGGCCCGGGAGGAGCTCGCGCTTGAGCTCGGCGAGCTCGCGGCGGGCGGCCTCGTCGCGGGCCGAGTCGCGGATCTGGCGCAGGCGGGTGCGCAGCGGCTCGTCGCCGAGCTCGCGCTCGAGGGTCCCGGCGGTCGCGAGCTTCGCCACGTGCTCGCGCACGGCCTCGAGCGCCTTCATCTCGGCGTCGACCGAGAGGCCGTCGAGGGCGGACTCGAGGCGTCGGCGGGCCTGGGAGTTCGCGAGCGTGGCCAGCATGCGGCCCTTCTCGTGGACGAGCGAGCGGATCTCGGTGCGGAAGCGCACGAGGTTCGCCTTCGCGTCCTCGGCCTCGCCACGCAGGGCCTCGAGCTCGCGCTCCGCGCGCTCGAGGTCGCCGAGGAGCGCATGTTTCTGCGAGATCAGCGCCACCGAGAGCTCGTCCTGGCCCTGGCGGACGGCGCGGCGCACGTCGTCGTGCAGGCGTGCGATCTCGGCGCGGCGCTCGCCGATCTCGGCCTCGAGCTTGTTGCGCATGTAGAGGATCCCGGCGACGGCCTCCTTCAGCTCGTGGTACTGGCGCGTGCGCTCCTCGATCGCCTGCTCGTAGACGGCGCGCGGGTGGCTGCGCTCCCCGTCGCGGACCCAGAGCGAGAGCGTCGCGTGGATCAGGTTGCGAAGTCGTCCGACGATTCCCATCTATCCTTCCTCCCTTCGGTCTCTTCACGAGTCGTCCCCGCCCTCCGGCCCGCCGGCGCCCCAGTCCTCGGAGCGCAGGCCGAGCTCGCGGATCTTCTGCTGGAGGCTCTGGCGCACCATCCCGATCGACTCGGCGGCGCGCGAGACGTTGCCGCCGCTCTTGCGCAGCGCGCCGAGCAGGAAGGCGCGCTCGAAGCGCTCCACCGCCTGCCGCTTCGCCTCGCCGAAGGCCGGGCCATCGGCCTCCTCTGCGGGCGGCGGCGGCTCGCCCGGAGCTCCGGCGAGGCGCAGGTCGGCCTCCTCGATCACCGCTCCCGCGGCCAGCACGGCGGCCTGCTCGATCGCGTTCTGGAGCTCGCGCACGTTCCCCGGCCAGGGGTGGCGCGCGAGCTTCGCGAGCGCGCTCTCGCCGAGCCGCTTCTTCTCGAGGCCGAGCCGCTCCGTCACGCGCTCGAGGAAGTGCAGCGCGAGGGCCGGGATGTCCTCGCGGCGCTCGCGCAGCGCAGGGAGCTCGACCTCGACGACGCGCAGCCGGTAGTAGAGGTCCTCGCGGAAGCGGCCGCGGCGGACCTCCTCCTCGAGGTTGCGGTGCGTCGCCGCCACGACGCGGACGTCGACCGCGATGGGCTTCGTCCCGCCGACGCGCTCGAAGGAGCGCTCCTGGAGAACGCGCAGCACCTTGGCCTGCGTCTCGGCCGGCATGTCGCCGATCTCGTCGAGCAGGATGGTGCCGCCGTCCGCGGCCTCGAAGCGGCCCTGGCGCCGCGCGTCCGCACCGGTGAAGGCCCCCTTCTCGTGCCCGAAGAGCTCGCTCTCGACCAGCTCGCGGCTGATCGCGGCGCAGTTGACCGCGACGAAGGGGCGGCTCCGGCGCGTGCTGCGCTGGTGGAGCGCCTGCCCGACGAGCTCCTTGCCGGTGCCGCTCTCGCCGCGCACGAGCACGGTGAGATCCGTCTCGGCCACCTTCTGGAGGATCGCGAAGACCCGGCGCATCGCAGGCCCCACGCCGATCAGGTTCTCCATGCCGTAGTGCCGCTGCACCTGTTCGAGGAGCAGGCGGTTCTCGCGCGCGAGGCGCGTGCGCTCGAGGGCCCGGCGCACGACGAGGCGGATCTCGTCGTTGTCGAAGGGCTTCGGCACGTAGTCCTCGGCGCCCGCCTTCATCGCCTCGACCGCGATCCGCTCCGAGCCGTGGGCCGTGATCATCACGACCGCCGTCTCGGGGCGCTCCGCCTTCGCGGCGCGCAGCACGTCCATGCCCGACGCACCGCGCCCGAGGGCGAGGTCCGTCAGCACGAGGTCGAAGGCCGCCTCGCGCAGGCGGGCCGCGGCCTCCTCGCCCGAGCTCGCCACCTCGACCGTGTAGCCCTCGCGTCCGAGCAGGCCCGTGAGCGCGAGCCGGATCGCGTGCTCGTCCTCGACGACGAGGATGCGGGCGCTCATCGCCGCTCCACCGGCGCGCGACCGCGCCTCGGGAGCGTCACGATGAGCTCCGTGCCGTCACCCGGGGCCGAGCTCACCTCGACCTGGCCGCCGTGGGCCTCGACGACCTTGCGCGTGAGGGCGAGGCCGAGGCCGGTCCCACCCTGCTTCGAGGTGTAGAAGGGATCGAAGATCCGCTCGCGCACCTCGGGAGGCATCCCGGGGCCGTTGTCGCGCACGCGCAGCCACACGAGGTCCCCGGCCAGGTTCTCGCCGGCCAGCACGCGCACGCGCGGATCGGGCGTGGCGGCCTGCTCGAGCGCGTCGAAGGCGTTGCCGACCAGGTTGATCACTACGCGGCGCAGCTTCTCGGCGTCGCCGCGGATCGGCCCCTCGCTGTCGATCTCGCGCTCGACCTTCACCGCGAGCCGCGCGGCGCGATCGGCGAAGGTCGCGAGCGCGGAGTCGACGACGTCGCACAGGCGGACGTCGGAGAGGTCGAGGTCCTCTTCGCGGGCGAAGCGCAGCAGGTGGGAGATGGAGCGCTCGACGCGGTCGAGCTCGGCGAGAGCGACGTTTGCGTAGGAGAGCGTCTCCTTCGAGCTCGGATCCTCGCCCATCTGCTGCACGAGGCTCTTCGCGGCCGTGATCGGGTTGCGGATCTCGTGGGCGACGCCGGCCGCGAGCTGCTCGAGCGAGCGCGCGTGGCGGTCTTCGATCTGGCGCCGCTCGGCGGAGGTGGTGTCCGCGACCTGCCGCTCCACCTCGCGCTCGATCAGGCGCCGACGCAGATCGGGCGCCACGACCGCCGTGAAGTAGTGGAAGACGAGCCCGATGCCCCAGCCGAGCCCCACCACGAGCGCCGCGCGGAAGCCCGCGACGAAGAGCAGGAAGACCTCGACGGAGGCGTAGGCGAGCAGGTGGAAGAGGAAGGCGAGCTTGCGGTTGGCGCGCCGCCGCGCCTCGCGCAGCGCGCGCTCCTCGGGCGAGAGCGTCGCGCGCCAGCGGCGCCGCCGTCCCTCGCGCTCGTCGTCCCGGTGCCGCTGCGACAAGGGCGCACTCCCCGGGGCCCCCGGGCCCGCGTGGCAACCGTGGATCGGCCCTATCCGCCATCCTACCGAGGTCATGGCCGGGTGGCTGAGCAAGCCCCGTGCCGGGATTGAGATTCGCGTGATTTCGGGTAGTTATGGGGGCCGAGGGGTGCCGGAGTGCAGTCGCCGGGCTGCACCGCTGCAGCCGGGATGCTGCACCCCGGAGCCGCCCGGGGGCCTGCCAGGAGGAGGGCATGTCGCAGCTGCGCTGCGTGGTGGTGGTGGGGGGGTCGCTCGCGGGCCTGCGGACGGCGGAGGCGCTGCGCCGCCAGGGCTACGAGGGGCGGCTCGTGCTCGTCGGCGAGGAGCCGCACCGGCCCTACGACCGGCCGCCGCTCTCGAAGGAGTTCCTGCGCGGCGAGCGCGACGCGGAGTCGATCGCGCTCACGAAGCCCGACCGCTTCGACGCGCTCGGGCTCGACCTGCGCCTCGGGCGCCGCGCGGTGGCGCTCGATCCGCGCGCGCGCGAGCTCGCCCTCGACGACGGCGAGCGCATCCGCTTCGACGGCTGCGCGCTCGCGACGGGATGCCGTCCGCGGCGGCTCCCGGGCACGCCGGAGCTCGCCGGGATCCACGTGCTTCGCACGCTCGACGACGCGCTCGCGATCCGCGCCGATCTCGAGCGCGGCCCGCGCGTCGCGATCGTCGGCGCGGGCTTCATCGGCGCGGAGGTGGCGGCGAGCTGCCGCCAACGCGGGCTCGACGTCGTCCTGATCGATCCGTTGCCGACCCCGCTCGCCGCCTCGGTCGGGACCGAGATCGGCGAGGTCGTGGCCGGGGTCCACCGCGACCACGGCGTAACGCTGCGCCTCGGCACCGGCGTCGCGGCCTTCGAGGGCGCGGGCCGGCTCGAGCGCGTGCGCCTCTCGGACGGGAGCGCCGCCCCGGCCGACGTCGCGGTGGTCGGGATCGGCGTCGTCCCCAATACGGAGTGGCTCGGCTCGTCGGGGCTCGCGATCGACGACGGCGTCGTCTGCGACGAGACGACGGCCACGAGCGTCCCCGGCATTGTCGCGGTCGGCGACGTCGCGCGCTTTCACAACCCGCTCTTCGGCGTCTCGATGCGCATCGAGCACTGGACGCACGCTGTCGAGCAGGCGGGCGCCGCTGCCGAGACGCTGCTGGCGGCGCCCGGGGCGGCCAAGGCGTACGCGCCGGCTCCCTTCGTCTGGTCGGATCAGTACGAGCTCAAGATCCAGTCGGCCGGCTGGATGCTCCCGGGCGACGAGAAGCGCGTCGTGCACGGGAGCCTGGCCGAGCGGCGCTGCGTCGTGCTGCACGGGCGCGAGGGCCGGCTCGTCGGCGCCGTGGCCCTGAACCGCGTCCGCCAGCTGATGGGCTACCGGCGCATGATCCGCGAAGGCGCTTCGTTCGAGGCGGCCGTCGCGGCGGCGGAGGCGGCCTGAGCGGCGCTCGCTCCGCTCTCCCGGCGCTGGTAGCGTTCGGCGCGGCGTGAGCGAGCGCGACCCGAGCGGCGAGGCGGATCCGGGTCAGGATCCGGTCCAGGATCCGGTCCAGGTCTGGGACGAGTTCTGCGAGGAGCTCCGGCGGGCGGGTCGCGTGCTGCTGCGCGCCGGGGCGCCGCAGGACGCGCTCACGCAGGCCGAGGGCCACCGCTTCCTCGTCCGGATGATCCGCGCGGGCTTCGAGAACGCCTGCGACCTCGCCGATCCGCTCCACCCCGAGCTCGCGCCGATGGTGGGCCCGCGCCTCCTCTACGAGGGCGTCACCTCGGACGCGCGCTACCTGCATGCCTTCCTCGACGGCCGTCGCCGCTACCGGATCCGCGGGACGCGCGGTGACGCGCCGCTCGTCGAGCTCGGCGTCTACACCGGCAAGATGGGCCTGCACGAGAAGAGCCACCTCGTCGCTTCGCTGACCGAGGAGCGGCTCGTGGTCGGGCCGGACGGCTCGGTCGAGGTCGGGATCGGCCCGGGTCCTCGGCCCGGCAACTGGCTCGATACCGAAGGGCGCGCCCGCTACCTGATGATCCGCCAGTACGCGCACGACTGGAGCGGGCTTGCGCCCGGGCGCTTCTCGATCGAGCTCGAGGGCGGCGAGCGGGACCGCCCGCCGCTCGGGATGGACGAGATCCGCCGCGCGCTGCGCGACACGGCCGGCTTCGTGCGCAGTGCGCCGGAGTTCTGGGCCTCGCTCTCGGACTACTGGGCGGCCCGGGCGCCGAACCGCTTCCTGCCCCAGCTCGAGGCCGATCGCCGGACCGACGTGGCCCCGCCCTCGGGGCACCAGTTCTCGTGCGGCTACTTCCGGCTCGAGCCTGACGAGGCGCTGCTCGTGCGCCTGCGTCCCGGCGAGGTTCCCTTCTGGGGCCTCGAGCTCGCCAACTACTGGTACGAGACGATCGGCTGGGGCCGGCCGGAGTCGCGCATCAACAACCGCAGCGCGCACCGGGAGCCCGACGGCTCGGTACGCGGGGTGATCTCGCTCGCGCCGCCGGGTGTTCCGAACTGGCTCGATCCGAAGGGGCACCGCGAGGGCACGCTGATCTTCCGCTGGTCCCGCTCCCCCGACCCGGTCCCGCAGATCGAGACGCGGCTCGTCCTGCGGGCCGACCTGCCCGGGGCCTTCGCGACGTGGGGGGCCGCGTGACGGAGTCTGCCCGCGCGCGCTTCGTGATCGGGACGGGCCGCTGCGGCTCGACGCTCCTCTCGCGCATGCTCTCCGAGAACCCTCGCGTGCTGAACGTCTTCGAGCTCTTCTCGGGGATCGACCAGTTCTTCCGCTTCCGCCGCGACCCGGTAGGCGGAGCCGAGCTGGCCTCGCGCCTGCGCGAGGACCACCCGATGCTCACGATGGTGATGCGGCGCGGCTACGAGGTGCCCGAGGTGGTGTATCCCTTCGGCGCGCCGGGGGCGCGCTATGCGAAGGGCGAGCCGATCCCGTGGGCGCTCGGGATCGCGATCCCGCGCGTGACGAACGAGCCCGACGCCCTCTTCGACGAGCTGCTCGCGCACGTCGAGGCGCTCCCGACCCGGACCCTCGCGGTGCACTACCGCGAGATCTTCGAGTGGCTCACCCGACGCCTCGGCAGGCGCTGCTGGATCGAGCGCTCCGGCACCTCGATCGACTTCCTGGGGGAGCTCCGGAACTTCTTCCCGGACGCGCGCTTCCTGCACATCCACCGCGACGGGCGCGAGGCCGCCCTCTCGATGCGCGAGTACCCGGTGCTGCGCGTCGCGGTCGCGGTGATGTACGGGCTCCTCGGCGAGGTCGAGTACTCGCACGCTGGGCTGGTCGAGCTCGAGCGGTCCGAGCCCGCCGCGATCGACCGCCTGCTCGAGACCCGCCCGCCGATCGAGCTCTACGGCCGCTACTGGAGCGACCAGATCCGCCGGGGCTACGCCGCGCTCGGCCGGCTCGACCCGGGCGACTTCCTCGACGTGCGCTTCGAGGACCTCGTGACGCGTCCGCGCGACGTGATGCGGCGGATCGCGGAGTTCCTCGAGATCGGAGCCGAGGACGAGTGGATCGCGCGCGCCGCGGGGCTCGTGCGCGGCATGCCCGAGCGGCGCTACCCGGCGCTCGACCGCGACGAGCGGGAGCGCCTCGACGCGGCGTGCCGCGACGCGATGGGCCTGCTGGAACGCGCGTAGCGAGCGCAAGCGGAGCGCGCAGCGAGCCGCAGGCGAGCGAAGCTCATCGGCGGGCTAGTTCCGCAGATCGGGCCCCTCGATCGCCCGGCCCTCGCGCACGGCGCTCTCGTCGATCGCGAGCGCGGCGCGCGCGTCACCGCTGCGCAGCTCGTAGCGCGCAGCGGGGCGGAAGTCCGTCACCGAGCCCTCGTTCGCGTAGGGGAGAGTCAGGGCGTAGCGACCGGACGCATCGGCCGTCGTCTCGGCCGCGTAGACGAAGCGCCCGGCGCTGCCGGCGTGCACCGGCAGGCGCACGGTCACGAGCGCCCCCGGTGCGGCCCTCCCGGCGACGCGCGCCCCCGGCACGACCTCGTAGAGCTTGTAGGCCGGTCGCGACTCGCCGGCCCGCACGTCCCGCGCCTCGGCGTCGAAGAGCAGGCGGTGGTGCGCGAGGGCGGGGACCCGGATCGCGCCTCCTTCCGGTCCCGACGCCAGCGAACCCGACGTTCCCTTGAGCCAGTGGAGCCGCGCGAAGAGACTCTCGGGCCCGTAGCCACGGCCGTGGCCCGATCCCGTGCCGCGCACGACGACGTAGCGCACGCGCAGGTCGGCGAGGATGGCCAGCGCCTCCTCCTCCGAGGTCGCCGCGTAGTAGCGCTCGGCGAGCGCGAAGTTCCGCGTGCCCACGTCGTCGCCGAAGTTGTCCTGCACGACCGGCCGCCGGGCGACCCAGCGCAGCAGGTGACCGTCGCCCCACGCGGCGAGGACGCCGTACTCCGGCCGGGCGGCGGGATCGAGCCAGCCCGACGTCGGGGGCGAGTGGAGCGCGAGCCAGTGCGCCACCGGCACGAGCCCGCGCTGCGTGCGCTGCCAGCCGCGGATCACCGGTGGCTCGCCGCGCGCGGAGCGCAGCAGATTCGCGAGCGGATGGGCGTAGAAGTCCGCCACCGGCGTCGCGAGCGCGAGCAGCGCCGCGGCGATGGCGCCGAGCGCGAGGGTCCCGGCGATCCGCCGTCCCGTGAGGCGCCGGCGCGCCTCGCGCGCGGCCGGGACGGCGCAGGCCGCGACGGCGAGCGCGAAGGGGGCGGCGAGCGAGCCGACGAAGCGGCGCTGTGCGAGCGCCGCGCCGAAGAATGCGAGACACCACCCGGCCACGACCGCGCCCGCCGGCCACGGCCCCCGGCGCCGCGCGAGCCCGACGAGCGCGGCGAGGAGGGCCGGCGTGGTCCATACGAGCGGGGTCAGCAGGCGCCCCGCCACGCGCGCGTCGCGCTCCGAAGCGAGGAGCGGCTCCGACTCCGCCACCACGGCCTGGAACTCCTCGCGACGGGCGAGCCAGGCCCAGGCGTCGGCGAGCCCCGTGCGCAGCTCGGGCGCTCCGGCGACGAGGAGCAGCGCGAGCGCGGCGCCGACCGCAGCGGCACCGGCGAGGCGCCCCGCCGCGGACGCGGGCAGGCCGGCCCACCGCCAGAGCTCGGCCAGGGCCGCGAGCCACAGCGCTGCCGCCGCGAGCACGAGCGGCTGGAAGCGAGAGAGCACGAGCGGGCTCAGCTCTCCCCAGCGCGGCCATTCGCTCGTGAGACCGAGCGGCGCCACCAGCGCGGCGGCGATCGCGAAGGCGGCGGCGGAGCGGCGGGCGCGAGCGCGGGCGAGCGCCGGGTCGGCCGTCTCGACGATCCGCGCGACGAGCGCCGTCGCGACGAGCCCGGCCTCGAGCAGGCAGCCCGGCCACAGCAGCAGCGCTGCACCGAGCGCGGCACCGAGTCCCAGCGCGGGGCACAGCGCATCGCTGCGCAGCGTCGCCACGAGCGCCCACAGGACGAGCACGCTCGCGAGGGCGACCGCCGCGTGATGGTCCAGGAAGCCGAGCTGCGAGTACCAGAAATGCGCCGGCAGGACGGCCAGCAGCGCGCCCGCCAGCACCGCCACGGGGCGGCCGAAGTGGCGTCGCGCGAGCCCGTAGAGCGCGAGCACGCACAGCGCGCCGAGGAGCGGTGGCGCCCAGGCGAGGAGCTGCTCCATCGCCGCTTCGGAGCCGGCGCCGGGTGTCGCCCACGCGACAAGCGCGAGGAGCCAGTCGAAGACGGGCGTCCAGATCGGCTTCGCGCCGGCGGGAAAGTTGATGTACGAGTCCGTCTCGAGGACGGCGGGGAACTTCGCGATCGAGTACGCGATGCGCCGCAGGTGGTAGTAGGCGTCGGGCTCGGGGAAGAAGACGCCTTGGGGCGTGAAGACCGTCGGCCATGGGAGCGCGCGCAGGCCGAGTGCGAGCAGGCCGAGCGTGCCGGGGACCAGGATGCGGTGCGAGACCGAGCCCACTTACGGGGGCCGAGGATATCGCCTCGGACTCGCCGCGCTGATCGCCGCGCTGTTGGCGGCCGGCCCGCCGGCCCGCGCGCTCGTGGTGCAGGCCGATCCTGACGAGGTGACGCGCGCACCGGCTCCCGGCGCCGGCTTCGATCACGTCGGAAGGATCGCCGGGACGACGGGTGTGTATCTCGGCGACGGCTGGGTGCTGACCGCGGGCCACGTGGGCGCGGGCGAGCTCTGGCTCGACGGCGGGCGCTACGCGCCGGTGCCGGGATCCTGGGTTCCCGTGCGCGGCGAGGGCGGCACGAGCGCTCCCGATCTCGGACTCTTCCGCGTCGATCCGCGTCCGCCGCTCCCTCGCCTCGAGATCGCGCGCCGGGCACCGAAGCCCGGCGATCCGCTCCTGCTCGTCGGCTGCGGGCTCGGCCGGGGCGAGGCCTTCGAGTGGGATGGCCGCGTCGGATGGCGTTGGTCGCCGCCGAGCGTGTGCCGCTGGGGTCGAAACCAGATCGCGGCCGTCGAACTCGACACGGCGACCGGCGGGGCGTCGACCCGCGTCTTCGTGACGTTCTTCTCCGAGGGGGAGCCGCAGGAGGCACAGGCGGCGCAAGGAGATTCCGGGGGGGCCGGCTTCGCGGCTCGGCGGGAGGGATGGGTGCTCGCCGGAATCATGATCGCGGTGAAGACGCTTCCGCGTCAGCCGGCGCAGTCGTCGGTGGTCGGCAACGCCACGCACCTCGCCGACCTGAGCCATTACCGCGCCGAGATCCTGACGGTCATGGGGCTCGACCCCGTGAGCGGCGCCGCCAGGCGGTGACCCCGCTCACGGGAGCGATCGAGCGCGCCGCCGACGAGAGGGGCTGCCACCCTCTCGCCCGGCGAGGCCGTGGGATGATCCGGGATCCGCGCTACGACCGATCGAGGCTGCTCGAAGAAGCGGCGCGCGCTGCCGCCGGCAAGCGAACCGCTCGGGCCATCGCGCTCTACCGTTGGGTGCTCGCCATCGAGCCCCACAACGCCGACATCCACCTGAAGCTCGCGCCGCTGCTCGCGCGTCGGCGCCAGGGCTTCGACGCGTGGCAGAGCTTCCAGAGCGCGGCGCGTGCCTTCCTGCGCCACGGTCAGCCGGATCGCGCGCTCGCGATCTACCGGCAGGCGGCCGCCGTCCTGCCGCGTGAGGTGCAGGTCTGGCAGGCGATCGCGCGGATCCAGCATCGGGCGGGACGGACGCGCGACGCCCTGGAGGCGCTCCTCGAGGGGAGCCGAGCTCTCCGGCGGGGGCGCCTGCGGCCGCGCGCGATCCACCTGTTGCGGCTCGCGCGCGAGATCGACCCGTGGCATTTCGAGTCGGTCCACGAGCTCGCCCGCCTGCTCGCGCGCAGCCAGCAGCGCGAGGAGGCGCGCATCCTGCTGCGCGAGCTCTCGCGGCGCTGCGGGGGCAGGCGCCTGCGGCGCGTGCGTGCGGAGCAGGTCCGACTCTCCCCGACCCCGGCGCAGCTCTGGCGCTTCGTCTCCGCGGCGCTCCGCCCCGCGCCCGAGCCGATGCGATCCCCCGACAGCGGGCCCGCCGTCGTGCCGCTGCGCGGAGGCCGCCTCGCGCGCGTGCGCTGACGCAGCCGCCTCGGCTCAACGACCGAGATCGACCTCGAACTTGCGCCCCGGCTGCGCCTGCGGCGGCGCGTCGGGCTGCGCGGCGGGAGCCGGCTGCGCCGCGGGCGCGGGGGCGGCGGCTCGCTGCTTCTCGAGGCGCTCCTGTCGGCGCTTCTCCGCTTCGTCGTAGCGGTCCTTCGGGATGCTTCGGAGGAGCTTCCCATTGTGATAGGACTGGACCTCGGCGCTGCCGTCCGGCTTCTCGAGGATGGCCTGGCCGTGGAGCCTTCCCGCGCGGTATTCGGCCCGGAGCACCCGCCCGTCCGCGTACCGGAGGGTGCCCGGGCCCGACGGCAGCCCGCGCGAATACTGGCCCTCGAAGACCGACCCGTCCGGCGAGGTGCGCTTGCCCATGCCCTCGAGCGCCCCCTCGTGGTACTCCCCGTCGACGACGGTTCCGCCCGGGAGCGTCACGCGCCCCTTGCCCGACATGCGCCCGTCGACGAGGCCGCCCCCGTAGACACGGCCGTCGGCGAAGCGCAGGGTTCCCTGTCCGTCGGGCTTCCCGTTGCGGAAGCCGCCTTCGTACGAGCGGCCGTCGGCGAAGGTCGCCTTGCCCGGGCCGCTCTCGACGCCGTCGACGAACTCGCCTTCGAAGCGGTAGCCGCCCGGCCCGTCCGCCACGCCCGGACCGCTGCGCTTTCCGTTTCGCCACGTGCCGACGAACATGGATCCGTCGGCGCTCGTCTCGCGCCCGCGGCCCTCGCGCGCGCCGTCCCGCCATCCTCCTGAGTACACGGCCCCGAGGTAGTCGATCTCGTAGCCCTCGCCCTGCTTCAGGCCTGCCTTCCAACCACCCGTGTAGCGGGTGCCGTCGCTCATCTCGAGCGTTCCCTGGCCGTCAGGGAGCCCGGCGACGAAGGGTCCCTCGTACACCGCCTCCGGCCAGCGGAAGCGGCCCACGCCCTCCATGCGCCCGTCGACGAAGGCCCCGAAGTAGCTCTGTCCACCGGGAAAGTCGAGCCCGCCGGTGCCGTGCGGGACCCCGTGGCGAAACTCGCCCGCGTAGATCTCGCCTCCGATCCGCGCGAGCATGCTGAAGTCGTCGCGGCAGTCGCCTTGCAGGCAGACGGTGCCCGGGGCGCCGCGCGCCAGGACGGCACCGCTGCCCCGCTCCTCGCGCCCGCAACCCGGCAGGATCGCGAGCGTCGCCGCGAGGGCGAGTCCGCCTCCGTCCCACCTCGAGCGCATTTGCAGATCCCCCATCGATCACGCGCGGAAAGCACCGCGCGCCCATGGATGACACAGATCGCCCGGTGCGACCAGTCTCGCGGCGGACGCTCGGGACACACTCCCCGTGGGGTCGCGGAAGGGTGCTTCTCTCGTTTACCGGTGGTGACGGTGCTGATACCCTGGG
>Ga0214473_10005805_pt1 | contig 14758 bp, 14 predicted proteins | sample RVTome_7_FD_203509 | JGI IMG/M metagenome (GOLD analysis project Ga0214473, IMG submission 203509) | Soil microbial communities from uranium-contaminated site in the Upper Colorado River Basin, Wyoming, United States - RVT98D197 | ecosystem: Environmental > Terrestrial > Soil > Contaminated >... | reverse complement strand
TACTACAGCGACGTTTTAGATTTTAATAGCTTTGGCCATAGCGAGGCGTTTTTTCCGATGCGATTTATACGCGATATCATTTCGGCGCGTATGATACCTAACAATTTCGATCGCTCCCTGGAACGTCAGCGAACGAAGCGGGAGGACGGCTGTGACCAGTCTGTGAGCCTGGGGAAGCGTCAGTGCTGGAGTTTTTTTTAAACCGGAGTCGGAGGCGCAAGAGAAAATGGAGCGCCAAGAACACATAGATCATATGGCGGTGCCAGGCCGGCCAGGAGCGGTGTTCATATTTTCCCATCCCGGCGTATCCTTTTCCGTCTTCGAAGCATTGCTCAATGCCCCAGCGCAGGGTGGAAGCGTGGGCCAGTTCGGAAAGCGGCATCTCTTCTGGAGCATTGGAAAGGGCATATTTGATCTGGCCGTCGGGAGTGCGTCTCACCAGCAGCCAGACGGCCGTGTCCTGAGGGAGCCCCCCATGTGCAGGGAAGACCCGCAGACAAGCGATGTCGGCCCGGATCGGGCCTTTGGCTCCTTCGGCTAAAATCATGGGTTGCCAAACCGTTTTGCGGGACTTGGCGACTTGAGCGATGGTCTTGGGTTGCGGCTGGCCCGCAAGGATTTTGCGTCTCTTGGGGCGGCGTCCTTTGCCGGAATAAAGAGGAAGACCGACTTTGGGTTTTCTCAGGAAGATTTGGGTATTTGAACGAACATTGGCCAGGTAGTAGATTCCTTTGGGCAGAGAGTCTAGGAAAGCGGGGTCGGAACCGAAGGTGGCATCACAGCCGATCCACCGGGCGGCGAAAAGGTTTTTTTCGACGATTCCTTTAATCAAAGCCAGGGCAATCTGCGGTTTGGTCTGGAAGGGAAGATTGTCCGGGACCCACGTGTCCTTCCGACGTTTGGCATAGGCGGGGGAAAACCATTCCTGGGGCATATACAATTGACTGGTGAGCAAACCATAGCCTTTGGAACTGCAATACCCGATAAAGACCCCGGATTGACAGTTATCTACCTTGCCCACGGCCCCACAATATTGGCGAGCGACCCCAACCGACTCTTTTCCCTTTTTGGGAAACTCGCAGCTGTCGACGGTGATCATGCCCCCCGGGGAGGACAGGGAATCGGCCAAGAGGACTTGATGTTTGGTTTGCATCTCCTCATGATCCCAACGGCCGACTTTGAGAAACTGCTGCAACGGGCGGACCGTGTGATCATCGAGGAACGCCAAGGCGATGGGTTCTACCGACTTGGCCTCCAGGTTACTGAGCAGGCCGGAGAAATAGGCCAAGCCTAACCGGTGGTGCTCGAGGCGGCCGTAGCATTCGTGGAACTGCTGGTGAAAGTGGATTAACTCCTGGGAAATCCCTTGGATGTCTTGTTCCGTCAACTTCACCCAGGGTACGAGATCCGGACTCCAGTGGGCATGCCGTAAGATCATGGCCAGCTCCTCCACCTTCTTTTGGGATCGAAGAGGGCGATGGAGGGGGAGAAGAGGCTCACAGCCGATGCGCTGGCGGAAATCGGGATCGAGGACATACACGTAGACTTCCTTGCCAGCGCCGTGATAGGTGTAACCCATGCCTTGTTTGGCAAAGCCACCGGTAGAACCCAGGCCCTGCCAGTTGGCGGCTTTATAACTGGTTCCTGGAAAGCGACGAGGGTCAACAAAGGTCTCTAAAAGCCACAGAGGAATTTGAAAATGTCGCTCCCAGTCCTGCTTTACCCGGCGGATGCTAAGGGCCAGGACATGAGAAGCCAGATGGGGGATCTGAACCCAGGGCAGGATCAAAAACCGACTGTTGTTGGCCAGGTGGTTCAGATAGAGTTTTCTCTGCTCCGCAGACCAGCCGATGTAGCGATCGCGGACGCGAAGTTTTAAGGCCGGGGCGCTAAAGGACAGGGCCGCCACCGGGCGATCTTGCATAAAGGCCAGGTATTTCAGACGATGCCCTAAAAGATTTTGGTACCCGAGATAATGATACTGGCGAACCAGGGAATCCCAGAGAGGCTCGGAGGGAGATTGGCTTACCCCCTCCAACTTTACCGGGGCAAAGGATTGCAGGGGGCCGTGAAGGGGCTCCGTTAGGAAGGGGGATGGCCAAAAAGAGGGCTGAGATTCAGAGATCACGGGGATCGTATCAAAATCTTTACCGGTCATAGAGCACACGATTCCTCTGTTGCCAAAAGCCATGTTTTGCTCAGGCAAATACGAATCTCCGAAGCTGAGCCCCCTTCCAATCGCCCTACTGAATGCCATCATACTCGATGCTATTTATTCTGTCTACTAAAAAATCATCGCTGTAGTGTTAGCTGTGTCCGCGTAAATCAGGATCCCTTCTGGAGAAGCACCCTCGCTGCCCAGCCTTTCTTCAATCTATAAGATCGTTCCATGGAGCCACCCTTGTATTGAAGGCGGTGAGGGACGTATCTCCTGTTCTTGTGTCCAGGGTGATGAGAAAATCATCGGTATGATCCCCGTCGTAATCGATTTTCTCCCGGATTACAGGGGGCACCCCCGCAAAGGGTTCCCAGTTTAGCTGAATAAAGCCTTTTTCTCTTTCATCGGTCAGGCCGTCAAAGACCGGACGGTGTATCTGCGTTTTGTAAGCGCAATGATCGATGGTTCTTACCTCCTCTCCGCATGATTCCTCGGGCATGCCCTCTCGCCCGCATCCCCGATTTCCCAATTACGACACAGTCTCCTGATGGGGGAGGGTCAGGGTGGGGGTGACAACAATTCGGATATCGAGACCTTTCATTTCTATTTCCCCTCACCCCGCCCCTCTCCCGCGAGGGGAGAGGGAGTTTCCGGATGGACACTAGAAAATGAAAAATTCTTTACACGTGCCCCAGGGCGTCCACTACATTCTGTTTGGCCGCGCGCCTCGCCGGAATGATGGCCGCAAATAAAGAAAGGAAGAGCAGACAGAGCATCAGCACGAACAGGGCCTGAGGCACAAGGTCAACGACGAGGGGCACAGGTGTCGAAATGCCCGGAGGGGTGTAGGTCGGGGAGAGGGCTCGTATCACGGCCCACACGCTTATGTGCAGGGCTACCCCGATGAGGCTGCCGAAAAGGCCCAGCAGGCCGCCCTCCATGGCAAAGAGCAGGGATACGCCCCTGCGCTTCAAGCCCAATGCCCTCAGGGTTCCGATCTCCCTCGTTCTTTCCATAACGGCCATACCCATCGTGTTGACCGTGCTCATCACGACGATGACTAAAACGATGGAAAAAATGAACAGGAACATCATGTCGAACATCCCTTTGACCTTGGAATAGAATAGGGATAGTTCGTTCCAGGTCTTTATCTCGCAGGCAATGCCGGCCTGGTTTATCTTATGCAGCAGGACGCCGCGCATCTCCTCGGTTTTTTCCCAGTTCTCCAGCAAGACCACGATCCTTTCGGCCATTTTGGTGTCGACCAGGGCCTGGGCGAATGAAAAGGTGAAGCGCATGTATTTGTCGTTCGTGGCATCCGAGCCGGAGTCGTACACGCCCGCCGTTTGAATATCCATCGCATTCATCTGCCCGCCAAGGGTCGTGGCCATCACCACCCCGTCTTTGCCCGGTTGCAGGTTCAGATACCTGGCCAAATCCTGGGCAACTTCCACTCCATAGGATTTCTGATCCTGCAAACTCTCCCCTTTAATGGGCCGAAAAGCGGCCCAAGCTCCTTTAATGGCCCGGTCATCCCCGGGAACGACTCCCTGGGCGATGAAAATGGTAGAGGTAGTTCCATTGGAGACAATACCGGCAACTTGAATCTGAGGCGTTGCCAGGACAACCCCCTTTTTTTCTGTAACGAGTTTTATGATCTTTTCTGTTTCCGCTTTCGAAAACATATACTTCTCCGGTTCAAGTTTCCCTTTCTCCTGCCAGCCGGCTCTGTTGATCGTTAAATTGCCCAAGCCCTCTCCGCGGATCGCCGAAAACCTCAGCCCTGCATACATGTTATTTACATAACCGTGAAAGAGGCTGATGGCCGCAAACCCCACCCCGATCGCCAGTAAAGTGACCAGGGACCGGCGCTTGTTTCTTAGAATATTGCGGATGGCTAATTTCATCCATTTCCTCATGGCTTCAACCCTCCATCGACGATCCGCCCATCCTCCAGGCGCACCAGTCGTTTGACTTGATCCAAAAGCCGTTGATCGTGGGTGGAAAAAATAAAGGTGGTTTCCTCATTGTCATTCAGCTCGCGCATCAGAGCGATGATCCGGCGCGCGGTTTCCGAATCCAGGTTGGCAGTGGGTTCATCCGCAATCACCACAGAAGGATCATTCACCAGGGCCCTGGCAATGGCTACCCTTTGCTGTTGCCCGCCGGACATTTTGAAGGGACGGTGATGGATAAATTCACCCAGGCCAACTCCCTCTAAACGGGTCAAGGCCCTGGTTTTCGCTTCTCTGGAGGATGCCCCTTTAATTTGCAGGGGCAACATCACGTTTTCCAGGGCGGAGAAGACCGGGATCAGATTGAAACCCTGAAATATAAAGCCCATCGTATCATTGCGAAGTTCGCTCCTTTGGTTATCCGACAGAGAACGGACTTCCCGGCCGCCAATCGCCAGATCCCCGGCCGAAGGTTCATCAATCGCGCCGATCAGGTTCAGGAGCGTGGTCTTGCCGGAGCCGGATGGGCCCCATATGGCCACAAACTCTCCCTTATCGATTCGTAGGTCGACCCCCTGGAGGGCATGCACAACGGTTTCCCCCAGGAAGTAGTCTTTTCTTATATTTTCCATTTCAATGAGAGCCATGATCTCTGTTCCTCCTTGTCTTTGTGGTTATCTTATATGATTTATTATGCTCTGGAAATACTTGGGTGACGGAAAGGTCCATCAGCCGACAGAAGGGTAGTCGTCGGAGTGAAAGGGTTAAAATCGAAGGCGGTAATTTGAAGGGGGCAACGGAGTCAAGCAAGGACAATACTCTGTTCACCTAAAAACAAAATATGGTAGAATGCTGCAAAATTCCGGGAGAGGGTTTAACCCAGGGGAAGAGAATGCGGCTTCCCCCGTCGAATGGGGTGGCTTGAGGGAAATGCGTTCTGATTTGCTTTTCCCCTTCAACCGGGGTCGAAAAGGGTGTTCGTCGGGCCGTTTTAAGAGGAGAACTTGCATTGGCGGGGATTGAGTGGTTACTGGAAATCTTTGGCTGCCCGGAAACGGCTCTGCGGGATCGGGGAAATCTGGCCAATCTTTTCCAGGCCATCGTCTCCGAGATGAAATTAAAGCCGCTGGGCGATCCGGTTTGGCACAAATTTCCCGACACGGGAGGAATCACCGGGTTCTGGCTTTTGCAGGAGTCGCACCTGGCGATCCATACCTTTCCCGAATTTCAGTCCGCCTGCCTGAATGTTTTCTGCTGCTCCGAACGCGCGCCCATTGACTGGAAAGTAAAGATCGCGGAGTTATTGGGCGCTACGGAAATCCGGATCAGAGAATATTTGCGGATCTATCACAAGTGAAGCCAAGGGAGATGGGACGGCTTCTCATGGGTTGAATTCATGCAAAAAGGCACCTGCCCCTCCTGCGGGGCAGCCGTTTTTTTTCAGTCTCGATCGTCCATCCTGGCCGTTTGCGAGTATTGTGGCTCCAGCCTAGTCCGGCATGACTTGAACCTGGAGAATATCGGCAAAATGGCCGAGCTGCAGGCCGACGGCTCTGCCCTGCAGCTCCGTGCGGCCGGCCGATACCGGGGGGGGAGTTTCACCGTAGTGGGAAGAATCCAGCTGCGCTATGAGCAAGGATTGTGGAATGAATGGCACCTCCTCTTTGACGACCTGCGCAGCGGCTGGCTGGGAGAAGCAGGGGGAACGTATGCGGTATCCTTTCTAACAGATATTCATGACGCCCTTCCCCGCTTCGAAAATTTACACCCGGGGGACCGGGTAACCCTGAAAGGCCAATCCTACGAAGTAACCCAGGTTGAAAAGGCCGTTTGCGTGGCCGGCGAGGGCGAGCTTCCTTCTTTGATAAAACCCGGGTATTCGGCGCCGGCGGCGGATCTTGCAGGCCCGGGAGTTGCCTTCGCCACTCTCGATTTCAGCGAAGATCCTCCCTTGATTTTCATGGGAGAGTATGTCGAATTCGAACAATTACACCTGACCGGATTGAGAGAAGTAAATGGCTGGTAAAGAGGAACCGTTCCCCCAACCCCCCATCCCGGCATCTCCGCCTGCGGCCGCTCTCCGAGTAAAATCCCTCACCTGTTCAAGCTGCGGTCATCCCCTGACGGTTCGGGGGATGGAGCGCACGGAATCCATTGCTTGTGAGGCCTGCGGATCGGTCATCGACCTGACGGACGAAAATCTGCGTATCCTCTCCACCTTTCAATCCCGGATGAAATATAAACCCTTGATCCCCCTGGGGAGCCGCGGTAAGTTGCGCGGGGACCTGTTTGAGGTGATCGGCTATCTGCGTCGGGCCATCACGGTGGAGGGGGTGGATTACCAATGGAGCGAATACCTGCTTTTCAACCCCTACAAGGGATTTCGCTGGCTGTCGGAATATAACGGCCACTGAAGCTTCCTGAAAAATACCGCCCATATCCCCAAACCGGGAGCGAAAGGGTCGCGTCCCTCGGTCAAGTATCTGGATCAAACCTTTTTGCATTTTCAAACGGCCGAGGCCAGAGTCGTTTTCGTGCTGGGGGAATTTTACTGGAAAGTGCAGGCCGGGGAAAAATGCCGGGTTACGGATTTTGTTTCTCCCCCCCTGATTCTGAGCCAAGAAAAGACGGATCAAGAAGTAACCTGGGTGATCGGCGAGTACGTAGAACCCGAAACCATCTGGAGCGCCTTCCACCTCAGCACGCCCGTTCCGCCTAAAATCGGGATTGCTGCCAACCAGCCGTCGCCCCTGGCCGCCCAATCTTCCTCGCTCATGAGACGGTTCGGATGGTTTTTGGCGGCCGCCGTGCTGATCCATCTGTTCATCCTTGTGATCGCCCAAAACAAGCTGGTCTATGAAAATCATTTTGTGTTCCAGCGCTCGGATAAAGAAAAGGCTCTGGTAACCGACCTTTTCGAAGTTCCCGGCCATACCTCCAACGTCCTGGTCAAGAGCACCGCCCCTTTGAACAATAACTGGCTTCATCTCCACCTGACCTTGATCCCTGAGGAAGGCGCCGCCTACGATTTCGGCAGGGAGATCAGCTATTATCAGGGAGTCGATGAAGGGGAGCGCTGGTCAGAAGGAAGCACTTCCGATGAGGCCGTTCTTCCCGCAGTTCCGGCGGGAAAATATTATCTGCGCATCGAACCGGAATCCTCCGCTCCCCGAGTCGACTACACGATCCGCATCTACCGGGACGTTCCCCAATGGACTATTTTTGGTCTGGCCCTGGGAGCGCTTTGTTTCTTGCCGCTTTTGCTCAAGTGGCGCTCCCGCAGGTTTGAAGCCGCCCGCTGGGCGGAAAGCGATCCCCCTGGACCCAAGGAAGATTGAACGGCAAGGAGAGCCGCCCATGCAAAAATTTTTCATTGTCTATGGAATCGGCGTGTTGCTGCTTTTGGCCGTAGCGGAATACCGCGGCTGGTCCCTGACCGGTTATGACGAGATAAGAGGAGTTCCCCAATCCATGCGCGATAACCCCGGGAGTTACCGGAGCAGTTATACCCGATATTCCCATAAGTAGGATTGAAATTCAGCGCCCCCTCACTCTTGCGCCATCCCCCACAAACGGGGAGAAGTCGCGGTGAGGGGAGCAAGAGGGGGAAACATGTTTGAAGAATTTAAATTGGGTGGACTGTTGAGTTCGTTATTGTATTCCTTTGTCGGAGTTTTTATCTTTTGGGTCTCCTTCCTGATCATCGATCGCCTGACCCCGTACCATCTCTGGAAGGAGATCATCGAAGAAAAAAATACGGCTCTGGCCATTGTGGTGGGCGGGATCGCGATCGGCATATGCATCATTGTGGCGGCGGCCATCCATTAATCGCTCCCCGGCGTTCGCCCCGGAATTCTGGAACCCATGAACTACGCCCTCCTGTTCTCCGTCTTTGTCATCGCCTCCTGCGGCTTGATTTATGAATTGATCGCCGGCACCCTGGCCAGCTACCTCCTGGGGGACTCGGTTACCCAGTTTTCCACCGTCATCGGAACCTACCTTTTTTCGATGGGCATCGGGTCTTACCTTTCGCGTTTCATCGGGAGGGGTTTAGTCGGAAAATTCATCGCCATCGAGCTCCTGGTCGGAATCATCGGCGGCTATGCCGCCACCGTTCTTTTCTTATCTTTTGCGTATGCCGGCTCGCTAAAGCCCCTCCTCTATTTTCTGGTGGTCGGGATCGGGATCTTGGTGGGGCTGGAAATTCCTTTACTCCTGCGCATTCTCAAAGACCGGCTTCCGTTCAAGGACCTGGTCTCCCAGGTTCTCACCTTTGATTATCTGGGCGCCCTGGCTGCTTCCCTCCTGTTTCCGATTCTGCTGGCTCCGAGATTGGGCGTCGTGAGAACCTGCCTGCTTTTCGGCACCATGAACGCGCTGGTGGCTACCGGGACCGCCTGGTTGTTTCGCCGGCAACTCCCTCAAATCCGCTGGACGAAGATTCAGTGCGCGGCCGCCATCGGGTTCCTCTTGGCGGGCTTCGCCTATGCGGAGCGCCTCACGAACCTGGCGGAAGAGGAGCTCTATGCCGACGAAATTATTTATGCGAAATCCTCCCCCTATCAAAGGATCGTGATCACCCGCTGGAAGGACGATGTGCGTCTTTTCCTGAACGGGCATTTGCAGTTCAGCTCCCGCGACGAGTACCGCTATCACGAGGCATTGGTCCATCCCGGCCTGCAATCCCTGACCCGGCCGCGTCGGGTCCTGGTACTCGGCGGCGGGGATGGCCTGGCCATTCGGGAGATCCTGAAATATGATTCCGTGGAGACCGTGACGCTGGTGGACCTGGACCCGGAGATGACTCGACTTTTTTCCCAGCATCCGGTGCTGACGCGTTTGAACCAGGATTCCCTGAATTCTCCCCGGGTGACCATCGTCAACGCCGACGCCTTCGTATGGTTGGAACAGGACCCGAACTTCTTTGATTTTATCGCGGTCGATTTCCCCGACCCCACCAATTACTCTCTGGGAAAACTCTATACTACGGCTTTCTACCGCTTGCTCCGGCGGCACCTGGGCGCGAATGGAGTGGCGGTGATCCAGGGTACCTCACCTCTTTTTGCCCGGCGCTCCTTCTGGTGTATCGTCAAGACCTTGAAAAACGCCGGCTTCCAGGTTACTCCGTACCATGCCTACGTTCCCTCCTTCGGAGAATGGGGCTTTGTCATCGCTTCCCCCCGACCCTACACGCCGCCAGCCGAATATTTGCAGCATCTGAATTATTTGACGGCCACGATTGCGCCCAGCCTCTTCTATTTCCCCAAGGATATGCTGCCGGTAGAAACCGAAGTCAATCGGTTGAACAACCAGGTGCTGGTGCAATATTATGAAGCGGAATGGCACAGAGTCACGGATTGAGGCCTGATACCCTATGGACCGGCGAACCTTTATTCGTTCATCCACCCGGGCCCTTTTTGCCGCCGCCCTTTCTTCTTTCTCCGGCTGCCAGTGGTATGGGGAAAAGAAAATCCCTTTCCCCGGATCAATCCTAGGGCCCTCCTATGACCTTGGCCACAAACTGCTGGCAGGACAATTTCCAGCCCCCAGCCAAGAGATGAAAATCCCGGTGGTGATCGTTGGGGGTGGAATTGCGGGGCTCTCCGCGGGATGGAAGCTGCACAAGTCCGGTTTTCAAGAATTTGAAGTCCTCGAACTTGAACCCGAAGTGGGCGGCGTGGCGCGCTCCGGAGAAAACCCGATCACCCCTTATCCCTGGGGCGCTCATTATGTTCCGCTCCCCACGGAGGAATCCCGGGCCGTTCGTGAACTTTTCGAAGATTTGGGAGTCATCGAAGGGCGAACGCCCGCGGGCGAACCGGTGTACCAGGAAAAACACCTCTGTTTTTCTCCCCAGGAACGTCTTTTCATCCACGGCAAATGGCAGGAGGGAATCCTGCCCGTGCTTGGAGCCACCCGGAAAGACCTGGACCAGTTCCAGCGCTTCCGGGAGATCATTCTTTCCTTCAAGCATCGCCGGGGAAAAGATGGGAAAAAAGCCTTTGCCATTCCCATGGAACTCAGTTCACGGGATGCGGACCTGCTGGCCCTCGACCGGATTTCCATGCTGGAGTTTCTCCGCCAGTACAGCCTGGACTCGGCTCCACTCCATTGGTACGTGAATTACGCCTGCCGGGACGATTACGGTTGCCATTACGGCGCGGTTTCCGCCTGGGCCGGCCTCCACTACTATTGCAGCCGCGAGGGGAGCGGAGCCGGCGATGAATCGGCGGTCCTGACCTGGCCGGAAGGAAACGGATGGATCGTCAAACAACTGAAAAAGAAGCTCCAATCCAAGATCCGGAACAATTCTTTGGTCTTTCGCCTGGAGAAGGAGGCGAAAGGAGTCCTCGTAGATTTATACCATCCCCAGGAGAACCGCACGACCCGGATTCGAGCCGGAGAGGTGATCTATGCCGGCCCCCGGAAATTCGCTCGCCGTATGATCGTGGGGAGGAGTCAAAATGTAGACCGGCATCTTAATGAATTCCAATATAGCCCCTGGCTGGTCGCCAACCTGAGCCTGCAATCCTTCCCCGTCACGCATTCCGGAGCGCCCATCGCCTGGGACAACGTCATTTATGAAAGCCCATCTCTTGGCTATGTGGTAGCGACCCACCAAAGCCTGGCGACCCATATGCGGAAAACGGTGCTCACCTATTACTATGCGATGGTATCGGGCCCGCCCGTTCAGGAAAGAACCCGCTTATTGGAAACCCCCTGGAACGCCTGGGCCGAATTTATTCTCAAGGATTTATCCCGGCCCCATCCTGAAATCTGGAACGCAGTCACCCGACTGGACATTTTTCGCTGGGGTCACGCCATGATTCAGCCCCGGGTCGGATTTATGTGGGGAGAAGCACGCCGGCGGGCAGCCCAGCCCCAGGGGAATATCTATTTTGCCCATTCGGATTTAAGCGGCTTTTCCATTTTTGAGGAAGCTCAATACCGCGGGATCTTGGCTGCGGAAAAGATCCTGGCCAGGCACGGCATTGCCTTTTCTTCTTCATTGTGAAACAATCATCTAAACCATTCTCCCTTACCTTTCCAGGTATAAAAATCGCTATTCCTTCCACTTTAAAAAATTCTCAGCCCCGCTCCTAGCCTTTTCTCGCGTTGAATGTTCACACCGGACCGGTTTGTTTTTAATAGGCGACCCGTTATTCTCACGCTACCCGAACAAAATTTTTGGAGAGTCTTTGGGGCTCTTTCCTTGATCTTTCAATTCCTTTTTTAAGTGATCTTTTAGGTACGTTCGGTCGTCCGGTTCTTATCCCCTCGGCCTTTCCAAACCCTTGATGGAGGGCTACATGGAATGAAAAAGCAGAACCCCATTTCTTAGAAAGAGGCGGGGTTTTGTTTTTTCAGAAACGAGAACCAGAGAAATCAAAAGATGTCCTCGGAGAGGACGTTGCGCTGGAAGGAGATCCCCGTGGAGAGTTCTTTCCAGAGGATGTCTGCCTGGGCGAAGGGGAAGTAGAGGAGGTGCGGATCTTGGAGGTCGATGTGGCACGCCTTGAGCCACTCCCGGGCTTTCCGGTTCGACTGCGGAATGAGCGCGCCCAGGATTACAGGGCCCATCTCTTGTGCATCCATTTCGGGCTGGCTGCCGCCTGCGGTTAGGGGGTGGGAACCATCGGGGAAAGATCCGGGTTTCAAATCAGGCTGGATGAAAGTGAGCCGGCTGGCCAGGGTATGGATGACGTGCGGGTCGCGGAACTTCACGGCGGGAATGTAGAAATAGATGGGCCTTCGGGCCTCCTTCTCGGGGTTCACAACCCTCAGCGGAGGGGCCAGTTGGTAAAAACTCGCCATGTTCTCCATGCGCTCCCCGGCCGACTCCAATACCGCTTTATATTGCCAAAAGGGGACCCATAGCAGGTTCTCCCATGAATGACCTTCGGGAGGGGGAATGACCGTATAACTGGTTTCTGCCCACTCGCCCCCTCTTTCCCGAAAGAGGCGCCGACAGTTCGGACAAAAGTGCAGCACGCTCAGGGGGCGGAAAGGGAATTCCCAGCCGCAGTTCGGACAGCGAAAAGGAAGGAACCGGATCTCGCTGAATTCGAAAGACTTGCGACTTTCTTCACTCTTGAGTTTCCGTTGGAGCCCCGACTCATCGGGAAGGGGGCGGAGAAGGCTTCCGCCCACCGCATCGATGAGGGTAACTTCCCGACCCTGGGAGTGGTGGCACTCTATGCACCATACAGGGAAATAGATCACGGAGAGGGCTTTCCCCACCAGGCGGTGGAGGGTTACTTCGGAAATCAACTCTTCCGCTTCGAAAAATACATTGGCAAAACCCTCTGCCTTGACCTGAGCTTGTTCCAGCGAAACCTCCAGGGGAAGAAAAGAATCCCTCTTTTGCAGATGCTCCCGTCCGAAGGGCTGGAGGCGAAGCGCCTGGGCACGAATGCCCAGGCTGGAAAGGCCAATGTCCAGGCCCTCATATCCGGGAATGGTGCGGTCCAGTATCCGGGTCAGCAGAACTTTCAGCCGTTCCATCGGAGGAGAAACTCCAGCCTGGACCTCAACCTTCATGGGTTTCAGGCCGAAGATCCAGCGGTAAACCGTTCCCCGCATGCGCCAGAAAGGAGCGTAGAAAAGGAAGCTCTGCAAGGCCCGCGGGGAAACTTTTCCCGTCTTCCGCAGCGATTCCACCGCCTGGGCCGCAGCCGCCTGAGGGTCTTCAAGATGAGCCGGGAGTAAGTACCGGAGAACTCCCTCCCTTCCAACCACCAGGAGGGACGAGCCGCAGAAGGCACAATGGATGACCTGGGCTTCTTCCAGAAAATCGATGTCCCCCCTGCATTGGGGACAATGGATCAGGATCCGGACTTGGGATTCTGGCACAGAATTCATATAAATTTAATCGGACGCAGATGAACGCAGATAAAAGCGGATATTCGTGCTTTCTTAAAATCGTAAGAGCCTTTGTCCGGCTGGCCCCATGGGCCGTTGCAATATATATTGCTTTTATCTGTGTTAATCAGCGAAAATCTGTGTCCTAAATTATTTTACAGTTTTTCCCCGCACTGGTTGCAGAAGGTGGCTCCGGGCAAGGCTTTGGTGCCGCACTTGGAGCAGGAAATCTCCGCCTTTTCGACCTTGGTTCCGCAGACCATGCAGAAGTTGGCCTCCAGGGGGAGGTCTTTCCCGCAGTGCAGGCATTTATTGATCTTGACGATCTGGTGGCCACAGGAAGTGCAAAATCGCGCTTCAAAAGGGATCTGCGTATGGCATTTGGGGCACTGTAATTGTTTTGTGCTGGGCACGGCCTTGCTTCCTTCCTCCATGGTTTTCATCAAGATGCCGGGAATCATCATACCCATCCCGGCCCCCACCCCGAGGCCCATGCCGGAGGCGGCCGCATTGCCCGCCACTCCCCCTTCGGCCTTGGCCGCATCGCCCAAGGCTTTGGCGGCCTTGAATTTCAGGAAGGAGTCCAAATTTCCCACCGCCTGCATCCCGCTCCGTTCATCGATCATCTTCTGGACATCGTCCGGAGGGGTGATGCTGTTGACAAACAGGTCCACCAGCTCCAGGCCATACTTCTGGAAGTCCTGACTCACCCTGGCCTTCAGGGCTACGCCGAATTCACCGTAGTTGCGGGGGAGCTCGAATATAGACTCGAGATTTTCCCCCAGGAGATCGTTCAAGCGGGAAACGATGACATCGCGCAGGTAACCGGAAATCTCATCGGTGGCATAGACTCCCTGGGTGCCAATCAGGGTGTTGATGAAGAGTAGAGGCTGGATCATGCGCATGGTGTAATTGCCGAATCCTCTGAGCCGGACGACTCCCAGCTCCCGGTCCTTGAAAGCCACGGGTTCCTGGGTTCCCCACTTCAGATGGGTAAAAACCTTCAGGTTCGTGAACAAGATCTCGACCCGAAAGGGGCTTTTGAAAGCAAAAGGCAGGCTCAGGACCTTCGTCAAAATGGGAAGGTTCATGGTGGAAAGGGTATGGCGGCCGGGGCCGAGCACGTCGTACCCCTTGCCGTCCCGGAAGAAGACCGCCGCCTGACTCTCCCGGACAACGAGTTGGGCTCCAAACTTGATCTCTGCGGACCCGGACTCAGGGATGCGATGGACCATCTCCAGGCCCGTTTCGTCGAACCACTCGATCACTTCCAAGAACTGACTCATTCCTTCCTCCTCCTCCGGCGGACCCGGGTTTTATCCCCGACTCAGGCCGGCCGGGCCATGAATTCATTTCGTTGGCGGAATTTCTTCTCCAGGGCATCCAGAAGCCCAAAAGTTTCTTCGATCGCCCGGTTCCATTTTTCTGGTGGATTCTGGGGGGCCAATTCCGCCGCTTTAGACTGAATCGCATCCACCTCATCCACCAGGGACAAGTCAAAGGTATAAAGACGGTTCAGCTCTTCTTCCCGGATCTTCTCCACGTCAAAGATCCCCGCATAGCCATAGCTGGCATACCGGATGGTGTCGGCCATCTGCTGCATGCGGGAAGAGAGTCGATCCAGTTCTGTCAGGGGCCCAAATTGGCCCTTCTTGCTCATCTCCAGGGTTGTGCGGGTGAGCCCAGACCGGGCCTCCAGGAGGCGGGCGGCTATATGTTCGCGAAGGTGCTTGTCGGTCTCCCTTCGGTGTTCACGGTCCCGGTACGTGCGGATTCCCGGAAT
>Ga0214473_10005804_pt1 | contig 14760 bp, 6 predicted proteins | sample RVTome_7_FD_203509 | JGI IMG/M metagenome (GOLD analysis project Ga0214473, IMG submission 203509) | Soil microbial communities from uranium-contaminated site in the Upper Colorado River Basin, Wyoming, United States - RVT98D197 | ecosystem: Environmental > Terrestrial > Soil > Contaminated >... | reverse complement strand
TTTCCGTGGGAGGAAGCCCCGTCCCCGACGGCACCCCAATGACCCTCGGTTGCTGGGGCGGAAGAATCGCCACCCCGGATGCCGACACCGGTCGGGTAGGGCGCCAGGTCGCTTCATCCGGCGGGCGGTTCCAGTTTGATTGGGAGGCGCCGGTCCATACGAACCTGGCTGCGTTCGTGTACGGCGAAGTCGTGGCAGAGGGAACCCCGATGACGGGGGTTTCCGCTCAGTTCAAATCGTTGGATTTCAATAAGAACCGGCATGTGGACGTAGGCGACATTCTCTCCGTCCAAGCGCTTGAGGGCTGGGTGTTCGATGCCGACGCCTACGACGTTCGCAAAGACCTGAACGGCGACTCGGCCATCGACATGACCGACACGGTCGAGGTGCCAAATCGTTGGCCTCTCGAGCTGGCCGACGATGTGCACTGTGGGACCTGCACCCCGACTCCGAAATCCTTCGGAGTCAAGCTCCGGCCTCAGCCGGCAAGAGCTTCTCTCACACCGGGAGAGGATCTCGCCATCGAAATCGTGGCTGAAGGTCTCAACGATCTGGCCGGATTCGAGTTCGGGTCGGTTCTGACTGGAGAGGCACTCGTGTGGTCCGGGTCGCCGGAACCGAGCCTGGTCTTCGATGCCACCGCCAACACGCAACACAACCTCGGGCCCGTGACTTTCGACGGGGGATACCGGGTTGGCGCCTACGCGTCCGGCGGCGAGACCGGACCGTGTGGAAGCCGGACACTCTGCACTCTCTTGGTCCATGCCGGCCAATACGGAGAATCCGAGCTGATCCTGTCATCCCCAGTCTTTGCACGGACCGATGGAACCGGGCTCCCCATCATGCAGACGGTCAAAGGAGTCTACGTGGTCGCCGACCCGACTCCGACACCGACCCAAACGCCAGTGGCAACCCCGACTCCGACTGAAACCCCGGAGGTCACTCCAACCCCAACACCGGAGTCCGAACCTGGCGACACCAACGGGGACGGTCTGATTAACGCTCTCGACCTCTTCTACTTCTGCCACTTCTGGAAAGAGACGGCCGCTACGGCCGATCCGAGGTGCAACCCGGTTTCCGAGCTCGGGGAGGACGACGTCGATGCCAACGATCTTCTCTATCTACTCGCCGAATGGGCTCGCTGATAGAGTGGCTGTTTTCGAGGAAGGACCGGCCTGGCAGTCGTCTCCCAGGCCGCCCTCTTCCTCCCGCACACGAAAGGACACACCTAATGAGACTGCCTGCCGACTTGAAGTTTAGCGCAACGCTTCTGGTCACCGTAACATCACTTCTGTTGCCGAGAGCTTTCGCCTTAACACCCCCTTTCCCCGGTGAACTCGAAAAACTCCGCCAAGATGGGGCCTTTGAAGAACGTTTGAAGTTTGCCCACGCCCTGCGAAACGACCGGATTCGTCCGGATCTCCTCGAGAGCTTTCGGTTGCGCGCCACGAGCGCCGACGGGACCTCGAAGTCGTTTCCTGGGACTCCGAAGGTCTTCGCGCTCTTGGTCGAGTTCCCCTCCTACCCCCCCACCAACGACGTGTCCATCTTCGAGACCAAGCTCTTCGGATCGGGAAAGGCCGACGAGAAACCCTATGAAAGCCTGAGGGAGTACTATAAGCGTTCCTCCTACGGCCTCCTGGACATTCAGGGAAATGTCTTGCCTTGGTATCAAGCCCAAAACAGTCGTTATCACTATGCCGGCGGTGACGGCATCCGCGAGCTCATCAAAGAAGCCTTGGACCATCACACTGCAACCCACGACTTCTCCCAGTATGACAACAACGGGGATGGGGAGATCGATTACTTCATGGTCATCTGGACCGGATACCACGGAGACTGGGCCTCGCAGTGGTGGGCGTGGTGTGATACCGGAGGGGGCACTTTCGACAGCGATCCCTATACCGTCGACGGAAAACGGTTAGGTGTATTCTCCTGGCAATGGGAAGTTCCATACGTATACGGCGGATCGCCGGCTGGCCTCGAATTCTCTCCTCATACCGTAATCCACGAGACCGGCCACGGTCTGGGTTTGCCCGACCTCTACGACTACGACGACCAGAGCGATGACCCGGGCCACGTTTCGACCGGTCCCTGTGGCGGTGTCGGCAAGCTGGACATGATGGACGCCAACCACGGGGACCACAACGCATTCAGCAAGTGGCTTCTGGGTTGGCTGACACCGACGGCGATCGGCGATTCCGAGCAGTTCCAAAGCTCGATTCTCCGTCCCTCTTCGTCCTACCCCGACTGTGTCGCCATCATGCCCGGACAGACCGGCTCCGACCCGTTCCGCGAGTTCTTTCTCGTGCAGAATCGATCCGCGTCGGCCAAGGACGAGAACGACTATCCCTATCCTGCCGACGGTCTCGTCATCTGGCACGTCGATGCCACCTTGAACGGCACGGGAGACGGGTTTTCTTCCAACAATACGGACACTCCAGTAAAACTGGTCCGTCTCATGGAAGCGGACGGCCTCGAACAGGTGGAAGCTTACTGTGGATCCTATTGGGCGGATGCGGGGGACTTCTACACAGGAAATCAGTTCTTCTCACGTATCTCGTCGCCCAACAGCCGGAGATACTCGGGACAACACACGGGCGTGAGCGTCCTCAATATCGTCCCCGACGACTCAACTCTCCTCGCGTACAAGGCGGCTTTCGTCCTTTCGGATTCACAACTGCTGAGTATCGGCGAGGGAGTCGACAACACGGCTCTGGATTGGGACTTCGGAGGTGACGCCGTTTGGTTCGGACGTCAAATGTTGGCTCACGAGGGAGGCGATGCCGCGCAATCCGGTGAAGTCGTCGACGGCCACAGCTGTTACACACAAGTTACTGTCAATGGTCCCGGAAGTGTGAATTTCTACTGGAAGGTTTCCTCGGAGGCTAATTCCGATTTCTTGCAGTTCCTCATTGACGGCGTTCTGCAAGACCAGATCAGCGGTACTGTGGATTGGTATCAGAAGAGGTTTAGCGTTGGAGCGGGTTCCCACACTCTCCGGTGGCGCTATTCCAAAGATGCTGGCGGTTCCGGCGGCCAGGACTGCGCTTGGCTGGACCTGGTCGAATACGGCAGCCTTTCGCTCGGCGAGGCCTTGGACAACCTGGCGGCCAGCTGGATCACACAGTCCGGTTCGCCCTGGTACGCCCAGACCCCCGAGTCTTACTACGGCGGCAGCAGCGCCCGAAGCGGAAACGTCGGTTCCGGCGAGAACTCTCTCTTCTACACCACCGTCACCGACCCGGTGGATGTGACTTTCTACTGGAAAGTGTCTTCCGCCTCGGGCGTCGGCAGCCTGGAGTTCTACGTCAACGCGGTCCTTCAGGATTCCATTACCGGAAACGTTGACTGGGAAGAGAAAACCTTTCACGTTGGATCCGGGACAAAAACGCTCGCGTGGCAGTACAAGAAGACCGGCGCTGCGTCCGCCGGCCTGGATTGCGGCTGGGTCGACAAAGTAAAGATCGGCGACAACCAGCTGGGTAACGGTGTGGATAACTACGTCCTCCCCTGGTCGACGCGCGGCGACTCTGGGTGGTTTTACGAAACGAGTACGGACTATTATGGTGGCGACGCCGTCCAGAGCGGCAATGTTACCAACCAGCAAGTCTCCATCCTCGAAACCACCGCCGTGGGCCCCGGGGATCTGAGCTTCTACTGGAAGGAATCCGAGGATAACAAGTATGGGGGAGACTTCTATTTCCGTGTCGACGGTCAGGTTGAGGAAATCGTCTGGAATGAGGATTGGACCCCGATCGGTCACCATGTCGGTCCCGGCGCTCACCTTCTGGAGTGGGAGTATCAGGTTTGGGGCGCCACTCCCGACCAAGCGTGGCTGGATAAGGTCGTGTACGCACGCGATCTCACCCTGGAAGAAGCCCTCGACAATCACTCGCTTCCGTGGACCACCTACGACCCCTCTCCCTCCAACGGGTGGAAGGGGCAGGATTCGGTCTACACTTACGGTTTCGATTCGGCGCGGAGCGGTCCCGTTGAGGATAACCACAGCTCGTTTCTAGAGACGACGGTCGTGGGACCCGGTACACTCACCTTCTCCTGGAGTATCTCCTCGGAACTGAATCACGATTACCTGGAATTCTACGTGGACGCCTCGATGAAAGACAGAATTAGTGGGATCTTCTTTCGACCCGCCTGGCGCCATCAAACGTATCTGATTGGCGGCGGCTCCCACACGCTTCAGTGGGTCTATTACAAGGACGCCGCAGGTTCGGCCGGTTCCGACTGTGGCTGGGTCGACCACGTCGCGTTCGCGGGAACGCCTTCGCTCCGAGAGGCCGTCGACAACACCCTCCTGGTGTGGAACACGACGGGAGACGGAGGCGGTTGGATCGGACAGACACAGACCTACTGTTACGAGGGCGACGCCGCCCAGAGCGCCGATATTTCGGACAATCAACAATCCGCGATTTCCACCACCCTCGCCGGACCGGGAACGCTTACTTTCTTCTGGAAAACCTCCTGCCAGTACGGGTGGGACAAGTTGACCTTTTCCCTCGACGGCGAAGAGATGAAGTGGATCAGCGGCGAGACGGATTGGCAGCAGCTGCGGTACCTGATTCAACCGGGAAGTCATACGGTCGACTGGAATTACGTTAAGAACTCCGCTTTCAGCGACGGTGCGGACTGCGCTTGGCTGGACCACGTCGTCTTCGTCTCCGAACCCGTGCCGACTTATACGCCGACAGCCACGCCGATCCCCACCGTTTCCTTGGCCGAGGCGCTGGACAACAACACCTTCGACTGGGACACCGCAGGTTACGGCCACTGGTTCGGGAGGGAGCTCGCCACGGCGCGCGACGGCGATGCTGCCCAAAGCCCGCCGATTGGCGACGGGAAATACACGCGGGTCTTTCCCAACGACCCCATTCAAGGGCCGGGCGCCCTGAGTTTCTACTGGAAGGTTTCCAGCCAATGGAACGGCGACTTCCTCCGCTTCCACCTCGATGGAAACATCCAACCTGTGTTCGAAATCAGCGGCTACAGGGACTGGGAAAGAAAGGTATACTATATCGCCGATTCCGGAACCCATGAGGTCATGTGGGTGTATTGGAACGATGCTTCCGGCGCCGAATTCGACGACTGCGGCTGGCTGGATGATGTCCAGTTTTATCCTGGACCCGAATGGACGAACACCCCGACGACGGCTCCCTGGTTCACGCTCACCCATACGCCCACGCCCAGCAACAGTCCCTCGGCGACCGTGCCAAGTCTCAGCCAGACGCCGACACCCAGCCGTTCACCCGTCACCGGTGACGTTGACGGAGACGGCAACGTGGACGGCAACGACCTCTTTTACTTCTCGCTCTTTTGGCGAGTCGAAGCTGGATCGGCGGATCCGAACTGCAATCCGGTCTCCGAAACGGTCGCCGACCGCGTAAATGCGAGCGATCTCCTGCTTCTCCTCTCGCTATGGCAGTAGGAGTAACAGTTGAAACGGTGCCAGCGACAAGAAGTCGCTTAACGAATTTCTGTATCCGGGCGTAGAGGAGGCTGATGATGCGAGACCACAGTTCGATGTTGGCAGTCATGCTTGCGGCGTTTCTTGGTGTCGCCCCCGCGGCTCTGAAAGCCGGCCCTGCAAGTCTGGAGGGTGGGAAGGTCTACGATCTGAAGATCCCCGACAACCTCAAGGACAACGGAACGAACGAGGGCTACTTCTACACCCATGGGCCGGTCACTGTGTTCGCTTACGAATACCCGTGTCAGGTCACTATTCGAAATCCGATGGATCCGGAAGACCCCATTGTCTCGACCGACGTTCCGCTCGGAATGCGCTTCTACGACACCACTCTTCCGGCCGGCTTCTACTATATTTCGGTGACAAAACCGGCCGGTGTGGTTGTCGGCGTAACCGACACGGACAAGTGCAACGGTTACTACCATTACCGCTCCAGCGGCGACGCCTACGATAATGTGGCTGTTGAGTCGGAATGGTATTTCCGGACCACGGACGGCTGCGGGGGGCGAGCATACGTCTTTTCCCCTGCCGGCGAGTCCGCCGGTCACTATTGCCCGGATACGAATTGCCTCGGGAAGTCCATAACACCCTATACGACGTCGGCATCGAGCCGCTACTTTCGTTTCGGTCCCTCCAACTGGCATGGTTATCTGGAGGTGGAGTCCGGCCATCCGGTTTCCATCCTCAATCGTGACGGGCCGGGTTATTACGTTCCTCCTTACTCCATCGATTCGGGAACACAGTCTTTCTTCTACACGTATTATGAGGAAAACGAGTACCTCAATATCCACAGTTTCGCGGACGGCGCCGAAGTGGAAGTGTTGAGTCTGACTCTGCCGGAACCGCTGAACCTCATCTGGAGCGGCACGCTCGACGAGGGCGAGACTCATTCGATCGAAGGCCACTTCTCCTTCGACCGGCGCATCGTGAAGGTCATCACAACAAAAGGGCAATCATCGGTCTCGGTTCTGGGCGGAAGCGCCATGGAGGCCAACGACAATTACCGGACCCACGTTCTCGACCCGGCCGGAAACATGCAGGGAACCGATTTCATCACCCGCCATGTCAGCGGGGCGTATCTCTTAGTCACGGGTTTGGACAACGGCACCACCGTCGAGGTCCGGAACGCAGGGACGGGAGCGTTGCAGGAGGTCCATACGCTCAACCAAGCCCAAGTGTGGACCGTGCCTCTTCCGGCGGCTGATGCCATCTGGCGTGTCCGCGCCGACAAGGACATCACCGTGTCGGCCTTCAAAGGACACGGAGCCACCTTCATTCCTCTGACCAGGAATACCACTGGCTCGCACCCCTTTCCGCCCGCGATATCCCGGCCGCTCGTCTGGGAGCCTCTCCACCCAAGGACCACCGACGATTGGTTGACCGTGCGCTGGCTGACGGACGAGCTCGCGACAACAATGCTGCACTACAGCATGGGAGGAGGCCCCTGGCTGGATCTGTCTCAGACCGGAGACCGGATGGAACACTCGCGGTCGATCGACCTCAGAGACCTGGATGAAGAGACAGAGGTGCGTTTTTGGGTGGAGGCCGCCGATCAGTCCGGAATGACCACGGTCGAGGATAACGACGGTGTGTACTATACCGTTACGGTTCGCGACGTAGTCCCGGAAGTTGAAGTGGAGTTCCTCGATTACACTTTTCAGGATGGCTACTACGACGTGCGCTTCGCCATACGGAACAATGGGCTTGCGTCGGCGCGAAACGTGAAAGTCAAGTTCGATATCGAAGGCTTCCAGCCCTTCAGCGACGGCGTCGACTCCAGTTACGGCCTCATCATGAACGAACGCATCAAGCCCACTCTGACAATCGATGAACTATACCCCGAGTGGACAACGCACCGTCGCCTGAAACTCATGCCGTTTCTCAGCGACTGGGGCGACGTCGACTACCGGATCCGTGAGGTGACTTCCGAGGGAGAGGATGAATGGGGGAACCCCATCTCGGGAACGCATCCGGAAGGCGAATATGAGTTTGACAGGGCTCTCATCGAGAGTCGCCTCAGAGACACACGGTATGTCATCGTGGCGAACCTCTTCCGTCTATTCAGTTTTTATCCCGACACGGAACCGGACGCTCAAACGTTCGCCAGAAGGCTGGCGGCCTTCGCTTCCGCTCGCAATGCGGTTCTGGCTTACGTGACAACGGATGCGCCGGTCTCGATCGAGGCCTACGTCGACGGGTGTTGTGGCGGGAAGATCGATCCGGCGTGGCATGATGGAGGCTACCTCCTCTTGGTCGGAAACCAGGCCGCCCTTATGTCCTTCGACCGGCGCATCCGCTGCGGGGCCATCACCTCCTATGTCTGGTTGTGCGACAACGAATACGGGAACGTAGACAGCGACTCGAGTTATACTCCCGAATTGTGTGTCGGCCGCGTTACCGGAACTCGGCCCAGCCACTATACGGCTTTGCTGGACCGGGCACTGTCGCCAATCGACCACCACAAGGCCCTCTGCATATCGGGAACGGGCAATGGGGAGAATACTTTCTGGGGCAATGTGGAAGACTGTTTCGACCGCTTGGTATCGACTTATTTGTGGTCTCTGAAGCAGCGGCTGGGAGATTATGCCGACAGCGAACACGTGGATTTCTACCGCAGAGGCTGTCCTAACACCGATTTCCTCTATTACCGGAATCATGGCGGTCATTACAGCTTCGACAACTTTGGCGACGAACATGTCGACGACATAACCTTTGGAGGGAAATCTCCCATCGTTTACGCCAACGCATGCCATACTGGAGATATTAATTATCGGGATTGCATCGGTGAACAATTCCTCATTCAACATGCCGCGGTGTTTATCGGGGCCACACAAGTCTCGCCTCGCTACAAGAATAACACGATGGGCGAACGCGTCACGGGTAACTACCGGGATGGGTTGGGAATCGGACGCTCGTTTCGAGACGCCAAGAGGGCATTTGGAGGCGAGATCGGGCGATACACGGAGTGCAATACGGCGCGGCGGAAGAAGGAATTCATCCTGATGTACAACCTCTACGGCGACCCGGCTCGGGGGGCGCCGTACTCGGACCTGAAGGCGGCAAAAGAAGCAACCGCGTACGACACCCCCATCGACCGGATTGAGATTTCGGTGCCGATGTACGAAGTAGAGACGGACGAGCTGGGGTTCGACCACGTCACCCTCCCCGATGAAGAACATGGAGATACGATGTCCGAGGACAACGAGCCGATTGTCCCCTCTTATCGGTGGTCCGCCGTCTATCCGCCCGGGATTCGCGTCAACGGTATCTCACTTTCCCACCGCGGCGTTGTATCGATGACCGACACGCTGGTTCTGCCGACCTCCTGGGGATATGAGGAATCGACCCCCGGACCGGACGACGTGCCGTCACCGGGCACATTCCCGAAGGAGGACTTTGCTTGGGCCGGGATCGAACGCCCCGACGGCGGTTTGGAAGTGGAGCTGCAGGTCTACCCCTTTTTCTACAACGCGGAAACCCAGGATGCGACTTTCTATCAAGAGTTCGAGTTCGACGTGGACTGGTCGGTTTCCACGGTATTCGTTTCGGAGGTCACGCCCGAGGACAATCCGGTCCCCTTGGGCGAGCAGCAGCAGGTTTCCGTCGCCATGGTCAATCGAGGGACCACGGAGAAGACCGTCGACATGGACGTCGAGATTGCTGTCCTCGGGGGGGGTGACGTGGCGGCAATGCTTTCGGCAAATGGGATACCGATCGGTGCGAGCGAGGAAGAAACACGGTCGTTCACCTGGGCCACACTCGGGGAAACGGAAGGAGACTATCAAGTCACGGTTCGTTTGCAGGACTCGAATTCCGGGGATGAGTGCGACGTGGCTTACGCGCAGTTCAGGCTGGGAGTTCCACGGGTCGACATCCGGTCGGTGACCTTTTCCACGAGCACTCCCGGTTACGTCAGGGATCCCGAGGACGTGAGTTTGGGCATGGAGATCGAGTGTTCGGGCGATGTGCCGGTGAGCGGGACCATGTACGTGGAGATACGCCGCGACACGGACGGGCTTCTCCTGCTGCAAAGCGATAGCTCCTTTGAGGAGCTGGCGCCCGGAGCAACGCAGGTTTACGGGCAGGTTTGGAACAGCAGCGGAATCGAGGATGGCGACTATCGTTTCCTCTGTTGGGCCGAATACAGCGGGGGTGTGACCCCGGTTTCGGCGGAACTCTTCAGCACACTGAAAAGAATGCGCATGGAGTGGTCGTTGCCCAAGGACGTGTACCGGCATGGCGACAAGATCTTCGCGACGGGCAATTTGTATGAACGGGATGGAACCCCGACCGGTCTTGCGGACCGAGCGGGGCTCGCGGTCTTAAAGCCCGACCTCGGTTTTTTCCAGCCAGAACTTTCCGAACACGGCCACGTTCCGAACTATTCGAGTTCCTTTGTGGTTACAGCCGCATCGCCGACAGGCCTGTATGGCCTTGTCTACGACGCCACCAAGACCGGATACCGATACACTGCCGGAGCGAAAGGGTTTGTCGTTACCGACCACGGCTTCGCGATGGGCGCCGATCCACCGGTGTGCATCGCCGACGGGATGACATCGATTACGGTGACAAGCGAGGTTGTCGATGCGAAGAAGGCTGCAATCCCCGACGGGACTTTGATGACGGTGACGCCTTGGTTCGGAGGGAAAGTCACCACGGAGGATGCGGATCCGGGGACTCCAGGACGACAGATCGCCTCTTCGGGAGGTCGATTCCAGTTCGTCTGGCAATCCCCTCAACACACCGCACTCGAGGCTTTCGTCTACGGAAGAGTGCTGGGAACCGACCCTCCGCAAAGTGGTGTTTCCGCCCGGTTCAAGGGCATCGACGTCAACGACAATCGGTGTGTTGACGTGCAAGACGTCCTCTTCATTCAGTCCTCGCAAGAGAACGTACTTGGGGCTCCCAATTACGACCTGCGGAAAGACCTCAACGAGGATGACGTGGTCGATTCGACGGACACGAACCAGGTCGTCGACCGGTGGCCTCTCGAATTGTCCGGTTCCATTCAATGCCCGACCTGCGTGCCCGAAACCGGAACCCACGGCGTCGTCCTGCGACCCGTGCCGGATCGCGCAACGATCTCTCCAGGGGGGAATCTCACGGTTGAAGTCGTCGTTGACTCGGTCGACGACCTCGGTGCGTATGAGTTCACCTGTGCCTTGACCGGGGACGCCTTGGTTTGGTCCGGTTCGCCCGAGCAGAGTTCGGTTCTCGACGCAACGGGCAACACACAGCACCCGCTGGGACCGATTGGGTATGACTGGGGATACCGGATCGGAGCGTACGCCAGCGGGGCCGAAGCCGGACCGGGAGGGAGGCAGACGCTATGTACCCTCCGCGTTTCCGCCAATCAGATAGGGGAATCGCATCTGATCCTTTCCGTTCCGATGATCGTCCGCTCGGACGGCGCCAGGCATTCCATACTGCGAGCGGTCGAGGGCATCTACGAGGTCGCGGAGGTCACACCCACCCCGACCCCCACACTGACAGTCGCGCCGACGGCGACCGGAACTCCGGGGCTGACCCCAACTCCGACGGGAACGCACCTGCCGGGCGACACGAACGGCGACAATGAGATTAACGCCTTGGATCTCTTCCATTTCTGCCACTTCTGGAAGGAGCCGGCGAGCGCTGCCGACGAGCGCTGCAACCCGGTGATAGAAAGAGCTAACGACACGATCGACGCCAAGGACCTTCTGTTCCTCCTCAATCGGTGGATGGAATAGAACCCTGGGTCTCAGCGGAGGGGGGCGTACGTTTGTACCCCCCCTTTTTCATCGCCTTCCGGCTTCGATGACTCGGTTTGGTCGGTTTTTCCCTGCCGAGGGCCTTTGCTATAAAATTATGAGGAATTACTGTATCGAATACTAGCGCACATGCTTCAGTTATTTACAAGATATCCCCTCCACTCCACCCTAGATCCGTTGTAACCAGCTGAAAACAAAAGATTTACGCGCTTCCAAAGGTCGTGGCCTGGCGTTTGCAAACCCATCAAGCGTTCAACCGGCTCATCCGGAGGGACTTCTCGAGTGCAGGAGGTCGTGCAAATGAGGACTGTCTTCGCGCTACTATTCGTCTGTCTTATCCCCTTCTGTGCGTATTCGACCCCGATCGCGATAGAAGGAACTTACATCACCCCTGTCGGAAACGCGGATGGCTTGCCCGGTACCGAGCGCTTTTTGCTCGGTACCGGAGAGAAGGGCTATGTGGAGGTCGCTTTCAACGCTTTGGTGTCGCCGCAAGGGGGCGCCTATCGCGCCTCCACGGGGACGAGCTACTTCAGGACGATGGCGAGTATCGCGCTGAACCTGCTCGACGCGGGGGGTAACTTGTTGGGGCAGATCGCAGTCTCCGGACGAAGTTATGGATTCGAGGCGGAGGGGTTTGCTCTTTCCCAGTCTCTTGTGCTAAAATGCCTTCCGTCGAGCGTCGAGCTCTTTTTTGAGGGACACGATGCTCGAATCGACTGGTCCGTCGGCTTCACCATTGAAGAACCCTTCCCGAAACGGATACAGGCCGAGATTCCCGAACCGGCGACGGTTTTCGGTGTGGGAATGGCCGGTGTTGTCCTGGCGGCCAGAAGAAGGGGCAAACGGATACGCACCCTTCCGTGAAGCGACTAAAGGGGGGCCTTCAACTGCCCAAATGTCTGCTTCCTCATTGAGGGTTCCCCTTTTAGTTTTTCTCTTTTGCCTCCTTCCCCCCCAAGAGTGTTTTTCGTTGGAACCAGTCCAGAGCGTGGGTATCGCCGTTTTCGAGGACATCGGATCGCGCCCCTCAGATCTGGTCCGTGCCGAAAGACTCCAGACGACCTTGACTCGGACCCTGCCGGCGGATTACGGCCTCTCTGCGGTTTCCCTTCAACCCGCTAGCGTCGAGCTCCCCCGGTTTCCGGACCCCGACACGCAGCTCATCCCTCCCGCGTACCGGGCCAAAGGTTGGCGGGGCAGCCGGGACTACGCGATTCAGACCGACTGGTCCGAGCAAGGCCGCCGACAGCGGCTGCATGTGGTGGTCATCGGAGCTTACGAGCAGTTCGGGGGGGAATTGCGCTTCTTCGCCGAAGGAGTGGATCCCCTCACGGACCGGAGTCTTTTCAGCTGCAAGGTGAACGGCGTTACTTCCGAGCGAGTCCACCTCGAGGAAATCCTCGCCGAGCGCATCGTCACGGAACTGAGCGGCCCGCCACCCGAGGTTCGAAAAGAGCTCTCCGAAAGCGGGGGACCCGAAACGGAGATCCCGCAAGCCGAGGAGAAGGCGCTGACTGCGGAGGAGCACTACGAAAACGGATACGCTTTGACCCGCCGTTACGACCAGACCAAGGAAACCTCTCTGCTCGAGGGAGCGGCTGAGGAATACCGGGCCGCCTTAGCGCTGGACCCGAACCACTTCCGTGCGCTCAACAACCTGGGCACGGTGCTCCACCGCCTGGGCCGGTATGAGGAAGCCATCGAGTACTACCTGAAGGTCCTGGAAACCAGTCCGAAATACGTCCGCGCCATGGAGAACGCCGCCCTGGCCTACCGGTCGCTGGGCAAAACCGACAAGGCCGTCGAAATGTGGAAACAGGCCCTCCTTTACGAGGACCGGGAAAACATCCGGAAGGTCATCCAGGAGACGCTCGACAGCCTGGAACAGAAGAAAGAGGATTGGAGCGTGAAGTAGAGGCCAACCTCATCCCCTTGGCGTGCCGCAAGGAAAAATCGTGGTGTGCCCCAACCCCCGGCTTCGTCCAGCAAGATAGACCCCGGCACGGGCGGAAAATCCTGATGGCGACGCCCGCATGGGGGTAGTAGATTACCCCCATTCTCCGTCCTGGAGGCTTTGACCATGGCTCCACGAAGTGCACTTCTCTCAGGACTCTTTCTTCTGGCGGTTCTGAATCCCACGTTTGCGCAGGTCAACGAAACCATGTTCGAGTTCGCCCGGAATTGGACTCCGGGCGCCACGGAGGACCCCTGGCAGGTTGACGATCTACTCGATTTGTTGGGAGGCGAGTGGAACCTGCCGCCTTATGTCATTTCTATTCCGCCGGAAACCGTCCGTTTCGGGAAGGAGTATCTGTACCACATAGAGGTAGCGGATCCGGAAGGGGATGGTGTTGTCTATGAGTTTCTCGAAGCTCCGAATGGGATGACGATCGGTCCGACCGGCGAAGTCCGCTGGACACCGACAGAGATCTCCCATGCGACCGTTGAACGCCGATTTTCGCGTCCTGTAATCCAACCTGAGTTTAGTCATCCAGGAATTCATGCAGGGATCGGAACAGGCTGGAAGAACCGCATAGGTTCTTATCAGAGACTGGAGAGCGAAACAGAGAGTAGGTAGAGAATAATATGATAGATCCCTGACGCTTGGATTTGATTCACGGATCGGTTCCTCGTCCATTCTTTCTTTTTACCCAAAATTACCAGTTGATCCTTGATTTTTTGTGTCTCGAACCTCCTCCGGGGGATTGACTTTGTGGTGCGGCTGTGGCATCATTATCGTATTATTTATAACCTGTTACTTAGGGGAGGGGATGAGCATGGGAGACAGGGATGCGTATCGGGAGTTCTTCCTCCAGCCGAGGTTGCCGCGCCATCGACGCTATGAATTGCTGCGGGCGCGCTTCGTGGAGAGGCTGACTGTCAAGGAGATCGCCGCCCGGTTCGACGTGAGTCCACTTTCGGTCGAGTCGCAGATCCGGGATTTCAAACGGGGACTGGAAAAGAGATCACCGATGCCCTTTTTCCTCAATCTCAAGCCGGGTCCCAAGAGCGATCGCAAGAAACCCGAGGTGCGCGAGCAGGTGGTCCGGCTGCGGGCCCGAGGGTATGCCGACACCGACATTCGCAAGGCCTTGGCTCTGGCAGGGATGCCTGTGAGCGTGGCCTTGATCGATCAGGTTTTGCGGGAAGAAGGACTGTTAGGGTTGCACAAGCGCACCCGGGAAGAACGGGAGCGGGTGAAAGCGGAAATCGCCTCCGGAAAGATCCCGGGTCTGACGATCCCTCAGGTGGCGGTTCCTGCCATCCCCGAGGTCGCCGATGTGCGCCAGCTCGACCTCGAAACAGGGCGCACGCTGTACAGCCGCGTGGCGGGTGTGTTTCTGTTCGTCCCCTTCCTCCTGCAAGTCGGTCTGGAGACCGTGGTGGCAACAGCAAGAATGGTGGGAACCCAAATGATCCCCTCCCGTAACTTCTCAATAAGTCCGGGCAGAGCGTGAGATCTGTGAGATGCAGCTAGGTGAGGTCTGAGAGTGGACGGCGAATCCGCTGCGACGGCGCGGGACC
>Ga0214473_10005803_pt1 | contig 14760 bp, 12 predicted proteins | sample RVTome_7_FD_203509 | JGI IMG/M metagenome (GOLD analysis project Ga0214473, IMG submission 203509) | Soil microbial communities from uranium-contaminated site in the Upper Colorado River Basin, Wyoming, United States - RVT98D197 | ecosystem: Environmental > Terrestrial > Soil > Contaminated >... | reverse complement strand
AAATTAAACGGGCCGATGTGGATCGATGCTCCGTCGGTGCGAATTGGTGTTAATCGCTCAGGGGAGACCTGCAATCGTTCTGCGGCAAAGTTGACATTCGCCTGCGGTACGATCACTGTCAGATTGGGATTCACGTTCCATAACGGGATCAGGGTTTCGCGATCGAGATGATCCGTGTGGTTGTGGCTGGAGGTGACTATGTCCACGAAGTCCAGTTGCTCCGGCGCGATGACTCGTTCGGTCATCCTCACATGAGGTTTGTTTGTTCCCGCGTATTTCTTCGTAAGCGAATCGGAAAGATAAGGATCGACCAATAGATGACGACCCTGCCATTGAATCAGAAACCCGCTTTGCCCAAGCCACCACAAATGCAATTGACCTGGATTCTTCTTTGCGCGGGAAACGTCCCCAAGAAACGCGTCGTCTTGTAAAACAGGTTTGATCATAGACTTAATTCTTGGCGAACCATCTTCACGCCTTTGACCATGTTTTGCAATTTCAGCTTCGCTGCCCAGCGCGCGGTTTGACTCAATCCACAATCGGGCGCAAAGGATAGGCGTTCGGGTGGCGCATATTTCAAACACAGGCGCACGCGTCTCGCGATATCCTCGGGTGTTTCGATGTAATACGATTTTACATCCACGATGCCCACTGCCACATCTTTGACCCTGGCAATTTCTTCGATCATTTCGAGTTCGGAGAATTCACGACTCGCCATCTCCAGATGGATCTCGTCCACGTTCATATCCAGAAAATCCGGGAACATCGGCGCATATTGGCGAGGGCCAACCGCACGTGCTTTGAAGTTGCCGAAACACAAATGTGTGGAAAGATGTGTCTTGCCAGACACACCTTCGACCGTGCGATTGAAAATATCCACGAAACGTTTGGTATCTTCCTTATACGCATAGCAGCTCATGGATGGTTCATCCACGGTGATCTCCCTGCAACCGGCTCTGACCAGTGCTTCGAGTTCTGCGCGCACGATGGGAAGAAGCGCTTCGGTGATGGCATAACGGTCTGGATATTGTTTGTTGGGATTCAACCTCCCGCTGAGAGTATATGGACCCGGAACACTGGCTTTGAGAGTGCGACCTTTGGGGGCGAGCCTGACGAGCCGTTGATATTCCTCAACAACGCCGAGTCCGCGTGGGGCAGTGAGTGCGCCGACGACGTTGTGCTTACCGCGCTGGTCATGCGCAGGCGGGCCAAAGACGCGCAACGGCTTTTCATTCGACTCGATACCTTGCAAATATCCGTAGAAAGATAAATTGAAATCGAGCCGCGATTGTTCGCCATCGGTGATCACATCCAGTTCTGCCTCCATTTGATCGTGAATGGCGATGATGACCGCGTCATCCTGTAATTCGGTGAATTCGTTCGTCCCGAATTCTTCGAGATGCTGGCTGGCAAACTCGAGCCACGATGGGAACGGATAACTTCCAATGACGGTTGTACGTAGTGGCTGCTCTTTCATGAATGATCTCTCCTGACCTGTTTAACAATGTTGCTGGCTTCTTTTGCCATGCGCCTGATCTCATCGAATTTTCCATCGGCGATCATTCCCCGCTTCGCCATCCACGACCCGCCGACCGCGTGGATCTTTTCCATTTGTAGATACTCCGCGAGGTTCTCCAGTATCACGCCGCCCGTTGGGATAAACCGCAGCTGCGGGAACGGGTCCGACATGGCCTTGATGGCTTTGAGGCCGCCCATGGTTTCGGCGGGGAAGAACTTCAGGATATTCAAACTAAGGTTAATCCCGCGAATCATCTCTGTGGGGGTCACTGCGCCCGCCAGGATCGGGATGGAATTCTCCTGCGCCCACACAACTACATCCTCTACCTTGCCCGGCGAGACAAGGAACTGCGCGCCCGCATCCCGCGCCGCCTTAGCCTGCTCCCGATTGATCACCGTCCCCGCCCCGACGATGACCTCTGGCACATCGCGTGCCATCGTGCAGATCGACTCAAGAGCGGCATCTGTACGAAGAGTCACCTCCGCGATAGGCAAACCACCAGCAAGCAGAGACTGAGCGAGGGGCTTGGCGCTCTCTACGGATTCGATTTCAAGGATAGGAATGACACCGATCTTGTAGAAATCCTCAAAAATGGAATGATTCATAATCATCTCACTGTCCAGCCGCCATCCACTGTAAGCACAGTGCCGGTGACAAAGGATGATTCATCAGAGGCCAGATACAACGCTGCTCGAGCGACATTCTCTGAAGTGCCGAAGTCGCCTGTAAGTGGTTGGAGTTGCGGCAGGCGTGAGCGGATGTGTTCGCTTTCCTGGGCACGTTGACTCATGGGAGTCGCGATCAAGCCTGGACAGATCACATTGGCGCGGATGCCACGCGGCGCGTAATAGGATGCGATCGAACGCGTGAGGCTAATGACCCCGCCTTTACTGGAGGCATAGGCGTGTGTGGCGAAGTCTTCATCTCCGCCAACCATGCCAAGTACAGACGAAACATTCACGATGACGCCACTTTGTTGATTGAGCATGATTTGCAATGCATATTTGCAACAATAAAAAACGCTATCTAGATTCAAGGCAAGCGTTTTCCCCCAACCTTCGAGTGTGCATGAGTCAGCGGGTCCATCACCCCATTTGCGCCCGCTGCCACCCGCGACGTTGACGAGGATGTCAAGGCGTCCATGCCTGTTGACCACATCCTTTATTGCAGCTTCCACTGCAGATGCGGATGTCACATCTACTCCGATGAAAGCCTCGCTTGAGGCGTTGATGTCGAATATGACAACGCGCGCGCCTTCTTCGACAAATCGTTGCGCGGTGGCGAGTCCGATCCCACTTCCACCGCCGGTAACGATGGCGACCTTATTCTGAAGGCGGTTCATTCGTAGTGTCCGTATACTTTTTGGACGCGGGCCCGGTAGTCATCGTAGCATTCGTCGAAGCGTTTCTTGCTGGCTTCACTTCCAATAAAGTAGCTGCTGGTGAGGACAATGGGTGGTTTGCCGCGCTCGGTCAGTTTTTCGGCAATGCGGCATTTGAGCGCGTTGGTCACTGCCGCCGCGCCGATGGTCGAACCGGGTCCTACAGGGTCTTCGAGATTCGGGATGCGCACGAGAGCATCTCCGCCTGGCGTGCAATTGTCAACGATGATATCAGCGATGTCGGTAAGTTTTTTCCCGCTGGAGTGATTGGGGTGCGAAGCATTGCAATGCTCCACAGAAACGACCGCGATCACGGGCATCCCGAGCCGTTTGGCTTCGAGAGCAACATCCACAACCACTTCATTAATTCCGCTGTTGGAGTAGATCAAAAAGCAATCAGGTTGGCTGAACACGAAGTTGCGGAGGATCACCTGCCCGAAGCCTTCGACATGCTCAAGGAACATTGCCTGCCTTTGACCATTGGAGCCGACGACAAGGTTGTGAAACGTAAGAGAGAGCTCAACGATGGGATGGAACCCAGGGAAACTTCCATGACGCGGGAACATCTCTTCGACAAATATACGCGAGTGTCCCGTACCGAACAGATGGACGAGTCCGTCACCCGCGATCGTTTGGGCGCAGATCTCAGCGGCGCGTTCAATCTTGTCCATTTGGGTCGCTTCGATTCGCTCAAGGATCGATCTTGCTTGGGTAAGATAGTTAAATGTGGCAGTCGACATGTCTTTTTTCCTTATCTAAAAAATTATTCTATCTTGTCCTGCGATTGCCCGCAAGAATTGACTCGTATCATTCGCTGCCATATAATTTTGCAACGTAAATTTGCATCTTGATCGTAAGGAGAAATCTATGCACAAGATCGCCATGCTGGGAACAGGTCTGATCGGTCGCTTTTATACGATGAGCCTGCAGAATTTTCGGGGGAAGGATGAGATCAAGGTCGTCTGCTCGAGTAAATCGGAAAATGCAAAGAAGTTTGCAGATGAATTCGGCGTCCCGCGCTGGACGGATGATATGGCCACAGCCATTCAGGATCCCGAGATCGATACCGTGATCATCGGCATTCCCAACTACCTGCACAAGAAAGCCGTGTTACTGGCGGCGCAAGCAGGCAAGGCGGTTTTGTGTACAAAGCCACTCGCCATCAGCGGCCCCGAAGCTTTGGAGATGTTGGAAGCCGTGGAAAAAGCCGGCGTGTTTCATGGCTATTTGGAGGATCTTGTGTACACACCGAAGACCTTGAAAGCATTACAAGCTTCACAGAAAGGCGCGCTGGGCAAAGTGTTGTGGGCGCGTTCGCGTGAAACGCACGGTGGCCCGCACAGTGATTGGTTCTGGACAAAGGAACTTTCAGGCGGCGGTGCGATCGTGGATATGGGATGTCACTGCATCGAGATCGCGCGCAACTTTATTGGCAAGGGGAATCGCCCGGTGGAAGTGACGTGTTGGGCGGATACACAGGTGCATCCCATAGAGGCTGAAGATCACGCGGTCGGATTGGTGCGTTACGAGAACGGAGCGATCGGGCAATTCGAAGTCAGTTGGACATTCCGCGGCGGGATGGATCTGCGCGATGAGGTGTCAGGTACCGATGGCACAATCTGGTTGAACCATTGGATGCGGACAGGCTTCGAGATGTTCACGGGAATCGGCCAGGGTGGCTACGTGGCAGAAAAAGCAGAAGGCGACACAGGCTGGCTCTTCCCGGTGGGGGATGAGGTCGGCGCGCTGGGGTATGTGGAAATGTTCATGGATATGTTCAACTCGATGGACAAAGGCACAAAGCCGATGGAGACATTCTACGACGGGTACATCGTCAATGCCATTATGGATGCCTCCTATAAAGCTGCTAAGAGCAAGAAATGGGAACTTGTCGATGTGAAGGATTGGCGCGGTGGTCCTGTAAATCAGGAAAACGCTGGTCTAAAAGATTACGATGAAGGGCACTTCCTGATAAAGGAAGAGAAAATGCCAGATGGTAAGTTGAAGGTCATTCTGAAGGATAAGCAGACGGGAAGAATTTCCCAAATGATCCAATAAACAACTCGATTTGCAAAAACAAGAACTTCGTTCGCATTTTGAACGAAGTTCTTAATTTTTAACTGATGTTTGTCTATTGAATTTACAATGCAGATGGCTATAATGAAAACATCCCTTCATACCTCTATTGCTCAAGAATACCTTCGAATTGATGGTGCGATCCTTGCCTACAAGACCTGCTACCAGCACGAAAAAGTTCGCCCGACTTAAGGCTCCAATTCTGGTGAATTCAGCCGAAGTGGAGGTTATGCGAGCCTTGCGCAGGCAGGGAAGAATTTCGCGAAGCGAAATTTCAAGAATCACAGGCTGGTCAAAGGCCAAGGCATCTCAGGAGATACGAAGCCTGGTTGACAAAGGTTATTTGGTGGAGGTTGGTGAAGGGGTTTCACAGGGTGGACGCAAGCCCCGGCTTTTGCGAATCAATAATCAGCTGGGTTACATTGCAGGGATCGATATCGGCGCCACGAGTCTGGATATTGCCCTGGCAGATGTTACGGGGTTGATCGTACAACGATGCTCGGAAGTAACAGATGTTAAGTTGAGACCTGAGTCTGTGTTTGGACGTTGTAGTGAATTGCTCCTCGAAATACTCCAGAAGCAGGGAGCAACTCCTGACCAAGTCCTCGGTATTGGTGTAGGTGTTCCAGGTCCTGTTGATTTTGCCCGAGGCGTTTTGGTGGCACCTCCTTTAATGCCCGAATGGGAGAATTTTCCCATTCGGGATTTTTTTAAGAAAACGTTCCTTTCCGCCTTTGTGGTTGTCGATAACGATGTCAATATTATGGCCCTGGGGGAACAGCGCGCCGGGGACGGTATGAGCATCGATCACTTTATTTTTGTCAAGATAGGAACCGGGATTGGGGCCGGGATCATTTCCAATGGGAAGATCCATCGCGGGAGTGATGGCTCAGCTGGCGATATCGGCCATATCTGTGTCGACAAAAATGGCCCCCTGTGTGCATGCGGAAACAAGGGATGCCTGGAGGCAATGTCCGCAGGACCGGCCATCGCGTCGAGGGCGATGGACGCCATTCGAAACGGGGCCAGCCCCACCCTGCGCCTGATGCGTGAGTCGAATGGCGGAGTCATTCGCCCCGAAGATGTCAACGCGGCTTGCCGGGAGGGCGATCAGGCCGCTCTCGATATCATCCGCGCCAGTGGACAGATGGTCGGTGATGTGCTGGCAAGCCTGGTCAACTTTTTTAATCCCAGCCATATCTTTATCGGTGGTGGGATCGCGAATTTCGGGAATCATTTGCTGGTGGCGATTCGCAGGGCGGTGCTACATCGGTCACTTCCTCTTGCCACGACACATTTATCCATCAAATATTCGAGCATGGGGTCCGATGCTGGTGTTACCGGTGCCATTGCGCTGGCGCTGGACTATCTATTTGCGATGGAACACGATTTACATTCGGTACTCTAAAAATCAAAAGGAGGTTCGCACACAAAAGTTCAATTCATGTTTGCAACTTCAAATTCAATCCAACCTTGTAAGGAGAAGAAAATCATGTTTAAGAAAAGCAAGAAGTTCATTTTGCTGCTGACCGTCCTGATCAGCATCGTTTCCATGCTCGCGGCATGTGGCGCACCCGCCACTCCCGCTCCGGAAACCACCGAAGCGCCGGCCGCTACGGAAGAAGCGCCAGCTGTTACAGAAGAACCAGCTGCAGCGAAATTCACGATCGGTATTTCCAACCCGTTCATCAGTAGCGAATATCGCACACAGATGATCGCGGAACTCGAAGAAGTCAACCAGGAGTATCTGGACCAGGGCATCACGAATGAACTCGTGATCGAAAGCGCTGACACGGATGTTGCCGGCCAGATCCAGCAACTGCAGAACCTGATGGCAAAAGACGTGGACGCGATCCTTGTCAACCCCGGTGATGTCAACGGTTTGAATGCGACGCTGCAGGAAGCTGTCAGTAAGGGCATCATCGTCATCTCGGTGGACCAGGAATTGAATGTACCCGGTGTCTACAATGTTGGCATCGATCAGAAAGCCTGGGCGAAGACCTCTGCTCAATGGCTCGCCGACAAGCTCGGCGGTACGGGCGAGATCGTGGAGATCGAAGGCTTTCCCGGACATCCCGCCAATGTTGCCCGCATGGAAGGTGTTGACGAGGTCTTTGCGAAATATCCCGGCATCCAGGTTTTGGCAAAGGACACTGGGCGCTGGGATGAAGCCACCGGACAGCAGGTGATGTCCAATTTCCTCTCCGCGTACCCGAACATGACCGGCTACTGGACTCAAGACGGTATGGCTATCGGCGCTCTGCAAGCCGTAATGGCTGCGAACCCCGCCAAATGGCCGCAGGGTGTTGGTGAAGGCCGCTGTCAGTATTTGAAACTGTGGGAAGAAGCCCTGACCATGAACCCGGACTTCGACTCCATTGCCGTGGCGAATCATCCTGGCGTCTCCCCGACCGGCTTGCGCATTGCCGTCAATATGTTGATGGGCAAGCAAGTGGATGAAAGCAAGCTCGGTGGCGCGAACGGCCTGTCCTTCGTCCTGCCGCTTGCGGCTGTCATTACCAAGGAGAACCTGGACGACGGTCTGGCGATGTGCGAAGGCAAGCCTGATGCGTATCTGCTCGATAAGATCCTGACCGATGAAGAAGTGCAGCAGTATTTTGTTCAGGAAGCTGCCCAGGCTGAGACATTCACCGTTGGTATTTCCAATCCGTTCATCAGCAGCGAATACCGCACACAGATGATCGCTGAACTCGAAGAAGTCAACAAGGAATACATGGATTTGGGCGTTGCCACTGAATTGGTGATCGAAAGCGCTGACACCGATGTGGCCGGTCAGATCCAGCAGCTCCAGAACCTGATTGCAAAAGATGTGGATGCCATCCTCGTCAACCCGGGTGATGTCAACGGCTTGAACGCGACGTTGCTTGAGGCATTGAATAAGGGCATCATCGTCATTTCCGTGGATCAGGAATTGAATGTCCCTGGTGTTTATAATGTAGGTATCGATCAAAAAGCCTGGGCGATGACTTCCGCACAATGGCTCGCCGATAAGCTTGGTGGCACGGGCGAGATCGTGGAGATCGAAGGTTTCCCCGGACACCCCGCCAATGTTGCCCGCATGAACGGTGTGGATGAAGTCTTCGCCAAGTATCCTGATATTAAGGTGCTTGCGAAGGACACCGGCAGGTGGGACGAGGCCACCGGCCAACAAGTCATGTCCAACTTCCTGGCTTCATATCCCAACATGACCGGCTACTGGACTCAGGATGGTATGGCAATTGGTGCCCTGCAGGCCGTCATGGCTGCGAATCCTGCCAAGTGGCCGCAGGGCGTTGGTGAAGGCCGCTGCCAGTATCTCAAACTCTGGCAGGAAGCCAAGACCATGAATCCGGATTTTGACTCCATTGCGGTAGCCAATCATCCCGGTGTCTCCCCAACCGGTCTACGCATTGCCTACAACATGCTCATGGGCAAGAAAGTTGATACGAGCAAACTCGGCGGCTCCAACGGACTCTCGTTCGTTCTGCCCGTCGCGGCTGTGATCACAAACGAGAATCTCGATGAGGGCCTCGCAATGTGCGAAGGCAAGCCCGATGCCTACCTGCTCGACGACATCCTGACCGATGAAGAAGTGCAGGAATATTTTGTGAAATAGTCTGACGGTAACAGACCCTAAAGGTTTTGCAGAACAATCCTGAAAGTGCATGGAACAAAACCTTTAGGGTCTCTGGAAAAAGATTCTATGACACTGTCGCTTTCTGCTCGAAACGTTGTGAAACGCTACGGGGGCGTCGTTGCTCTCTCCGATGGAAGCCTGGACGTTAACGCCGGGGAGGTTGTGGCATTGATCGGCGCGAATGGAAGCGGCAAAAGTACGATGAGCAAGGTCATCAACGGAGTAGTTGTCCTCGATGGAGGACAACTACTCATTGATGGCAAGCCTGCGCATTTTCCATCACCGCAGGCTGCAAAAGCACTGGGAATCGCAACGGTCTTCCAGGAACTCAGCCTGATCCCGCAGATGACAGTGGCGGACAACGTCTGGTTGACCCGTGAACCGTTGGGCGCAGGAGGAATTGTCAGTCGCAAAATGGTGAATGCAAGAACGGAGGAATTGCTCGCATTATTTGCCGGAACATTCAAAACGGATCTGCGGCCCGATCTGCCGGTCTCGGAACTTCCTCCGGATGAAAAGCAGATCGTCGAGATCCTCAAGGCGATCAGTGTTGACCCCAGTATATTAATTCTGGATGAAGCCACAGCCAGCCTCGACAGCCGCCAGGTGCAGCGTCTGTTCGAGCTGGTGAACAAGTGGAAGGCAACTGGGCAGGCAATTGTCTTTGTCTCGCACCGCATGGAGGAGATCTTCCGCATCGCAGATCGTTTCAGTGTGCTGCGTAACGGGAAAACCGTGGGTGCGGGAATGATCAAGGACATCACGGAAAAAGACCTTGTCAAGTTGATGGTCGATAAGGCCTCGGTCTTCAGCTTCGCGCGCAAGAGCGGTCAAAAGGATGAAAAACCGGTCTGTCTCGAAGTCAGTGAGCTGCAGACCCGCACACTGCGTGGCGTGAGTTTCAACGTCCGGGAGGGGGAACTGGTCGGGATCGGCGGCTTGCAGGGACAAGGGCAGCGCGACCTGCTTCTATCTCTCTTTGGCGATATCCCTTTTGCAGGCAATGTTCAATATAACGGCGAGCCTGTTCACTTCCGCCACCCTCGCCAGGCCATGAAAAACGGATTTGCTCTCGTCCCTGGCGACCGCGCCCGGGAGGGATTGCTTTACATCCGTTCGATTCTGGAAAATATGCAGCTTCCGTCTTGGATGCGTTACGGCTTTCCTCTCAAGATCGGCAAAGCGAAAAAAGATGCCGAGCAAACTGGTGCCAGCCTGAACCTGAAAATGGCCAGTCTTATGGAACCTGTCAGCAGCCTTTCTGGTGGCAATGCGCAGAAAGTGGTAATTGGAAAATGGCTGATGCGCCAGCCGGGTCTCTTGCTGCTCGATGACCCAACCAAAGGTGTGGACGTGGGCACAAAGGCTGAGTTCTATGCACTGCTGACCCAGTTATGTGATGAAGGAAAAACGATCTTGTTTTATAGCAGTGATGATGAGGAATTGATCGGCTTGTGCGACCGGGTGTTGGTCTTGCATGACGGTCACATCAAAACGGAACTTGTCGGTGCAGCACTGACCAAGGAAAACCTGGTCTCTGCCAGCCTGGGTGTTGCGGAAGGAGATGAGCAATGAAACGCTTCCGCATGAATTCGTTACTGACGCGCCGCCCGGCCCTCTTTGCACTCATCCTTTTGGTCCTGGCACTTATTATTAACTTCATTTTGCAGCCGAATTTATTTGCGGGCGACACCTTGAATAGCAATATGCGCGTGTTCCTGCCGATCATCTTGCTGGCGGCAGGGCAGGCAGTGGTCATCCTGGGCGGGGGCATCGACATCTCTGTGGGTGGAATCGTTTCCATCGTCAACACGATCCTCGCTGCGCGAGTTGGGCTGGAAGGCTCCACGGAAGCCATGTGGCAATATGTAGGAATTTCCTTATTGGTGGGCGCCCTTGCGGGAGCGATCAATGGCTTCTTTGTCGCGTATCTGAGGCTCCAGCCTATTATCACGACCTACGCTACCAGTTTTCTCTATGCCGGTTTTGCGTTATTCATCCTGCCCAATCCGGGTGGAGGCATCCCGGCCAGTATTGCTGAGTTGTATCGCAACACATCGCCGCTGGGGCTGCCGCTCGCATTTTTTGTGATCGCGATCGTGTTGGGCTTATGGTGGTACATCCAATCCACTCGGTATGGGAATTACCTGTTCGCGGTGGGCGGAAAAGCCCAGGCCGCCTATGAAACTGCCGTGCCGGTAACGGCTGTGCAGTTCAGCACGTATGTGATCTCCGGGTTGATGGCGGCATTTTCTGGGATCGCCATCACCATGTTAAGTGGTTCTGGCAATGCAGACATTGGTTCGGCAATGACGCTTAACTCCATCACGGCTGTGGTGATCGGTGGCACAGCGTTGAGCGGCGGAGTGGGAGGCGTGGCTGGACCTGTGATGGGAGCCATCACGTTGGGGCTGATCCAAAACATTGTCTCGTTTGCCCACATCGATACCTGGTGGGAAACGCTGGTCAAGGCTACGATCATTGTCTTCGCGCTGGCAATGCCTGGGATTATTAACCTGTTCAGGAGGCGGGAATGAAACGCTTCTCCATCTCACCTCCGGTCGCGGCGTTATTGCTGGCAGTGATCCTCTTTGTGCTGTCGGGTCTTTTGCCCAACGGCTATGGCAGTGATCTGGACATTGCGCGCGCCCAGGCTTTGAATATTTTGCGTCTGGCCGTTTTTCTCGGTGTGATCGCGGCCGGGCAAACTCTTGTGATCATCAGCGGCTCCGAAGGGATTGACCTGTCATCCGGTTCCATCGTCACGCTTACAGCGATTGCCACGTATGTGATCGTCAATGGCGCGGATGAACGGGTATTGCCGGCTCTGTTGGTCTCCCTGCTGATCGGTGCTTTCATTGGCTTCTTGAATGGGGCAGGAATCACGTTCCTCAAGATCTCTCCGTTCGTGATGACACTTGGTATGTCTGGTGTTGTGACCGGTGCGATCATTATCGCCAATCACGGAAACGTCAGTGGCAAGGTGGCCCCGATCATGACTCGACTGATTGCGCGTCCGCTTTCGCCGGAGTTTCCCATCCCGAACGCGCTCATCATCTGGCTGGTCTTTGGCATACTGATGTGGCTCTTATTGGAACGGACAACGTTCGGAAAGAATTTGTTTGCCATCGGTACCAATCGAGTCACGGCCAAACTATCAGGTGTCAATGTGACCGCGATGAACCTGGCAGCATATTCACTGGCAGGAGCACTGGCTGGCTTTGGTGGCTTCCTCGTCGTCGGGAATACTGGCGTGGTGATGATCCAACTGGGGCAGCCCTTCCTGTTCCCGTCCATCGCTGCAGTTGCAGTGGGGGGAACACTTCTATCCGGAGGCAAGGGAAGTTACTGGGGAACGATGGCCGGCGCGATTGTATTGACTCTCATCACCAGCCTGCTCACAACGATGCAAATGCCCGACTCGGTCCGCCGGATGGTGTTGGGTGGAACTCTATTGATCTTGATTTCCATCTACGGTCGTCAACGTTCTTTACGTCAATGACTTTGTAGTGCCACACCGTGGTGTCGCAGGATGTACATAAGGAGAAATTCATGAACAAGAAAGTCAAAGTTGGCATGGTGGGAACCGGCTTTGTTGGTGACCTGCATCACGCTGCATTCAAGGGTTGGGTGCATAACGCCGAAGTGGTCGCGGTCTCCAGTCCGCACAATGCTGGGAAATTCGCGGAGCAACGCGGCATCGCAACTCACTACAGCGATTACCGCGATATGTTGAAGGATAAGGAGATCGATGTGATCGACATCGGCATCCCCAACGACCTGCACTGCCAGGTGGTCGTGAATGCGGCCCGGGCGGGGAAGCATGTCATCATCGAGAAGCCGCTGTGTGTCACGCTCGAAGAAGCGGATGAGATGATTGCGGAATGTAAAAAGGCAGGAGTCCTGCTCATGTATGCAGAAGAACTTCTTTTTGCTCCAAAGTATGTCCGCGCCAAGATGTTGATCGACGAAGGCGCGATCGGTGAACCGTTCCTGGCTAAACAGTCCGAGGAACATCCTGGTCCCCACATGCCCTGGTTCTGGGATGTGAATCGTTCGGGCGGCGGCGTGATGCTGGATATGGGCTGTCATTCGATCGAATACACGCGCTGGGTGTTGGGCAAACCGAAGGTCAAGAGCGTGACCGCATTCATGGGGCAATATGTTCATCAGGACAAGACCAAAGGCGAAGATCATTCGTACGCGGTCATCGAATATGAAGGCAACAAGATCGCCATGATCGAAAACAGCTGGGCAAAAGGTGGCGGCGTGGATGACCGTTGCGAGATTTATGGAAAAAAAGGACATACCCGCGCCGACCTCTTGCGTGGCAGTTCACTGCTAACCTATTCAGAAGAAGGCTATGGATACGCCGTCGAAAAAGCAGGCGTGACCAAGGGCTACACCTTCACCATGTTTGAGGAGACCTGGAACTACGGCTTCCCACAGGAAATGCAGCACTTCGTCAATTGTGTTCTTGGCAAGGAGACCTGCATGGAAACCGGTGAAGATGGACGCGAAGTGTTGCGAATTATGTATGCCGCGTATCAATCCGCGGGCGAAGGACGCAAGATCGAATTCCCGTATGACCCACCCAGGGTCGGCAAGCCGATCGATCTGTGGAAGAAAGTGTAAAAATCCCTCAAATCTCTCCACCATCTTCCCTTGGCTGAGGATGGTGGAGCGGTGGAATCAGGAAAATGTATGATTCGATTCTCAAGCAAAACCATCACATACGAACAACTCGCGAAAGTCATCGATCATTCGCTGTTGCGCCCCGAACTCACCGAAGCGGATGTACTTGCAGGCTGTGAACTCGCGGCGCGCTATCACGTGGCCACGGTGTGTGTGAAGCCGTGTCATGTCACGCTCGCAAAAGAAGCGCTCAAAGATTCAGATGTGATCGTCAGTACGGTTGTTGGCTTTCCACATGGAAGCAATCTCACGGAGATCAAGGTGGCTGAAGCGCAAAAGGCGATGGACGAGGGCGCGCTCGAACTCGACATGGTGCTCAACATCGGTCAACTGCGCTCGGGCAAAAATGACGTCGTGCGCGACGATATCAAAGCTGTGTGTGATGCTGCACATGCACGCGGCGTGAAGGTCAAGATCATTTTCGAAAACTCCTATCTCACCGATGAAGAAAAGATCACCGCCTGCAAACTTAGCGAAGCCGCAGGGGCCGACTGGGTGAAGACCTCCACCGGTTTTGCAGCGGGCGGTGCAACGTTGGATGATCTTCGCCTCATGCGCGCAAACGTCAGCGGACATATCCAGGTCAAAGCGGCAGGCGGAGTTCGTACATTGCCGGCGCTGCTGGATGTGATCGACGCGGGTGTGACGCGCTGCGGTGCGACAGCGACGGCAACCATCTTGGATGACTTCAAGCGGATGAAAGAGGGAGCGCCGCTTGCGACGCCGAACGCTGATTCCGGTTCTGGGAACTACTAGACCCTAAAGGTTTCGTGCCAGTCAAAAAACTAGCTCGATAGAGAAAACCCATAGGGTCTCAAAACAAGAAAGAGAAAGTATGACCAAACAACTTACCAAACAAACCATCGGCGTTGGCGTCGCAGGGACAGGTTTCATTGGGCCCGCACATATTGAAGGCCTGCGGAGGAATGGGATCAATGTTCTAGGGCTGGCCGAAAACAAGCCTGAAAAGGCACGGCAAAAGGCCTCCGAACTTGGTATTCCACGCATCTATAACTCGCTCGATGAAATGCTGGCAGACCCGGAGATCGATGTCATCCATCTTGCCACGCCGAATCATTTACATCATCCGCATGCGAAGGCGGCGCTGCTCGCGGGCAAACATGTTGTTTGTGAGAAGCCGCTGGCGATGACGGCCGAACAATCGGGCGAACTCGTACAACTCGCGGCTGAGAAGAAACTGGTCAATGCGATCAACTTCAACATTCGCATGTATCCGCTGGCACAGCAGGCTCGCAGCATGGTGCAGAGCGGTGAACTCGGTGACCTGTTCATCCTTCAAGGTTCGTACCTGCAGGACTGGCTTCTCCTTCCCACCGATTGGAACTGGCGACTTGAACCCCAGTTCGGCGGCACCTTGCGCGCGGTCGGTGACATCGGTTCCCACTGGCTCGACCTGCTGACGTTCATCACAGGTCTGCATGTCGAAGAAGT